>Ga0210393_10002311_pt1 | contig 15760 bp, 11 predicted proteins | sample IncBWC27OmetaG_FD_160068 | JGI IMG/M metagenome (GOLD analysis project Ga0210393, IMG submission 160068) | Forest soil microbial communities from Barre Woods Harvard Forest LTER site, Petersham, Massachusetts, United States - Inc-BW-C-27-O ... | reverse complement strand
TTTGTCGAACACACTCGGGTAATCATGGCTCAACGAGACTCCCATCGCGTTTACCGCCAGTGTGTAAAAGTCGAAGCCTGTATCTTCACCATTCGCCGCATAAAGCGTGGTGTCATCGGCGCCCCATTGGAGCGAATCGTAGGTAGCGGCGGGCCCTGGGGCAACCGTCGGACGCATGGTGGAGTCGTCGAAGATCTCGACGCCGGATGCCGATGGACTGATACCCATGACTCCCAGGCTGACCGCGGTGGTATGAGGTGCGCCCGGAGCGACCTGCAGATCATAAGCAAAAAATGGACGACCGTCTTCGCCGCCGGGCAGCGGATAGCTTATGTCCTTCGAGACGCTGGGTAACGTAAAGCGCTGGACCGATGCGGCGCCGTCAAGTCCGGCATAGAGGTATGAGCTATCGTCGGAGATAGCCAGCAGGCCGGGACCGTCGCCGGTAGGAATCGAAGACGTTATCGAGGCGGAGGGGAAACGAATCACTGAGATGCTGCCGGGGGCGGTCAGAGACGAACCCGGCGCCGACAGATAGAGCGCATGGTTTACCGGATCGTAGACAATGTCATTCGTTGCCTGCTTGATCTCGACTTCCGCGAATCCATTGCCGCCAGTCTCGCCTACAAAGAATGTCTGCGGCGCCGACGTCTGCGCATTGGTGGAGACGGCGACATTGTTCACACCGAGGGCGAATGTGTCGACCGCCGGAATGGTCGCATTCAATTGATTAGCTGAAGTGAAAGTCGTGGTCAGAGGTGTGCCGTTCCATTCGATGGTGCTTGAGGCGGTAAAGTTGCATCCGCATACGCTGAGCGGCGAATCCGGACCGTTGAACACTGTCGAGCTTGGCGCGAGCGATGTGACGGTAGGCGCTCCGGCGCCGCATCCGGCGCCCGGATTCGCGCATGCGATTGGAGTTGGCGTTGCGGTCGGAGTTGGCGTCGGGGTCGGAGTGGGTGATGCGTGTGGATGGTACTTTATGGTTTGTCCGAAAATTTTCCCTTTCGCGCTTTCGACGTTCAGCATCGTTCCCGACGTCGAAATTTCGAGATCCAGCTTGCCGGCGTCGCCCACTAACGCGACCTTCGATCTGTCAGTGGCGGAGTCGTAAGATCCAGCGGCGGTAAAGTCGGCTGTCGTGCCGGTCGAGAGTTCGACGCCCGCCGTTCCAGTGTAGGCGTTTCCCTCGGGAGTCAGATTAAGAGACAGGACCCATTCCCCTGTGGAGTCAACCGGCAGCGCCAGCGGCGATAGCGCCCTACGCTTGAAGGAACCGGACTCGCGGTCGTTCTGGCCGGGGGATTTTATCGTGATAGTTCCGGAACCGGAGGGATGTTCGAGCCCTTTGTCGGTGCCGTTCAATAGGTAGTGCATCTCTGCCGAGAAAGTGACCTTCGCGCCGACTCCCTCCAGGACGCCTTGGCCCGACATCAGCAGTCTCATCGTCACATGGGGATCGGTCGAGGAGTCCGTCATGCTGCCGCTGATGCTTGTAATATCGCCGCCCAAGCCGTCCAAATCGAAAGTCCCCGTGCCTGTCAGCTTGCCGGACGAGTTTTCCATAATTGAAAAATTTATCGAGAAAGGGCCGATATCGCCGGAATAGAGCCCCGAAATGTCCCAGAGAGGGAGGATGTTGCTGAAATCGAAAAGGTAGCTGCCGTTCGCCATGTCGGCATCGGCGGCGGTTGAAACGAAGAGCAAAATCAGCGCCAGAAAGCCGGGAAGAATTCTTCGTGGAGATCTGAGCATGGCGAGCGCCCCCAAACCGATGAATTGTTTTGATCCTTCGGCTTGACGGAGTGTTTACACAGATTTGGGCCGTAGTGAAAGTGTTGGGGAGCCCTCGCCTTATCGAAACACCTGCACATCCGGTCCTAGTTCTGCAATGCCTGGTCGGCGTACAGGCCCTTCGGCCATATCACGAAAGCGATCCAGGGGGTCTTCGATGCCTCCTTGGCCAGGAGTAATATCACAACCAGAACAAAAGGGGAGTATCAACGAAGCAGCGGCAGATAACATGTAGCTTAGGGCTGATCGCATTCTTCGCCATGCTTGCTGTCGTCTCAGTGTGTGCGGATCGGGTCGAGCTACCGTAACATCCGTCTATTCCAACCCCAAATTCGGAGTTTCCTTTCGATATCCCCACACCGACCAGTTGCTCACCGGGCAAGATGCGAATCTGAGCTGGGGCTACATGGGCGAGGTGCAGATGAATTTTCTGCGGCCCCGGCGGAGTGCCGATCGCTGCGGTCCAATTGCCTGAGAATTCATATCCCGGAACTGACTTCACTCTGGAATTCTTCCGTGTCAGCCTAAACCGAGTAAAGGGTGTCGGCGTTGGGCGCGGAAACGGCCCTGAAGTCGGCCGGCGGATAGCGCTTGATGTTGGCGAACTGCCCCATCGGCGCATGCATTCCCTCGACGGTGAACACATTACTCATCTGCACTCGCGTCACCTCGGTGGTGATTAGCGAATAGCCATAGATGTAGGCGTCGTTCGCAATCTTGATCGCTTCAGCCGGGCTCATGGGTGCCGCAGCTTGCTGCGCGGACGCACACGATCCGCCAAGAGCAATCAAGAGGAGTGTGAGCGTCAAGGCTCGCGCGGCGAAGCCAATTCGTGATGCGCTGAAGTTTTCTTTCATTGCGGCGTCCTCCAGACCCGATCCCGAAGGCAATCTCGGCGCCTGTTGCAGAATCGTGTCTCGGAGATAATGCAGGTCGGACCCCACGCCTGCAAATTGGACTTTGGTCTAATTCCCGGAGGAGCCGATCGCCGTTGCGGACGTCGCTTCACTCGCGAATAACCTCCCTCGCGAACTTGTCAGCGGCGAGAGCGACGAAAGACGCATGACAGAGCCTTCACCTGTGGAGGGACCCAACTGCGGAACGCGGATCGTCCCGACGCCCAGAGAAATGAAACGCTTTCGATTGGCTGCCGGTCTATCGCAGCGTGAGATGGGCGAGATTCTCAAGATCACCTCTTCGTATGTGACGGATTTAGAGAGCGGCGAGCGTTCGCCAAGCGCAACCGTGATCGCGCGCTACTGGAAGTTTCGAACCGAAACGTCAAAAAGGAAGGCACGCAGGAGTCCAGGGGGAACAAAAATCCTGTCACCAGTCAGAATTCTAACAAATCAGCAGTTTGAGGCTATTTCAGGACAGGTCGCTGGTCACTTCGCCTTCGTAACGCATCGCTTCCGATTTGTGCTACAGAGAACATATGCGGATTTTCGTGAAGCCATTGAAAGACGAAATGACAGTCTCCAGCATCGCTCAGGAAGCGTTTGACGCTCTCCGCAACGTCGGGATCACTTCGGCTCGCATCGGCGGAATCATTAACGATCAGGGCGTAGTGTTGGTCGATGCCCCCGACTGCGCTTTCGCATTGGCCATGCTTTCGCGCGCGGGCTTCACAGCCGTTGCAGATGCTCCCTAGCCGATCCCTACTTCCGGCGCTTCTGTGTTCTGGTAGACAGAGCGCATGAAGTCGCGCCACGCTGCAGCGGTCGCGCTCGTAAGCTGGTATCTGGTGCTGCCACTGCAAGCGCCGGACGAACAAGGAACCGCTGATGCAGCGCCCTCGCCAGCAGCCAGCTCACCGTTGCGGTCTACAAATCCCAGGAGGATTGCGAGACGGAGCGTCGCCAACTCCTTGATGATCCGGTCGTAGGAGAAAAGATGAAAAGCGCGGAGTGCTTACCTACGCCCGACGATCCGCGCCTCAAGGGAAATTAGCAACCTGAAAAGAACGGGCCACTCTGAAGCGCCAGCCCGTTGCCGACCAGGGTAACAGTAACCCACCGATCAGCCTCCCCGCCTTTCCTTCTTAACAAGTCTGGGCGCACGCGTCGAATCCTAAGACGCACGATTTCAAATAAAACAATCTGGCCCGATTTTGGACGAAGTTGTCGGGTCTGGTAACTCACGGTTGATGAATCTCCGTCACGCAACCGCTTGCGCCCGTTGCGGCAGACCCGGCAAATATCGTTTGATAGGTGATTATCTCCGCTTCCAACGGACGCGAATCGGTCTGAATCTCTGCGGCGAATGTTACGGCGCTCTAAGACAGGCGGACGCCCGCGCATGGGGCTGGGTTCGGGAGCATCGCGACCGATGAAAATTCGCCACGCCGCCGTGCTCGCGCTTGTGAGCTGGTATCTGATCATGCCGCACTTGCTGAGCGATGGGCGCGCCGATATGAGCGTGCCGCTTTCACATTGGAACTTTTACCACGACACAAAAGAGCCTGACCCGCATGGCGAGAAACTTACTCGACAATCTGCCTCCATTTTTCGCTCTCGGGGGGAATGCCAACAAAAGATTGACGCCAGACTAGCTTGGATCAAAGAGCTTTACAGCAAGGTTCGCTGGATGGAGTGCCGCCCAAACTGCGCTGAGCCTTGGGAAAAAGCGATCTGCATCGCGACCGACGACCCGCGCCTCAAGGAAAATTAGAGTGAACTCCCGTCACGGAGCCGCGCTGATGCTGTTCGCACTGGCTATTTGGATAGCTGGGTGCGGCAGCAGCAATAATTCACCTTCGTGTCGGAGGAGCACGGCAGGCGTGAGTGTGTCCTGCGCGACCTCCGCCGCAGAGGGCAGATCACCGATGCCGGATAGTCCATACGCGCCGCGACTATGAGCCTCCGCCACGCAGCGGCGCTCGCGATTGTGGTTTGGTATCTGACGTATCCGCCATTTAAGAAAAACCAGTACGGACACGATCGCGCTGACCCGACCGTGCCACTGACAGAGTGGAATTTCTACCCTAAGTATTCGGAGCCTGACGAGAAACTCGAAGTCGACGAAGAAGAATTCTTTGATCGAGCACACGCGCTGGAGTTCAGAACCGCCGATGAATGCGAACACCTACGTAAACACTTTTACGAAGAATGGTACGGAACAAAAGGTCATCCGGGTATAAAAGACCAATTTGCAAAAGAACGAGTTGCTACCAAGGACATGGTGGATCTCGGTGCTATAGATTCACTACGCTTTTCGAGGTGCCTCGCCAGCGACGATCCGAGGCTCAAGGGAAATTGAAATTAAGACACTCGCAATTTCAAATTCTGCAACCGCCAGCGTCTGAGTTCCTTCGGAGTGGGAATGATCCGCGCCCCGCATTTGGGGCAATGCGTCACCTGCGACGGGACGGTGAGGCTTCATGCGCTCGTTTTACCAGAACACAGGAGCATCGAACAGCGCTCAGCCGCGGCCGGTGTTCGGGCTGGCGCTTCGCGGTGCTGGCCCGTTTTTGAGAGCGCCCGCGAGACGGGGCTGTTCGAACTGATTCAAGGACGCCTCAGGAATCTCAGGTAGAACGCTGCGAACACTAAGACGATCCCAATATTCACTGTCAGCCGTTCCCAGAATCGGTTTCTCAAGAACACGAAATCTACACCGACTATGACGGCTGCCATCGCCACCACATAAAACAGGATAGCTACCTGTCTGCCCATTTTCAGTCCTGGTTCAATCGTAAATGTACGTCTTCCAGCGCGTCTGGGCGAGCCCTCGGAAATCGGCGAGACTAATGGTTTTTGGCTGAGGGCGATGTGAAAGGGCACCGTTTCGATTCTCGACCGAGAGAATCGGATATAAGGCAGCTGGTGATGGCTGAATCTAAGCTTCTCCGGCGCCCTCCGGTCGAACAAAATGCGGGCATCCCTGGACTTCACCGCTGAATCGTTATTGAGAGGTCAAGCTGAGCTGCCACTCGCCTGGGACGCTCAGCACAAGTTCCTCGGCTTTCTCACCCAGGACCGATCGAAGCCTAAGACTCAGGAATCTAGTTCTCTCTCCAGAAGCTCTGGTTTCATCCAGGGCTGTCGTTTAGGCGAAGACGCGGGTTAAATGTGAGCTGTGACGGAGCCTCGCCGAAGATCGTCGCCCTCGATGTTAATGACGCTCGGCGAACTGAACAGCGGTCGCAGTGATGCAACCCGGGGCTTCACCCGGCTGGGCATCGTCGGCCCCATATCAACGTTCATCTGTCAATTTCAAGTCAGTATTTTTCGACATTCGATTCCCGGGTAACCGGCTGTTCTTGATTCATTTCTGCTGACTGATGTTTGCATTCTTTGTTCTCCTTGTCACGTTACTCAGTGAGAGAGTGGTATTGGATTTAAACAAACATTTCACCGAGTTTGCGACGCGAGTACGATGGTGCGCCATTGGACCTTGGTTCATTGCACCAAAGTGCACTGTACTAAGGTACATAGGACCTTCGTCCAATAGAACTCCACGTTGGATCGGGCGCAGCATTGAGTTGCAGACTCAGAGGAACGGATCGGAGAAGGATATCGCTGACATCAAGGGGGGCGACTATCTTGCTGGTTTCGCCTTGGATTCCAAACTACTCGTTGCTCTACGACTCCAGATGCAAGTTGTGGCGGATGGACAGTTTATGAGTAGCTTAATGAATTGTTCGAGCTGTGGTTTCGAGAGTTCGGAAGGCGTGAAGTTCTGCTCTGAATGCGGAACTGCACTTTATCGCAGCTGCGCGCAATGCGGCGCGGATAGTGCCCCTAGTGCAAAGTTCTGCGGTGACTGCGGCGCTTCGCTAAACACGGCCGTCGAGACTCCAGTCACCGAGACACGGAACGTCCGGGAGCGAGAGGTCGCTGGCGAACGTCGGCATTTGACGGTTCTGTTCTGCGATCTGGTCGGTTCGACCGAAATTTCTGCGCAGCTTGATCCCGAGGAATGGCGCGAGATCGAGGCGGACTATCATCACGCTGCTGCGGAAGCGATTACGCATTTCGGCGGCTACGTGGCGAAATATCTTGGTGATGGCATCATGGCCTATTTTGGGTGGCCGGAGGCACACGACAACAACGCCGAACGGGCTGCGCGCGCTGGACTCGCAATAGTTGATGCGGTGGGCGCCCTCAACTTACGCGACGGGCAACGCAGCCGCCCGAAGCTCTCAGTCCGCATCGGTATCGATACCGGCCACGTCGTGATCGGCGAAGGTGGCGGCGGCGAAGCGGAAGTCTTCGGCGATGCTGCCAACATCGCTGCGCGAGTGCAGTCGGCGTCCGATCCGGATGCGGTGATTGTCACGCCGGCGGTTAATCGGCTGGTTTCTGGTCTGTTCGTGGTAGAGGAGCGCGGCGCTCACCAACTTAAGGGAATCGCCGAACCGGTCGATCTGTATCAAATCATGCGGCTGAGCAGTGTGCGGAATCGTCTGGCTGCGTCGATGGTACACGGTCTTACCCCATTTGTTGGACGTGACGATGAAACGCGGTTCTTATGGAGTCGCTGGGAACGTGCGAGCGATGGGCAGGGGCAGGTGGTGTTGATCTCGGGTGAGGCGGGCATCGGCAAGTCGCGCCTGGTGCGCCAGTTTCGTAAGCAGCTGGCAGAGACCCCGCATCTCTGGCTCGAATGCGCCGGCTCGCCATATTTCCAGAACACGCCCTTCTATCCGATCGCTGACATGCTGCAACAAGGTTTCGCGCAACGCGGCGATGGATCGGACGCCGCCAAGCTGAGCGAGCTGGAACGAGATCTGGTACGGGTGGGGTTGAAGCCGGCTGAAGCCGTGCCGCTTATCGCCCCAATGCTGAATCTTTCAGTGGACGAGAAGTATCCGCCGCTTGTGCTCTCTCCCGAGCAACAACGCAGACGTCTCCTAACGACACTCGCTGCCTGGTTTTTCGGCGCGGGGCAATCGGTTGCGATGGCCGTCGAAGATTTACATTGGTTCGACGCATCGTCGCTGGAGCTCATGCAATTGCTCATAGAGCAAGCCGCCACGGCCCGCGTGATGTTTGTATGCACTGCTCGCCCTGAGTTTCGCGCGCCTTGGTCACTTCGGACGCATCACGCACAATTCACACTGAACCGCTTGAGCACTACTCATGTGCGCGAGTTGATGGCGAGCGTCGTGGCGCACAGCGCGCTCTCGGTCGAGACGATCGAAAAAGTGGTCGAGCGCACCGGCGGAGTGCCTTTGTTCGTCGAGGAGCTAACCCGCGCCGTGCTTGAGAAGGGCGGCGCGACGCATGCGCTGCACGAGATTCCGGCCAATCTCCATGACTCGCTGATGGCGCGGCTGGACCGCTTGGGGCCGGCCAAAGAGGTCGCGCAGATAGCCTCTGTTATCGGGCGAGAATTTTCCTATGAACTGCTCCTCGCGGTCTCGGCGATACCAGCAGATGACTTGCAAGCGGCGCTGTTGAAGTTGGCTGACGCAGAGCTGATCTATACGACCGGCATTCCACCTACGGCGAACTATACATTCAAGCACGCACTGATCCAGGACGCAGCGTACGGTGCGCTGCTCAAAAGCAAACGAAAGCAAGTGCACGGCCGGGTGGCGCGGGTGCTTGAGATGCAATCCGGGCGCTCTACGGAGACACAACCTGAGATCCTGGCCCATCACTACTCGGAGGCAGGGAATGTCGCTCTCGCAATCTCCTATTGGCATAAGGCGGGTCAGAGAGCTTCGCAGGGCTCGGCTAGTAACGAGGCCGTTGCTCATCTAAGCAGGGGGCTTGAGTTGATCGAAAGGTCGCCAGACACGCCGGAACGATCTAAGATTGAACTTGCTTTGCTGACGACTCTTGGTCCGGTCCTCATTGCCACCAAAGGCTACGCAGCTCCGGAAGTGGGCGAAGTATACGATCGAGCGCGAGAATTATGTCGGCGTGTAGAGAACTCCCCGCAATTACCTATAGTCATCTTCGGACTATTTGCCTTTTATGTCGTACGCGCTGATCACGAAAAGGCTCTCGCCCTTGGAAAGGATCTTCTCAGTTTGGCCGAGCGTGCGCAGGACCGGGCTCTCTTAGTGCAGGCTCACAATGCGCTAGGGTTGGTCCTTTTTTTTCGGGGTGATTTTGCAGCCGCGCGCGACCGCCTGGAGCAGTCTCTCGCCCTATATGACGTTGAACAGCATCGCTCGCTGGCCTTTTCCTATGCGGGACAGGACCCCGGGGTAACTTCCACCGTCTTTTCGGCGTGGATCTCGCAGACTGCTGGCTATCCAGAACAAGCTCTCAAGAGAAGCCACGATGCGCTCGATTTGGCCCAATTGCTCGCTCATCCGTACAGCCTGGTCTACGCGCGAGGTATTGCGGCGGCGTTCCACCAGTATCGGAAAGAGGAGGATTCAACTCGGGACTTGGCGGACGCGAGCTTAAGCTTAGCGACTGAGCACGGATTTCCATTCTGGTCAGGCTTTCAAACCATCCTGCTGGGCTGGGCATTGGTTAAACAAGGGAAAGCGGACGAGGGAATAGCGCAGATGAGCCGTGGAATGGAGGCGTACTGGGCGACAGGCGCAGAGCTGCTTCGACCTTACCTTCTTGGCTTGTTCGCCGAGGCATTGGTGGAAGGAGGATCGACAGAGCGGGGGCTCCGTTTGGTTGCGGAGGCCTTGGAGGCTGTCAAGAAAACCGAGGAGCGCTTCTACGAGGCAGAACTCTACCGGAAAAAAGGAGAGCTATTATTCCGATCTTACGGCGAAGGTTCAGAGCTAATTGATTCCGCAGAGCCTCGCTCTTGTGAGATAGAGAGATGCTTTCTAACGGCGATCAGCGTCGCGAGTCGACAACAAGCGAAATGGTTCGAGCTCCTGGCGGCGACGAGCCTTGCACGTCTCTGGCAGCGCCAAGGCAGAAAGGAGAAAGCTCAGATGGTCCTTTCAAATGCCTACAGTTGGTTCACTGAAGGCTTCGACACTGTCGACATGAAGGACGCAAAATTGTTACTCGATTTACTAAACGAATAATCCATTCTCCGGCTCGTTTGAATCTGTCAGAGTCACCGTCGCAGCAAACCTGACGCCGAGGCTCTTCTCGAGCGAAAAAGTTCTTTACGATATCGGAGACAACGAGCTACGATCGAGAGTAATTCGATGCGTTGCTCAAACTGTGGGATCGAGAGTTCGGAAAGCAGAAGGTTTTGCTCTGAATGCGGAACCCTGCTTCCTCGCTGCTGTCCGCGTTGCGGTGCGGACAATGCACCCACCGCGAAGTTCTGCGGTGAATGCGGCGCTCAGCTCAGCGAGCCCGTTCTCGCCCCATCGCCTGCGACACCCTCTGCCCAATCGCGAGACGCCGATGGCGAGCGACGACACCTGACGGTCATGTTTTGCGATTTGGTCGGCTCTACAGAGATTTCCAAGCGGCTTGATCCCGAGGAGTGGCGCGAAATCGAGGCTGACTATCTCCGCGCTGCCGCGGAAGCAATTGCGCGCTTCGACGGCTTTGTAGCGAAGTACCTCGGCAACGGCTTGCTTGCCTATTTCGGATGGCCAGCGGCGCACGACAACGACGCTGAACGGGCGGCGCGCGCGGGGCTTGCAATCCTCGAAGGCGTAGCCGCGCTCAACCAGAAGCGCGACGAGCAAGATGACCATCCGACACTGTCAGCGCGCATTGGAATTGATAGCGGCACGGTCGTGATAGGTAGAGGTGCGGGTACCGAATCAGAAGTCTTTGGCGATACCGCCAACATTGCAGCGCGAGTACATTCGACCGCCGACGCTGACACCGTGATTGTCAGCGCTGCCGCCAATCGGCTCATGTCTGGCCTGTTCGCGGTCGAGGAGCGCGGTGCTCATCAGCTCAAGGGAATCGCGCAGCCCGTTGAGTTGTACAGAATCATCAGGCTGAGCGGTGCGCGGAGCCGACTGGCCGCTTCAGCCGTGCGTGGTCTCACGGCATTTGTGGGGCGCACGCATGAGATGGGCCTCTTGTGGAACCGCTGGCAGCGCGCGAGTGAACGCGAGGGACAGGCAGTGTTCCTCGTAGGCGAAGCGGGGATCGGCAAGTCGCGCTTCGTGGCGCAATTTCGAGAGCGGCTGGCAGGCACTCCGCATACCTGGAACGAGTGCTCCGGCGCATCGTATTTCCAGAACACGCCCTTCTACCCCATCACAGACATGCTTCAGCATGGCTTTGCTCAGCGCGGGCACGAAACGGATGAGGAGAAGCTGGGCGAGTTGGAAAGAGTTCTCGAACTAGCTGGATTGAAACCTGCCGACGCGGTGCCACTCGTTGCTCCGATGCTGAATATCCCGGTCGGGGAGAGGTATCCGCGGCTAACGCTTTCGCCTGACCAGACGCGCAAACGACTGCTAGCGACCTTGGCTGGATGGCTGTTTGGAGTAGCGCGGACACAGCCAGCAGTGATGGCATTCGAAGACCTGCATTGGTTCGACGCCTCCACCTTGGAGCTGATTCAATTACTGATCGAACAGGGGGCGACCAGCCCGCTGCTGGTGTTGTACACGGCGCGACCGGAGTTTCAGCCGCCATGGACGTCGCGCACGCATCACACGCACTTGACCCTGAATCGACTGACCGCTCGCGAAGCGCGCGAGTTAGTGGGACAGGTGTTGGCGACCAGCGCACTTTCGGACGAAACCGTTGACCATGTGATCGAGCGCACTGGCGGAGTGCCGCTGTTTGTCGAGGAGTTGACGCGTGCGGTGCTTGAAAGGGCCGATGCCAAGCCCACTGCACGAGAGATTCCCGCTACCCTACATGACTCGCTGATGGCGCGGTTGGACCGGCTCGGGCCGGCAAAAGAGGTTGCGCAGATCGCCTCAATCATCGGACGCGAATTCTCTTACGAGTTGCTCCAGGTCGTCTCTCCGATGAAGGAAGACGACTTACAGTCGGCGCTGGCAAGGCTCGGCGATGCCGAATTGATTCATGCTCGCGGCATCCCGCCCGATGCGAACTATACGTTCAGACACGCGCTGATTCAGGACGCAGCATACGAAGCGCTGCTGAAAAGCCGACGGCGCCAGCTTCATCGACGAGTTGCGGTCGCCATGACAGAGACATTTCCTGTGCTGGCCGAGACTCAACTCGAGGTCATCGCGCGGCACTGGACCGAAGCCGGCGAGAGAGAAAAGGCTGTCGCTGCATGGCGGAAGGCCGGGGACGACGCGTCCAAGCGGTACGCGTTCAAAGAGGCGGAAAATGCGCACCGACACGGACTCGATTTGATCAGAGCGCAGGCGGACTCGCGCGAGCGCGATGCACAAGAACTCGAGCTTATGAATCGGCTCATACCAGTGCTCCAGTTGGCGAAAGGATGGGCCGCGCCCGAAGCCGCCGAAGCGATCGCCTATGCTCGGTCTCTAGCAGAGAAAACTGATAATTTCGGACAACTCCTGCTACAGGTGATTGGTGCTTTTGTGAGTGCCGTGAGTCGAGGCGACTTGCCCGCGGCGAGCTCGCTCGCTGCACAGATATCTGATCTCGCTCTACGCGAGGGCAGTCCCGCTGTTTTGGGTCTCGCCCATGTGGGCGAGATTACTACACGCTATTTCGGTGGAGACCTGAGCGGCGCCGAAGAACATTTTTTGGCTGGTGCTGGGTTGTTCCAGATCGGTGGCGAAAGATTTGTGACCACAGTGGCCTCGGGATTCGGTTTTGGGAGCCACGTGGCCTGGATGCTGGGGTGCGCGGACACGGCGCGCGACAGAATCCACCAGGCGATTGCAGGAGCGGAGGCTCTGAAGAGTCCTTTTGAACTGGCATACGCTCAGTATTTGGCGGCGATGCTGCATCTCTTCATGAGGGAATTTGCCGAAGCAAAAACTTCTGCACAGAAATCCATCGCGCTATCAGACGAGTATGGAATTCGGCAATACTCTGCCGGCTCTCGAGTCTTTCTCGGGCTGACGGAGGCCGCCTTGGGCCATCCAGCGGAAGGGATACCCGTCATCGACTTGGGTCTGGTAGGCCTGAACGAAAGTGGTGCCCTGGCAGCGATGACTCTGTATCTTAGTTGGTTCGCGCTGGCGCAGTCGCTCGATGGCAAGGTCCCGGACGCCCTTGGTACGATCGAGAAAGCACTACAAGTAAACCCAGCAGAAGTCGCTTGGAGGCCCGAAGCCAAAAGAATCCGCGGGGAACTGAGGCTCGGACTTCGTCAGACTGATGGCGCGGAATCTGATTTCCGCGATGCGATCTCACTCGCAAAGAAGATCGGCGCAAAAGCCTGGGAATTGCGCGCTGCGATGAGCCTCGTGCGGATGCTTATAGGGCGAGGCGATCTCGCCGAAGCGCGTGACTTGCTAACTCCCCTCTACACAAGCTTCACCGAGGGCTTCGACACCGCCGATTTGAACGATGCCAAGGTCCTACTCGACGAGCTAGGCCGCTAAGCTCAAGCTTGTCGAGCGCGGGGGGAGTTGAGCGAAGCGGTCCCCGTCGATCTGGACATCGCAAGGGATCCTTCTTTTTTCAATCGGCTTTGCTTGCTGGCCGGACGTGCAACTGGTCCGCTATTCGCACGAGTTCAGCAAGTGATTTCGCGTCCATTTTGATCATCACGCGGGCCCTCTGCACTTTGATGGTCTGTTCGCTTGTCCCCAGTTGCACGCTCGCCTGGTCTTGATTCAAAGCTAAGATACTTTTATAAATATGGAACTATGAAAAAGTCAGTGGTGATTGGCGCACTCAGTGCGCTAGCACAGGAGACCCGGCTCGAAATATTTCGTCTGCTGGTAGAGAAGGGCCCCGCAGGGCTGCCGGCGGGCGAGATTGGCACGCGGCTCGGGCAGCCCTCGCCCACGATGTCGTTTCACCTGAATCAGCTCAGATTCGCGGGCCTGGTCAGGTCGCGGCGCGAGAGCCGCTCAATCATTTACAGCGCCAACTTCAAGGCGATGAACGACCTGCTCGCCTACTTGACCGAGAACTGCTGCGGCGGGCGGCCCGAACTGTGCGCGCCCGAGGCCACGCCGGCCTGTGGGACGGAATGCGCGCCCGGTCAGACAACCGTCGCGTCAAAGAAAAATCGGAGGGCATCGGTATGAAACGATTTCACGCTCACGTCAGAGTCGGCGATCTGGAGTCGTCGGTGCGCTTTTATTCGACGCTGTTCGAATCCGAGCCGGCGGTGCTTAAAGCCGACTATGCGAAGTGGGTGCTCGACGATCCGCCGGTCAATTTTGCGATCACCGCGGGATCGAAGGTGCCTGGTCTCGATCATCTTGGGCTGCAGGTCGAATCGGACGAAGACCTCGCGCTAATCGCGGGACGGCTCGACGCCGCGGGGTCAATCGGTCCTGAAGCAGGAGAATGCGGCGTGCTGCTACGCGCGCGGCAACAAAGGCTGGGTATCTGATCCGAGCGGCATATCATGGGAAACGTTTCATACGTTTGGCGAGAACACCGTGTACGGCAACGACCTCGCGCCGAGTCCCGTCGCATCGAAAACGCCGGGAGACACTTCGTGCTGCGCGCCGGCGCCGTCCTCAGTCAGCGCCTGCTGCGGTGCAGCAAAAGTGCAATAGCACGCGGCAAACTCGACGGACGATCCTGTCGTGGCTAATCGCGAATACAATGTCCTGTTTCTATGCACCGGAAATTCCGCGCGCAGCGTAATGGCGGAGTGTGCCATCAATCGATGGGGCAAGGGGAAGTTCAAAGCCTTCAGCGCGGGGAGTCATCCCAAGGGCGCGATCCATCCGCTGACGCTCGAGCTGTTGAAAGAGCTGAATTACGAAACGAAAGGCTTGCGGTCGAAAAGCTGGGACGAATTCGCCGCGCCGGATAGCGTTCCGCTCGACTTCGTTTTCACCGTCTGCGATCAGGCCGCTGCCGAGGAGTGCCCATTTTGGCCGGGCCAGCCAATCACCGCGCACTGGGGAGTCGCCGATCCGGCGGCCTTCGTCGGCACCGACGATGAGAAGCGTCGCTTCTTTTTCCGTGTCTATCGCGAGTTGGAAAATCGCATCAAGATTTTCTCGAGCTTGAGAATCGAAGCGCTCGACAGTTTCGCTCTCCAGCAGCGGGTCAAGGAAATCGGCAAGGTCAAACTTCCGGAGGGCAGCGAGGGGTAGCCCGATGAGCGCGACGTTGTCGATCACGCCGACGCCGGGTTCGCGCCGGCTGTCATTCCTCGATCGCTACCTCACACTGTGGATTTTCCTCGCGATGGCGGCCGGGGTTGCGCTCGGCGCGATCTTCCCCGGCGTGAAGGCCGCCTTCGACCGTATGAGGGTCGGCACGACGTCGGTGCCAATCGCCATCGGCCTTATCCTCATGATGTACCCGCCGCTGGCGAAGGTGAACTACGACGAGTTGGGCGACGTTTTTCGCAATGTGAAGATTCTCGCGCTGTCGCTGGTGCAGAACTGGATCATTGGTCCGATCCTGATGTTCGCGCTGGCGGTAATCTTTCTGCGCAATCGCCCCGAGTACATGGTCGGGCTAATCATGATCGGGCTCGCGCGATGCATCGCGATGGTTATCGTGTGGAACGATCTGGCCAACGGCGACGCCGACTACTGCGCAGGGCTGGTCGCATTCAACTCGATTTTCCAGGTGTTGTTCTTTTCGGTTTACGCATATGTGTTCATTACGGTCCTGCCGCGATGGCTCGGTCTCGGTGGCGCGATGGTGAACATCACGATCGGGCAGATATCCGAGAGCGTCGGTATCTACCTGGGGCTCCCGTTCGTCGCCGGCTTTGTGACATGGAAAGTCCTGACGACGCTGAAGGGGAAGGCTTGGTATCGGGAACGCTTCATTCCGAGGATTAGTCCACTGACCCTGACCTTCCTGCTGTTCACCATCGTTGTCATGTTCTCGATAAAAGGCGCTGCGATAGTGCGGATGCCGCTCGACGTTGTGTGTATCGGGATCCCGCTGTTGCTTTATTTCGGCATCATGTTCGCCGTGTCCTTCGTACTCAGCAGCAGGGTCGGCGCGAGTTACCCGCAATGCGCGACGTTGTCGTTCACCGCGGCGTCGCACAACTTCGAGCTGGC
>Ga0210393_10002310_pt1 | contig 15762 bp, 16 predicted proteins | sample IncBWC27OmetaG_FD_160068 | JGI IMG/M metagenome (GOLD analysis project Ga0210393, IMG submission 160068) | Forest soil microbial communities from Barre Woods Harvard Forest LTER site, Petersham, Massachusetts, United States - Inc-BW-C-27-O ... | reverse complement strand
CACCGCCTGGCCCGCATCGTACAGGACCGCGATTTTATTCATACGTCAGGAGATATCGTAACGTGACGGAAGCGGTTACACAGGTTCCTAAAGTAACCGGGGATAAGTCCGAAAAGGGACAGACGCGAATTGAAGATTCTACTTTTTTCGGGTCTGGCGGATCAGGGCATAAAACCCGAGGCAGATGAAGAAGTCCACGAGCAGGCCGGCGTCGGGTTGGAAAGGCCGGTGGCGCGGCAGGCCGAAATGAGCCGCAAGCAGGAAGTAGGCCAGGTTGCCCAGGACAATGGCTAAAAGAGCTTGGAGAAAGTTAACCAGCACAAAGTGTTTAGACGCCGAGTTGGGGGCAAACGGATTCGGCGGAATCGGAGAATCTTCGCGACGGACCTGACGGCATTCGTTCGCGAGTTCGAAGATCGGCTGCCCTTCGAGTGGCAAAGAATCGCCATTTGACCAGCCGTGCAGCGCGACCCATTTCTGAGACAGCTTGCTGCTAACATTCCTTGGGAACCTTCGCCATGGTTGAACTCACTACGCCGGTGCAGTACGTCAAGGGAGTTGGGCCGAAGATGGCGGAGATTCTTGCGACGAAGGGTATTGCGACCGTCGGTGATCTGCTCCATTACCTTCCTTTTCGCTATGAAGACCGGCTGAATCCGCGCGGGATCGCGGAACTGCGTCCCGGCGAAATGGCTACTGTGATTGGCGAAGTCCGCAACTCGGGCCTGTTTCGTACCCGCAAAATGCCGATCTTTCAGTTGACCGTGGGGCAGGGACGATCGCGCCTGAAATGTCTCTGGTTCAACGCCCGGTATTTGCAGGATAAGTTCAAGCCGGGCGAATTGATTGCGCTCTATGGCAAGGTAGAGCAAGACCAGCACGGAGAAATGCAGATCATCCAGCCGCAGTTTGAAATGTTAGGCGAGGCCGGCGCAGATGGCGCGGATGGGAAGGCGGCGGCATCGCTCGAAGTGGGGCGCATCGTGCCCATCTATGAATCGGCAGGACAGGGGCGGGTAACGGCACGCTGGTTTCGGAGAGTCATCCGGACGGCTCTGGACGATCTTACTCCTGACCTCGCCGAAACTATTCCGGCGGCCGTGCGGGAGCGTCTGGCACTGGTTTCACCGCGCGAGGCGCTATGGAAAGTGCATTGGCCCGAGGCGGGTGAAAGCTTCGAAGAGCTGCAGTCGTCACGTACGCCCGCGCACATACGTTTAATTTTTGAGGAATTATTCTTCATCGAGCTGGGACTCGAACTCAAGCGCCGACAGCGCAAATCGGAGACTGGCATCACTTTTCGTTTAGATGACCGAGTGCGTGAGGCGATCAAGAAAATTCTGCCGTTTCATCCGACGGCAGCGCAGAAGCGGGTATTGAAAGAGATTGCCGACGACATGCAGAAGCCTTCTCCCATGCGACGTCTGCTGCAGGGAGACGTGGGCTCGGGAAAGACCATTGTCAGCTTCCAGGCGGCCATTATCGCCATCGAAAACAGTTATCAGGTGGCGTTGATGGCGCCCACCGAGATTCTCGCGCAGCAGCATTATTTTTCCGCGCGCAGAATTCTGGAGAATGCGGGATATCGCATCGTCCTGCTGACCGGCTCACTGGAAGCTGACCGCAAGCGTGAGATCCGCCGCCATATCGCTCAAGGGAATGCGCAACTCGTCATCGGTACGCATGCTCTGCTGGAAGAGAAAGTTGAGTTTGCGAAGCCGGGATTGGTCATCGTTGATGAACAGCATCGTTTCGGAGTTTTGCAGCGACTTAAGTTGATGAAGAAATCGGGGGACGGGGGCGCCGACAAGAATCCGAGCGAACCCGATGTTCTGGTCATGACGGCAACCCCTATCCCGCGAACCCTGGCGCTTACGCTGTATGGCGATCTCGATATCAGCGTGCTGGACGAACTTCCTCCGGGGCGTACTCCGATGGTTACGCGGAGAATCACCGATGATCGCTGTGCCGAAGTCTGGGACTTCGTCCGCAAGCAGGTGCTGAAAGGGCATCAGGTGTACGTGGTTTATCCCGTCATCGCGGAAAGCGAGGAGACCGAACTGAAGGCCGCAGTGAAGATGTACCGCGAGCTGAGCGAAAAAATCTTCGCCGATCTGAGGGTCGGTTTGCTGCACGGCCGCCTCGACGCCGACTTGAAGGATCAGGTCATGCGCAGGTTTCAGAAAGGCGAGTTGCAGATTCTGGTTGCGACCACGGTGATTGAAGTTGGAGTGGACGTGCCGAATGCCACCGTCATGGTGATTGAGCACGCCGAACGATTTGGGCTGGCGCAACTTCATCAGTTGCGGGGGCGAATTGGGCGCGGGGCAGCGAAGTCCTTTTGCATCTTGATGACTGGCGGCAAAGTGACGGAAGAAGGCGAGCGCCGCCTCGATGCCATGGTGCGCACCCATGACGGCTTTCAGATCGCTGAACTCGATCTAGAACTGCGCGGGCCGGGGGAGTTCTTCGGGACGCGGCAGGCGGGAATGCCGAACTTCCGCGTGGCCAATCTGATTCGCGACCGGCAGTTGCTCGAGTTGGCCAGGCGAGAAGCAGCGGCGGTGATGGCTGGACCTAACTCTGAAATTACGCAGGTGGAGATCAGCCGAGCTCTGGCTGCGTTGCGGACGCGCTGGCAGAGAACTTACGGTCTGGTCGAAGTGGGCTAGACGGTTCGTTCTGATCTCCTGCGCCCTGTTTTCCCTGCCAAAGTTTGCATGCCGCCCGGGGGCCGCCGAAGGCTGTGGCGCATTACGGATCAGATGCTTCACAGGAAAATGATTTCCGTCTTGGGGAAGGGATTGCGATTGGCGGTAAGCGACCGTTATAGACGACGAGATCGATGCGAGGTCTTCGTCCGCCATGGCCCGATATGGCCTCACTTGGCATGAGAGGGAACAAGGTGCTTTCGTCGTGGCCAATTCCTTTGCGTATCGCTCTGGCGAATTAATCGTCGCTCCAGGTTCCCGCGCCCGTTTCCAAATTCGACGTAAGCTTGGGCGCTATCACCACTCCCCGGAGATCGCTCTCCGGAAATACTTGACCGGCTCCGAGCTTTGCTACGATAGAAGCACCACCCCGCGCTCTCCAGTCATGTTCGCAATGGCAATGAATGCATCCGTGACGCCGTTGGCCAGGTAACGTCCACGCGCTAGACGTTCCGGCCCGCCTCAAACTGGCGCGCAGTCGGCAAGCGGGAGCGAGGCCCATCGATGCCTAGCTCAACCACTAACAACTTTTTTATGTAGCGCGCCCCAGAAATTGGGTCGCAATCCAGGACTTTACGGCCCTTCCGTTCGAGGCCGATCGCCGAACTGGTAGAATCGAAGCGATGGCAGGCGCTTCCCAGCTGATTCAGATCGAGGTTAGCCCACCGCTGCGTGTGCCCAAGCCAGAGTGGCTGCGGGCCAAAGCGCCAGTTGGTGAGAACTTTCACGAGCTCAAAAAGTTGGCTCGTGGACTTGGATTGCATACCGTATGCGAGTCAGCGCAATGTCCGAACATTGGGGAGTGCTGGAATCACAAGACCGCGACCTTCATGCTGCTGGGCAATATCTGCACCCGGCGCTGCGGATTCTGCGCCGTGCCAAAAGGCCGTCCGGAGCCCATCGACTGGGACGAGCCCCGGCGTGTGGCTGAGGCAGTTGCTACGCTCGGCCTGAAACATGCGGTCGTGACCAGCGTCAATCGCGATGATGACAATGTCGGCGGCGCCAAGGTTTTTGCCCAGACGATTCGCGAGATTCGCGAGCTTGTGTCTGATTGCCGAATCGAGGTATTGATCCCGGATTTTCAGGGCCTGGAAGAGCCGTTAAGGATTGTGCTTGATGCCCAACCCGATGTTCTCAATCACAACACCGAAACCGTACCGCGTCTCTACCGCGCGGTGCGCTCGGGAGCGCGTTACGAGCGCACTCTCAACTTGCTTGAGAGTGCCAAGACATTCTGTCCCGGCATGGTGACGAAGAGCGGCGTGATGGTGGGATTGGGCGAATCGAGCAACGAACTGGTCGAGGTGTTCCGTGACCTTGGCGCGCGCGGCGTTGACATTCTTACGGTCGGGCAATATCTGCGTCCCTCGCGCGATCATTTGCCTATAGCCCGCTTCTACACGCCTGACGAATTCCGTGAGTTGCGGAGTGAAGCATTGCGCTTCGGCTTCCGCCATGTAGAATCCGGTCCCATGGTGCGATCCAGCTACCACGCGCACGAACAGGCTGAGTCGACATCCACTCCACGGCCGGTTTTCTAGCACGGCATGCTGAGCGCGCTCTTGGTCCTGTTGGGCTTCTTCGCGGGAATGCTCGGCGCCTTGACCGGCATCGGCGGCGGCGTTCTTCTTACACCCATCCTCGCTCTGCATTTCGGAATCCCCATCCGTCAAGCCATTGGCAGCAGTTTGGTAGCGGTGATTACCACCTCGGCGGCAAGTTCTTCAGTGCATCTCCAGCGCCACACCACGGACATTCGCCTTGGCATGACATTGGAACTCGCAACCGCTTTCGGCGCGGCCGTTACCGCCTATCTGGTGGGCTATTTTAACCGTAATGTTCTGGAGGGATTGTTCGCCGGCTTCCTGTTGTATGGCTCTATCACCCTTTTGGTCCGTGGCGGCAAAGTGAAAGACGAGGAGGCCCCCTCGGCCGAGAACCATGGCGAGACGGTGATTCCACCGTACGAGCCAAAGCGCTACCCGCTCGGCCTGTGTGCGTCACTGGTGGCGGGTGGACTCTCGGGCCTTCTCGGCATCGGCGGCGGCCCCATCAAAGTTCCAGTGATGTTTATCTTCATGAACGTTCCACTGATAGTGGCCACGGCGACGTCGAATTTCATGATTGGAGTCACGGCCGCGGCCAGTGCAATCGTCTATTACCGGCGTGGCGATATCCTCGTGGATATCGCGGCTCCGCTGGCGGTGGGTGTGTTTCTAGGGTCGCTGCTGGGGGCGCGAGTGGCGCCGCGCATTCGGACCAAGTATGTGGTTTATCTCTTGGTCGCGATCATGCTTTATCTGGCGGGCCACTTGACGGTGCACCTGTTTCAGGGAGGCTCGGCGTGAGCCAGCTCCGCGAACCTGAATTCGATCGAGTAGTCGCGATGGTTCTGCGCGTGGGCGCCTTCAGCTGTTTCTTCGTCATGCTCGCCGGCTTGCTGATTGGACTTTTCGTCGGTGGCCCGATTCCTGCAGATATTGAACGGGCGGGGGTGTTGCTGATGCTGGCCACGCCGGTGGTGCGCGTTTTGGTCGCGGGGATTCTGTTCTTACGAGAGAAGGATTGGAGGTACGGGGCGATCTCCTTCGGAGTGCTCACGATTCTGCTGCTGGGCGCGGTTTTCGGTATTGGGGAGCATTAAAACCGTTTGGACAGTTGTCCGCCAGTTCACCCGGCAGTGGGAACTGCGATCCACGCGAGGCGACGGATCTGCGTGTTTGCCCGCAGCAGCGCCACCGGCGGCGCAGGTAGGAACCAAGATCGCTCGCTCCGCTCGGGGTGACAAATGTGCCGGAAGCGTTCAGCGGAACGTTCAAAAGATGTGCAGCTTGATGCTGAGATACTTTTTGGGATCCTGCCGGATCGCTTTCACCAGGTTCTGAGTCTCGGTCAGCATCTGGTTGGCGTTGTTATAGAGCTTGTCGTCCTTGAACAGCTTTCCCGCCGTTCCCTCGCCGGCATCGAGGGCGCTGGTCAGAGAGGCCAGCTTGCTTATGGTGGTGTTTAGCTTGTTAGCCAGCTCTTCATCCTTGGTTAGTCTGCCGAGAGTTCCCTTGCCGGCGTTGATGTCCTCGCTTACCTTCTTCAGGTTCGCGATTGTGTCGTTGGCATTGTTGTAGAGAGCGGGATCCTTCAGGAATTTCCCCGCGGTGCCCTTTCCCGCCTGCAAGTCGTCGGCGACAGCATTGATCTTGTCCAGAGTGGCGACGAACTTGTTATACGCGTCGTTGTTATTAATTAACTTTCCAAGACTGCCTTGTCCCTGGGCAATCTCATCAACAATGCCTTTGAACTCCGTAACCGTCTGCGATAAGCGGTCGTACAGGACAGGGTCGTAAATCAGCTTGCCGAGCGAGCCCTTGCCGCTTTCGGCGAAGGCAAGGATGCGGTCGGCGCGCTTGAGCAGCGCATCCATGTTCTGCAAGGTGCTCTGACTGGATCGCACCACCTCGTTGAAGTCAGGGTGAACCTGGGTGGGCAGCGTATCCCCGTCTTTGGCTGGGGCTCCGATGGCTTGGGAGCTGTCGATATCCAGGTAAGTCTCACCGAGCACCCCTGCGGTATCCAAAGAAGTCACTGAATCGCGGCGAAGGTTAAAGCCGTATTTCGTGCTGACCTTCATGACCACTTCGACGGGAGTGATTTGCTTATCCTTGTCGGGCACCACACGAATGGCGACCACGTTGCCGATGTCCACGCCACTCAACCGAACCGGAGCGCCCTGCCGCAACCCGCTCGCATTGTCGAAGTACGATATCAAAGCGATTCGTTTGGTGAAGAAACCGCCGGTTCCTGACATCAGGAACAGCAGCAGGGCCAGGGTTAAACTGGCGAAGATCACAGTCAGGCCAACCCGTAGTTGCGACCATTTAAGTTGCTTCTGACTCGGCAAATGATTTCCTCACAACCACGACTCGCCCATTGCCCGCATGGAACAACCGGAAGCCGCGTTGTCCCCTCGCTGCATCATAACAAACTGAAAGCTCTTCCTAAGTGCGGCGCCGGCGAAGCGTCGGCAGCAATGCGAGCGCGAGCACGTAGGCCACAAGGCCACAGGCTAGTGTGACGGTTAAACCAAACTGAATCGCGATCATCATGGCCAGTACGGAGCCTAGTACACTGGCTGCGGCGTTCATCGCCCAAGCCCATTCAACGGCATTGTCATCTCGGTTAGGGAGTTCCGGGATGGAGACCGTGGCAAGGGCTCGCAGCCCCGTGGGGAACGGCATTCCCATCACGAAGCCGAGCGGGATCAATAATATTCCACAGATCGCCAGCCGGTAGGCGAATCCGAGGCCTACCCACGCCGCTAGTCCGCGAGGTAGTAAAAAAACGTTGCCCAGTAGCGCGATGATTACCAACAGCAGCGGCATCCAGGCCAGTTCAGTACGAGGAAGCCAACGGCGTGAAAACAGGCTTCCAGCGCCGCTCGACAACATCAACAGAAAGATGACCACGGTGAGCGCATAGGTGGGATGCCCCAGAAAAAGCACAAAGCGCTGGATGAATGCAATCTCCACCAGGATGTATCCCAATCCTACTGCCACGAAATAAAACAGGGGAAAGGGAGACTGTCGGTTTGCCCCTAGCGCCAGTGGCAGGATGAGGAATGCGGCCACCGCCACAAATGAGATGGCCAGCACGAGGATCAGGACCAGCACTCCCAGATTTACCTTCCAGTCAATGGCGTCGTCTCCCTGCGCGCCCAGAATCTGGCGGGTTTTAAGCGTAAAGAAAAAAAACGGATCGTTGTCAGTGACTGGACCCACGTTGTAAGCATAGGTCTGTGCGAACCGGTAGGGATCGTTGCTGGCGATCAGATCGACAAACGGATTGCGCGGCGCCAGTCCCGGCGCCACCTGCGAAGGCAAATAAATAGGCTTGAGTGCGCGGTAACGTTCAAAGTGAGCCTGCACTGCGGCCTCTTCCTGTGGAGTAAAAGCCGTTCTCTTGGCCAGCACGACCACCGGAATTCCATCTTCGGTGAGCGACCCTTGGGAAGCCACAATGAAGTTACGGGCCGGATTGACGACGCCAAGACTGTGCAAGGCGTCCATCGCCACCGCGACAACACGCAATGCCTCCCGCGGCTGACGAAACTCCCAGCGAGTGATGGCGATCATGCCCTCGGGTTTGAGATGCTCGAAATATTCCCGGAAAGCTTCCACGGTGTAGAGATTGTTTTCGCTCAGTGCGAAAGCTCCGGCAGCGGTTGAGGCCCAGGTATCCACCAGGGTCATTTGTACGACGTCGAAGTGCTCGGGCGCGGAGCGCAGGTAAGAGCGGCCATCGGTCACGTGAATGTGAACTTCCGGACGTTCGTAGAGATGTTGGGCGTAAGCAGCATATCGTCCGCGCATGATGGTATTGGCAATGATGGGATTGATTTCGATGCCGGTGACGCTGGGACTGCCATTGGCTAGCGCGCGCAGCACATCCACACCGCCCCCCGGCCCGATAATGGCGAATTCGCCGCGCGGCCGAAGAACGTTGGCTAAGGCTGGCGGGGCCGACATTAAATCATGTTCCCATCCGGTGTCGTGCCAGTGGGCCAGGTCGCAGTTCACGATGAAGGTGGATGCGTCAGCGTCAATCACGATAGTCCTGGCCTGACCCTGGCGGTCAACTTCCACGCGAGACAGAGCATTCCAGCGGGCAAATTCCACCCAATCTGAATCACGAAGCATACCCTTCGCGTAGACCACATCAATCAGGCGATTCGAGTGGTTCGCCGCGATCAACACAATGAATGCCGCGATCAGCCCGATCGCCACCTTGCGCAAGGTTGGGGAATCGGCCCAGACCACGGCGGCTATCGCCATCACCACGGCGGCGGACAGAATGGTGTTCGGTCCTCCCAGCCAGTTGAGCAGGGGAACCACGGCCAGGCATGCCAGCGCTCCGCCACCCAGGTCGGCAGCGTACAAACGAGGAATACGCCGTGATTCTCGCGCGAAGATCACAGAGAATTGCACTCCTATCAAAAAGAAAGGCAGCGCCGCGCTGATGTAGATGGCGGTCAGGTTAAGAAAATTGCCGGCTGAAACCGTTAGCGTCACGGGGATGTGCAGAACAACTTCGAGCACGAATAACACAACGAGTGAGCTATCGATCGAGAGGCGCGCCGCCAGCTTCCGTGTATCGGCCCGGGCCAAACGGTTCTTCAGCAGGTAGGCGAAAACTCCCCCGGCGCCCAGTCCCAACAGGGCAATCGAAATCGCCAGAAACGCGAAGTGGTAGAAGAGCACCACGGAAAACAACCGCGTCAGCGCCAACTCCAGCAACAGCGCTGCAAAACTGGTGAGCGCCAAACCCGCAAGCAGCGTGCGGTCGGGAACTCCGGCGGAGGAAGAAACCGGCGCGACAGCCTGAAGGGTGCTGGACATGAGCAATGGATGCGCCAGTCTAGCAGAAGGCCAGCCATCATGCGGCGCTGTTCAGTCCAGCTGGTTCAGCCTAGCTTTCGAGAATGACCTGTGCGATGGCCTGCTCCGCCGTGTGCGAAAGAGAAAGAGCGGCGTTCTTTACTCCCAGCCTGGCGGCAACCTCGGCGGCTGTTCCGTGAAAGGTGATGGTCGGACGGCCGCCAGGTAAGCGCATGACCTCGCAATCGCGCCAGCGCACGCCATGATTCCAGCCCGTACCCAGAGCCTTCATGGCTGCCTCTTTGGCGGCAAAGCGCGCCGCATAACGTTCCGCGCGGTTTGCCTTCGATTCGCAGTAGTTGATTTCGCCGGGGGTGTAAACGCGCTGCACAAAGCGGTCTCCGAAGCGTTCGATCGATCGCCGGATGCGAGCAACCTCCGCAATATCAATGCCTGTGCCGACAATCATGGTTTTCCGGACCTCACAACAACCGGTCGCCGCGGTAAATCAGCTCTCCCTCGACCATGCGTGCTTCTTTAGTCAGGCGATGAGGCTTCACTGGGCCGGTCCCATCGATGTGCAGCACTTCATGCCCATGCACGAGCAGCCAATCGGAAACCAGCATCCGGTGGCAGCGGAAGTATACGCGCTCAGCACACATGTAGGCAGTGGGGGAGTTTTCGGCCAGCGCAACCAGATTCGCCAGCGCGCTGTCGAATTCCGCAGTCAGCATGTAGTCGGCGTAATTGCGGAAGGTCGCATTGCGGAGAGCGATGTGGGGAGAATCGTCGCGGATTTTCTTGCGATAGCCGCCCAGGGCTGGCATCCAGAAATAGCGGATTGCGGCGCCGGGCAAACTTTTCTCCAGAGATTCGCGATTGAATTGCGGCAGCCGCCGCGACATGGGGAAGGCACGGATATCCACCAGTGTTTGGATCGAGTGAGTGCGAAGCGCCTCGAGTAAGTCTTCCAGTGGGCGCGTCGAATGTCCGATGGTATGGAGTGTAGCCAACACTGGTTCGATGCGAAAGCGTCACTGGACGACGCGGACGATAACGGCCGCCAGCGCGACATCCTGTTCCGGAAACACAGTGCGCAGATCGAGCAGGACGCGGCCTTCGTCTACCCGGGCAATGATCGGAGGATCTGAACCGCGCAGCCGCGCTGCCAGTTCGTCTGCGCTGAGGCCATCGCAAGTCAGCGCCAGAACAATGGTTGGCAAAACAGAAGAAGGGGCGGCCCCGCCCCCGAGGATCGATTCGCCGTCCACGAGTTCGGCTTTCACCGTGGGTCTAGCGATTCGCGCTGCCATTTTCCTGGCGCGTTCGCCGATCGCTTCCTTCGTGAGGTGCATCATGCGTAACGTGGGAATTGCGTCGTGATCCCGTCGAATGTAGGCGAGAAGAGTCGCTTCCAGTGCCGCATAAATCAGCTTATCCACCCGCAGGGCGCGAAACAGCGAGTTCAATCGCATGCGGGCTATCAACTCCGACCGTCCGCTGATCAAACCCGCCTGCGGGCCACCGAGGAGTTTGTCACCGCTATATGTGACAATGTCGACGCCGCTGCGCAGGCTATCCAGCACGCCCTGCTCGCCAGTGATCCCTACCGAGCGCAGGTCAAAAAGCGCGCCGCTGCCCAGATCTTCCATCACAGGAATGCCGCGCTTGCCCGCCAGGGCAACAAGTTCCGCCGTAGATGCCTGCGCAGTGAAACCTGTAATCTCGAAATTCGAACGATGCACTCGCAACAGCAGACGCGTACGTTCGGTAATTGCCTGTGCGTAGTCGGAAACGCGTGTGCGGTTGGTGGTGCCAACCTCGCACAGGATCGCTCCCGACTTTGCCATGACGTCGGGAATACGGAACGAGCCGCCGATCTCCACCAGTTCGCCGCGCGAGACAATGACTTCTCCTCCCTCCGCCAAGGTGTTTAACGCCAACAGCACGGCAGCCGCGTTGTTGTTGACCACGATGGTCGCCGTCTCTGCTCGCGTAGGGACAGCCGCCTCGGCGGTCGCGCCTGGGCTGATGCCGGCGGCATTCGTCTGAGCTGCCCCAAGCGCATCGCTCAACACCCTGCGAAACAACCGGTCGACATGCACGTCGCGCTTGCCCCGTGCCCCAGCGCCTAGGTCAAACTCCAAGTTGGAATAACTCGCACCCGTCCCGCGGATATGTTCGATCACGGCTTCGCTCAGCGGAGCGCGGCCGAGGTTGGTATGCAAAATTACTCCGGTAGCGTTGATGACGGACCGCAGAGAATAACTCAGCGCCTGGCGAAGCTGTTTCTCCACCGCCCCCGCCAGTCCGGAAAGTGCAAGCTCCAGCGCGTCACCATCCAGCAATCCCGTTGTGATTTCCCGCCGCAGGCTGGCGAGCACGATACGGGCGGCATCGACGACGGAAGCGTGGCCATCGCTCGCGGTCAGCGCGCTAACCGCCGGGATGCGCATCACTTCATCGACCGAAGGAAGCGTACGAAAAAGTTCGGATGCCGCGGCGGTTTTCACAAGAAGATTATCCCATGGCGGCCGAGGCCGCCGCATCTCTTGCTGCTCGATGCCTACAGCGTATGCAGATAGGCGAGCAGATCCTGTATATCTTGCGCGCTCAACACTTGACTGTAGCCGGGCATATCCGGGCGGCCATTGCGAATAATGTCAGTGACGCGATCATCGTTCGCGGGCAAGCCGTTAAGGGGAAGATACTGATGCTGGAATATTCCCTTCAGTCCCGGCCCTTTTTTCCCTTTCGTGGAGTAGGGTCGATGACAGCGGTCGCAGTAGTTATCGTAAAGCTTGCGTCCGGCTGCCTGCTGCGGATTGAGCCCGAGTTCGGCATCGGATTTACGGCGCTCTACGTCGCACCCCGCTAACGCGATTAGCGCAAGGCCGACGACGCACATCCAGCCGTGGCGGTGCCCTCGGTAGATCCAGTGGCCCCGACTATCCTTCGGCTCCATCCTCAACCTCAATTTCATTCTTAGTCCGAATTCCCGCCACTTCAATCATAGAGCAAAGCATGACGAACTATGGATTCTCCTTTCATTTAGAATCTGCCGCATGAGAGCTGTCTTTCAGTGGAGTTTAAAGACGCGCACGCTGGAACTCGGAAAGCGCACGCTCATCATGGGCATCGTCAATGTGACACCGGACTCTTTTTCTGATGGCGGCTTATACCTCGATCCTGAAAAGGCGGTCACGCACGGGCTGCGGCTGCTCGACGAAGGTGCCGACATCATTGACGTGGGTGGCGAATCCACTCGTCCCGGGGCCAGCGTGGCCGCTGCATCCTCGGCAGAGAAACGAGAGCCGGAAAAGAAGGACGAGAAACAGAGTCCGGAGGGCCCTCGCACTCCGCGGACTGCGGTGAGTGCGGAAGAAGAACTGCAGCGCGTGTTGCCGGTGATTACGGAACTGAAAACAGTGAGGCCGGATGCGGTAATCTCCATTGACACGTATAAATCCCTCGTCGCACGCGGTGCCGCGGAAGCGGGCGCGGAGATCGTCAATGATGTCAGCGGGCTGCGCTGGGATCGGCAAATGGCGCGGACCGTTGCCGAACTAAAATGCGGAGCCATTCTGATGCACATGCGTGGCCGTCCGGACGAGTGGCGCACTCTGCCGCCGCCCGGCGATATTGTTTTGCAGGTGAAGCGCGAACTCAGAGAGTGGGTGGAAGCGGCTGTGGTGGTGGGCGTGCGGCGGGAAAAAATCGTTGTCGATCCTGGATTTGGTTTCGGAAAAAACTTCGAACAGAATTATCCTCTGCTGGCTCGTTTTCAGGAATTACAGTCGCTGGGGTTGCCGCTGCTGGCGGGAACTTCGAGAAAGTCATTCGTCGGCCGAATGCTGGCGAACAACGGAAAGGATGCTGTTGCCGCAGACCGGATTTATGGAAATCTTGCAGCGCAGACTGCTCTCATCCTTAAGGGCGCTCACATCTTGCGAACCCATGATGTGAAGGCAGCGGTTGAAGCGGCACGCGTGGCCGATATAGTCATCGCCGCCCGCTGATGCCGACCTGCGGAAACCTGCTGCGAAATTGCGCGTAACCCTCTCGAGCAAAATTTATCTTTGTGTTTATTGTGTTTATTTGCCGCGGAGCTCGAGGGTGACCTCGGTAACGAAATGAGAGCCCTTTAGGCTCGGCTGCTGCCCCGCGCTCTTGTACCATCGGAGAGGAAGCCGCAAGACAGGCCTGCTAAGGAAACTTCAGAGAAGGTTTGCCGGATACGTTTGTTTGCGCCGTGACCGCTTTGCGCTAACGCTTCAATCCACGCTTCTTAACCGAATTACCAAACCATACTAAGAATTGACCGCCTCGAACGAAATTGGACCTTCTTATGTCTTCCCCTACGATCCGTCCGCCCAATATTCCGGTCCCTGCTGCTGCCGCTGCCGCACCGGCCTCTGGTGCCGCTGCCGCTAGCGCCGCAGCCGTGGCTCCAGCCCCGGTGCGAATGCCCACGCCTGATCTATTGGCAGCCATGCTGCGAACCTCCGCCAAGGTTAGCGACCTTTTTTTCTCGCCGGGAAAGCCGCCGCTGGTGGAAATCAACGGCAAACTGGCGTCCGCGGGAGCGCCGCGTCCCCTCACCGCGGAAGACACACGGCGCATTGCCAGTGACCTCATCGGTAACAACCTGCACGCCATCGAGAATCTGAAGAAGCTGGGATCCTGCGACGTGTCTTATAGCCTGCCGGGTCTGACCAGGTTTCGCGTCAATATCTTTATGCAGCGCGGAACCTGCGCCGTGGTGATGCGAGTTATTCCTGGCAAAATCCCGGACTTTGACACGCTGAACTTGCCTTCCGAGCTGGGGAAAATCGTAGGTCTGCGCAACGGCATCGTGTTGGTGACCGGCCCCACCGGCTCCGGCAAGTCATCCACTCTGGCCGCGATCATCGACAGAATTAATAGAGAGCAGTTTTATCATGTCCTCACCATTGAGGATCCTATTGAGTTCCTGCACCCTCATAAGAACTGCATCGTCCACCAACGCGAATTGCACAGTGATACTCCAAGCTTTGCCCTGGCTCTGCGGGCAGCGCTGCGTCAGGCTCCGAAAGTGATTCTGGTGGGAGAGATGCGAGACCGCGAAACGATCGAGATAGCAATGGAAGCGGCGGAAACGGGTCACCTGGTGCTCTCCACGTTACACACCATCGACGCTTCGAAGACGGTGGAGAGAATTCTTGGCGCCTTCCCGATGGACGAGCAGCACACGCTGCGAAACCGCCTGGCAAAAAGCTTTCGCTATATCATTTCACAGAGACTGATTCCCCGTAAGGATGGGGCTGGCCGCATTGCGGCAATTGAAATATTGAAGTCCACGTTGCGTACGCGAGACTATGTGGAAAAAGGCGAAGGGGAAGGCAAGACCCTGCTGGATGCGATGCGCGTGGGGGATCAAGAAGGCATGCAGCACTTTGACGGCGAGATCGAAAAACTCATCCGCGAAGGAATCATCGACTTGGAAACGGGACTGGCGTATGCGACGAACTCCAGCAATCTACAGCTCGAATTAGCCGACCTCTCATCTCCACAGGCCGATTCGCTGCTGGAAACCAGCGCAACCTAACCCCGATGGTGCCAGCTCCGGGTTGCCCGTGACTAGAGCAGCCCGCGGAGAGCATTAGCTTTAGCGGTGCTAGAAGACTCGCGCCGAATCCAGCAGAATCGTCACTGGCCCCTCGTTCACCAATTCCACCTTCATCCTTTCCTGAAAACGGCCGGTCTCGCAGCGCAGACCGGTAGAGCGAATCCGTGCCACGAAAGACTCGTAAAGTTGGCGCGCTTTTTCGGGGGGAGAGGCCCGATCGAATGAAGGGCGCTTGCCGCGTCTCACATCGCCGTAGAGCGTGAACTGCGAAACGGCGAGGACGCTGCCGCCGACATCCTGCACGCTGCGATTCATTTTTCCCGAATCGTCTTCAAACACACGCACGCCAGCGATTTTTTCTGCCAGGTAATTTGCATCGACCTCGGTATCGTCATGGCCGACGCCCAGCAAAATCAACAGTCCGAGACCGATCTGGCCGGCGATCTCTCCATCGATCACAACTTGGGCGCGGCTTACCCGCTGCACGACGGCTCGCATGTGGTTTGACCGCTACGAGCGGCCACGTTTAGGATGCTGAAGGTATACCACAGCTCCGGCCTCGGAAAGTCCGGAGCTTTCTTTACAGCCATTTATCGCGACCGTTACACTACACATTCGCCTTTTTCCGTTGCAGTCGCGTCAGAATCATGAGAAGTCGGCTGGAGCAAGCACAGCGAATGCGGCGATCTTGAGTCTCAGACATCGAATTTAAAATCTAATTCAGGTTAAGCGAGGAGAAACATGGCAGCCGTTGACGAGAAAGTAAAGCAGATCATTGTGGAGCAGTTGGGGGTGGACGAAGGCGAGGTTACATCCAGCGCTTCGTTCGTGGATGACCTGGGCGCGGATTCACTGGATACGGTCGAACTGGTGATGGCTTTCGAAGAAGGCTTCGACATTGAAATTCCCGACGAGGACGCGGAAAAGATCCGCACCGTACAGGATGCCATCGATTACATCTCCAAGCATTCGAAAGGTGGCAAGTAGTTTGGGACGCAGGGTCGTAGTTACCGGCATCGGCCTGATCTGTGGCGTGGGCAACACCACCGGAGAAGTGTGGCAGGCCGTGCTC
>Ga0210393_10002309_pt1 | contig 15763 bp, 12 predicted proteins | sample IncBWC27OmetaG_FD_160068 | JGI IMG/M metagenome (GOLD analysis project Ga0210393, IMG submission 160068) | Forest soil microbial communities from Barre Woods Harvard Forest LTER site, Petersham, Massachusetts, United States - Inc-BW-C-27-O ... | reverse complement strand
CTTATTGACGCGGCGCGCGGACGGACCGCGGCGCCGGCCGGCAATGTCGTCGATCTCGCCGATGCTCGAAGGGCGGCGGCGAGTCGAAGTCCGGTGGGCATACGGAGCCGGCGGCCGGCTGCGATGGCCGCGAGTCTGTTGGTGGGTGTTGCGCTGGGATATCTCGGCTTGCACGGCGCCAGTCCCTTGGTAAAGACCAGCCCGAGCGGTGAGCTGCTCGCCGGCGCAGGGCTCGCCGCGGCACTGACCAATCAACTGTCCGAAGATCGCTCGCCGGGACTGGTTGCGATCACCGGTTTGAGCTTTCGCGCCAAGACGGGGGATTACTGCCGGACGTTCTCGTTGGCCGGCACGCATTCAAGTTCCGGACTCGCATGTCGTGAAGGTGATGGCTGGAAGATAAAGGTCTTGGCGCAGTCACCCCCCGCGCCAGCGAGTTCGTCCAATTTTCGTCCGGCGGCTTCCGACGATCCGCCGGCGGTGCGCGCGGCCGTCGAGGAATCGATCGACGGCGAACCCTTGGATCGAGCGGGTGAAATCACCGCGCGACAGGCAGGATGGGCGGGAAAGTCGAACCGTTGATTCGTTGATTCGTTGCGTCGTATCTCAGACCGATCCGGAATTGCCGGGTCGCAAGTTCGCAACAAGTCTCAACCGCTAGCGCCCTGCCACCCTCGCACTTCGATGATGTCTGCGCCGCGCAGCGTCGTCGATTCGTACTGCGGCCAGCGGACCTCGTCACTCCGGCTGCACGCCTCTTCACATATCTCCTTCGTCAATTTGAGCTGAGTTTATCTTCGTTCGAAATGAAGCGCGGACGGCCGATGCGGGCCTTGGCCAAAAAGCCGCAGCCCGGCAAGGGCATCCCCACTTCAAACGAGCTGAAGTATTCAACTTTGTGGAGAAAGGGATGATCACGCTAAATGCTTTCAGGAGACGCGTGCTGTCTGCAGCGGCCGTTGCCATGACCGCCACGCCTGCACTCGCACAGCAGGCACCCGCCGCTGCAAATGGATCGGACTCTCTACAAGAGATCATCGTTACCGGATCGCGCATCGCTGCTCCGAATGCAGTGAGCACCAGCCCGATACAGGTCCTATCATCCAAATATATCGAAGTATCGGGTAAGACTGATATCAGCGACCTGATCACGCAGCTGCCGCAGAACTTCAACAATTCGTTGGGACAGGATCTCGGCAACGGCACCAGCGGATTGACGACCGCCGGCGGCGTCTCCACCGCGGACTTGCGCGGCCTGGGTCCGAACAGGACATTGGTGCTCGTTGACGGCCGCCGCCTCGGCCAGGGCTCGCCTTATACATTCATCCAGTCGCCTGCCCCGGATCTGGACCAGATTCCGGCCGGCCTAGTCGAACGGGTCGAGGTCGTGACCGGGGGCGCGTCCGCGGCCTACGGTTCCGATGCCATCGCCGGCGTCGTCAATTTCATCATGAAGAAGGATTTTGAAGGCATCCGGGTCGACGGCCAATTCGACGAGAACTGGCACGACAACAACGATACCTTCGTGCAGGGTTTGGTGCGTCAGTTCAACAATACGGTGCCGCCCACGGGTACGACCCGCGACGGACGTCAGCGCAACTTTGACGTGCTGATGGGCACCAATTTTGCAGACGGCAAGGGCAACATCACCGCCTTCTTGAGCTACCGCCACGCCGATCCGGTCGCGAGCAGCCAACGCGATTTCGGCAGCTGCCAGTTAAATCCGGTGTTCGATGCGGCCGGTGTAAATGTCACCGGCACGGTCTGCGGCGGTTCGTCAAATTCGAATTTCTTTCATCCGACCAGCGGACCCAACTCAGGCAACATCTACAGCGTCAGCGGGACGAGTTTTGTCCCAAACGGCTCGGTATTGACGACGCCGCCGGCGAGCTTCAATTCGCAGCCCTACATCTACATGACACGCGAAGATGACCGTTACAACGCCGCGTTCTTGGCGCACGAAACGCTCAACGATTATCTGCAACCCTATGCCGAATTTTATTTCATGGACGATAAGACCCACCAGCAGATCGCGCCGGCAGCCTTGTTCAGGAGTTCCAATCCGCTCGATACGCTGACCAACAACTACAACGTCAATTGCAACAATCCGCTGTTGAGCGGGCAGCAACAGTCGATCATTTGCACCCCCGCGCAGATCGCCGCCGCGGCCGCCGCACCCGACGCGGGTTGCACGATCAGCGGCGGCGCGCTGTCGTCCAACTGCTCAAACGTGGAAATCGGCCGCCGCAACATCGAAGGGGGCGGCCGCTTTTCGGATTTCGAGCACGAAAACTACCGGGCGGTCTTCGGCACCAAGGGTGATTTCGCGGAGGCGTGGAGCTACGACGTTTATGGGCAGTTTTACTACACGACGTTTTTCAATTCGAACGAAAAATACTTGAATTTCGCGAGCATCGATAATGCCCTGCAGGTAACCGGGACCAAGGCCGCGCCGGTGTGCGTGAGCGGACCCCCTTGCGTGCCGTACAACATCTGGTCGGACGGCGGCGTCACCCAGCAGCAGCTCAATTATCTGTACTTGACCGGCACCGGTGAGGGAACCTCGACATTGCGAACGCTGCACGCCGAAGTGACGGGGCGTCTCGGCACGTACGGCATCGCCTCGCCGCTCGCGAGCGACGGGGTCGCGATCAACATCGGGTACGAGCACCGCAACGATCATGAGTTTTTCCAGCCCGACTCGGCCGAGCAAAGCGGATTGCTGTCCGGATTCGGCAGCGCCGCGGTGCCGATCGACAACAGCGTCACGGTTGGAGAAGAGTTCGCGGAGTTGCGTGCCCCGCTCCTGCAGGACAAGCCGTTTGCAAAGGAACTGTTGTTCGACACCGGCTTCCGGCATTCGGATTATTCGTACGCCGGCGCTCCCTCCACGATCACGAACACGTACAAATTCGAGGTGCAGTACGCGCCGATCGCGGATTACAGATTCCGTGCCTCATATGACAAGGCGATCCGCGCGCCAAGCGTGGTGGAGCTTTACAACCCGCAACTCGTCGGGTTGATTCAGTTCGGCAATGACCCCTGCGCCCCCACCGTGGGCAGCGCCGGCCAGACCGTGGCGGCGGTCGACACCCTGGCTCAGTGCGAGCGGCAGGGAGTGACCGCTGCGCAATACGGCAACGGCGGCACGACCAACAGAATTCCACAGGGCGCCGCCGGGCAGCTGTCGCAGTTGACGGGCGGCAACCCGCTGCTGAAGCCGGAACAGGCTGAAACCTACACCATAGGCGTGAACTTCGCGCCGGCACAGATTCCGCACTTCACCGGCAGCATCGACTACTACCACATCGCGGTGTCGGGTGAGGTCGGAACCCTTCCGGCATCGGTCATCCTCAGCAATTGCGCCGGCACGGGCGACCCGCTCTACTGCAGCCAAATCGTCCGCAATCCGAACACCGGCAGCTTGACCGGCGCCACCATCGCGGGCGGCGGGTACATCGTGCAGACCAACGTCAATGTCGGGGCGGTGCTGGTGAGCGGCATCGATCTGCAGCTGGCCTACCGGTTGGACCTGCCGCCGGGTTTCGGTGCGCTGAACTGGGAATTGAATGGCGCCTACTTACAGCATACGACGTCGACGCCGATCCCGGGAGCGCACACCTACGATTGCGCAGGCCTGTTCGGCAAAACCTGCCAGACAATCAATCCGCGCTGGCACCATATCTTGCGTACGACCTGGGATACCCCCTGGAACGTGTCGACTTCCCTAACCTGGCGCTACATCGGAAAGGTTTCGCAGGACAACAACTCGGGCGACCCGACTCTGCATTTCGCCACGTGGGGCGGGTACGATTTTTTCAATCCGAGCATTCCGGCGTTCAACTACCTGGATCTGCAGGCCACGTGGAACGTCAACAGCGTGCTGCAGGTACGGGCCGGCGCCAACAATGTTCTGGATAAAGATCCGCCCCTGGTCAACTCGTTCATAGCGCCGGGCGGGCAGGCAAACACGTACGATATCTACGACCTATTCGGTCGCCAGCTGTTCGTGGCGTTCACGGCGAAATTCTAGCGCCCGATAACCGCCTCATGGGCAAAACACGCAGGATCGCGTCGCGGTAAGAGGGACTGGAATGCAGGCAGGAGCCGGAAGACAACGTGAACGCGAATGCGCCGCGACCCACCGATTCCAAGTGCAACACGGCACGAAGATTCACCAGCAAGGAGCGTTCGATTCGCACAAATCCAAGATCCGCCAACTCGACCGACAGACGTTTAATGGAGTCGCGGCTGATGTACTTCGAGTTCCCGGTGCGGATCGTCACATAGTTGCCGTCCGACTCGATGTAATCGATTTCTTCCGCGTTCAACGGATAGAATCGGTGTTCGCGCTCGCCAATTATCAGCTTGGCCAGGATTCCCGGAAGTCCACCGCTCTCCTCGGGCTGGTGCGCGAGCGGCGAACCGCGCGTCGCGGCATCGCTGACAACTCTTCGATTGCAGTACTGCCGCGCGCGCTCGATCGATTGAGCGAAACGGTCTGCCGTGACCGGCTTGACCAGGTAGTCGAGCGCTCCGGCTTCATAGGCACTCACGGCATAGTCGGTGTGTGCAGTGACCATGATGCCGAGCGGGCGTCTTTCCGACCGCGCGACACGCAAGACCTCGAATCCGGTCATGTCCGGCAACTCAACGTCGAGCAGCATCAGGTCCGGACGGAGTTCTTCGGCCGCCTTGATTGCCGCGCCCCCGGATCCGGCCTCGCCGACCACCTGCAAATCATGGCTCCACTCGCAAAGTCGGATCAGCGCAGATCGCGCCAGCGGCTCATCATCGACAATGAGAAGTTTCAAGAGTGTGTTTCCGGCCACGCCCCATCGGAACTCAAGCGCATCCGGCGATAAACTCAACCGCATCGAGTTCGTCCCTAAAATCGACGGGTTCATCCCGCGGCAGCTGTCAGGCCGAGTCCTGCGGCGGCATGGCGTCGACGGCATTGGCAGGCCCCCGGGCAGGCAGGCGATCGCCGGGTCCGGCTATTGACAGCGCCTGCATTTTTATGCAGGATGCGTGCGATTTTATGCAAGAGGCAGAAATGCTGAGATCCGAGCCGGAACACCCTGCAGCGCCGGCGCGCCGCACCATGCTCGCGAAGATCATTCGCGAACAGACGGTCGGCCGCCAGACCGAATTGGTGGACCTATTGCGCAAATTGGGCCACATCGCGACGCAATCCAGCGTGAGCCGGGATCTGCGTGAATTGGGCGTGGCAAAAATGGGCGATCGCTACGTGCTGCCGGAGACAGCGATGCAGCCCAAGAATGACTTTTCCGCGCTCAAGCAATTCGTCAGCGCCCGTCTAACGGCGGGCACCAATCTCACGGTATTGAAGACGACGATCGGCTCGGCGCAAAGCGTGGCCGTGGCCATCGACACCGCTCAGTGGCCGGAAGTGGTCGGCACCATTTCCGGCGATGACACGATCTTCATCGCCACCGCCGGCGCCGCCGACCAGCGCAAGCTGGAGCGTCGCCTGCTCGCCATCTTCGGACGCTAAATTCCCATGACATCCACTGCTCGACAGGGCGCTGAGCCCATTCTCTTGGCCTTTTCCGGCGGCCTCGACACCTCGTTTTGCGTTCCTTGGCTGAAGGAACCTTATCAGCGCCCGGTGATCACGGTGACTGTCGACACCGGCGGCATCGATGCCGCCGCGGCCCATTCCCTGGCGGAGCGCTCGGTGCGCCTGGGCGCCGTCGAACATCATCTGATTGACGCACGCGCGGCGTATTTTGATCAGGTGCTCAAATTCTTGATCATGGGCAATGTTCGCCGCGGCAATGTGTACCCGCTGTGCGTCGGCGCCGAGCGCGTGCTGCAGGCGCAGACGATTGCGCGCATGGCCCTATCGCTCAACACCCAGATGGTCGCTCATGGCTGCACGGCCGCGGGCAATGACCAGGTGCGCTTCGAAGTGGCGCTGCGCACCTTAGGCCCGCAATTGGAGATCATTGCGCCGGTGCGCGACCGTGCGTTTCAGCGGCCCGCGCAGCTCAAGTATCTCGAGGAGCACAAGCTGCCGGTGCCGCCCTTTGGCGCAGCGTATTCCGTGAATCGCGGTCTGTGGGGTGTCACCATCGGCGGCAAGGAAACGCTCACTTCGCAGGGCAGCATCCCTGAGGATGCCTGGGTACTGTCGAAAGATGCGTTTACCCATCCGCGATCGCCGCAGCGGCACACCATTGGCTTTACGCAAGGCGTGCCGGACACCCTGGACGGCGAGCGTCTACCGGCCGTGGCGGTGATCGAAGCGCTGGAAGCGCTGGCGGGCCCATTCGGCATCGGCCGCGGCATCCACTTGGGCGATACCGTCATCGGCACCAAGGGCCGCGTTGCTTTTGAAGCCCCCGCTGCCGAGGTGCTGCTGACGGCACATCGCGAGCTGGAGAAATTGGTACTGACGGGCAAGCAATCGCGTATCAAGGAGACGGTCGCCCAGCCGTACGGCGACTTGGTGCACGAAGGTCAGCACCTGGATCCGGTGTGCCGCGATATCGAAGCGCTGCTGACGTCCTCACAGGCGCGGGTCAGCGGTGAGGTGAAGGTGCTGTTTCGGCCCGGATCTGTGTTCGTGGAGGGCGTGAGCTCGCCCTATTCGTTGATGGCCGCCTCCAAAGGCGTGTACGGCGAATCGGCGGGCGAATGGACGCCGACCGACGCGCTGGGGTACTCGAAAATGCTGGCCTTAAGCGGCGTGTTTTACAAGCGCGCGGGGGCGGAGATAAGCAAATCATGAACGGCATGCGCACGATGGTGGTCGACAAAATCGCCTCGGTGACGCAGGCCTGCGGCCTGTCGCACGAGTTGCGCATTGCCGCGGAAATCCCCTGCGAAGAGGGCTTGGTGTTGGTGGTCGAAATTCTCAACAACAAGGCGAACTACAACACCTTGGAGCTCATCAGCGGCCGCATGGCCAAGATCGTGCGCGGCGACATCGTGGTCGGCGCCTTGGGCCATCGCAAGGCCCTGTTCGGCTACTCGGGCCATATTCCCGCAACGCTGAAACCGGGCGACGTCATTCAAATGCTGAATATCGGCGGCGTGCTCGGCATCTGCGATTCGGCCACACAGGATAAGGGCAAGCCGTTCGACTGCAAGGTGTTGGGCACGGTGCTGACTTTTCCCTACCTGGGCGAGCGCATCGGTGTGCCCGCGAAAGTCGGCTACGCTCCCTTGAACTACGAGGCGGCTCTCGATGCACGCGGTGTCCCGGTGGTGGCGCTCGCCGGCACGTGCATGGAGGCCGGCAAAACCGCGGCCGCATCCGCCATCATCGCCCGCATGCGCCATCGCGGATTGGTGGTGGACGCGTTCAAGGCGACCGGGGTGTCCTTGCGCCGCGACATCATGGCCTTCGAGGACTCCGGTGCACGGCGCACCATGCTGTTCACGGACCTGGGGATCGTGACCACGACCGAGAAATGCGGACCCGCGCTGACGCGAACCATGCTTACGGAAATGGCGGCCGGCCAGCCGGATGCCATCGTGTTCGAGTTGGGCGATGGCCTGTTGGGTACCTACGGCGTCGAATCCATTCTGCGCCAGCCGGACATCAAGGCGGCACTCACCGCCGTGGTGCTGTCGGCGAATGATCCGGTCGCCGCTTGGGGCGGGGTCAAGTTGTTGCGTGAGCGGTTCGGCATTGAACCCTGCGTGGTCACCGGGCCGGCGACCGACAATCAAGTGGGCATCGAGATCATCCGCGAGCAGATGAACGTCGAGGCCTTCAACGCCATCAGCCATCCGGCGGACTTGGGCGATCACATCATCGCCTCCTTAGGATTGCGCAATGTGCGCGAGTCCAAGGTAGTCGGCGAATGAGCGCACCGACGCCGGCCATCGTGCTGGGCGGCACCGGTTATGTCGCCGGCGAGCTGTTGCGCCTGATTGCGGGACATCCGCAACTTCAAGTCGCCGCGGTGCTGTCCGACAGCCAGCCCGGTGCTCAAGTAGCGGGCGCCTTCGCACATTTGCGCAATGCCTATCCGGATCTTAAGTTTGCCGGTGCCGGCGAAGTTCAAGCCGTCATTTGCCGCTCGCCGGTGTCGGCCCTGTTCTCCGCCGCGCCCCATGGCATTTCCGCGGCCATCGTCGATCGGTTGCTGACGGCGGCGGCGGCGGCGGGCACCCGGGTGCATTGCGTCGACATCTCGGCGGATTTTCGCTATTCGAGCCAGGCTGCCTACGAAGCGGTGTACAAACATGCGCACGGCGCGCCTGCGCGAATACGCGAATTTACCTGCGCCATACCGGAGCATCTGCAGAAGTCGCCGACACCGCATGTCGCGCACCCCGGCTGTTTCGCCACCGCGACGCTGCTCGCCAGTGTGCCGTTGCTCGCGCTGGGATTGACCGACACGCGTCTGTTTGTCACCGGCATCACCGGCAGTACCGGTTCCGGACGCAAGCCGGCCGAGGGCACGCATCATCCGCATCGCCACAGCGATCTGTACAGCTATGGAGCGCTCAGTCATCGCCACGTACCCGAAATCACCGCCTGCGCCAAACTGGCGACGGGCATCGAAGCTGATTTTAATTTTGTGCCGCATTCGGGACCTTTTGCGCGCGGCATCCACGTCACCGTGCAGGCCAGCCTGAAGAATTCCATCTCCACGGCACAGGCGTTGGAGGCGCTCAGGTCGTACTACCAGGACTGCCCGTTCGTGCGTGTCGCCGATGCGGCGCCGCGTGTCAAAGATGTCGCCACCAGCAACTATTCGAACTTGAGCGCCGTGACCAACGGCAATTCCATTGCCGTGATGTCGGTGCTCGACAATCTCAACAAAGGCGCCGCCGGCGGTGCCATTCAGTGGATGAACCGGCTGTTGGGGCTGGCCGAGACCTGCGGCCTGACCACGCCCGCACCCGGATGGACTTGAAATCATGGCAGCGATAAATCCCACGGCCGCGGCGCATGCGACCCATCTGGCACAGGTGTTTGCGCAATATCCCATCGAGGTGGCACACGGCGAGGGCGTGTGGCTGTACGCGCGGGACGGCCGTAAGATTTTGGATTTTTATGGCGGCCACGCCGTTGCGGGCTTGGGCTACGGACATCCACGCTGGCTGGCGGCGCTCGAGCGCCAAGCGCGGCAGATGGCATTCCAAACCAATGCGTTGCCCATGGTGATCCGCGAACGCGCCGCCGCGCGCCTGACCAAGTTCGCCGGCTTGGGTCTGGACACGGTGTTTTGGATCAACAGCGGCGCCGAAGCCAACGAAAACGCGCTGAAGCTCGCATTCAAGATCACCGGACGCAGCAAGGCCGTCGCGCTCGAGCAGAGTTTTCACGGCAGAACCGCTGCCGCCGGCGCCGTCACCTGGGGCGCGCTGGAGAAATGGTACGGTTTTCCGCGCACGCCCTTTGATGTGCGCTTCACGCCGCGCGACGATCCCGGCGCCGTCGAGCGGCACATCGATCGCGAGACCGCGGCCGTCATCGTCGAGCCGATCCAGGGCGTGGGCGGCGCCTACGATGTGGGCAAACCGATGCTGGAGGCATTGCGCCGCCGCTGTGACGAGGTGGGCGCGATTTTGATATTCGACGAGGTGCAATGCGGAATGGGCCGCACCGGCGCGCCCTTTGCCGCGAACTATTACGGCGTCGCGCCGGACATCATCACGTCGGCCAAGGCGCTGGGCAACGGTTTTCCGGTATCCGCCCTGCTGCTGTCGCGCCGTGTTTCGAGCCAGCTCAAAGTCGATGACATGGGCACGACTTTTGGCGGCGGTCCCATGGCGTGCGCGGTGGCCGAAGCGGTCATTGATACCATCGAGTCCGAATCCTTGCTGGCCAACGTCCGTCAAGTATCGGCCTACATCCGCTCGAGCTGCATCATCGGTCCGATCACCGGTGTGCAGGGTGCGGGATTTCTATTGGGCCTGAAGACATCTCGCCCGGCCAAGGAAGTTCAGGCGGCGCTCATGGCCAGAAACATTCTCACGGGCACCAGCGGCGATCCGCACATTTTGCGCCTGCTGCCGGCCTATATATTGAACGAAGGCCACGTGGATGCCTTGAGCGACGCACTGGCGAAGATTTCCGCATGAAGCGCTTCATCGATTTAGCCGCCTTCAGCCGCGAGCAGGTTCTCGATTTGCTCAAGCTCGCGCAGTCCTTGCAGGACAAGCCGCAGCCGCGGGCGCTCGCGGGCAAGGTTTTGGGGTTGGTGTTCTTCAATCCGTCATTGCGTACCCTGGCCTCATTTCAGGCCGGGATGGCTCGCTTGGGCGGCAGCTCATTCGTGATCACCCCGGGCCAGGGAACATGGCTGCTGGAGACGCAGCTGCATGCCATCATGAAAGGCGCGGCGGCCGAACATATTCGCGAGGGCATACCGGCGCTGGCCTCTTACTGCGACGTGCTGGGGGTGCGCGCGTTCGCCGACGGCAAGAGTCTGGACAGCGACCTCAACGAGACGCTGTTCGGCATGATCGATCAGCTCTGCGACAAGCCGCTGATCAATATGGAATCCGCCATGAATCACCCCTGCCAAGCACTGGCGGACTGGCGCACCCTGGACGAACTGCAGGTTCCGGCCCGCGCCAAGTTCGTCCTGAGCTGGGCCTATCACCCCAAAGCACTGCCGCTGGCCGTGCCCGCGGCCACGGTCCACATGGCGGCGATGCGCGGCATGGAAGTCGTGGTTTTGCGCCCGGACGGATACGCACTGCCCGAGCATGTCATGGAGAAAGCACGACTGGCAGCGCGCGATGCCGGCGGTTCGGTGACCGAGACCTCCGATCGCAGCGCGGCTTTGAGCGGCGCCAGCGTGCTGTACGCCAAGGAGTGGGGCACCACCACGTACTACGGCGATGCGGAAGCCGATTCACGGCTGCGGGCCGATCTGTCCGACTGGTGCGTTCGCGAGCGTTGGTTCGACCGAGCTCTGCCGGAAGCAAAACTGATGCATTGCCTGCCGGTGCGACGCAACGTCGCGGTGGCGGATGAAATCCTCGACGGTCCGCGCGCGGTGGTCAAGCGCGAGGCCTTCAATCGGCTGCCGGTGCAAATGGCTGTTCTGCACCGCATGCTGGCGTAGACCTGACCCGACCGTCTGCTGTTTCGGAGTATTCTGAAAATGATAATGAACCGACCGGATCCGTCAGTCGCGGTACGCGCGCTTAAAAGCGCGGCGCCGTACATTCGCATGTACAAGAACAAGATTTTCGTGATCAAGGCGGGCGGCGCGGTGTTCAACGACGAAGCTTCGACGCGCGGCTTGATTGAACAGGTCGCCATCCTGCACCAGGTCGGCATCAAGACGGTGCTGGTGCATGGCGGCGGCCCGCAATTGGACATGCTGCAAACGACGCTGGGTATTGAAACGCGAATGATCGGCGGCCGGCGCGTAACCGATCAGAAGTCGATTGACGTGACCGCCATGGCGCTCAATGGGCTCATTAACACGCGTATTCTGGCAATCTGCCGCGCGCTCGATATCGAAGCCGTGGGCTTGAGCGGCGTCGACGCGGGATTGATTCGCGCGCACAAGCGCCCGCCCGTACACATCGCCGGCTCGGGCGAAACCGTGGACTACGGATTCGTCGGCGACATCGACTCGGTCAATTCAGCCGTGCTCGAGAAGCTGCTGGAGAGCGGCCTGATGCCGGTGGTCAGTCCCTTATCGGCGGATTCCAACGGCACCTTGCTCAACATCAATGCGGACACCGTGGCGGCGGCGATCGGCGGCGCACTGTCGGCGGAAAAACTGGTGCTGTGCACCGGTGCACCGGGAATTCTCGAACGTGTGGAAGAGCCGGGCTCGGTCATCTCGTATACCGACATCCAGGGATTGAAGCGCTTGCGCGACCAAGGCAGCTTGAAGGACGGCATGCTGCCCAAGGCCACGGCCATTGAGAACGCGATCCGCGGCGGCGTGCGCCGTGTGCATGTCATCAGCTACAAGGCGCCCGACAGTCTGCTCGCGGAGGTTTTCACCAATGAGGGCACCGGCACGCTGGTGGTCGCAGACTTGAAGGCCTTGAGTCCGGCGGAACAATTGCCGTCAGCAACATGACCCGACTATGGGACAAAGGAACTTCGCTCGATGCGCAGGTGCTCAAGTACACCGCGGGCGATGACCATGCCCTGGACAATCGGTTGGTGCGCTACGACATCCGCGCCTCGATCGCGCACGCGGAAATGCTCGGGGAACAAGGCCTCTTGTCGCCCAAGGATCTTGCGGCAATTCGCGATGCGCTGACGGCGATCGGCGCGGAACACGCGTCGGGGCAGTGGCAGATCTCCCTGGAGGACGAGGATTGCCAGACCGCCATCGAGAATCTGCTGACTGCGCGCATCGGTGCGGCCGGCGGACGCCTGCATGCGGGCCGCTCGCGCAACGATCAGGTGCTGGCCGCCTTGAGGCTGTACATGCGCGACGCCGCGGAAACCTTGAGCCAGGGCGCCGCGTCAGTGGCCGATGCTCTCGATGCGTTGACGTCTCGACAGGGCGAGCAGGAACTGCCCGGATACACGCACATGCAACAGGCCATGCCGAGCAGCGTTGCGCTGTGGGCTTCGGGGTTTGCCGCCGAATTGCGCGATGATGCCGAGGGGCTGCAGCTCACCCAACGGCGCATCGGGAAAAACCCCTTGGGTTCGGCGGCGGGATTCGGCACGCCGAATCTCGACATCAGCCGCGAATCAACGCGCCGGCGCCTGGAGTTCGCGGTGACTCAGGAACCGGTCACGGCGGTGCAGTTATCGCGCGGCAAGGCCGAGGCGCAACTGCTATTTGAAATTACGCTGCTGACCCAGGACTTGGGCAGGCTTGCGGCCGACCTCATGCTGTTCTATTCGCAGGAATTTGCGTATGTGAGCTTGCCGGCGGCCTTCACCACCGGCTCCTCGATCATGCCGCAGAAGCGCAACCCCGATGTCTTCGAACTGATGCGCGGGCGCAGCACCGTGGCGCAAGCGGCGCTCAATGAAGTGCTGGGCATCACGCAAAAGCTGACGTCCGGCTATCACCGCGACTTGCAGCTCATCAAGCCGCCTTTGTTTCGCGGCATCGATTCCTGCCTGCAGACTTTGGAAATTCTGCCGAGCGCACTCAGTGGCGTACGCTTTCGAGGGGAAAATATTCGGCTCGATCCCGCAATCCACTCCGCGGCTGCAGCCAATGCGCTGGTCGCCCGGGATGGCATTCCGTTTCGCGAGGCTTACCGGCAAGTGGCCGCAAAATTCAAGGATAAAGAATGAGTATTTGGCGCAGTTTGCTAACCCTCGAAGAATTGAACGGCAACCGCGACGGAACCCTGGTCGAGCATCTGGGGATTTTCTTCACCGAAATCGGCGATGATTTTGTTCGCGGCACCATGCCGGTGGATACCCGAACCGTACAGCCCTACGGGCTGTTGCATGGCGGGGCATCGGTGGCGCTCGCCGAAACCTTGGGAAGCACGGGTGCGGCCATGTGTGTGGACGCGGCCGAGTACCAGGTCGTGGGCCAAGAGATCAACGCCAATCATGTGCGCGCGGCGCGCAGCGGCCTCGTGACCGGAACCGCGCGAGCGGTGCACCTGGGCGGGCGCACGCATGTGTGGTCAATCGAGATCGTCAATGACGCGCAAAAATTGGTGTGCATTTCGCGCATCACCATGGCGGTCATCAAGCGCGGCGCCCTCACCTCGTAAAATTTACACTGGCGTTCGCAACACGCGCAATTGTGACACTGGCGTTCGTAAGGCCAAGAGGCGTATCTTTTACGCCATGAATAAATCTACTGTTGGAATCGTGCGCAAGGCCGGCAGCCTGTTGGTATTGGTTGCGGTCGCCGCGCTCGGCGCCGCACAAACTCCGCCACCGGCATCGAATCCGCCGCCGACCACCGCGTCGGGCGCGGATCCGGGACCCGCTCCCACGCCTGATCAGATCAGCTACGCGTTTGGCTTGATTTTCGGCTCGCAAATGCACAATGCCGGCATCACCAACGAAGTGGTGCCCGAGTCCGTCCTGCGCGGCATCAAGGAAGGTCTCCAGGGCAAGCAGCCCAGTCAAGCCGAGCAACAGGAAATTCAGGCGTTCGTGCGCACGCTGAGCGACGCTGTGGCCGCTCGAAATGAAACCGCGGCGAAGGACTTTCTGGCGCGCAATGGGCGCGAAAAAGGCGTGGTCACGACCGCCTCGGGCCTGCAGTATAAAATTATCACCCCCGGCGATAAGAAGGCTCCGGCGATTTCTCCCACCGACACGGTGACGGTGGATTATCGGGGCAAGCTGCTCGACGGCACGGAATTCGACAGCTCTTATTCGACGGGTGCGCCGGCGATCTTCCCCGTCAACGGGGTCATCAAGGCTTGGCAGGAGGCGCTGGTGTTGATGAAACCGGGCGCGAAATGGCAGCTGTTCATACCGCCTGAGCTGGCGTATGGCCGGCGCGGTCAGCCGAAAATTCCTGCAAATTCGCTGTTGATCTTCGAGGTGAGCGTGATCAGCGCCGAATCCGGCGCACCCAAGGCACCGCCGGGCACTCCGCCCACACCGCCGCACGCTAAATGATGCCGGCCGCGCGGCCGCGCGGCGGCTAGCGAATCAGGTCGAGCGCGTTGGTCAGATCGCCCATGGGCGGCGCGCCGTGCGCGGCGAGCCCGGCGTCGCGCTGGGTGATGCCGGGCAGCACCTCGAGATCGAAGCGGCGTGTGATCAGGCGCAGGATGGATTCGGTGTCGTACTGGGTGTGATCCACCGTGCCGCGCTTTGCAAACGGTGAAATGATCAGCGCCGGAATTCTTGCCCCCGGACCCAATAGGTCGGCCTGCGGCGGGGCGACGTGATCCCACGCGCCGCCGAATTCATCATAAGTAATCACGATGACCATGCGACCCCACTGCGGGCTCGCGCGCAATTTTGCCACCAGATCGGCAATGTGCTGATCACCCTCCGCGATCGAGGCGTAGCCGGCATGCTGGTTCAAATTGCCCTGCGGCTTGTAGAAGACCACTGCCGGCAAGCGGCCGGCGGCCAAGTCCGCGAGTAAATCTTTGTAATCTTTCAAGTGCGCGGCGCGATGCTCTGCATGCGTGGCAGGATCGAAGCGCTCGAAATAGTTGAACGGCTGGTGATGGGTCTGGAAATCAGGATTGCCACCTGCGGTAGGCGGGGCATAAATGACCTCGCGCATGCTCGATGGTGAGCGCATGCCATCGGCTACGGCCGCGTTCCACGAGCCGGCATACCAAGCCCAGCCGATGCGCTTGGCATCCAGTGCATCGCCGATATTACGGCGCGTTTGCGGCGGCAGGGTGGTCGAGTTATTGGGATCCGCATAGGCGAAACTTGAATCGGCAGCGCCGGGTTTGTTGCCGCTCGGCTGGTACGGCGGCTGCATGGTGTTCACGGCGTAGAACTTGCCGTCACCGAAATAATTGGCCGGTGCGATGTTGCCGCTGCTGGCGAATGTCGGCGGCTCATCGAGCGCCGAGGCCGGCGGGGTGGTTGCCGTTTTCAAACGCGGCAAGTAGCGCCCGCCGGAATCTTGTTCGAGCAATGCAATCGAGGGCTTCGCCGCCGCCGTGTCCGCGTTGGGGTATTCCGGCGCACAGGCGCAGATCAGGTATTGATGGTTGAGGAACGAACCGCCGAACGCGCCTTGGAAAAATTCATCGGCGAGCACGAATTCCTTCGCGAGCGCATACAAGGACGAGCGGCTGTAATCGTAATAGCCCATCGCGAGACCGCCGGCATCCGACCACGCGGCGTAGCCATCATTCTTGCCGCCGTCGATCTGCATCTGGT
>Ga0210393_10002308_pt1 | contig 15764 bp, 12 predicted proteins | sample IncBWC27OmetaG_FD_160068 | JGI IMG/M metagenome (GOLD analysis project Ga0210393, IMG submission 160068) | Forest soil microbial communities from Barre Woods Harvard Forest LTER site, Petersham, Massachusetts, United States - Inc-BW-C-27-O ... | reverse complement strand
CCACCGAGAAGAACACCTGCAGCAGCTCGCCGTAGCTCACCTCGGCGGGGTCGAAGCTCACCTGCACCGACTCGGCATGACCGGTGTGACCGCCGCCGACATCGCCGTAATTCGCCGTGCGCGCCGACCCGCCGGAGTAACCGGCGAGCACGCCGCGCACGCCGCGCACGTGCTCGAACACTCCCTGCAGGCCCCAGAAGCAGCCACCGGCGAACACCGCAGTCTGCACGCGGCCGGGCGCTTTCGGGTTGTCGAGCGTGGGCGCGGGCAGCACGACCGGCGGCTCGGCACCCTGTGTGGCGACGATCCAGCCAAAGCCCCCGACCACCGCCAGCGCCGCGAGCGCACTCAACATTCTGTTTGCCGACATCTCTTCCTCCTTACTTCGGCGGCCTGCCTCAAGCGCGTGGCGCAAAGTTCAAGGCCACCGAGTTCATGCAGTAGCGCAGCCCGGTCGGCCGCGGCCCGTCATCGAATACGTGACCCAGGTGCGCGTCACAGCGCTTGCACGATACCGCGGTGCGCTCCATGCCGAGGGTGCGGTCACCGCGCTGGATGACGTTCTGCCTGGAGATCGGCTGCCAGAAGCTCGGCCAGCCGGTGCCGGAATCGAACTTGGTACGCGAGTCGAACAGCGGCGTGCCGCAGCAGATGCAGGCATACAGCCCGTCGGCGTGATTCTTGTCATACGCGCCGCTGAAGGGGGGCTCGGTCCCCTCGTGACGCGTGACCGTATACGCCAGGAGCGACAGCTGCTGGCGCCACTGCGTATCGGTCTTCACCACGCGCGCCGCACTGACGGTGCCCTTGCTCTTGCCATCGGCAGAGAACTCCTCGATGGTGACGGTGTCACTCTGCGCGGGCGACGACAGACCCGCGCGCACGAGCGCCGGACTCGCCGCGAGGGCGCCCCAGGACACAGCACGTGCGAGCAGCGCTCGGCGCGAGAAGCAATTGCGGTTGGAGCTCATGGCCATTCTCCGTCAGCCAAAGGTAAATGAGTACGCCTGCACGCCGGCGTCCAGGAATTCGATCGCGAAGGTGTGCTCGCCCTCGGGGTGAGCCTGGCGGATGAGCTGATAGAGGCGCTGCTCGCTCACCGCACCGCTGCCATCGGCCTGCACGTCCATACCGCGATCCGCTCCCGGGGCGTGCCCGTCGATGCTCACGCGGAAGCGAACCGGCGCACCTCCCGGCGCGCTGCCGAGCACCAGGTGCAAATCGCGCGCGCGGAAGCGGAACACGATGCTGGCGTGCGCGGCGGTTGCCAGTACCTGCTCGCCCTCTACCTGCCACGAGCCGGCCAGCGCCCACTGATTCAACTGCAGCGTGCCCGGCGCCGTGTAGCGGTGCGTGGCATCACGCACCGCACCGCCCGGGGAGACAAAGTTCGCGGCGCGCTGGTAGCCCAGATAGGTTTCCGGGGAATTCACGTCCGCCTCATCGGCCGCCGCTTCAACACCGCCGGCCTGCACCGCGCTGGCCACCGGGGCGAGCTGTGCCGCGCCGGCTTCCATGAGCAGCTGCCGTATGAGCTGCTCGGAACCGGCGTAATCACCCTCACCGAAATGGTGGCCGCGGATACGGCCCTGCGCGTCGATGAAGTAGTGCGCGGGCCAGTATTGATTATTGAAGCCGCTCCAGATGGCGTAGTCGTTGTCGAGCGCCACCGGGTAGGTAATGCCTAAGTCGCGCACCGCACGCTTCACGTTGTCGAGGTTCTTCTCGAAGGCGAACTCCGGCGCATGCACGCCGATCACCACCAGCCCCTGGCTGGAGTAGCGCGCGTACCAGCTCTTCACGTACGGCAGCGCGCGCAGGCAGTTGATACAGGAATAGGTCCAGAAATCGATCAGCACCACCTTGCCGCGCAGCGCCTGCGGTGTGAGCGGAGGGGAATTCAGCCAGGCGACGGCGCCGCTCAAGGGCGGCAGCTCGCCTTCGACGGGCGCAGCGCCCGCGGGCGGTGCGCTCGCGGACATCATGGCGTTGCCGTTCATGGCGCCCGACATGGCGCCGCTCGTAGTGCCGCTCATCGCTCCGGACATCGCCATGGCCCCTCCCGGGGAGTCCCTGGGGCCGATGCGCTCGAGCAGCGCCTGCTCGAAGTGGTTGGTGCTGTTGACCGACAGGCGCGTGAGGATGCCGGTGTCCCAACCCAGGGCGATGGCCGCCACCGCAACGAGTACCGCGACTCCTAAGAACCGGCGCAGCCACTCGCCTGCGGCAAAGGAGCGCTTCATCGCCGCGATCACGCGCGTGCTCGCCGCTGCCGCGACTGCCAGTGAGGTGGCGGCGCCCAGTGCGTAGGCGAGCAGCAGCACGGTCGTGGTGGTACTCGGTCCACGCAGTGCCGCGCCGGTCAGAATCAGGCCGAGGATCGGGCCCGCGCACGGTGCCCACAGGAACCCGGTCGCGACGCCCAGCAGGAGCGAGGAGGCGACGCCGACGCGGCCGGGTTTGCCGGACATCAGGCGCGCGCCAAAGGCCACGAACGGCCGCGTCACCCAGTCGGCGAAGCGCCGCGACAGGAGCGCGAACGCGCTCAGGGCCAGCAGCACCATCGCCAGCACGCGGCCGTAGTCATTGAGATGCACTGCCCACGAGCCACCCACCGCCGCGAGCGTCGAGAGCGCAGCGAAGGTTGCCGCCATGCCGATCAACAACGGCAGCGTGCTGCGCGCGAAGGGTTGTTCGGTGCGCGCCAGCACGAACGGCAGCACCGGCAGGATGCACGGACTCAATATGGTCAGTGCACCGCCGAGAAATGCCAGTACCGCAACGATCATGCAGACTCCGTCATGAGAGGGCTAAGCGGCACGCCGTGCGGTGTGCATACGCTCGACACCGTAATAGACCCGTGCGGCAGCCTGTTTATTGCGCTGCATGACACCGCAGCAGCCCTCAATGCCAGCTGATGCAGGGTACGTTGAGGCGCGCCGCGGCGCGCCGCGCGCACGGCGAGCCATTGACGAGTGCGCGCCGATCGGCGAGCGCCAGGTGCGCAAGATCGCTGCCGGCGTTGCCGTAGGCCATGATCTGAAGCTGCGGATAGCGCGCGCGCAGTGCTTCAAGGCAGCGTACTTTTTCGGCACCGCGGCGGTTCGGCGTCGTCAACGCACCGTTCAAGCGCTCGCCGTCCCACGCTAGCCCGGTACACAAGACCTCGTCGAACCCGAGGGCACGGCCAATGGCCGGGACGTATAGATCGGGGCTGGCGCTCAGGAGAACCAGGGTGTCACCGCTGCGGCGATGCGCTTCGATGGCCGCCACGGCGTCGGCGTGCAGTCCGCGCGCAATCAGCTGCGGCACAAAATGCGTGGTCCAGGCACTCAGTTCCTCGCGCGTACAGCCACCGAGCAACGCGCGGATCCAGATGGATTTGAGCTCACCCCGATCAGCACGCCCCAGCAGATAACGTCCGAGCACCGGCAGCGCGCCGGGCACGCGCCGCAGGCGCGCCGGGTGACGGCGCAGGTAGGCGCCGAGGTAGCGCGTCAGGGTGTCGTGTCGCGTGATGGTGCCGTCAAGGTCGAACAGCGCGAGCACCCGCGAAGCCGTCTCGTACTCGTGCCTTCAGGCCGCGTTGCCGCTGGCGGCCAGCTGGCGCAGCACGTACTGCAGGATGCCGCCGTGACGGTAGTACTCACGCTCCTTCGGCGTGTCGATGCGCAGCCGCGCACTGAAGCGCACCGGTTTGCCGCTCTCGGGCATCGCGCTCACCGTCACTTCGCGGGCATCGCCGCGGTCGAGACCGGTGATGTCGTAGGTCTCGCGGCCGGTGAGACCGAGCGAGGCGGCGTTCTGCCCGGGGAGGAACTGCAGCGGCGCCACGCCCATGCCGATGAGATTGGAGCGATGAATGCGCTCGTAGCTCTCGGCGATCACCGCGCGCACGCCGAGCAGCATCGTGCCCTTGGCCGCCCAGTCGCGCGAGGAGCCGGTGCCGTACTCGCGCCCGGCGAGCACTACCAGCGGAGTGCCCTCCTGCTGGTAGCGCATGGCCGCATCGTAGATGGACGCCTGCACGTTGTCGGGCAGGTGTACGGTCACGCCGCCCTCGACGCCGGGAACGAGCAGGTTGCGCAACCGGATGTTGGCGAACGTGCCGCGCATCATGACTTCGTGGTTGCCGCGCCGTGCACCGTAGGAGTTGAAATCCTTGGGTTCCACCCCCTGCTCGATGAGATAGCGCGCCGCCGGGCTGCTGCGCGCGATGTTGCCGGCCGGGGAGATGTGATCGGTGGTGACCGAATCGCCGAGCAGCGCGAGCACCCGCGCGCCGCGCACGTCGGCGAGCGGCGCCGGCGTCATGGTCATGCCGGCGAAGTAGGGCGGGTGCTTCACGTAGGTTGACTTCGCATCCCAGGCATAGCGCTGCCCGGCGGGCACCTGGATGCTCGCCCAGTGCTCATCGCCCTTGAACACGCTGGCGTAGCTGTCACGGAACATCTGCGAGTTGATCGAGCGCAGCAGCAGCTCCTGCACCTCGGTGTCGCTCGGCCAGATGTCGGCGAGGCGCACCGGCTTGCCGTCCTTGCCGGTGCCCAGCGGCTCGCTGGTCAGATCGATGTCGAGCGTGCCGGCGAGCGCGTACGCCACCACCAGCGGCGGGGAAGCGAGGAAGTTCATGCGGGTCTCCGGATGTACGCGCCCCTCGAAGTTGCGGTTGCCGGAGAGCACTGCGCAGGCCGTCAGGTCGCCCGCCTTGACGGCCGCGGAGATCTCGGGCTTCAACGGACCGCTATTGCCGATACAGTTGTGCACCGCAACATTTCCCGCTACGAACGCGTGGAGATCATCCACCGCGATGTCGAACACTGGATGAGTGCCCGCAGGACGTACAGCGGTGACTTGCAGGCAGAACGTGGGCAGTGTCAAAGCATCCTTGTCGACGCAATAGCGCTTGGCGCCGCCTGCTGCTGCACGAGACTCCAGGCGCGCAAACCACTCGCGGGCACCGATCTGCCTGAAGAGCTCGACCGGGGAGGGGAAGTTGCAGCTGTCGCGATGCAGCGGCTTGAAGCGCTGCGCGGCGGCATCGGGCAGGCGGTCGAAACGGTCGTGACCTTCGAGCAGCGCGTAGTGTGGGAACAGCGCCGTCTCTCGCGTCATCAGCTCGGCGGCTGCGATACGGCGTGTCTGTTGAAAGCTGAAGCTATGATTCTGGTGCAGCGCTTCGATTCGATCGGCCATCCACAAGCGCTGCCGATTGATCGTGTCGATGGTTCGCCAGTACACCGCTGCGGCGCTGGCGCGCAGTGATTTGTCGACGCAATAGCGGAATCCGATGCGTTCCACGAACGAGAGACCTTCGCTCAGGGCGAGGCGGACCTCGAAGCGGGGTGCGCCGTCGAGCGGGGCCGGATAGGTCGATGACGAGCGGCGCGTCGCGTAGGTGTAAACCCGCGCGCCCCGTGCCTTCACCCCGCATCGAACCAACAGCCCGATGATCTGTCGCATGACGTCCCGGAGCTGCTCCACATGTTCGGGCTTGGCGGATTGAGAGTAGGCGGGCGGCTGCACAATCGCACGACGCTCGCTTGCGCCTTGACGCTTCAGGATCGGCGCGTGCCCATCCGCTCCAAAGAGCCCGCCGAGGAACTCGCGAACGACGGCGACGGGACACGCGTCCTCGAGCACGAATGCCGGCAGCGCAGGCGGCTGGTCGATGCGCCGGCCGACACGAACTCCCGGCAGCGCAATCACCAGCCGGGTCAGCTCCTGCGGCAGCACGATCGCCCATTTGCGATCGTCATATCGAGTGCCTGCCGGACGGATGCCGGTCAGCAACTCGATGTCGTCAAGGACCGCTTCCCTGTCGAGTGCCTGGCCGACGTTCATCCGTCCCTGACCCAGAACGCTGATGGAGCGATCGCTGATCAGATGACCGATCAGGCGCGCGAAGGCCAGCGTGCGGGCGCGCTCGTGCTCGTCGGCGAGAGTAAACCTGAGCTCGCCGGCCACGAGCTCGTAACCAGACTCATCAGCGCCCGGCTCATCCAGCGGCGCCTCGAGACCCATCACGACGCGGTCGCGTCCGCTGATCAGTTTCCCGGCCGGCACCCAGCGGCCATCTGCGCACAGGATTTTGTGGTCCGGAGTGCAGACCAGCCGGCGACCATCCTGCAGCACCACGGCCACGCATTCGCGCACGCCCTGCACCATCATCTGGCTTTGCCACGCCATCGCCAGGCGGCCGTCCGCGGTGGGACCGAATAGCTTCGCGCCGCCGGCTGCGGGCATGGTCTCGATGCGCCGGGTGGTGCCGTTTGCCAACAGCACGGGGGTTCCCGTGGCAATACACGTTGTACATCCGTAGCCGACCAGGTCGAAGCCGATAGCCGCAAGGTCTTCCAGCACGCCGGCCTTGGTGAAGTAATCGGTCACCACGCGCGAGCCGGGCGCGAGGCTCGTCTTGACCCAGGGTTTGGAGGTGAGTCCGGCGGCGCGAGCCTTGCGGGCCAGCAGCCCGGCGGCGAGCATCACCGAGGGGTTGGAGGTGTTGGTGCAGCTGGTGATCGCGGCGATGAGCACCGCGCCGTCCTTCAGCTCGACGCTGTGCCCGTTGAGCTTCGCCGCCGCCACGCCCGCGCCGCTGTTGCGCGCGGTGCGCTCGTCGGCGGCCTTGCGCGCATTCGCCTGGTAGACCTGCCGGGCGGATTTCAGCGGCACGCGATCCTGCGGGCGGCGCGGGCCGGCGAGGCTCGGCTCGACGTGCGCCAGATCGAGCTCGAGCTCATCGGTGTAGCGGGCCGCGCTCGCGCCCGGGTTACGCCACATTCCCTGTGCCCTGGCGTAAGCGCTGACCAGCTCCACCCGCTCGCGCGTGCGGCCCGACAGCTCGAGGTAGCGCAGCGTCTCGGAATCGATCGGGAAGATGCCGCAGGTGCTGCCGTACTCGGGCGCCATGTTGGCGATCGTGGCGCGATCGGCGAGCGGCAGGTTGGCCAGGCCATCGCCGAGGAACTCGACGAACTTGTCCACCACGCCCTTCTTGCGCAGCATCTCCGTGACGGTCAGCACCAGGTCGGTCGCGGTAGCGCCGGGCTGCAGGCGTCCCTCGAGCCGAAAGCCGATGACCTGCGGGATCAGCATGGTCACCGGCTGGCCGAGCATGGCCGCCTCGGCCTCGATGCCGCCCACGCCCCAGCCGAGCACTCCCAGCCCGTTGATCATGGTGGTGTGCGAGTCGGTGCCGACGAGCGTGTCCGGGTAGGCGCGCCGCGCACCTTCCGCGCCGGCGTCGAACACCACGCGCGCCAGGTACTCGAGGTTCACCTGGTGCACGATGCCGGTATTGGGCGGCACCACGGCGAAGTTGCGGAATGCGGTCTGGCCCCAGCGCAGGAAGGCGTAGCGCTCGCGGTTGCGGGTGAATTCGATGGTGGTGTTGGCCGCAAGCGCGCGCGCTGAGCCGTACTCATCGACCTGCACCGAATGATCGATCACCAGCTCCGCGGGGTTGAGCGGATTGACGCGCTCGGGGTCGCCGCCGAGCTGCTCGATGGCGTCGCGCATCGCCGCCAGGTCGACCACGCACGGCACGCCGGTGAAATCCTGCAGGATCACCCGCGCAGGCGTGAAGGCGATCTCGTGCGCGGGCACAGCCGCCGGATCCCACTCCAGCAGCGCCTCGATGTCGGCGCGCGTGACGTTCACGTCGTCCTCGCAGCGCAGCAGGTTCTCGAGCAGGATCTTCAGTGAGAAGGGCAGGCGCGCGACCTTGTCGTGCGGCAGCGCCGCGAGGCTCCAGATCTCGTAGGTGCGATCACCGGCCTTGAGAGTCGAGCGCGCCCGGAAGCTGTTGGTCATGCGTGTCTCCGTGTCGGCGCGATTATATCGGTTTGCCGCACGCTGCCGGTGCCACCCTCAGGCGGCGGCGCAGCGCGGCAGCGCGGCGTTCACCGTGTCGATCACCCCGCCGCCGAGACAGCGCTCACCTTCGTAGGCGACCGCGTACTGCCCGGGCGTGACCGCGCGCTGCGGCTGCTCGAATGCCACCTGCATGCCGCCATCGGCGCGCGGCGTGAGGCGTGCCGGCTGATCGGCCTGGCGATAGCGCACCTTGAGGTGCGCCGCAAACGGGGCGTTCCGGGGCGCCGTCAGCCAGTGCCAGCCGGCGGTGACGAGGCCCGCGCCGGCGAGTAGCGGGTGCTCGCCACCCTGCGCCACGGTGAGCGTGTTGCTGGCGGGATCCTTTGCGGCGACGTACCACGGCTGCGCGGGCCGGCCGGCGCGCCCGCCGATGCCGAGCCCGGCGCGCTGGCCGAGGGTGTAGAAGGCCAGCCCCTCGTGGGTGCCGAGCGGCTCGCCCTCGGACGAGTGTATGGGGCCGGGGTTGCGCGGCAGATAGCGGGCGAGGAATTCGCGAAACGGCCGCTCGCCGATAAAGCAGATCCCGGTGCTGTCGGGCTTGTCGAACACCGGCAGCCCGGCGCGGCGCGCCCGCGCGCGCACTTCGCTCTTGTGCAGCCCGCCGAGCGGCAGCAGCGTGCGCGCGAGCTGCGCAGCGCTCAGCGCGTGCAGGAAGTAGCTCTGATCCTTGGCGCCATCGACTCCCTTGCACAGCGCCAGACCATCGGCTGCCGGCAGCAGGCGGGCGTAATGGCCGGTGGCGAAGTGCGTCGCGCCGAGCCGCCGGGCCCATTCGAGCGCCACGCCGAACTTGATCTCGCGGTTGCACAGCACGTCGGGGTTCGGGGTGCGGCCGGCCTCGTGCTCGCGCAGGAAGTGACGGAACACGCGCTCACGGTACTCGGCCGCAAAGCTCGCGCGGTGCAGTACCATGCCGAGCTCGCGCGCCACGACGCGCGCATCCTGGAAGTCGCGGGCGGCGGTGCACCAGGCATCGTCCTCCTCCTCCCAGTTGCTCATGAACAGGCCCTGCACGTCCCAGCCGCTCTCCTTGAGCAGCAGCGCCGCGACGGCAGAGTCGACACCGCCCGACAGGCCGACGATGACGCGCGCGTCGGTGGCAGGTGGCGGGAGGGTAACTTCCGACATGCGCTGATTTTAGCGCACTGCACCGCCGGCCCGGCGCGGGCTTAGCGCGCTTCAGGAGGCGACGGCGGTTACCGCGCTGTTCGGCGGCGGCAGCGTGCCGCGCACGAGCTCAGGGGCACTCTGCAGATCAAGCCCGGCTACCGTCTGCAATGCCTGGCGGCGCCCGGCGAGGTAGTCGCGCACGCAGTGCAGGACGAGCGGACTGCGCAACCGTGCGCGCTGCTGCTCGAGATCCTGCGGGGTGAGCCAATGGGTGCGGATGATGCCGCGGTCGAGCGGTTGCACGGGATCGTGGTTGCTGACCGATCCGGCAAAAGCGAAGCGCAGGATGGCGCGGCCGCTGGCCGGATTGCGCCACAGATACACGCCGACCAGGGCGTGCGGTTCAAAGCACCAGGCGGTCTCTTCGCGCGTCTCGCGCACCACCGCTGCGAGCAGCGTCTCGCCGCGCTCGACGTGCCCGGCCGGCTGATTCAGCAGCACGCGGCGCCTGATGCGCTCCTCCACCACAAGGAAGCGTCCGGCCATCTCGGTGACGGCCGCCACGGTGACCTCAGGCGTGCGGGGCATGGACCGGATTGTAGCCGGCCGCTGGATGACGGTCGGCATCGCGTGGAAGCTTAGCCGCGGCGGGCGGCGCGCAGCCCGTGCTCGGCCGCGCTGGCGTTCCAGACCTGGTCGAACTCCTGCAGATACAGGCGGGCGGCGCTCGGATTGTTGATGTCGGCGACACCGTCCCAGCTGTCCGCGCGCATCCGGTAGACGATCGCGCGGTCGTCGGCGATGAGGTAGGCCGAGGCGCGCTGCGGCGCCTGGGCCGCGATGTAGCGGATATCGATGCAACTCGACAGGCGCCGCCCCATGGCGACGAAGCGGTTGCTGTCGCGCATGACGCGCGTCGGCTCGGCGAGCAGCACGCGCACCTTGGCGAAGCTGCGCGTCAGCACGAAGTGCTTGACGACCTCGAGAAACGCGCTCTGGTCGTACAGGTCGGGCTCGAGGTCGGGAGTGTAGATAGAGATCAGGCGCTGCGCGGTGGCGGCGATCTCGTTGACCGCGGTACGCACCTCGGCGAGCGAGGTGAGCACGGTGAGTGTCTCGGCGCCCTGGCGTGCGGACGTGCCGCTGCCGCCGGGGTTCACCGACTCGGAGGCGTAGCGCGCGTTCGCGAGCTGCGCCAATGCACCGTTACTGTCGAGTTCCCCGCTGATTGCCACGCCCGGCGCCCCGCATAACCTGCACGGGAGGCAGGTTGCAGGCGATCTTAGTGATGGGCGCGGGAATTGCATTGCCAACCCGGTCACGGTTTGGGCGCGCAGCGGGCCGACAGTAAGTCAAAAGCGCGCGCTGGTTCGCACTTTGCGAACCGCAGCGCGCGCGGCCGGTCCCCACGCGGGCGCGCCGGGCGCGTCGCCCTCAGGGGCCGGCGCCGTCGGTGAGCTTGCGCGTGAGCTGCGCCGCCAGGCCGGTGTAATCGGCCGGCCGCAGGCCGCGCAGGCGTGCCTTCTCGGCCGCCGGCAGCGGCAGCTGCTCGATGAAGCCGGCGAGCATCGCAGCGTCGATCGCGCGGCCGTGGCTGAATTCCTTGAGTCTCTCGTAGCCGTCCGGCACACCGGCGGCGCGCAGCGCCGTCTGCAGCGCTTCGCCGAGCACCTCCCATGCGGTATCGAGCTCGGCGCTCATGCGCGCAGGGTCCGCCTCGATCTTGCCGAGGCCGCGGCCGAGCGCGTGCCACGCGATGAGCGTGTGACCGAGCGCCACGCCGCAGTTGCGCAGCACCGTCGAGTCGGTGAGGTCGCGTTGCCAGCGTGACAGCGGCAGCTTGTCGGCGAAGTGGCGCAGCAGCGCGTTGGCAACGCCGCAGTTGCCTTCGGCATTCTCGAAGTCGATCGGGTTCACCTTGTGCGGCATGGTGGACGAGCCGACCTCGCCGGCGACGGGGGCCTGGCGCAGATAACCGAGGGAGATGTAGCCCCACAGGTCGCGGCACAGGTCGATGCACACGACGTTCACCGCCGCGACCGCATCGCAGTACTCGCCGATCCAGTCGTGCGGCTCGATCTGCGTGGTCCAGGGGTTGTATTCCAGTCCCTGCGAGCTGACGAACGCACGCGCCACGGCCGGCCAGTCAACTTCCGGCAGGGCCGCCACGTGGGCATTGAAGTTACCGACCGCGCCGTTCCACTTGCCGAGGATCGCGACGGCGCGCCAGCGGCGCTCGAGGCGCTGCAGGCGCGCGGCGAAATTCGCCAGCTCCTTGCCGAGGGTGGTGGGACTGGCGGTCTGGCCGTGGGTGCGCGCCGGCATGGCAAGCGCCGCGTAACGCCGCGCGAGCGCGCTGAGCTCGCGCACCCGCGAGCCGAGCACCGGCAGCAGCAGCTCGCGCGCCTGCTGCAGCAGCCGCGCATAGCTCAGATTGTTGATGTCCTCGGAAGTGCAGCCGAAGTGCACCAGCTCGAGCGTCGCGGCCGGCGCGCCGGCGGCGGCGAGCTGCTGGCGCACGTAGTATTCGACCGCCTTGACGTCGTGGTTGATGCGCGCCTCGATGCTCTTGACCGCGGCGGCCGCGCTCTGGTCGGGCGCGGCGGCGAGCTGCTGCGCGCGCGCGCGCACCGCGTCGGTGAGTTGCGCTGCGGGCAGCTGCGGGAGCGCCGCCGCGAGCTGCAGCAGCCATAGTGCCTCGACGCGGATGCGCTCGCGCACCAGTGCGGCTTCGGACAGCAGCGCGGCGAGTGGCGCGGTCACGCTGCGGTAGCGACCATCCACCGGTGACAACGCGTCGAGCGCAGAGCTTGCGTCGGTGGGGCTCGCGGGCATGCGTTACCGGACACCTCGAAGTGCTAGGATTTACATCATAACGCAACGGCGAGTCCGGCCGGGCGTGGCGGAGTGCAGGCATGAACTCTTTCCGGGTGGAGCGTGACAGCATGGGCGAGATCAAGGTGCCGGCGGAGGCGCTGTGGGGCGCGCAGACGCAGCGCGCGGTGGAGAACTTCCGCATCAGCGGCCGACCCTTGCCGCGCGCGTTCATCGGCGCGCTGGGCCTGGTGAAGCAGGCGGCGGCCCGTGCCAACCGCGCGCTGGGTCTGCTCGAGGCCCGGCTGGCGCAGGCGGTGGAGGCGGCGGCGGCGGAGGTCGCCGCCGGGCAGCACGATGCACAGTTCCCGCTCGACGTCTTCCAGACCGGCTCGGGCACCAGCAGCAACATGAATGCCAACGAGGTGATCGCGGCGCTCGCCACGCGGCGGCTCGGCAGCACGGTGCATGCCAACGATCACGTCAACATGTGCCAGAGCAGCAACGACGTCATCCCGACGGCGATACACCTGAGCGCGGCGCTCACGGTGCGGCGCGAGCTGATACCGGCGCTCGGACATCTGCGCGTGACGCTCGAGCAGAAGGAGCGCGAGGTGCAGGGTGTGGTCAAGACCGGCCGCACCCACCTGATGGACGCCATGCCGGTAACCCTCGCACAGGAGCTGTCGGGGTGGCGGACGCAGATCGAGAACGGTGTGGCACGTCTGGAGTCGGTCGAACCGCGGCTGCTGGCGCTGGCCCAGGGCGGCACGGCGGTCGGCACCGGCATCAATGCGCATCCGGACTTCGCCCGCCACTTCTGCGCCGAGCTCAGCGGGCTCACCGGGCTGCCCTTCGTGCCGGCACGCAACTACTTCGAAGCGCTCGCGGCGCAGGATACCGCGGTCGAGCTGTCCGGCCAGTTGAAGGTGATCGCGGTGAGCCTGATGAAGATCGCCAACGACCTGCGCTGGATGAACAGCGGCCCGCTGGCGGGGCTGGCCGAGATCGCGCTGCCCGCGCTGCAGCCCGGCAGCAGCATCATGCCGGGCAAGGTCAATCCGGTCATACCCGAGGCCACCACCATGGTCGCCGCGCAGGTGATTGGCAACGATGCCGCCATCACCGTGGCAGGCCAGTCGGGCAACTTCCAGCTCAACGTCATGCTGCCGGTGATCGCCGACAATCTGCTCGAGAGCATCCGGCTGCTGGCCGCGGTTACGCGGGCGCTGGCCGACGACGCGATCACCGGCTTCAAGGTGAACGCGGCGCACATCGCCGCGGCCCTCGATCGCAACCCGATCCTGGTGACCGCGCTCAACCCGGTGATCGGTTACGAAAAGGGCGCTGCCATCGCCAAGCACGCCTACGCGCAGGGGCGGCCGATCCGCGAGGTCGCCGCCGAGATGACCGACCTGCCGCGCGAGCAGCTGGCGAAGCTGCTCGACCCGGCCGAGCTGACCACCGGCGGCATCAAGGGCGGCGGGGGAGGCTGAAGGCGCGGCGGGTGGCGGGGAAGGATGCAAAATCGGGCAACGACAGCCCGCGGGCAGCAGCGCCGGCGGCCCGCGACTGGGCCGCGATCATCCGCGCGCGCCTCGCCGGCACGCAGCCGCACCACGAACCGCAGCAGTGGCTGCTGCCGGTCACCTGGGAGCCCGGCACGCCGCGCCACGACAAGCTGTTCGCCCGCGAGCCGACGCCGGCGGCGGTGCTCATCCCGCTGGTCGAGCGGCGCGAGCTGACGGTGCTGTTCACGCAGCGCGCCACGCAGTTGCGCAATCACGCTGGCCAGATCAGCTTTCCGGGCGGGCGCATCGAGGCGACCGACGACGGCCCGCGGGCCGCGGCGCTGCGCGAGGCGCGCGAGGAGATCGGGCTCGACGAGCGCTTCGTAACGGTGATCGGTTACCTGCCCGACCACCTCGTGGTCACCGGCTTTCGCGTTACGCCGGTGGTGGGTTTCGTGCAGCCGGGGTTCGAGCTGCTGCTGGCGAGCGATGAGGTGGAGGACAGCTTCGAGGTGCCGGTGGACTACCTGTTCGATCCGGCCAACCACGTCCTGCGGCGCCGCCGCTCCGCCGTCACCGGGGAGTTGACCGACTTTCATGACATCCCGTTCGGTGAGCGCAACATCTGGGGGGCGACCGCGGGGATGCTGCTGACGCTGTATCGCCTGTGCAATCCGCCGCCGCCATGAACGAGGCGGAACGCGCACTCACCGCGCTGCTCGCGCTGATGGCCCGGCTGCGCGACCCCGAAAACGGCTGCCCCTGGGACCGCGAGCAGTCCTTCGCCACCATCGCGCCTTACACCATCGAGGAGGCCTACGAGGTGGCCGATGCCGCCGAGCGGGCCGACGCTCCGCACCTGCGCGAGGAGCTCGGTGACCTGCTGTTCCAGGTGGTGTTCCACGCCCGCATGGCCGAGGAGCGCGGCTGGTTCGACTTCGCCGCCGTGGCCAACGGCATCCGCGAGAAGCTGGTGCGGCGTCATCCGCACCTGTTCGCCGGCGCCGCGATCGCGCCCGCGGACCTGGTGCGCGTCTGGGAGCAGCAGAAGGCGCAGGAGCGGGCCGCAGCCGCGGCGCAGGACCCGGCCGCTGCCGCGGTGCTGTCCGGAGTACCGCGGGCGCTGCCGGCGCTCAGCCGCGCAGCCAAACTCGGTCGGCGCGCAGCGCGCGTTGGCTTCGACTGGCCCGAGGCACCCGCGGTGCGCGCCAAGGTGCTCGAGGAGCTGCAGGAGGTGGACGAGGCGCATGGGAGCGGCAACGCCGCGGCGCTCATGGAGGAGATCGGCGACCTGCTGTTCGCCGTGGCCAACTGGAGTCGCCACCTGCACGTGGATCCGGAAGCTGCGCTGCGCGGTGCGAACTCAAAGTTCGAGCGGCGCTTCGCGTGCATGGAGGCTGTTGCCCGCGCCCGCGGACTCGAGCTCGAGAAGCTGTCGGCCCTCGAATGGGACGTGTTATGGCGTGAGGCAAAACTGAACGGCAGCTGAAGAAAGGAGCCCGAACGCAGGCGGTCGCGAGGCAGCGCGCGGATACGTTAGGCTTATCCGCTGCGATGAAACTCACCGGCGCTGTGCTTATCCTGCGATTCATGCTGTGCGGCGGCGGGCTGCTCGCTGCCGGCGCTGTGCTGGCGGCGTCCGCGCACGAGGCGATGACGATGTCCCAGGCGGTGAAAATGGTCGAGCAGCGCTATCACGCGAGCGTGGTGAAAGCCGAGACACAGAAGCAGGGTGAACGTACGGTATACGCACTGCGGCTCTTCAACCGGCCGGCGGGCAAGGTGTGGACCGTGCGCATCGATGCGGCGAGTGGTGCGGTCCTGTAGCGGAAGTGCGGGGAGGCCTATGCGCGTTCTGGTGGTCGAAGACGAGGCGGCGCTGCGCGACACGCTCAAGTCCCGCCTGATCGAAGCCGGGTTCTCGGTGGATGTCGCCTGCGACGGCAACGAGGCGCTGTTCGCCGGACAGGAGTATCCGCTCGACGTCGCCGTGGTCGATCTCGGGCTGCCGGGCCTGCCCGGGCTCGAGGTGATCCGCCGTCTGCGCGCGGCGCGCAAGACCTACCCGATCCTGATACTGACGGCGCGCGACAACTGGCAGGACAAGGTCGAGGGCCTGCAGGCGGGCGCCGACGATTACGTGGCCAAACCCTTTCACTTCGAGGAAGTGCTGGCGCGCCTGCAGGCGCTGCTGCGGCGCGCCGGCGGCTGGGCAACACCCCTGCTGCGTTGCGGCCCGATCGCGCTCGACACGCGCGCGCAGACGATCGCGGTGGACGGCGCGGCGGTGGAGCTCACCACCTTTGAGTACCGCATCCTCGAGCATCTCATGCTGCGCGCCGGGGACGTGATCTCGAAGACCGAGCTCACCGAGCGGCTGTACGACCAGGACTTCGAGCGCGACAGCAACGTCATCGAGGTGCTGGTCGGACGGCTGCGGCGCAAGCTCGA
>Ga0210393_10002306_pt1 | contig 15772 bp, 13 predicted proteins | sample IncBWC27OmetaG_FD_160068 | JGI IMG/M metagenome (GOLD analysis project Ga0210393, IMG submission 160068) | Forest soil microbial communities from Barre Woods Harvard Forest LTER site, Petersham, Massachusetts, United States - Inc-BW-C-27-O ... | reverse complement strand
TCGTCGCACAACGCGAGCATCGCCTCGGCATCGGCCTGTCCGGTTCTCGCCTCGGCAGCCGCAAACCCGTCCCGGGCGCGCTCGAGGCGGCTGCGTGCCTCGGTGTAACGCCCTTGGTCCATGTCGAGTTGCCCCAGCATCATTGCGGCGTTCGGTTCATAAATTGTTGTCCCAGGGTACCGCGGTCCGCGTTCGATTCGCTCTAGGGCCGCGATGGCCGCCGCCGCTTCACCTTGATCGGCCGCGACCAGCGCGCACGTAAATCCGCTGTAAACGGCAAACTGTGGATCCGAGAGCTTTGCGGCCTCGGTCTCGGCCGTCTTACAGTCGCGGTGCGCCTCCTCGAGCTCGCCGCGGACCCGCTCGGTGTCCGCGAGCGTTGCCATTGACCAGACGTGCGCTCCATGGTCCCCGGTTCGCTCGTTAAGCTCGACGACACGACGGTACCCCTCGACGACTGCATCCGTGGCCGCCTCGTCACCCTCGATCGTGGCGAGTGCGCGCGTCGTCCAGGCCTCGAGCGGAAGGTCGCCGGTATCGCGGCTGATGCGCAGCCCTTGGCGTGCAGCCACCTGCGCGCCGTCTCGATCGCCCGCGGTCCACAGCATTTCAGACAGGTCGCGATACACCCCGCCGATACCACCGATATCGCCAATGCTCCGGTACTGCGCCATCGCCTGCTGGTACGCCTCGCGCGCCTCTTGACCGTGGTTCGTATCTGCGTACACGGCGCCGATGAGGCGGCGAGCCGTCGCCTCGCCTCGCGGGTTGCCGATCGCCCGATAGGCCTCGATCGCGGATGCACTCTCGCCGCGGGCTTCCTCGTTACGGCCGAGGTGCCAGTGGGCCGTCGCGAGTTCGAAGAGTGCGTCGGCGATGAGGCCCGGTGACTCATGCTGACGCGCCTTGCGAAGTGCAGCCGACGCATCCTCTACCTCCGTCTTGACGTCAGCGGATGCACCGTCGACTCGCGCCGCGGCGAGGTCGACGCGTGCATCGTTGACCGCTGATGGCAGCGCACGCAGGCCCGGCAGTGCCTTCCGCGCGGCCGCGGCATTGCCGCCTGCGATCAGCGCGTCGATGAGCTCGAATCGGTACTCGGGCACGTTGGGTCGCGCAGCGACGAGCGCTGCCCAGCGCTCGCCCGTTAGTTTCCAGTCGTAGCGCATTGCGGCGACGACCGCCTCGACCTCCAGCCGTTGGTCCTGCGGCAGGCCAGCCGCATGGCTCGCGGCTTGCTCCGCCGCGGCCGCCGCCTTCTGCCGATAGCCAAGGAGCGACCACGCGCGCGCAAGCTCCCGGTAGGCTGGTGCATACCCTGGGGCCTGCGACACGACCTCGAGTAACTCGTCGCGGGCGCGCTCGGCGTCGTAGTGGTCGAGCGCATCGAGCGCGAATCCAAACCGGCGCGCGACGTCAGCGGAAGGTGGCTCGGCGTTCCCGAGCAGAGTTATTGATTCGGGCGTCGCCGTGGGGATGCCGAGCTTGGAGCGCAGTACCACACCGGCCTGTCCGACCATGGACAGCAGTGCGGATGCGCGCTCCTGCCGCGAGATCGAGGCGACGATGGTGCCTGAGTGCGCATCCTGGATCGTCATGTCGATACGCAGCGGCGCATCGTCCTCGGTTCCCGCAACGAGATATGTCCCGGTCACGACGTAATCAGGGTCGAGTCGCGTGCGCAGCCGGTGCAGAGCGTCGGGGCCATAGGCGCCGGGACCCGGGTCGACGATGCCGCGGCGTGCGTCGCGCACGAGTTCTTCGGGGACGACGCGTAGGTGCTCGGAGACCGTGAGCTCCGTGCTGACCATTGCCGTGAGCGCGGGACCGAGCCAGGCGTCCTTCGGGTTCTGAGACAGGTTACCGAAGCCCATGATCGCAATAATCCGCGATCCGGCGTCGGCTGGTCGCATGCTGGTTTTGGGCGTCGACCGCCAGTGCCACACGGCGGCGAGCGCGAGCGCCAGCGCCGCCACGCCGATCGCGAGCCAGCTGGTCTGCAGCCGCCAGGACGTCGTCGCATTCGCCGCGAGGGGTGGCGGCGAGTTGACACCCGGTTCATCCGCCATCGGCGGCGGCGCGGTGGTCGCCGGCGCTGGCGAGACCGCGCGCTCGATGGTCGTTACCGTCGCGACAAATCGGTAACCGAGCTTCGGGACGGTCTCGATGAAGCGCGAACCCTGTTCCCCGTCGCCGAGGGCCCGGCGGATCATCCAGATGTGCTTGGTGAGGTTCGACTCCTCGACATAGCCCCGCGGCCACAAGGCACGCATCAGCTCATCTTTGCTGACCAGGCGCCCGGCACGTTCGACGAGCAGTACCAGGGTGTCGAATACCTTCGGCGTCAGTGCGACGGGTTTGCCGGCCGCAGACAGTCGTCGCTCGGCCGGCTCGAGTTCGAACTCGCCGAAACGGTAGACCGAATTGTTGTACTCCGACATGCACTTAACCCGGCTTTCAGAGGTGGCAATGAGTCTGCCAGAAAATTGCCAGAGAAACGGGAAGGACTCCGGCGAGGCCGGCGGGCGATTGTCTGCGTCACTCTTGGTGACCTCCCCGCTCGATTTCGGTGCGGGCTGGGGATGCGGGCGCCGAGTCTGGGTTGCTTGGGGCGAGGATGTAGCATGAAGGCAGCAATCAGCGGGTTTGCGGCGGGTGCGCTGCTGGCGGTATTCGCAGCGCCAACAGCAACAGCGGGCGATTCTCCGTCGGCGCCGGCCTCAGCCGACGCCGTTCCCGACATCGACTGGCGAACAAGCCCGCTCGATCTCAATCTTCGCGGTCTGAACGGCGAGCGCTTCCAATACCATTGTCCGCCAGGCAAGGCCGCGCCCGGACTCGTGGTTGGCACTCGCCTGTACGCCGACAATTCTGCGATTTGTGCGGCAGCGACCCACTCCGGCGTCCTGCGGCCGTCGGTTGGCGGCCTGGTGACGATCGAGATCTGCCCAGGATCCAGCGGCTACCGCGGCAGCGACAGCCATTTCGTGACGAGTGGCGCGTACGACGGTCCGTGGGGTGGCAGCTTTATCGTGTGGCGTGTAGCGACCGACGCCTGCCCGGCATCAACGGCGCGATCGGGGCGCCACTCATGAACTCGGCCGTGGCGGACGCGCGCCCCGAGTTCGAGCGCCGGCTCTACGGCGGCGTCGCCGCGCTTGCGGCGCTCGTCGTATTCACGGGTTTCGCGCGGTCGTACTACCTTCGGAGCCTTTTCGTAGGCACGCCGCTGCCCGTGTTGCTTCACGTGCACGGTGCCATTATGTCGCTCTGGTACGCCCTCTTCGTGTCCCAGGTCGCGCTGGTGGCCGCGCACCGAGTTGACCTCCATCGCACGCTCGGCATCGCGACGGCGACCTGCGCTGCCGTACTCGTTCCGGTCGGCGCCCTAGTCGCCCTGGCGTTTGTGCGCCGTTCGTTGCCCGATGCGCAGGCGGCCGCCGAGGCCGCCGGCGTTGCAACCTACAATTTCGTCACGCTGTCGGTATTCGCCGCGCTCGTAGTGACGGCACTCGTTCTCCGCCACCGCTCCGACGTCCACAAGCGCCTGATGACGCTCGCGGCCTTGAGCTTGCTCGGGCCGCCGCTCGGGCGGCTGCTGCCCGACGTGACGGCTGCACTCGTTAGCCAGGGTCTCGTGCTGCTGCCGATCGTCCTCGACTCAGGGCGTAATCGCCGGCTGCACCCAGCGTTTGGCTGGGGCGGCGCACTGGTCCTGGTATCGAGCGGTGTCGCGGTCGCGCTGGCGGAGAGTCCGGCATGGGGCGCTTTCGTGCTGCGCTTCATTGGCTGAGGGAGGAAGAATGTCCATAACGACTGCCCAAACCGACCACTCCCAGGCGAGGATTCAGCGTAGAACCGATAGACGTGCCGCATCAATTGCGATCGCGACGGCGGCGACATTCCTAATCGCCCTATGCGCTCGGCAAGCTCTAGGTCTTGCGCAAGACGCCGCGAATTTCCCGGAAGGGTATGACGCCGTGACAGCAGCGCCAGAGAGTCATAAGGTGATCTTCGAGAATGCGCTCGTGCGTGTCCTCGAAGTGACCATGCCGCCGCCCGGCAAGACGGAGCCCATGCATCACCATCGTTGGCCAGGTTTCTTTCTGGACTGGGATGCGGGCGGAAAATCGCCACACATTCGCTACCATCAACCGGGTAACGTCGTGAGAGATATTCCGAGTACAGAATTTCCGGCTACGACGGGGCACTGGTCTGTTCATTGGATGAAGCCGGAGCCGATGCACGCAATCGAGACCGTCGAATATTATTCCTCGCCCAACGAGCCTGCGGCGGTTCGAGTCGAGATAAAGGTTAAATCCTAAGAGTGAAGACGCAGAGTTCAGCAAACGTGCCAGGACAATTATCACAACTGTTGGCACCCGCGACGAGGTGTCTATGACAACATCTGTACGCGGATTCAAGGACGCCGGCGGTCGCTGGATCTACGCCGCCGTCGCCGTCGCAGTCGGCGTAGTGGTCTTTTTGGGATTCGCAGAATCGTACTTCCTTCGCCCATTTGTAACGCATGCGGATTCTCTTTCCATCCTCGTGCATGTGCACGGGGCGCTAATGACTGCGTGGATTGCCCTGTTCATTGCGCAGACTTCGCTGGTCGCCATTGGGCGCAGGGATCTGCACCGTCGCCTGGGCACCTTGGGAATGGCGTTATTGGCGCTGATTCTTGTCGTTAGCGTACCCATGATAATTGTTGCCGCCAAGCTTGGTGGGCATCATGTGCCCGGTCCGGCGCGTCCGGCGCTGGCCCTCGTATTGGCGTTCTTGTGTGAGTTCATAGGCTTGGCCTGCTTGGGGCTGTTCTATCGCGACCGGAGCGACTTTCACAAAAGGCTGATGCTGATGGCCACGATCACTGCGATGGAGGCTGGTGTCATACGACTTCCACTTGCCATCTTGGATCATAGTGTCCTCAAAGCTCATGTGGTGACCGATGTTTTGTTGCTCACGATAATTGCAATCGACGGCATCAGACACCGTCGCCTTCATCCCGTATTCTTGTGGGGCGCGTTATTTCTGGTTGCTATGCAAGGGTTCTCAATGTGGATTTCGAACACGAGCATGTGGTTGCGAGTCGCGCAGGGAATCTTAGAGGCTTCCGGATAGGACAGAGCTCGCGGCTAGCAGATGGGCTGGACCATATGGAAGCTAAAGCAAGATCCCGTGTCGACCAGCACTACTATCTATGGGTAGCGCTCGCATGCGCGACAATTGCCGTAACAGGTTTCGGGCGTTCCTATTACCTGAAATATGTGTTTGGAAATCCGCCCTTGCCCCTATTGCTGCACGTGCACGGGATCATCATGTCATTGTGGTGCCTGCTATTCGGAGCCCAAACTTTCTTCATTGCCTCGCACCGTGTGCAGATTCATCGACGGCTGGGTATATTCGGCGCGGTGCTTGCCATCGCGGTCGTGGCGCTCGGCACCTATGTGACCGTTGAGGCGACGGCGCGCGAGGTTCGCGGGCATGTCGTTCAGCGATTCCATTTTCTCTTTGGCTTCAATCTCGTCAATCTGCTGGTGTTCTTCATACTCGTGGTGACTGCGCTGGCATTGCGAGGCCGACCCGATTTTCACAAACGGCTGATGCTGCTGGCGACCGTCACCCTGCTTGCCCCGGCGGTTGCCCGAATCGTGCTCTTGTTCACGCACGACGGAACGTCGCAGCTTCTGGCATTCGATGCTTGCATTGTCGCATGCGTCGCCGTGGACACCGTGTTGCATCGGCGGTTGCATCCCGCGTTCGGTTGGGGTGCCGCCAGCGTGTTGGTGCCGTTGCACCTGATCTTCAGCGCCGTGGGCGCCAAATGGTGGTTACCGTTTGTCGCGCGCGTGTTTTCGTGAGCGCCGGCAGGATCTCATCGCCTCCACGGTGCCAATTCAATTGGTTCCTTTTTAGGAGATCATTAATGCGAGCTTTGCTAGGTTTGATCGCGGCGGGTCTTGCAATCAGCGTGACTGGATGGAGCGCGGTTGCATCGGCCAAGGAGATGTCACCCAATCTCATCATATTCAACGGAAAGATCTTCACGAGTGACATGGATCATCCCTACGTTCAGGCGTTGGCAATCCGGGGTACGCGAATCATCGCGATTGGGGATTCGGACGCGATCAAGGCCTTGGGTACAGCGCGCACCCGTCGGATCGATCTCGGCGGGCGGACCGTGATTCCAGGCATCAATGACGCGCACAATCACATCGAAGTCCATCCGACGAATCTGGTCGAGGTGGAATTGCAAACTCGGAATCCAATAACGGCTGATTTGCGCAAAGAACTTCCCGAAGCCGGGGCGAAGGCGCCCAAGGGCGCCCTGCTGGAGGCCACCATCAGTCCGGCCATCTTCTACGACACCACCGTCAACCGTGATTTCCTCGACACCCTGCTGCCGAACAACCCGGTCATCCTAGTCACGATCACCGGTCATGGATTCATCCTCAACACGGCGGGACTTCGCGCTTACGGCGTCGCCGAGGAGCAGAAGGACCCGTTCGGTGGCCGCTTCGAGCGAGACGCTGCAGGCCGGCTGACCGGGGTGGTGCGCGAATACGCCGGCCTTGATATGGCACGGACGGCGGCGGATGCAGTTCCCGAGGCGCCGGCCGTGAAGCAATTGCGGGAGACACTGGACGAAGCAAAGGCTTACGGGATCACGACGATCCAGGACATGTCGAACGCCATGGCTCCTGCCCGAGCCGTGGCGCTATTTGAAAGAGTGCCGGCGCCTATTCGGCTGCGCGTGATGCGCATGCCCGGCACCGGCGTGCGGAGCCGCAACATCGACGAAGGCGTGGGCTTTCCCCGCCATCCCAGCCCCCTGATTACCGTCAGCGGCACCAAGTGGATGATCGACGGCGTACCGATCGAGGGAACCTTTACGCCCCGCGACGCCGTGCACATGCCGCCGGCGCCGCCGTTTGACGAAATATTTCGCAACCTACCGCTGACCTTTCCCGTAACAGAAATTGCGGCGATGCTACGAGAATCAGTTGCGAACAACGACCAGCTGCTCGTGCACGTATCCGGCTACCTCGCCGCCAAAGCAATGCTCGATGCCATGGACGCCTCGGGCGGTCCCGCGTTCTGGCGCGCCCGGCGTGTACGTTTTGAGCACGGCGACGGCGTTTTTCCGGATCTCTATGCACGCGTGAAGGATTACGGCATCGTCGTCGTGCAAAACCCCTCGCATTTCATGGGACTCGGCCTGTCCGACCGCTCGGCGTTTGATTTGTCCCAACCCCTAAAATCATTGCTCGCCGCGGGGATTCCAGTAGCACTCGGTTCGGATGGCCCGACTAACCCCTTTCTGAACATCCTGTTTGCCACCATACATGCGAACCATCCGTCCGAGGCCATCACGCGGGAACAGGCCGTCATTGCCTACACGCTGACTTCGGCTTACGCGGAGTTCACCGAAAAAGACAAAGGCACCATCGCGGCGGGGAAACTCGCAGACCTCGCGGTGTTATCTCAGGACATCTTCGCCGTGCCACCGTCGGAATTGCCGAAGACGCGGGCGGTGCTCACTCTGGTGGGCGGCAAGATCGTATTGGACACACATGTCCTGCCATCCCAGTGATATTTGGGAAGAAGAAAAGCTAGTAATTGTGATTTCGCGCGCTTGGACGTATTCGAACCGCCGACCACCTTGTTCGTAGGTTCGTAGCCAGGCGCTCGCTTATTCTTTGGGATTTTGCTGATCGCAGCCCTTTGATTCCTAGTCGTCAGGTTTCGCGGCATCTCTGCTTTGCATTCCCAGCTTCGCGGGACTGAGCACAACGAAGCACGACGGAGTCCCGCGGTCGAGTCGCGGAAAGACCAAATGCGAAAATGGAGAGGCGAGACGGTCAAAAACTCTAAGCAATTCAATGGTCGGGGTGACAGGATTCGAACCTGCGACATCTACGTCCCAAACGTAGCGCTCTACCAGTCTGAGCTACACCCCGAACGGAACTCGGGTGCCGAAGGCGCGTTAGTCTATCTCACCCCCTGCCGATAAAGGGCATCTTCGTCGCCATCACAGTGAGGAATTGGATGTTGGCGCTCAGAGGCAGGCCGGCCATGTGAACGACCGTGGATGCCACTTGCTCCGCGTCCATCGTCGGCTCCGGCGCGATGCGCCCATCGGCCTGTAGCGAGCCGGCTGCGATACCGGCCGTCATGCGCGTGGCCGCATTGCCGATATCGATCTGCCCGCAGGCGATGTCATAGGCCCGGCCCTCCAGAGACAGGGCCCGGGTAAGCCCGGTGATTGCGTGTTTGGAAACCGTATAGGGCGCAGATTGCGGGCGCGGCACATGCGCCGACAGCGAGCCGTTGTTGATGATTCGACCGCCCCGGGGAGCCTGCGCGGCCATGCGCCTGAAGGCCTCGCGCGCGCAAAGAAATGCGCCTGTGACGTTGACGGACATGACGGCGGACCAGTCGTCGACGCTGATGTCGGGCACGGCGGTCGGAGACGTCGCGGTTCCGGCGTTGTTGAATAGAAGGTCGATTCGGCCGAATCGCGCGACGGTCTCATCGAATAAATGGCGCACCGAGGCTTCCTCCCTGACGTCGGCGGCCACCGCAAACACCTGGTCAGGCCCTTCCGAACAAACGGCATCGAGCGCCGCACGCCGCCGGCCGGCGATGACCACGCGCCATCCCGCACGCCCGAGAGCGAGCGCCACCGCGCGCCCTATTCCGCTGCCGCCGCCCGTCACTATCGCTACTCCGCCCATTGTCGGTCCGCTATGGAGCGCGATGGCGCGAGCGGCGATGCATCACGAACGCGAGCGCGACGGCCATGAAGGGTAGCAGCACGACCTCCTCCACCTTGTGTACGATCAGGGCGCCCGACAGCAGCGCGCCGAACAAATAGGAGACCACCACGGAACTCTGAATCTTGACGTCCTTCAGGCCCGACACATCTCCATTGGCGATGGAATCGGCGATGGTCCCGACCAATTTCGTGAGCGTGGTGGTGAATACGATGGTGGTCAAACTGATCGTTTGACCAACGACGGACTGCAAGCCCATGGCGACGGCGAGCAACAGGATCTGCAGATGATCCGAAGGCGCGTGCGCACCGTGCGGGGTCCACAGTGCGTAAAGGGCGAAGAACAGCAGCAGCCCGGCTTCACTGGCGATCAAGACATTGAGCACCTGATCGTGGGCGCGGCCGCGGCGCTGCAGCACCCCCAACGCGCAGCCCAGCGCGAAGCCGATCAGCGCAACCACCGAGCCCATGGCCGCCTGCGAATCGCTCTGCGCGACATAGTACGCGAGCAGTGCAAAATTGCCGGTCATCGCCGATGCGAACACCCCGCCCAAAGTGGCGAAGCTGATGATGTCCACCGTGCCCGCCGCAAATGCGGTGAGCAGGAGCATCGATTCGTTATAGGTAATCTTGACGTTGTCCGGCATGATCCGTCCGCTTTGAGGATCATGCTAGCAAGGTGCGGGCCGCGGGGCGCCGGAATTTGACATTCCGCTCTAGGGCGCCTCGATTTGGTACCCCTTGGCGCGGAGCTCATCGAGCAGTCCGCCGGGTTCGAGCAGCATGTCGATGTTCACCACGGCCACCGTAACTCCGTCATTTTGCAAATACTTCTCGAGCGCGCCCAGCCAGGTTCGGCGCATGCGGGATATGAGATCGGCCGCGCCCGTGCCCTCATCGAGCGCCGCACGGCAGGCGTCCACTTCCACCGGCTCCCGCAGCTGCGCGATGCGCTCGACATTGCCGCCCGCCCACGCCTGTGCGCGCTCGACCAGTCGCGGCAGACCGCTCTCGATCGTCACGAGGGAAGCCGCGACACAGGCATTCTCCGTCGCGGGAGGCATGGTCTTGAGGGCATCGAGCACATCGCGTACCCCGGCGATCTTGACCTCCTCGATGGGTACGTCGTGCTTGCTCGCCAGGGTGCGCATCGCGGCGCCCAAATCCACGCGCGTGGATAGATTCGCCTGATGGAATGCCGCCTGCTGCAGGAAAGCCGCCGCAACCAGAGGACGAAAGCGCTCCCACTTCTTGGGGTCCTCCCCGTACTTCGCCCGTAGAACGGCGAAGCGAGCGTAGAGATCCGCGGGCAATGCGTCTTTGAGACGCTTGCCGCCGCCGATCATCAACAGGTTTCGATCCGTGATCAGGATCCACAATATCCGGGCGATACCGATTTCGAACGGCTTTTGTACCAGCACTCGGTTGGTGCCGCTCAGGACCTGCTCCACCTGCTTCGACCGCCAGGTGATGCCCTTGGGCAGCGGCGCCATGCTTCCCAGGATCCACAGCTGCGCGGCGCCGCGATGTACATGCCACATCCCGGGTCCGGTGCGCTCGCCGTTCACCACGATCTCGTCCAGCACCTGCGGCGGTGCCTGCTGCGCACGACCCGTGCCCGAGGCGCCCAACACCAGGGCCGTCAAGATCATCGCCGCTGGCGATCGGATGTTCACGAGCCCCGCCGATCCTTCACGCGGCTTGCCTTGCCGGTAGAACGCGGCAGCGAGCCGCTCGAGGCCACGCGGATGTCCGCGGATATTCCAATGTGGTCCTTGAGCTTTGCGGCGAGCAGATGCGCCTGGGCGCGGTGGGCATGCGTCTCGAGATCCGGGCGGGCCTCCACCACGATCGCGATCTCGTCCAGGCGATTCGGTCTCGTGATTTCGATCTCGTAGTGGGGTGCTAGGCCCTCGCAGCGCAAGATGTGCTCTTCGATCTGCGACGGGAACACGTTGACGCCGCGAACGATCAGCATGTCGTCTGTGCGGCCGCTGATCTTCGCCATTCGCCGCATGCGCGTCATCGACCCCGGCAGCAGTCGGGTGAGATCGCGCGTGCGATAGCGAATCACCGGCATGGCTTCCTTGGTCAGCGAGGTGAACACCAACTCGCCTAGACTACCGTCGGCCACCGCGCATCCGCTCACCGGATCCACGATTTCCGGGATGAAGTGATCCTCCCAGATGGTCGGTCCCTCCTTGGTGCCGGCGAATTCCTGGGCGACGCCCGGTCCCATGACCTCGGACAGGCCGTAGATATCGCAGGCGTCGATGCCGAATGCCGATTCGATCTCCGCGCGCATTCCCTCGCCCCACGGCTCGGCGCCGAAGATTCCGATGCGCAGCGACGTCGATCGTGGATCGACTCCCTGTCGCGTGAACTCATCCAAAATGGCGAGCATGTAGCTCGGCGTCACCATGATGATGTCGGGCGCGAAATCGCGAATCAATTGCACCTGCCTCTCCGTCTGACCGCCCGACATCGGGATCACCGTGCATCCCGCGGCCTCGGCGCCGTAGTGCGCGCCCAATCCGCCGGTGAACAATCCATAGCCATAGGCGACGTGCACCTTCATTCCGGCGCGGCCGCCGGCCGCGCGAATCGAGCGCGCGACCAGGCTCCCCCAGGTGGCCAGATCGTTTCTGGTGTAGCCCACGACCGTCGGCTTGCCCGTGGTGCCCGATGATGCGTGAATGCGCGCCACCTGCTCCCGCGGCACAGAGAAGAAGCCGAATGGATAAGCCTCTCGCAAATCCGCCTTGGTCGTGAAAGGGAAGCGGGGCAAATCCGCCAGCGACACCAGATCCTCCGGGCGAACCCCCGCGGCATCGAAACTTCGCTTGTAGCTCGGATTGTTGGCATAGGCGTGACGAAGGGTCGACTGTAGACGCTCGAGCTGCAGCGACTCGATCTCGTCGCGGGTCGCGCCGAGAATCCCATCCGCAGCCGCGAGCTCAGCCATGCTTGTCGCGCTCGAATTGCGCGGGGCGCTTTTCGCGCGCCGCGGCCAAACCCTCGCGCACGTCCGCCAACTTGAACCCCAGGAATTCCAGCGCGAGTGAGGTGTCGAAACTGGGCCCCGCCAGGCGCAGCCAGTTGTTGAGTGCGTGCTTGGTCCAGCGGATCGCGGTGGCACTACCGGCCGCCAGCGCGCGTGCCGTGTCGAACGCGGTATCGAGCACCTTGGCATCCGGCACCGCCAAGGCAACCAGCCCGATCCGCTCGGCCTCCATCCCCGAGAGAGGCTTGTTCGTCATGAGATGGTATCGCGCCTTCGCAAGCCCGCAGAGCAGCGGCCAGATGATGACGGCATGATCGCCCGCCGCGACACCGAGCCGGGTATGGCCGTCCAAAATGCGCGCATCTTCCGCGGCAATCGACACGTCGGCCAACAGCGCAATCGCGAGACCCGCTCCCACGGCGCTGCCCCGAATCGCCGACACCACGGGCTTGGAACAATTGATCAAGTTGTAGACGAGATCGCTCGCCTCCTTCCACACGCGGATCAAGGTTGCTTCATCCTCGATCATGCGTTCAATCATGGCGAAGTCGCCACCGGAGGAAAAGTTCGCGCCCTCTCCGCGCACGACGACCGCGCGCACCGCGTCATCGACGTCGATGGCCCGCCAAACCTCAGCGAGGTCGCGGTGCATGGATTCGGTCGCGGCGTTCAGGCGGCCCTTATTGGCGATGACCAGCTCGAGTATTCCCCCCTCGGGGGCAAGGAATTGCAGACTCGAAAACTCGCGTGCGTAGCGTGCGAGGTCGATGGTCGCGTTCACGCTGGTTTCCCTTGGCTGTCGGGGACGGCGTGAATGCTGACCATGGTGAGCACGTCGTAGGAGGCGACCGTTTCCTGGTTCTGGTTGGTGATCTCCGTATCCCAGGCCACCTCGCCCCAGCCCTTGTCGGCGCGCAGATTCTTGCGGGCGCAGGTCAGGCGCACCTTGATCCTGTCCCCGGGCTTGACGGGCTTTACGAATCGAAGCTCGTCGATGCCGTAGTTGCCGAGCACGGGGCCATAATCCGGATCGACGAACAAACCCGCGGCGGCCGAAATGAGAAAGTAGCCGTGGGCCACGCGCCCGCCGAACAAAGGGTTACGAGCCGCCTCGGCTTCGTTCATATGGGCGTAGAAGTTATCACCCGACAAGGCTGCGAATTGCTCGATGTCCTCAATGGTCACTTCGCGCTCCGTCGACTCGAGCGTGTCGCCCAATTGCAGCTCGTTGAAGGGAATACGGAATGGATGCCGGCCGGGATCGCGGCGCCGGCTGCCCCGCACCCAGCGGCCGCCGACCACGGTCAGCGCGTCGGGCGAACCCTGGACGGCCGTGCGTTGCATGTAGTGGAGGACCCCGCGGATACCCCCCATCTCCTCGCCCCCGCCGGCACGGCCCGGGCCGCCATGGATCAGATGCGCGAGCGGCGAGCCATGGCCCGTCGATTCCTTCGCGCAGGTTCGATTCACCACCAGGATGCGGCCGTGGTAGGGCGCGAGCCCGAGGACGATGCGGCCGGCGAGAGCATCGTCGCCGCAGAACACCGACGCGGCCAGGCTCCCCTCGCCGCGCCGGGCGAGTGAGATCGCGCCCGCGACGTCGCGGTACGGCACCACGGTGGCCACCGGACCGAAGGCCTCCACTTCGTGAATCGCGCGGGAAGCGGGCGGATCGCGGGACAGCAAGAGCAGCGGCGGGACGAAGGCGCCGCGCTCGCGGTCGGCGCCCCGGACGGCGAACGTATCCATGCTGCCTTCGACCAGATCCGCCTCACGACGCAGTTCGGCGACACAGGCCAGCACGGCCGTTCGCTGCTCCTGACTCACCAAGGGGCCCATGTGCACGCCCTGCGCACGCGGATCTCCGACGACGATGGCGCGCAGCGCTCCCTGCAACGCGGCCACCACCTCGCCCGCCGCTGCCGCGGGCACCAGAGCTTTGCGGATGGCCGTGCACTTCTGCCCGGCTTTGACGGTCATCTCTCGAGCGACCTCCTTGACGAACAGATCGAACTCTACGGTACCCGGTGCGCAGTCCGGAGCCAGAATGCTGGAGTTGAGCGAATCGGTCTCGGCAATGAAGGGTACGGCATGCCGCAGGATGGCGGGATGCACGCGCAAGTGGGCCGCGGTGTGCGCCGATCCGGTGAAAGAGACCATGTCCTGGCAATTCAGGCTCTCGAATAGATTTCCCAGGCCGCCGCACACCAACTGCAGCGCGCCTTCGGGCAGGATCTTGGATTCGATGATGCGGCGTACCACGAGTTCCGTGAGATAGGCCGTGGCAGTGGCGGGCTTGACGATGACGGGCATGCCGGCCAACAGCGTGGGCGCGAGCTTCTCGAGCATCCCCCAGACCGGGAAATTGAAGGCATTGATATGCACGGCCGCGCCTTCGCGGGAAACGTACAAGTGCCGGCCCACGAAACTACCGCCCTTCGATAGGACTTCGACGTCGCCATCGATGTAGATGCGGGCGTTCGGCAGTTCGCGGGTGCCCTTGCCGGCGAAGACGAAAACCGTGCCAATGCCTCCGTCGATATCGATGACGGAGTCCCCCTTGGTGGCGCCGGTGCGGTAGGAGAGCGCATAGAACTCCTCCTTGAGTTCCGACAGGCGTTTGGCAAGCGCCTTGAGCAAGCCGGCCCGCTCATGGAAGGTCATCGCTCGCAGCGCCGGTCCGCCGACATCGCGGGCATGATCAAGCACCGCGCCGAAATCGATGCCGGCCGAGGATGCCATGGCAATGACCTCGCCCGTGGTGGCATCGCGCAGGGCGACACCGTCGTCGCGGCCGCCGGCCCATGCTCCGCATACATAGCTCTGCAAGTTCATGGTGAAGGTCCCCTCAGGCGCGAACAGCGTCCGCGGAATTGCGCCAACACGCGGCCCGCAGCATCGGTCACCGCGACGTCGTAGATTCCGTGACGCGCACTGCGCGACACCTCGACGGCCGTGGCGGTCACGCGCTCGCCGCACGGAGTCGGAGCAAGAAAATCGATGCCGGCGCCGGCCGCGACCATGGGATCGCCGTAGGAGTTGCACGCGAATGCGAAGGCGCTGTCCGCGAATGCAAACACGACACCGCCATGACACATACCGTGCCCATTGACCATGTCCGCACGCACGGTCATGGCGATTCGAGCCCGTCCTGGAGCCACCTCGATAATCTCGATACCCATTGACTGCGACGCGCGATCGGCGCCATACATCGCCTGCACCGTCGCCTGGGCGCGGCGCACCGCATCGTCGGGTGAAGCGGCATCTGCAGACATGCTCAGCGGCCCGTGAAGCGGGGAGTTCGCTTCTCGACGAAGGCGGCCACTCCCTCCGCGTAGTCGGACGATCGGCCGAGCTCACGCTGGGCATCGCGTTCGACATCCAGCTGCTCGGCAAGCGTGCGCTGCCACCCGCCGCGAATGGCGGCCTTGGTCCAGGCGAGGCCGCGGGTCGGCGCCGCGGCCAACTGGCGCGCCAGCAAATCGACGGTGGATCCGAGCTCCGCATCCGCGACGCATTGCCATATCATTCCCCACGCCGCGGCAGTTTCCGCCGGCAGCTTCTCGCCCAGCAGCGTGAGCCCCAGCGAGCGGGCCTGTCCGACGAGGCGCGGCAGGGTCCACGTTCCGCCGGAATCGGGAAGCAGTCCGAGCTTCGAGAACGCCTGCACGAAACTGGCGGAGTGCGCGGCGATGACGATGTCGCAGGCCAGCGCGATGTTGGCGCCGGCGCCCGCCGCCACGCCGTTGACAGCGGCGATGACGGGCATGGGCAGTCCGTGCAATGCCAGCACCAGTGGCTTGTAGTGCTTGTCGATCGACTCGCCCAGATCGATTGCCGCCGAGCCGGGAGCGACCGCGCGGTCGCCGAGATCCTGGCCCGCGCAGAAGCCGCGGCCGGCGCCGGTCAGAACGAGCACGCGGGCGTCGCTGCCGGGCAAGCGGCCCAGCGCGTCACGCACTTCACCATGCATTTGCGTGTTGAAACTA
>Ga0210393_10002304_pt1 | contig 15779 bp, 11 predicted proteins | sample IncBWC27OmetaG_FD_160068 | JGI IMG/M metagenome (GOLD analysis project Ga0210393, IMG submission 160068) | Forest soil microbial communities from Barre Woods Harvard Forest LTER site, Petersham, Massachusetts, United States - Inc-BW-C-27-O ... | reverse complement strand
AAACCCACTTCGCGGTCAGCGTATGCGCGTTGGCCAGGTTGATCTGATCGAGCGGGCTGAAGCGGCGTCCGGTGTAATCGCCGGAATACGTCAGCCAGTTCTGCGGCTCCTTCTCGGAATTCAGCAGGCGTTCGAATGTAACCTGCGCGTTAGCCGCGGAGTTGAAAAGACTGCAACCGAGGCAGATCGTCGACAGCGCGGCGAAGATTTCCCGGACTCTCATTCCTTTCGCCCTCACTTCGTCCCCACGCTGGTCAGGTAGGCCACAAGGTCATTAAGATCTTTGTCGCTCAAAATATCTGGATTGTACCGCGGCATCATCGACTCCCTGCTCTTCTGAAAGGAACGAAGCTTTTCTTTTTCGAGCAGATAGATTTGCTCGCTCGTATCCATAAGCTGGACGGTAAAGTTGTCTTCGTTCAGAGCGACGCCCTTGATTTGCTTTCCATCGGCAGTCACCACGGTGACGGTTTCGTATTCCTGCGGAAACTCTTTCGTGGACTCGGTCAATCCCCATGCCAGCCGACGGCTGGGATTGCGGACTGAATCAATGATGGCTTCCCGAGTCCGCGAGCCACCTACGGCCGTCAATTCGGGACCTACGCGTCCACCTTTGCCCTCGACCATGTGGCAGAGTGAGCAATTCGCGTCGCCATAAAAAAGTGCCTTGCCATGGGCGACGTCGCCCATCGGCCTGGCTGGCGCTTTTACTTCCTGCCTCCGGATATAAGTAATGATCTGCCAAATCTCTTCATCGGTCATACCAACACCTTGGCCGTTCGTTCCGTTAGCGGGCATGACCGTGCCCGGTATTCCGTTGCTGATCACCTGAAACAATTCTGCGTCGGAATGGGCGTGCTTCTTTTGTGCCCGAGTCAAGTCGGGACCGCGGCCGCCGCCGTGCGCGCCCAGGCCATGACAGAGCGCGCAATTGATGCGGAACTCAAACTCGCCCGCCTTCGCGGCCTTGGCGTCGCCAGCATAAGGATTGTGATCGTCCGCGCGGCTCGCTGTCGCCAGAAACATTATCGCGAGCAAGACTGCCCAAGCCGGAGTTCTCAGAACCAGCTGTACTTTGTGTTTAGTGAAAAGCATGCACCTTGGCCCTCGAGCACCCGCCACGCCCCTGGAGAATACCGATGTTACACCAGCCTCTCGGTGGACATCCGCACCCCGAGTATCCCGATACAAAAATCAAAGATCACAGGCGGCTCCGCGGTTCAAACCCTGCGGAACAGGGGTACCTCGGTAACGCTAGCGCCGCACGCAACTCAAAGTAATCTGAGGGCGTACCTTCTCTGCTGAGGCCCTTGGACAATGCGCCTGGCTGCGGACAAATTGTTCGTGCTTCTCTCAATCTTCGCGTCCTGCCCGGCCTGTACCCGGCCACAAGCCACGCCCCCGCAGAGAAGCGCAAGACCCCTAGCGGCGCCGGTGCCCCGCCCCGTGCTGGCCACTCAGCCGTCCCCGCCTTCCGCAGTCTCGCAGGCTCAAGACATCAGCCCCGACTCCGCGATTCGTCGAGAAGACCTCGAAGATGTGATGACCATCTCATTCCTCAGAAGCGTCCACGCCACCAACCTGCATGACGCCTGCAAGAATGCGCTGGGGACCGGAATCGAAATTTCGACCAAAGCCTTCGGCGATCTGGACGGCGATGGCCGCGAAGAAGCCGCTGTCACTGCGTTCTCCTGCCAGGCAGGAAACGGCGGGCCGGACCTAGTCGCGGTGTTCACGCTGAACCCGAACGGCACGCTAAGGGAACTGCCGATAGAGAAGCGAAAATGGAAGGAGCCGTTCAAAGGACGGGACCCCAGTTTAGGGCTGCGCGGGCAAATGACGGTGGCCATTGAAAACGATCGCTTCATTGAGAAGTTCCCGATTTTCAAGGAAACCGACCCGGGCTGCTGCGGCTCGGCGGGCACCAGGAAATTCATTTACCGATGGCGGTCGGACACTCTCGTCCTGGAGGACATCGTTGACCTCACAATTCCCCCTCCTCCAGGGGGGCCAACCGGTCCTTCGCGCGCGATCCGTGGCGTCGATGTAAAGAAGTTGCTCGATGACAATACCTTCGGCCTCGTCACCGGCTCCGAGATCGAAGATCTCAAGCAGGAATGCGCGGACAACGGACGCGATCTGCTTGACATTGAGAACCTGGACTACGCCGACCTTGACGGAGACGGGCAGGAGGAAGCGATCTATGAAGGTTTTACCTGTATGTCAGGCACGGGAGGTATGGACTTGTTCGGCGTGGTGAAGTTGATGCCAGATGGCAAACTTGTCGACATGCCGATTATGCCCCACGAAGGCCGGTTCAAAGGTCGCGACGTCTATGACCGCCTGCGTGGCCATATGAGCCTGGCTGTTAAGAATGGAAAGTTGGTCGAGGTCTATCCCGTGTACGGCGACGAAAAAGAGTGTGAAGCGTGCTCCTCGGGTGGGCAGCGTCAGTTCATTTTCCAGTGGGACAGCAGTCGGTTCGTGCTTGCAGACGTGATAGATGTGCCCGAGCCATCCGTCCATTAAACAAAATTCAGCGTAGGGGTGCTTGCGGCGTTCGTACATGTTCAGGACGAAAGCCTATTCCGATCACGCGGGCGGGAATGCGACGCAGCCACGGCCATTGCTGCATTAGTTTTAGTGGCCACGGAACGGCGACATTCCGCGAGCTGGACAGTATCCGGCTGATCACCTTATTTTGGATCAAGACCTGCAGCCGCTGAGTGGCGCGAGTTGGAAATTGTCTGCGCTGCTGGACAGCGTGCAGGTCCTGATCGCGGGGAGAGCCCGCGGCAAGGTTCGCGGCCAGAATATTAGCTGCGGCCACCGCGTCCTGGATCGCGAGATTGATTCCCACTCCTCCCACAGGTGACATCGCATGCGCCGCGTCGCCTATACACAGTAGGCCCGGACGCCACCACCGCGTCAGGCGATCAACCCTAACCGTCAGAAGGCTTACGTCGTTCCAGTCTCGCAGCTCGCTAACGCGGTCACCGAAGACTGGCTCCAGGTTGGCAATATCCGCGCGAAATTGTTCGATTCCCCGCTTGCGAATCTCATCCGCGGCTCCCTTAGGAATGAGAAAAGCGCACTGCCAGTAATCCTCGCGGTCGATCATGATGAACATTCGGCCAGGTTCGACGTGCCCCAGGGACTGACCCGGATCGCCGGGACGCCGGCTGATCCTCATCCACAGGACATCCATGGGAGCGCCTAAGTCCGTCACTTCTAAACCCGCTTTATCGCGCACGATCGAATGCCGGCCATCGGCTCCGACGGTAAGCCGGGCACGAACTTCCAGCACGCCGTTGAAAGTTCTTGCCCTCGCACCGATGATGCGTCCATTTTGCTCGATAAGGTCTGTCACCTGAGCTTGCATCGTGACTTGAAAACGTGGATAACGCCTTCCCTGCTCGACAATGAAGTTCAGGAAATCCCATTGCGGCATCAGCGCGAGAAACTTGCAATGGGTTGGAAGATGGGTGAAGTCGGCGATCTTGAACACGTCGTTGCCAACCTGGCCGGCAAGTTCGCGCACTTCTTGATGAGGGTGCCTCAGTAACTCCTCCAGAAGACCAAGCTCATGGATCAACTCCAGCGTGGAAGGATGAATGGTGTCGCCACGAAAATCGCGGAGGAAGTCGGCGTGCTTTTCGAGGACGACAACGTCCACACCCGCGCGAGCCAACAAGAAGCCAAGCATCATTCCAGCCGGGCCTCCGCCGACGATGCAGCATCCCGTATCGATAGTTGCGTTGACCGGTTCCATTTCACTTCCCCGCCGTACATGTACGGCGGGTATCTGGGGCCCATACGTTCAGCACTCTACACTGGAGATTCCCTTCGACCGAGCCGATCTTGCCTTAGGTTGAAGACTTTTTAATGGTAGGAGTGTAAGTCATTGATATTTCAGGCTTTCCAGTGAAAGGCTTCGGGCTGGGAAAGGCCGAGATAGGCCAGCACGCGATAGGCGAACTCGCAGGCTATGTCATCTAAGCTGGTCGGCCGGTAATAGAAGGCCGGGATTAGAGGAAAGATGGTGGCCCCGGCATCGGCGGCTCGGTACATGTTGCGGATGTGGATCTTACTGAGCGGCGTTTCGCGCACGCAGAGTACCAACGGACGCCTCTCTTTCAGGCAGACGTCGGCCGCGCGTTCGATCAGGTGCGAGGCGATACCGTTGGCGATGCGGGCCAAAGTGCCCACGCTGCAGGGGATCACGATCATGGCGTCGGCGGGATAGGAACCGCTGGCCACATTGGCCCCGATGTCAGCGTTCGATTGCTCCTTGATCTTGGACTCAGTGATTTTGGTCTCGAGGCGTGCAGGAATTCGAGTTGAAAGTTTCGTGGAACTTCGTGGCGAGGGTTTGTCGCTTGCTATGTTCTCGCCGTGGGAGAGGATCTGGCTGACGAGATTTGAACGTCCCTGGATGTCGAGTTCTTCGGCGAGAACGCGCAGCCCGGAGTCGGATGCAATGAAGTTTACCGTCTGAATGCGCACGTCACGCTCGACGGCCAGCAGCAGCTGCCGCAGGAACGCTGATCCGCTGGCGCCGGTGGTAGCGATGGTCAGATTTTGTGGTGGATGATTCGGCAAATCTTCTCCGGCGAGGCGGACGTGGCCCCGAACTCTGGAGCATAGGGAGTAGCCGAACTGGAGTCAAGGCGAAGAGATGAAAGTTGAGACCAGAGCTAGGAGCTAGCAGCCGACTTTTATGGCATCAACAGCTAATTTGCGCTCCCGACGAAGCGTGGCGCAGTTGCATGCGCTGGCTGGAGTGGAGCGCGAAATCCGCGCGCAGGATTCGCACGGTCGTCGCAAATATCTTCGCGAGTTTACCCAAGCTTTCACCGACTACGATTCTGTTTTGGATGGGCAACAGATTCAGAATACTCTGTACGCAGCCGATGTGGTTCTGATCGGAGACTATCATGCTCTGGCAGCCGCTCAGCGTTATGCTGCAACGCTCATCGAGCAGCGCGCGCTGACCGGAGACCGGCCGCTAGTGCTGGGGGTCGAAACCATTTTCGCACGCGATCAGCACATTCTGGACGAATGGTGGCGACGGGAAATTGATGAGAACGAATTGCGTCAGCGCGTTCGCTTCGATCTGGACTGGGGATACGAGTGGAGTCCGTTCTATGAACTCCTGGTCGCCGCGCGCGACCACGGAGAGGGCCTGTATGGCCTCGATTGCATGCCCCGGGAAAGCCTGCGGAAGATCGGAGCACGCGATCGTCATGCGGCAGCGAAGATTGCCGAAATCCGCGAGCGCCATCCGGAGGCGGCGATTTTTGTGCTGTTCGGCGAATCTCACCTCGCACCGGGACACCTGCCTCGCGTGCTGCACGAGCAGCTCCCCGCAGCTAAAATCCTGACTGTGCTACAGAATGTCGATGCACTGTATTGGCGCGCCGCGGGTGAGCGCGCCGCAAAGGTGGACGCGGTGCACGTCCAGGATGACGTCTTGTGCGTGTTCAATGCCACCCCCCTGGAGAAATACGAAAGCTACCGCTTGTTTCTCGATCAGTGGAGCCGCTGCGATAGTGGGCCCGATTTTGCGCCGTCGATCTACAACCTGGTCAACAGCCTGGCCAGCTTTCTCGAAATCAATCGCTATTCACCCCATAACGGTACGCAGCCGAAGTTCTTGGTCGACATGCTTCCGGAGGTCCATGGCAAATCGTCGGATGCGACGGTTCGCCGCTTACTGTCGCGCAAGGGCATCAGCGGGCAGCAACTTGAAAGCATGCTGGCGAATGTGGAAGAACGCGGCAGCGCCTATTTCCCCGAGTTGAATGCGTTCTGGATCCGCGAATTTCAACTCGTGAACGCTGCCGAGGATGCTGCCCGCTTTTTGCATCACGCCTGTCAGGGACTGCCGAAGCGTCTGAACGGTCACGGTAAGATCGGCGATGGCGCGCCGGCAAAAAACAACGCATCTGCGGCCATGGATGCCTTCTATACGCGCGTCATTGAAAATGCCGTAGCTTACTTTGGCTCCCGAGTGCTCTATCCCGCAAGGCTTCCATGCGGGAGGGAGACGTCCTTCACGCTGTCCCGCACCGCCTGCGAGAAGGCCGCCTATGCGCTTCGGGCCGATGATGAGAAGTTTGATTCCATCACGCAAGAGTGGGGATATCGCATGGGAAGCAGGCTCTACGACGCGTATCTTGCCGGCCGCGTGAAGCCCAGCGGATTGCGCCGCCTGTTTCTGGCTCACCTCAACGAACCCGGTGTTGCCCGCAAGGTTTGCATCGCGGTCATGGCGAGAGTGCGCTCCGCGGCTCGCCCAGCGCACGCTTAAGGCTCGGCCGACTGAGATGCTAAGCTAGAGACCGCCTGATGGACCCCTAAGCGCCATCCGCCGAAGTCTCACGTGAACGCTGAATCCATTCGCAAATTGTTCGAGCAAGTGCGCCGGGGCAAAATCACGCCCGACGACGCCGTAGACCGTCTGCGTCATTTGCCATTTGAAGATCTTGGATTTGCCAAAGTCGATCACCATCGCAGCCTGCGGGCGGGCATGCCCGAGGTGATTTTCGGAGAGCGCAAGACGGCATCGCAGACGGCAGAGATTTTCGCCCGACTGGCAAAGCACGGAGGCAACGTGCTCGCCACGCGGACGGATAGGAAGCAGTTTGCGGCGGTAAGCAAAAAAGTCCGCAAAGCGGAATATCGCGAACTGGCGCGGGCGATTGTCCTTCGGCAAGATGCGCGTATCTATGGCAAAGGCGTGATCGCTGTGGTTTCGGCCGGTACCAGCGACATTTCTGTCGCCGAGGAAGCTTTGGTGACGGCAGAACTGATGGGCAACAGGGTTGAACATTTCTACGATGTGGGAGTCGCGGGAATCCATCGCCTGCTGGCTAATCGTGAGGCTTTGACCAAAGCCCGCGTGGTGATTGTCTGCGCCGGCATGGAGGGAGCTCTGCCCAGCGTCGTGGGGGGCCTGGTTGGGGTTCCGGTTATTGCCGTGCCCACTAGCGTGGGTTACGGGGCATCGTTCAAGGGGCTTACAGCACTCCTTGGCATGCTGAATTCCTGCGCTTCGAACGTTAGCGTGGTGAATATCGATAACGGATTTGGCGCGGGGTACGTGGCGTCACTTATCAACCGGCTGTAAATAACAGCTGTGGACAAAAGAGGCGCGGCTCGTGCCGCGCCTCCCATCCCACCCCCGACTCAGCTTACATCCCCGACTGGCCCGAAACTTTCTCCACCACCAGTTTGTTTTCTACGCTGAAGGCGCCGAAGAGCTGGTTGGCTCGTATTCCGGCGACCGTTTTATCCATGCTGTTGTCCACGGAGCCGTAGAGCACGACGTGGCCGTTATCCACGATGATGCGAATCGGCCGCGCCGGATCGATGGCATATCGGCTCAGCACAGAATCGCCGTAGATGGCCCGAGCGGCTCGAAGGCGCAGCCCATCATCCATCTGCGAAACCGGTTCTAATGTGATGTTGTCAATCACATCTTTTACGCCGGGCATGTTCTGGATATCGGCGAGAGCCTCATCGCGGCCGACACCAGTTCGATCCTGCCCCTCCACCGTGACCACGCCGTCCTTCACGTTCAGCGCGAAATAATCGAACGTGATGTCGTAGCCGGTACGCACATAGCGCAACTTCTGAGCCAGTTTTTGCTCCAGTTGCGCATCAGGCACGTTCGGCCCCGCCACGGTGATCAGGTTTCGCACCCCCTGCACATTCGCAGCTTTGCGAGCGAGCTTAGCCGCGTCCAGTTTGCGCTGGTAGAGAGCGACCGTACCCGTAAGGGTTACGATGCCGTCGTCCACACTGGATCGCACATCGCGGAATTGATCCTTCGCCCCCAGTTTCCCGGTCAGCGTGGTTTGAATCTGGTTGTCGTAGCGGGTTGCAGCCGTGGTTTGAGCGACTAGCGTGGCGCCTAACGCTCCTACCATTAAGATTGAACCCACAGTTTTGAGAAAAGTTTTCTTTTTTCTTGCTATAGCAGTTGTCATTCGGTCACCTCCGACCCTACTGACAAAACTTCACAATTTAACCATCCAGTTAATTATTCGATGCGCGTAGATCGGGGTGAGATGCATGGGCTCCGGCGGACACGCAGCAGCGATTTTTCAGCGTGAGGCGGGCATCGGCGAGTCGCTATGGGTAGCGTCTTTTATTTGTGCGGCCTTCTTCTCGCAGTCCTTGAGCGACTGTTTTCGCCCGAGGAAATCCAGCCGGATGACGGCCGCCGCAGCGGTAAGCCGTACGTGCACATTCGTGTCAAAAAGACTGACTAGGATTTTGTCGCCAAGCGCCGGATCGCCACGCTGCGCGATGGCCTCTATTGCGGCGGCCCGGACAATCCAATCCTTGTCATTGAGCGCCGTTCTTACCAAAGCCCTTCCGGTGGCCGAGTCAGGATCGTGCGCCAGAAAAGTGGCCGCTACAGCGCGCACCGGATGCGGATCTTTTTTGTGTGTATATCGCCACGCGTCCCAACCGATGCCAGCGAAAGGAACGTAACCAAGCCCCTGTTCGAGCCCAATTTTGGCAAGTTCTTTCGGATTGCGCAGGGTATCCATCTGCTGAACTATTAACCCATCTCCTTTTCTCTCGCCGGTCAGCACATCGTAGTAGATGGCGTAGGCCGACCGGTTATCCTTCAAATCCCGCAGAGAATGCGCGGCGGCCATCACCACGGCGATCCTGGGATCGCTTAGCAACTTCTGCAGTTTAGGGATGGATTCCGTTGCTTGCATCTGCCCCAAGGCTGTGGCCGCGGCTGCTCGCACCGCGGGGCTGGGATCGCTCAAAGCACGCTCTGCCAAGCCCCTGGCGTGAGAATCGTCACCCAGCAGTCCCAGGGCGCGGATGCCGATGGCGCGCTGGCTGGCGCTCTTGCCCTTGGCAGCAGCTTCAAACATTGACCAGGCCTTTTCGGTCCCGGTTAATGGGTAGGCGGAAGGCAGGCTACAGACAGCAACCGCCGCCGCACAAGCAACCACCGCGGAAATTCGGGTGAACCGGTCGAGGATCAAGCGTCCTCCAGACACAGCTTTTTCGCAGCCGGTGGCAGAGATGCCAGCAATAAGCGACTCTAAGATGCAGAGAAAGCAGAAAGGGTGTACCGGCAACCGAACGTCTTAATCTGCCGAAACCATAGCGGGGCCGCTTAGCGCTGGCGCGTACGACTCCTGCTTTTGGAGGATTTGGGAGGAACCGGCGGCATCGTGCCCCGCGTATTCTCGGCTGCAAACACGCGCGCGAAGATCTTATCGACGTTCTTCAACTGCCGTTGCAGATCGAACGCGTACTCGATCTGCTTGCGCGGAACTGTTCCCGTGATTTCCTTGTCGGCCAGCACTAGCTGATGGAAGTCTAGCCCTTCTTTCCATGCCCGCATGGCATGCGCTTGCACTAAACGGTAAGCATCCTCGCGTGAAACTCCATGCTCCACCAAATCGAGCAGAAGCTGGCCGCTGAAGATCAGTCCGTGCGTGCTCTCCAGGTTAGCCATCATCCGTTTCGGATAAACGAACATCGTTTCGATCAGATTGGACGTCTTGCTCAACAGGTAATCAACCAGGGTGGTCGAATCCGGCAGAATGACGCGCTCGGTCGAGGAATGAGAAATATCGCGCTCGTGCCATAACGCAACGTTTTCGAATCCGGCTTGAGCATGGCCGCGAACCACACGCGCCAAGCCACTGATCTGCTCGGAGGTGATCGGATTGCGCTTGTGCGGCATCGCCGAAGACCCCTTTTGTTTCTCGCTGAAAAACTCCTCGGCTTCGCGAACCTCCGTGCGCTGCAGATGACGGATTTCGGTTGCAATCTTGTCCAAGGTAGAGGCGACCACAGCCAGCGTCGCGAGATAGTGGGCATGCCGGTCACGCTGGATGACCTGCGATGATACTGCCGCCGCCTTCAGGCCCAGACGAGCGCAAATCCTCTCTTCGATTTCCGGCGTGAGATGCGCAAAGATGCCAACCGCGCCGGAGAACTTCCCGACTCGCAGGTCTTCGGCGGCCGCGGCAAAGCGGGCTATATTTCGCTGTGTTTCGGAATACCAGTTTGCCAGCTTGAATCCAAAGGTGATGGGCTCAGCGTGAATGCCATGCGTACGTCCCACCATGGGCGTATCTTTGAATTCCCACGCGCGCCGTTCGAGCACCTCAGCCAACCGTTCAAGATCCTGCGCAATGAGAGCCGAGGCCTGCTTGATCAGCAAAGCCTGTGCGGTGTCGACCACATCGTTGGAAGTGAGCCCGTAGTGGAACCAGCGCGCATCCGGCCCAACGATCTCGGCCACGGCCGTGGTGAAGGCAATCACATCGTGGCGCACTTCAGCTTCAATCTGGTGGATGCGTTCGACGCTGAAATCGGCGCGCTCCCGGATGGCCTTAGCCGCCGTTTTTGGGACCATTCCCGCCGCGGCCAAGGTCTCAGTGGCAGCGACTTCTACCGCCAGCCAGGTACGAAAACGGTTTTCGTCACTCCAAATGCGGCCCATTTCCGGGCGGGTATAGCGCGGGATCAAGGCGGATACGCCTCCTGTCTCTGCCTCTGAAACGCAGGACAGAGGATTCTAAATCGAGCGGCAAAAAGAGGCCAGCAGCCAGGCGGAGCGGCGAACGCTTTCGGTTCTAATATCGTATCGTTATGCGATCCAACTACATTTGGACTAGATCGGGAGACGATACAATCAACGCATGAAAAAGCTCACTTTGTCAGACTACCAAGCACTGGCGGAGTTCCGTTACCAGATCCGACGTTTCCTCCGTTTCAGCGAGCAGGTGATAAAGAAGACAGGTTTGGAAAGAGGCCAGTACCAATTGATGCTGGCGATCAAGGGCATGCCGGCGGAGGTGCGTCCGAGAATCCGCGAGTTGGCCAGTCGCATGGAAATCCGCCACAACAGTGCGGTGGAATTGGTGAACCGTCTGGAGGCTCGAGGATTTGTCCATCGCACGCGGGCCCAGGACGATCGCCGCGAAGTCCTCCTCGCGCTCACTCCCAAGGGAGAGAAGGTGCTCGCCGAACTGGCGCTGCATCATCACGACGAACTGCGCAGTGCGGGACCAGAACTGGTGACAGCTCTTCGCCGAATCATGCGGGAGGGTAGCGACGCTAGTCCGCAGCACTCTGCACCGCCTCTCGACAGAGGAAAGAACAGCAAGCATCCATGAGCATTCTCGACGAACAGGTTCCGAAAGAAGCAGCCGTCTCCGCGGATTCCATCCTCGCGGCGACTTGCTCCGCGCTCTAGAGCAAGATCCCTCGGGGTGCGAGTGGATTGTTCTGGAAGCGGGCACGTGCCGACTGATCGTGACTCATCCCGACGAGTTTGTCTCCGAAGCGGCCTCTGCAAGGCTGCGCTTTGATATTGGACGCCTGCCCGTGGTCGATCGCGCCGACCATGGCCGAGCCCTTGGATATCTCAGCCAGAGCGCAGTGATGGCCGCCGGACTGCGCGGATTCAACGATGAACATTTGCGTCAGCCCCGATGGTTCCCCAGAACTCGTCCAATCCGTTCTTAGAAATTGGACCGTCGTCCTGCGCACATTCCGGAGAAGTCGGGCGGGAAAGCGCAAGTCGGCCCGGCATAGTCCCAAGGGTAAAGTTGCTGGCATCAGGATTTGTATTGCCAACTGACGGCGTCTTTGATTATCCTTCCGCAATCCTCAGAGCCCGGGCACTCTGGAGAAATGTGTATCCGATGGCGACCGCTGAATCCAAACGACTACCGTATTCTCCCCGCAGCCCGCTCCTGCGTGCGAGCGCGCAATATCGGCTTCGCGTTATCTTTCGCTGTCGATCTGCCTGTCTACCCGTCAAAGACACGATCCAGCAATAAAGCAATAAAGAACAATTCCATTCCGAACTCAGGGAGGGGCGATGCCGAAGCTACAGGGTAGGTTCATCTGGCTTAGTTTTCTCGCAGCCGTCTTGATTGCCCGGGCCTTTGCCCAAGGCGGCGCGACGGGTGCGATCACCGGCACGATTCAAGATCCCAGCGGCGCCGTCGTAGCCAACGCAGACGTTCGCATCACCAACCAGGACACCGGAGTACTGGAACGCACTGTGACTTCTGGGGCCGATGGTTCATTCACCGCTCCCCTTCTGCCGGCGGGCGAATACACGGTGAGCGTTCATGGAGCCGGCTTTGCCGAATCCACGTTTCGCGACATCGCCGTGCGCGTGACCGAGACTACGCGCTTGATCGCTAAACTGAGAACTCAGGCAGTGCAACAGCAGGTGGAAGTGCAGGCTGAAGTACAGGAGGTCGATACTACCGATGCGACCACGGGGCAGGCGATCGAATCGGGAACCATCCGCAACCTTCCCCTTGCTACACAAAACTTTCAGCAGTTACTTACGCTATCCAGCGGGGCGCAAGGTGAGTTGAATGCTGCCTCGCAATTGGGACGCGGCAACGTTCGCATTGAAGTGAATGGCCAGCGCGAGGATAACAACAACTATCAGATCGAAGGCATCAGCGCGACGGATTATAACGTCGCCGAGCTGACCACGACTCCGTTGCCTAATCCTGCAGTGATTCAGGAATTCAAGGTGCAAACCTCTCTTTACGACGCCACCCAGGGCCGAAACGGAGGCGGCAACATCAATGCGATTCTGAAGACTGGCACCAACGCGTTCCATGGGGAGGCGTACGAATTCTTCCGCAACACCGTGCTGGACGCTAACGACTACTTCCTCAACGCCGCGGGCGAGTCCAGACCCGTGATCCAACAGAACATTTTCGGCGGTGATCTGGGCGGACCGATCGGGTCGGGCGGGAAACTCGGTTTCTTCTTCGTCAACTATTCCGGGACACGCCAGCGCAGCGGCGATTCCCCGGGAACCATCATCAGCACCCTCATTCCCTATATTCCCGCTGCGGATCGTGGCCCCTCCGGCCAGGCCGCTCTGGCTTCCGCTTTCGGCGTCACTAGCATCGATCCGGTCGCGGCGTCGCTGATGGCGTTTCAGAGCAACCAGTTTGGTTCGGCTGCCAACGGCTATCTATTCCCCTTGCCCAACGTGCCCAGTGGAACAGCTGCCGGCAAGATCGTCCCGTTTACAACCAGCATCCCCGGCAGCTACACCGACAACCAATTCACCGCCACCTGGGACCGAGAGTTCCGCAATTCTCGGGACAAGCTGTCCGCGCAATTCTTTTTTCAAAATTTCGAGTCGGACGTGCCCTTTGGCGCCGGCGGCCTACAGGCCTCTTTGGGCGGCAGCATCAGCAGTGGAGATCTCAATTTTCCCTATCAACTTCCCGTGAACGACCGCGTCTTCTCCCTCACCGAGACTCACGTCTTCTCGCCGACGCTGATCAGTGACTTCCGCCTCGGCTTTATTCGAATCAACAACAGCGATATTAACGTTCCGCCCGTCACAGCCAGTCAGGCAGGTATCACCCGGCCCACGAATAATCTGACCGACAACATTTACAAGTTTACTTTCGTCAGTTCTGGATTTCAGTTTGGTCCGACCCCCCAGGCCAACCAGAATCAGGCGCAGAACAACTTCAATTTCATAGAGACGCTGGGCTGGGTCAAGGGGAAACACAATTGGCGGTTTGGAGGCGAATTCACGCCGGTGAGTCTCAACAAGAAGTTCCCCCAGGTCTTTAACGGCCAGCTTTACTTTGGGAACTCTACTGTCACTGATTTCGCAAATTTTCTGCAAGGCGCTCCAGAATTTAGCTTTGGTGGCGGCGGCGTCTACAACCATAATTACCGCCAGAAAAACTCCGCCGTTTTCGTGCAGGACGATTGGAAGGCCACGCAGAACCTGACCTTGAATCTCGGACTGCGCACCGAATTCTTCGGTGCCTGGACCGATAACGCATGCCACATCGGCAATATGGAATCGGATCTAACCAAGTCCGGCCAGTATCCTTTCATCTATCCCAGCTGCGTTAATAAGCTTGGGGTTGGCGGCTTGACTGGAAATGCTTCTGGAACAACGTTCAAGAATAATGTGTCTACCGGCATCGGCCCGCGCGTGGGATTTGCCTGGGACGTTTTCGGCCATCACAGCACAACCCTCCGCGGCGGTTACGGAATCTTCTATGTTCGCGAAGATGTAGGAGCGGTCGACCAACTCAGCTTCCAGTCGCCGTTCATCCCCATCGTGTTTTTCGGTCAGACGGCAGGCTTCACCATGTCTGATTTCTTCACCGGAACTCCCGCCATCAATTCCAACGCGGTTCCCGCCGCTGGACAGCTTTCAGGCGCATGGCTGCCCTGCCTGGCGCATCTCATCAGCTTCGCGCCGAGTGGCACTCCCTCTGTAGGAGACGGGAACTACGCCTGCACCGGCGGCCCAGGCGTGAACTCCACGCAGAACCTGTTTGTGTTGGAAGTCCCGCGTCACTTTGTAGTTCCCAACACCCAACAATGGAACCTGACCTTACAGCGCGATTTGGGACGCAAGTGGGTGCTGGAAGTCGGCTATGTCGGAACCAAGGGCACCCACCTGCGCGAGACGCGGGACGCCATCCAGTCGGTAAACGCCACTTCGGCTAATCCGTTCACCGTCACCGACACCAGCGGCCACTCCTATCAAATCACCAACAATACATTTTCCAACGCCATCGCACGTACGCCCACGCCCGGACTGAACGGCTATTCCGGCTACCAGATTTTCGCCAACGATGCTTATTCCATTTACCACTCGCTCCAGTCAACAATATCGCGGCGCTGGGAGCGTGGTTACCTCCAGGCTGCCTACACATTTTCGAAGAACATCGACGCGACTTCGACAGGAAACACTGCCAACAACACGGCTTTCAACGATGAGAGCACGATCGATGCCTCGCGCGGAATCTCTGACTTCAATCGCCCGCAGGTGCTAAAAATCAGCTACGTCTACGAACTCCCATTCTTCGCTCACGCGGCGGGGTTCAGGAACAGGGTGATGGGTGGATGGTCAGTGAGCGGCGTCACCAGCTTCCAATCGTCCCTGCCATTTTCAGTTTTGGATTCGAACGGGGGTAACGCCTTCCTGGGAGCGGGGACGTCGCCCGTGGGCGCCAGTCTGGCGCCCGGCGCCAGCATCGGCAGCGCGATGACCTCGGGCAGCATCTCGCAACGCCTCAGTGGGTATCTGAACCCGGGGACTTTTGAGGCGAACCCCTATCTCTATTACCCAAACACACCGGCTGGGCAGTGCGCTACTCTGAACGACAGTAGCGGGAACACCTGCACCACCGGATTCGGCGATCTCGGTCGCAACATCTATCGGGGCCCATTCCAGCAGAACTGGGATTTCTCACTCATCAAGCACCTCAAGCTCACCGAACGGCAGGACCTCCGCTTCGCTGCCGATTTCTTCAATCTTTGGAATCACCCGAATTTCGGTACTCCCCTCGTGACCGACATTGAAACCGCAGTTTGCCAGGCGGGCGTGAGTGGTTGCCCATCCAACGGCATACTACCGGCCAGCGCGACCCCATTTGGCCACATCGTAAACACTACGGGGACGCCGCGCCTTATCCAATTCTCACTGCGCTGGTCGTTCTGATGGGGTCTAACAGAAATAGCCGGGAAGCGTCGCTTCCCGGCTCGACCTCCAACCGAAAATCAACGTCTTCGTCTAAGGCTTCTGCGCCCCCGCGATCAGAGGCCGCAAGGCTTCCACCGAGAATCCCAATGTCCCGCCGGAGAATCCATCGATATAGGCTGAGTTCACTCCGATTACCTCCGCATTGGAATTGAACACCGGACCGCCGCTGCCGCCATGCGCTGTGGGAGCGTCATAGATGAGCTTGTCTCCCACGACG
>Ga0210393_10002302_pt1 | contig 15787 bp, 6 predicted proteins | sample IncBWC27OmetaG_FD_160068 | JGI IMG/M metagenome (GOLD analysis project Ga0210393, IMG submission 160068) | Forest soil microbial communities from Barre Woods Harvard Forest LTER site, Petersham, Massachusetts, United States - Inc-BW-C-27-O ... | reverse complement strand
CAGCACACTGGCGTGAAGATTCAGATCGTTGCAGATCTGCGAGACCAACTCGCCGGTGCCCTTCGCCTCGTCGGTGTGTCCGTTCTCCGGCATCGACACGCTGATCGGATACGGCCGCACACGCGTCAAATGCCCCTTCCGGTTCACTTCAAATCGATCCCATGCCGTCAGCGCTTCCACCGAGCGATCGACCGACGACAAAAAGTTGTTGCAGTGCGACTGAATATGAAATCCGATCAGATCCGCCCCGAGCAATCCGTCAATCAAATCGCGTGCCCACGGGCAAATCCCAAACACTTCCGGATTCGGCCACGGGATATGCCAGAAAATTGCCACGCGCGCGTCCGGCCGCGCTTCTTTGACCATCCGCGGCAACAACGCGAAGTGATAGTCCTGCGCCAAAACGATCGGCGACTCGATGCCTTCCATCTCTTCCAGCACAGCGTCGGCAAATCGCCGATTCACTTCCTGATACGACATCCAATCTTCAGGACGGAAAATCGGCCGCGTATGCGCGATGTGGCAGAGCGGCCACATTCCTTCGTTCGAAAATCCTTCGTAATACCCTTTTTCTTCTTCTTTGCTCAGCCACACGCGCCGCAGCGTGTACGCCGGATGATCCGGCGGAACTCGCAGTCGATCGCGCGCATCGACCGTATCGCGATCCGCATTTCCCGAACCGTCCGCCACCCACGTCCCGTTCGACGCCAACAGCACCGGCTCCAGCGCCGTCACCAGACCGCTCGCCGGCACGATCACCTGAATCGAACCATCGTTCTTGCGCTCGTGCATGTACGGCTCGCGGTTCGACACGACAAACAGCGGCTTGTTCTGAAGCTTGCTCGCCAGGCTCACGCGCAGCCGCTCCGCCGTCCACAGCGACACGTTCGATTCGCGCAGCCGCGCTTCTTCTTCCGCCGTCGCGCGCGCCGCGTTCAAATCGCGCGCAAGGTGCGTCACTTCGCGATGGATCTGGTCGAAAAGCTCGCCCTGCGGCAGCGCAGGCGGAGGATTGAGCTGCCCGCTTTGTCCCGTACGCAATCCGCGCAGCCACGTTGCGGTGCGCGTCAGCGGGCCAGTTAGAGTCCAGCGTACGAGAATCAGAGCAAGTCCCGAAATAAACAGCGTCTGCACCAGCGCGGTCAGCAGGGAACTGCGCAGCATGTTTGAAACCTGGCTGTCGATATAGCTCGCGTCATGTGCGAGCACCAGGGTTCCGACGGCTGTGCCATTGCGGTGCAGCGGCATCGCGTACAGCTGCATCGGCTGGTTGTCGACAGGCAGGAACTCGCCGACCCCTGCGTCGCGTAATGCCGCCCGCGTCGCCGTCGCCGGGCGCGTCTGGAACGACGCCGGCAGGCTCGGCGTCAGCGCGAGAACCGCTCCATTTACGTTGTAAACCGCGATGCCCTTCAAATGTTCACGCTGTCCAAAGCGATCCACGATGCGCTGCAGACTTTTGTCCGGCAAAGGCCGATCGAACAACGGCTCAATATTCCCTTCCAGGCTCTCCGCCAAAGTCTCCGCGCGGCGCGACAGCTCGTTGCGTTCCAACCGCTTCTCGGTTCGTACCTGATACACCGCGAACAGCAGCGACACCACCACGACGCTGATGATCAACGGCAGCACAATTTTTAAAGTCGTGCGCATTCAGGCCTTACCCTTGGGGGACAGTTCCAACCAAAAACACTTCAACGTGGGACGAAAACTTAACACTCCTAGGTTCCAATCGCTACGTATTTGAATTTCGATTAGCCGCCGCCGAAAAGCGTTGGCTCTGCGACGCTAAAGAGCTGGCGTCGCTATGGTCGTGACCCTCGTACTTGCGTCACGTGTGACCCGGTTCGATGGTGTGTTCAGAGGTTGGGTGGCTGGACGACCCGATCGACCGGGAACTGCGCAATTCATCGGGAGCCACTGACGGCGCGACTACGAAATGTAGACGTCCTCGCCCCCGCACCCCATTGTATCGCATGAACGAGGATTAGATGGCCCGGCCCTGCGGAAAGTCGCGGCGCCCCGTCCGAAATTCTCGCGCAACTCTCTTCTCATCAATGGGATATCGCTGCGACCGGCCTTGTGCTAACGAACTTCCCAGGTATCCCCAGCATGCAGCAGCTTGTTCAAATCCCCCGGCCCCCGCTTGGCGATCACGGCCTGCACCTGCTCGTTGATCGTGTCTTCATACCGCGGCACATCCGGCCACCAGCGGAAAATTCCGATCGGAGTCGGGAATCCAGGCCGCAATTCCATATGCGCCAGCGTGAACGCATAGTACGGCCGCGGATGATGCATGTCATGCACGATCAAATCCGCCTCGGTAATCCCGTTACCAAGCTGCACGACCTCGACATCCCCGTCAGCCTTGCGCCGAATGCCCTTGTCGCGATTCTTGCCAAAAACCATTGGCTTCCCATGCTCGAGCTGCAGTACATGCTCGCTCCGAGCCTCGCGCTCCGTCAGCCCGAACCACGCGCCATCATTAAAGATGTTGCAGTTCTGCAAGATCTCGCAGAACGCCGAACCCTTGTGCTTCGCCGCCGCCTTCAGCGTGTCCTTCAGGTGCGCCTGAAACACATCGACCGAGCGCGCCACAAACGTAGCCTCCGCCCCGATCGCCAGCGACACCGGATTGAACGGCCGATCCAGCGAGCCGAACGGCGTCGACTTCGTCTTCTTGTTCACTTCCGAAGTCGGCGAATACTGCCCCTTCGTCAATCCATAAATCCGGTTGTTGAAGAGCAGCACCTTCAGCCCAACGTTGCGCCGCAACATGTGAATCGTATGGTTGCCGCCGATCGAAAGCGCGTCGCCGTCGCCGGTCGCAACCCAGACTTCCAGATCCGGCCGCACCGCCTTCAATCCCGTCGCAACTGCCGGCGCGCGTCCGTGAATCGTGTGAAACCCGAAAGTGTTCATGTAATACGGAAACCGGCTCGAGCATCCGATCCCCGAAATCACCACGAAGTTCTCGCGCTTGATTCCCAGCTCCGGGAACACCGACTGCACAGCCGAAAGAATCGCGTAGTCACCGCAGCCCGGACACCAGCGAACTTCCTGGTCGGTCTGAAAGTCCTTCTTCGTGAGCGGCGTGATAGGCGGCAGCGTTGCCGTAGACATGTTCCTTAGACTCCCAACACTTCTTCGATTTTTTGTTCCAGCTCAACTTGCTTGAACGGCCGGCCCTGAATCTTGTTCAGTCCGATCGCATCGACGAGATACTTTGCGCGCAGGAGCCACAAAAGCTGCCCCATGTTGAGTTCCGGCACCAAAACTTGCTTGTAGCGCTTGATCACATCGCCGAGATTCGCCGGTAGTGGATTCAGATGCCGCAGATGCACGTGCCCGATCTTGCGACCGAGTGCGCGCTGCGCATTCGTCGCCGCGGTGATCGCTCCGTGCGTCGAACCCCACGCCACGATCAGCAAATCGCCATGATCGTCGCCTGCGGGAACGATGTCCGGCACATCCTGCACAATCCCCGCGACCTTCGCCGCGCGAATGCGCACCATGTGCTCGTGGTTCAGCGGTTCGTAGTTAATGTTGCCGGTAACGTCCTGCTTCTCGAGACCCCCGATGCGGTGCTCAAGCCCTGCAGTTCCCGGCACAGCCCACGGCCGCGCCAGCGTGTCCGGATTTCGTTTGTACGGCAGATACGCGTTCGGAGAATTTTTCTCCGTCGCAAACTGCACCTTGAAATCGGGAATTTCATCGACGTTGGGAATCTTCCAAGGCTCCGCGCCGTTCGCCAGATAGCCGTCCGACAAAATAATCACCGGAATCATGTACTTCACGGCAATCCGGCACGCCTCGACCGCAGCCCAGAAGCAATCGCTCGGCGTCGCCGGAGCAATCACCGGCACCGGCGCTTCCGAGTTGCGCCCAAACAGCGCCTGCAACAAATCCGCCTGTTCCGTCTTCGTCGGCAATCCCGTTGAAGGACCGCCGCGCTGGATGTCGCAAATCACCAGCGGCATCTCGATCATCACCGCAAGCCCGATCGCTTCCGTCTTCAACGCCATGCCCGGCCCCGAAGTCGTCGTGATCGCCAGCGCGCCGCCATAAGCCGCGCCAATCGCCGAAGTCACCGCGGCGATTTCGTCCTCCGCCTGAAACGTCGTAACTCCGAAATCCTTATATTGCGAAAGCTCATGCAAAATGTCCGAAGCCGGCGTGATTGGATAGCTGCCTTGAAACAGCCGCAGCCCCGACTTCTGCGACGCCGTCACAAATCCCAGCGCCAGCGCCTGATTCCCGCTCATGCTGCGGTAAACGCCCGGCGCCAATTTCGCAGGCGGAATCTCATAATTGATCTGAAACGCTTCCGTCGCTTCGCAATACGAATAGCCCGCCTTCATCGCGAGCTTGTTCGCTTCGACCAGCAGCGGCTTATTCTTGAATTTGTCGTCGATCCAGCGATACGTCGAATCCATCGACCGGTTGTAAAGCCAGTAGCACATGCCCAGCGCGAAGAAGTTTTTGCAGCGGTCGACCGATTTCGCGTCGAGGCCGAGATGCTCCAACGCCGCGCGCGTCAATCTCTCGAGTTCCACCGCGAACAATCGAAACTTTTCGAGCGAGTGGTCTTCCAGCGGATTGACGGTCATCTGCGCCTTGCGCAGATCGTTCTCCTTGAAGCTGTCCGAATTGACGATCAGGATTCCGTTCGCCTTCAGGTCGGCGAGGTTGACCTTCAGCGCGGCGGGATTCATCGCGATTAATACATCGACCGCGTCGCCCGGCGTATAAACGTCGCTCGAAGCAAAATGAAGTTGGTATCCGCTCACTCCCGGCAGCGTGCCTGCAGGGGCGCGAATTTCGGCGGGGAAGTCTGGGAACGTCGCGATATCGTTGCCATACAACGCAACCGTGTTGGTGAACTGGCTGCCGGTAATCTGCATGCCGTCGCCGGAGTCTCCGGCGAACCGAATGACCGCCTGGTCGATTTTTTCGGGCTTAACGCGCGATACCGGTGTTTCAAACGCTGTCGACATGGACTCCTGACCCCAACGCCCGCCTAACGGAACCCGTTTCCAGGCCGTTTCACGGGAATATTTTAGATAAGCTCCTCGCAATAGCCCCAAGAGGAGCTCGACTCCGTCGTCATGCCCAATCAGCAGGGATGTAGACAGACGGTGCGGTACCAAGACTGGAGTGCTGGAACAGCCGACCGCCGGGAGCCGACTTAAGAAGAATACCATACCGGCCTGAGCGCGGCGGGGAGAGAGTCCGCCGCGCTGCAATAGTGTTCTTAAGTCGAAAGACGCGCAGTCCTCTCCCCAGGTTTCAGGTACGTTTCAGAATTTTCTTTTGAGGGTGGAAATGGCGTTTCAGGCTACAGGTTCAATGGTTTGCGAGGGGGTCTGCGAAGCGGAATCCCCCGGCGTCGTGGAATTGTCGGGTGCGGAGGAGTTTCCGCCCTTCGAGGCGCACGCTTCCAGGAATCGCGGCCGGTAGTAGACCATGAGGCCCAGAATCGCGACGGGAAACAGCAGTCCGATAAGCGAAAACCCGCGCAGGTGCGCCATGCTCGGCATCTGATACATCTCGGAGTTCACCGGCAGGCCTGTCGTCGACATCGCGCGCCGCATCACATTGTCAAAATTCGGACTGAGCAGCGTGATGATCCCGCTGACGATACCCAGAATCTGCAATCCGATCGCGAGGGTATAGGTCCACGAAACCCGCCTCAACATTCCCACGCCCGCGATGGCATACAGCAGGCACCATCCCCCGTAAATCACGCTTCCGGTCAGCCCCGTGTAGGCGTGGCCAAACACCATCGCTGGCATATGCGTAAAGAAAATGAAAAACACGCTCAGCGAACTCAAAAGAAAAAAGCATGACAGCACGATGATCGGAAGCGGAATGCTCGGACCCGGCACGGCGTAAGCCACCTGTGAGCCGGAAGCATCAACCGTCGCCGTCACGGGAATCGCGCCGAACGGATCGCCGGGTCCGGCCGCCACCGCAACCGGCTTGAACTGCGCCACAACCTTCGGCCGCGTGAATAGAATCAGCCACCACACCGCAATCGCCAGCGGCCCTCCGTAAAAGAGAACGGTCACCACGTGAATCATCGTCCGCAGCATCGTGGGATTCGGTGACGGCGGCATCGGCATGAACGCCACGAATAGGATCGCCATCGCGCACATTGGCGCCGCAATTCCCGACCAGACCAGGACGGAAATGCGAGCCCAATTGCGAAGCCGAATTATCCCCACTCCGCTGAAGGCGCCCCAAATCGTTACGGCGAAGAAAATGGCCATGATCGCGGCAGTCATCACGCGAAGCCCGGGCATCGTGTCCATCGGATTAGGAGTGGGAGTGGGGAACCGCGACGCAAGCAGCAGCCCCATCATCCCGATGAGGATGCCGATCGCCGTAACCAAACTGCCGAGAATGGCAATCACGCCGGAAGCCATGACCGCCGCCGACCGCTGCCCGGTGCTATTCATTGTTTGCGTTCATCGTTCGCGACCCATAGAAGACTGGAGTCCGCCGCTATGTATATGGGTTGCTTCAATTCTGCCGAACTCGCATTCCGACAGTTCGGAATAGTTAGCGCCTGGCGCGCTTCCGCCACTAGGAAGGCGCTATAAGAGGGCCGCTACGGAAGAACGACACCATTCTCCAGCGTGTAGCTTTCGGCGTAAGCGCCCGTCCGCGTCAGCACGATGTCCTGAGGTCCGGACGGCGTTGCCGGAATGGTCAGCGTCAGGGTATTTTCATCGGTGAAGCTGACGGTGGCTGCAACGCCGCCAACGGTCGCTGAAACGGTGGAGTCGAACCCGCTTCCGCGAACCGTGACCTGCGAGCCTACCGCCGCATTCGTCTGGCTGAGGTGCCCGATCGACAGCGGCGCCTCACCGAAGTCCACCACGGTCAGTCCTTGATCGGTGGTGAGATATACGAATCGTCCGCCGCCGTCGATCGCGAGCGGAGTCAAGCCCTCGTTCACGTTTTCCGTCAGCGAGAAGCGCATACGCAGCGTTCCGTGTGCCACGTCCACGATTTCAAAATAATGCTGATACGGCGTGAAATACAGACTCCCCGAGGCATTCAGTCGCGCATCGAAATAGATCACTTGCGGGGTCGGCTGGTTCGGGTCGTGCAGCGCGGGAGGTTGCGGGATCGACCCCAGCATATTCAGGTTCAGGTCGCCCAGGATACCGCTCTCCGCTAGTACATTCCCATCGCCGGAGATCGAAACGCCAAAATCTCCGTTGTAGCCCGGAAACGCCCCTTGCGTGTAAGTCGATGTCGCCGCGGAATATATGCAAGGCGGGCCGCCAAGCACGACGAAATTTCCGTCCGCGCTTGCATCGACGCCGATACCGCTCTCGCATTGGATGGTCTGTACCGCTGTTCGAGCCAGCAGGTTCACTTGGAAAGTATTTCCCGATTGTGGGCAAGATGGATGCGGCAGGCTTCCGGTTTGCACGAAAGCAAGATGGGTCGAAGTCGCGGCCACGTAAATCGGACCCACGATGCAGCCATCGCCAGTCGCGCCGTAAACCGGAATCGCAAACGTGTTCGACGGCGAATCCGGATCGATCACGGCGAGCGATCCGTCGTTCACATCGGTGACCAGCAACTGGCTGCCGTCGGGAGTCAGCGCCATGCCCGCAAATTGTTTTGTCGCTCCCTGCGCCGCCGGGTGCAGGGAAGTGACGAATTGATTGGTCGACGTCGAGAAGACATCGACATGATCTCCCGCTGCAAGATAAACCTGATTTCTCTTTGCATCGAAGAGAACCGCAGCAAATGTGTCCGCCGACGAATAGTCGGTCACGCTCTTGGCGTAGACGACCGATTTCGGAAGCGAGCCGCTTCCGTTCGGCGTGGTGATTTGCAGATCGGCGCGGCCTGGATTCCCAGGCGGAAACGTGTAATTGAGAACCGTCGCGTTCGTGCCATCACCGATCAACGGGGGGTATTGGCCCTGCATTGTCGTGATGGTTGCCTGATTCCCGTCGACGGTGACGCTGCCGCCGCTCACATCCTGCGGCAAGCCGAAACCCACGACCGAACCCGGCGCGCCACCGCTTGGTGACGAACCGGACAGGACCGCGAATTCCGGGAACACGCCGTAGGTAAACATCTCAGGGAAAAACGCCTGCTGTCCGTCGGGATAGATAAATTTGACGTTCACTGGTCCTGGCGTTGTACTCGGTGGCGACGTAAAAGTGAGTAGCCCGGTCGAAATATTGGCAGAACCGCGTATTGGGCCGAACCAGACATCCGGCGTTTGCGTCGGCACGGCGTTGACAGAAACAACGGTACCGCCTGAAAGTGGCCCGCTGTACGTATCCGGGCCTGTGATGCCTGAATTTAGTGATGGCTGACTCGTCGAGTAATTTTGATAGAAAGTCGCGTCATCAAAGGTGACGCCGTAATTCTCGGTGCCGAGCAGCATTCCAGTGGAATCGATCGCGAATGGGTTGGCGACCCCCGAAGGCGCGTATCCTGCAACCAGAGTGGACGTTTCCGCAGGCGCGACTCCCAACACCTTGAGCGTTGCGACATCAACCGTCAGGACTGCATAGACGTTGTCGTAGCCCACGATTTCGTAGAGCTTCGTATTGTCCGCGCTGAACACCACCCGAAACTGCGCGTCCTCAAACGGCGGGATTCCTGGAAGGACGCCCAGCAAGTTCAGGTTACCGTCGTACAGTTGCTGGCTGCTGCCGAAACCGAGCACAATGCGCGACCCGTCGCTGTTCACACCAGCAATCGTAGAGTTCGCCTGGATTGAGCCCACCGTCACCACCGAGTTGTTGCCGGCGTCGTACCTCGTCAACGTATTTGTGCCGCATACGAACACATGCGAGCCATCGCCACTGCGACGCGCGAGTCCCCCGGGCGTGGACGTCATGGGGAAATTGTTGGCTTGAGGATTCCAGACACCGAATGCACCCTGAGCCGTGTTGCCGCTATCGCCGAAGTAGAGAAAGACGTTTCCATTGGAGAGCGCGAAGATGGTGTCGATCCCGAAGTTGACCGGCGGGAGGCCGGTGCTCTGGATCTGGGTAGACGGCAAGGTGTAGTGCGTCGCTTGCAGAGTGGTCGTGTCGATCTCGTAGATCTGAGGTGACGCGGTCTGCACCCAGACGTGTTTGAAGTCCGGCGCGATGTCGATTCCGCGCGGTGAACGCACCGGGATCGTTTTCACGATTTTGTGCGTGGTGTTGGAGATTACCTCGATCCGATTCCAATCGGGATCGCTCGAAAAGATGAGGTTGTGCGTCGGATCGAAGGCGGCACCGTATGGCGTGCCTTCGGTGCCGACAAAATCGGTGCGGCTGTCGGCGAGCGAGCCGGGCGGCTGCGTCACGTCCGCGAAGAATTGAGTTGTGGCAGCTGGAATCGGTGCGGATGGAGTGCCGGTCAATGTGATTGCGACGTTTTTTGTTACGGGAGCGTTCGCCGCGGCCGTCAGCGTCACCGTGACGGTTTGGCCCACGGTGAATGTCGCGGGCGAGAACGTCGCCGTCGTCCCCGGCGGGAGGGCGCTGACCGATGGCGTGACATCGAAAATGACCGGAATGTAGCCCGAAATAAGGGGCGGCTCTGTGCCATACGTTACGCTTCCCGATCCGCCGATGGGCACACCGATTTCCGGAGTGATGATGGGCGGCACGAATGTGAAGCCCTGGCTGGCGCTGCTCACGACGCTGAAAGGGAAATCGCTGCTCGCGCTGGCGGTTCCTGCCGTTCCTTTGAATGTAAGGTCGTAGTTCCCGATCACAAGCGTGCTCGCTGCCTTCAGGTGAACGGCTGCGCCGGCTGGAGGCACGGTGATGCTTGACGCCGTCGATGTGACTCCAGTGGGGAGCGTGCCGAGCGTGACTGTACCGTTGCCCGAGATATTTACTTCGGTCGGCTGAATCGTGAAGGTGAAGTTGCTGGCGGGGAACACGGATGCCGGCGTCGGTGTGGCGCACAGCGAAAGCGCGGCAGGTGCGTTCGCGGGATAGGCGTACGGGTCGGAGGTCAGCGCCACTCCATCGCCGCCCGTTGTCGTCACGGTTAAAGAAAGCGCTCCAGGAGCGGCGGTGAATCCAACCGGGAGATAACCGATTATTTGCTGTGGCGCCGTCGTCTGAAATGTATAGGTTTGCAGTGACACTGCATTCGCCTGGATCACCGTCCCGAACCCGATGTTGCTACCTACGACCGTGACGCTTAATTGTTGCGGGCAGAATGTCCCTACGCCGGCGTTGCCGTTTGCGAAGGATGCGCTCTGAATTGTTGGGAGCGGTTGTGAACTGACGGCTAGTCCGATCGGCGCGCTGGGCGACGGGGCTGCTCCACCGTTGGATACTTGCAGCATGCCGAGTTGGGGCAATTGGAGGTCGGTGGCGCTGAGTACGACTTTCAGTTGCGTCGCGCTGACAAAGGTCGTCGGCCGCGGGCTCGTGTTCCACAACACGACGGATGTGCTCACAAAGCCGGTGCCGGTGACCGTGATCGTCGTCGCCGGGCTTCCAGGCGGCAGGATGCGCGGCGCGATCGACTGAATCAGCGGCGCGGGACCCTTTATGTCGAATTTCACCCCGGGGGACGTGCCGCCACTTGGCGCCGGATTCTGCGCCGTTATTGTGGCTTCGGACGCTGTCGCGAGATACGCCGCAGGGAGCGTGGTCGTGAGTTGAGTTGTGTTGATGAAAGTTGTCTTCAGGGACGCGGCGTTCCAATTCACGACGGTCGAGGGTACGAATCCGCTGCCGTTGATCGTGATGAGGAGATCCGGCGAGCCCGACGTCGCATTCGTCGGCGTGATGCTCGTGATGGCGGGCACCGGATTGTTCACCGTGAAGCTCACGACGGCCGAAGTCCCGCCGCCGGGGGTCGGATTTTCGACTGTTAATTTGGCTGTGGTTCCGTCCGCTAAATCGCTGGCGGGAATCGTCGCTTGCAGGCTTGAGGAAGAAACAAATGTCGTCGTGAGCGCAGTGCCGTTCCATTGAATCGCGGAAGAAGAAATGAATCCAGACCCGGCGAGCGTGACCTGGGTGGCCGCCGCGCCAGCCGTCGCCGATGAAGGCGTCGCCGATGCCAAGGACGGCGTCGGATTATTGCTGTCGCCGGTTGGGGGAGTCGTGGCGGTACTGCCTCCTCCTCCACCGCAGCCGGCGATCGCCATCGCGGCACACAAAGTCGCTGCGAACAGCGCACACGTCGAACGGGGCATGGGTCGTCCTGTGCCGATGTCTTGGTTGTTCCGTCGTTGCTGGGGGGAAACTATATCAGCGGTTGTTAACCAGGCAAGTACTTGATTTTCGGTAGTTCGTTGGTTCTATTGGTTGCTGGACGCAGCTTCGGGCGAAGGGGAGCGCGACGCGGCGTTGGACCCGGATTTCGATGGGTGAGACCTTTCGCGCGAAAGTGAAGGGCATTCGTTCGGCGGTCTGTGCAAATTCGCCCTATTTGCATCTGCGATACGCGAACGACATTCCGCTTTTTTTTCGCTTGACGTTCGCCTTCTGTTCGCCTAACGTGTCTCCACGGACGGTTTGCCGCACGCAGCGCCCGCGTCACCGCCGAGCTCACTGGACAAGCGAGGTCCCCCTACCATGGCCCTGACCAAGCGACAGAAAGAAGTGCTCGACTTCCTGGTGTCGTTCGAGACCAAGCACGGCTACGCCCCCAGCTTTGAGGAAATCGGCAAAGGCATGAAGCTCACTTCGCTCGCGACGGTGCATAAGCACATCACGACGCTGGAGAAGAAAGGCTTTATCCGCCGGGGGTATAACCAGAGCCGCTCGATCGAGATTTTGCAGCTGCCTAAGCCTCCCAAGGAACAAGTCATCGACCGCAAGGTGCAAGAACTGCCGCTGGTCGGCCGCATCGCTGCCGGCCGCCCGCTCGAAGCTGTCGAGGAGCGTGAGACGCTTTCGCTCGGTGACTTCACGCACGGCGGTAACTCCTTCGCCCTCAAGGTGAAGGGCAGCTCGATGATCGACGACCATATTATGGATGGCGACTATGTCGTCTGTGAGCAGACCCAGGTCGCAAATCAGGGCGACATCGTGGTCGCTTTAGTGCAAAACGAAGAAGCCACGTTGAAGCGCTTCTACCGCGAAGGTCCCGGCAAAGTTCGCCTGCAGCCCGCGAACGCTGAGGTTGAGCCGATCATCGTCGCCGCCAACGACGTAAAGATTCAGGGCCGCGTCATCGGCGTCCTCCGAAAATACGATCGCGGCTAAGCGATTCCGCAGTCTTTCAAGTCTTTGTAGGGGCTGGCTTTAGCCCGCCCTCTTTCTTTCTGCTGCACTAACGCTGAGCTTTCGCGCCAGCCGCCGCCGCAACCATCCCCTCCGCGCAAGAGTCTATCTACAGGTACTGGTAAACTCCTTGTGAGGGATTCTTTCGCGAATGACGCAACCGTTCGGGAGGCTAGCGCTGCGCCAAATCGGCGCAGTGATCTTGGCAGCGATGCTGCTCGCTGCGTGGCCGCAGCCCACCGAGGCGTATTCCATCCTCGCGCATGAAGCCATCATCGACGCCGCCTGGAACACTGGATTGCGCGCGCTGCTGCTCCAGCGGTTTCCGGACGCCACAAAAGAACAACTGAAAGACGCCCACGCCTACGCCTACGGCGGCGCGATCATTCAGGATCTCGGCTATTACCCGCACGGCAGCCATTTCTTCAGCGATCTCACGCATTACTGCCGCAGCGGAGACTTTATCCTCGCGCTGTTGCAGGATTCGAAAGATTTGAACGGCTACGCCTTTGCGCTCGGCGCTTTATCCCACTACGCCGCCGACAACGATGGCCATGCCCTCGGCACGAATCCGTCGGTGCCGATCCTTTATCCGAAGCTGGAGAAAAAATACGGCGACGTCGTGACCTACGAGCAAAATCCACTCGCGCACGTGAAAACCGAATTCGGATTCGACGTGCTCGAAGTCGCGAAACAGCGCTACGCGCCCGACAGCTACCACGACTTCATCGGTTTCGAGGTCGATGCGCCGCTGCTGGAGCAAGCCTTTCGCGAAACCTACGGCCTCGATCTGAAGGTAGCGCTGCCCGACGAAGACAAGGCGCTCGGTTCCTATCGCCGCTCGGTCAGCAAGTTGATTCCCAAAGCCACGCGCATCGCGTGGACGCTCAAGCAAAGCGACATCCAGAAAGACCAGCCCAGCATGACGAAGCGGAAATTTCTCTACAATCTTTCGCGCGCCAGCTATGAAAAAAATTGGGGCAAGGATTACCAGAAGCCGACAGTATTCGAGCGTTTCATCGCCTTGCTTGTTCGTATTTTGCCGAAGTTTGGGCCGCTTAAGGTGTTGCAGCTCCGCACCCCGACGCCCGCGACAGAAACCAAATTCGAGAACAGCTTCAATCACGCCCTCGATCGCTACAAAGCCGGCCTCCGCCAGGTGCGCGACGGCCAGCCCCCCGACCTCCCCAACGATAATTTCGACACCGGCAAGCCCGATCCGCCGGGCGTCTACTTCATGAACGACGACGTGCACGCGCAGCTCGTCGAAGAACTCGCCAAAACGAATTTCAAATTGATGACGCCGGCACTGCGCGCCGAACTGACGCAGTTTTACTCCGATCCCAACGCGCCCTACGCCACCAAGCGCAAACCGAAAGAATGGGCGAAGCTACAAGCGGCTTTGTTGTTGCTCAAGCAAGCTCCAGCTAGCCCGGTCGAGGCGCAAACGCTGCCAGCCTACGGCGGCGTCCCATCGGCGCCACTTGAATAACGACGGTGGGCGGTCGCTCCGTCGAATCGTCTCGATGAATTTTGTTTTTCCTCTGAATCGAATAAACTGTGCTGCATCGGCGCCGCGCGCATGAAACAATCTACTGTTTCGCGTCGCACTTAAATCGCTGCTGTCTGCTAAGTCCGGGATGACGAAGACCAAACCGATCAAAAAACTGCTCGCCGCCAATCGCAGCGAGATCGCGATTCGTATCTTCCGCGCCGCCACCGAACTCGGCCTGCGCACCGTCGCGATTTATTCTGAGGAAGACCGCCTCGCTCTGCATCGCTTCAAAGCCGATGAAGCTTACCAAGTCGGTGTCGGCAAGGGCCCCGTCCAGGCGTATCTCGACATTCCCGGCATCATCGCGATCGCGAAAGAGCACGACGTAGACGCGATTCACCCCGGCTACGGTTTCCTCTCCGAAAACCCTGCCTTCGCGCGCGCCTGCGAAAAGGCCGGCATCACTTTCGTTGGCCCCACGCCGAATCTGCTCGAACTTCTCGGCGACAAGACTGCCGCACGCAAATTAGCTGCGTCCGCTGGCGTGCCCACGTTGCCGGGCACCGAAGATCCCGTCAAATCACCCGAAGAAGCGAAGCGCATCGCCAAAGAAATCGGCTACCCCGTCATCGTGAAAGCCGCGTTCGGCGGTGGCGGCCGGGGCATGCGCGTCGTCCGCGACGAAGCCCAACTCGCTGCATCGCTCGAAGAAGCGCAGGGTGAAGCGAAGTCCGCGTTCGGCGACGCGAGCTGCTTCCTCGAAAAATATTTGCCCAACGCGCGCCACCTCGAAGTGCAGATTCTCGGCGACACGCACGGCAATTTGCTTCATCTCTACGAACGCGACTGCTCCGTCCAGCGCCGCCACCAAAAGGTGGTCGAGGTCGCGCCCGCCGCGAATCTTCCGCCCCACGTTCGCGAAGAACTCTGTGGCGCCGCGGTGAAACTCGCGCGCAAGGCGAACTATCGCAACGCGGGCACCGTCGAATTTCTCTACGACGTCGATGAGCAAAAGGTCTACTTCATCGAGGTCAACCCGCGCATCCAGGTCGAGCATACCGTCACCGAAATGGTCACCGGCATCGACCTCGTCCAATCGCAGATTCTCGTCGCGCAAGGCCACAAGCTCCACGAAGCGCCGATGTCGCTTCCGCGCCAGGAAAATGTTCCGCTTTACGGCGCCGCTCTGCAATGCCGGGTCACCACCGAAGATCCGCAAAACAATTTCGCGCCCGACTACGGAAAAATTTCGACCTATCGCTCACCCGCCGGCTTCGGCATCCGCCTCGACGGCGGCACAGCCTACGCCGGCGCAGTTCTCGCCGCCTATTACGACTCGCTCCTCGTCAAAGTCACCGCCTGGGGCAAGCATCTCGACGAGGCGTGCAATCGCATGGACCGCGCGCTCCGCGAATTTCGCATTCGCGGCGTCACCACCAACATTCCGTTCGTCGAAAATGTCGTCAACCACCCGAAATTTCGCGCGGGCGAGATCACGACGGCGTTCCTCGATCGTTCGCCGGAGCTGTTCAAATTTCCGAGCCGCGGCGACCGCGCCACGAAGCTTCTTTCTTATCTTGGCGATGTAATTCTCAACGGCAATCCCGAAGTAAAAGGGAAGTCCGTTCCCAAAAAGCTCGAAACCGCGGTGCTCCCGAAAATTCCCGGAATCGACCCGCCCCCCGGCACTCGGCAAATGTTGCAAAAGCTCGGTCCCAAAAAATTCGCCGCCTGGGCGCGCAAAGAAAAGCGCCTGCTCATCACCGACACGACATTCCGCGACGCGCACCAATCGCTGATGGCCACGCGCGTCCGCACCTACGACATTCTCGCGACCGCCGCCGCCGTCGCGCAGCGCCTGCCCAATCTCTTCAGCCTCGAAATGTGGGGCGGCGCTACGTTCGACACTTCGCTCCGTTTTCTTCATGAAGATCCATGGGCGCGCCTTCGCGAAATCCGCGAACTCGTCCCCAACATTTGCTTCCAGATGTTGCTGCGCGGCGCCAACGCCGTCGGCTACGCCTCGTATCCAGACAACGTCATCAAGGAATTCGTCCGCGAA
>Ga0210393_10002301_pt1 | contig 15798 bp, 14 predicted proteins | sample IncBWC27OmetaG_FD_160068 | JGI IMG/M metagenome (GOLD analysis project Ga0210393, IMG submission 160068) | Forest soil microbial communities from Barre Woods Harvard Forest LTER site, Petersham, Massachusetts, United States - Inc-BW-C-27-O ... | reverse complement strand
CATTGATCTCCCGACTCAACGGCGGATTGCTCTGAACCAGCCCCGGACGATTGGGCTGGAAATCCGCTTCGATCACTAGTTGAGCGGATACCCAGGTGGCGGCGCCCTGTCTGCTATTTTGCTGCAGGGAGATTCGTTGTCTGAAATGGGAGGGACTGAGTATTCGCGCGAGCTTTCAATACGCGTTCTGCCCGCTCATGCTGGCAGCGCCGATGTTGCAGCCCTCGAATAGGCGCAGTTCGGACTTGCGCCCCAAAGAGAGTACGCGTCGCGAGCGTTTCCACAACCGACGATGGATATGCGCGAGCCTGTTTGTCCTCGCTCTGTCCTCCTTATCGGGATGGCTGCTGCCCGGCGCTGCAATGGCGTCGGTCACGACTACACAAACGTACACGCAGATCAGCACCGGTGTGCGGGCGCCGATAGTAACTGCAGGAGTGGTGAACATACCCGTCGTTGAGGGCGGAAGCGCTCGATTTACCCGCGTCTCGACCGCTGACGGTCTTTCTCAATCCCGGGTTTCTCAGTTTATCCAAGACGATCGCGGCTTCATCTGGTTCGGTACGCAGTACGGTCTAGACCGCTACGACGGGTACGAATTTAAGGTATTTGTGCATGAACCCGGTCGAGTGAACAGTCTTTCCGGTGCCTACATTTATTCGTTGTACAAAGACCGCTCTGGCATGTTGTGGATCGGATGCAATCGGACGCTTGACCGTTTTGATCCACGTACCGAGACCTTCACCCATTACCAAATCGAAACTGACGAACTGGCGAATTTAGGGAGCACCGTCGTACATATTTCGCAAGACCACGGTGGCCTGCTCTGGTTGGCGACCGCCACCGGATTGCATCGACTGGATCCAACCACCGGGACGATCGCGCATTATCGGCATTCTGCGGAGAATCCTGGAGGGTTGAGTACCAACGACATCACGTGGAGTGGCGAGGATCGAAATGGTGATTTTTGGGTGGGAACCGCCGACGGATTGGACAAGTTCGATCGCGCTACAAGCAAAGTTCTGCTTCATATCCCGATGCCGGACCCGGCGCGGGTGGCATTTTTTGAGGATCGATTCGGGCAATTTTGGATCTACCACAACTTGGGCACGGGCCTCGCGCTTTACGATAGGGCAACGAACATACTAACGAAGTACAGTTTCTATCGACCGGAGCCTTCTCCCGATGCGGATACCGGCGTAAGTGAGATGATCGAGGATCAGAACGGCAATTTGTGGCTGGGCACGCGCGGACTGGGGCTGCTTCAATTCGATCGCGATAAGGGTTGTTTCAGACGCTTTCGGAATCACCCGAGCGACCCGCACAGCATCGGCGAAGATAGGGTGATCGCGCTTTTTCAAGATCGTGAGGGAAATATATGGACCGGCCTGCACTCCACGGGACCGAATCATTTCTCACCCAATAAATCGGCGTTCGAGGTCTTCAAGCACCAAGCGGATGATCCAAACAGCTTGAGCGTGGATTTTGTAAACGCGATTTTCGAGGATTCGCGAGGCTCGCTCTGGCTGGCTAACGATGACGGGGTAAGCCGGTTTGATCGTAAGACCGGGAAGCTCATGCCTATAACGGTCGGGATTGGGGCAAAGCCTATGATCATCGACATTACGGAGGATCACTCGGGAGTGCTGTGGTTCGGGACCTTTGCCCGTGGTCTTTACAGCTACGACCCGGATTCGGGTCGCCTGAAAGCATATCGACACAGTTCGGCCGATACCACCAGCCTAAGCAGTGACCTCGTATACAGAACCTTTGAGGATCACGCGGGCAACCTATGGGTCGCCACCGACGACGGGTTAGATCTATTGGACAGGAATAGGCAAAGTTTCCACGTTTATAAACCAGACCTGGATGCTCGGATCAAGCAAATTTACGTCCGAATCGCAGAAGATGAGAAGGGAACACTCTGGCTTGGCACCAGCCAGTCAGGTCTTCATCACTTCGATCCTGTGACACACCGCTTCACCATCTACAAATCCGACCCGAGCGATCCGAATGGGTTGCGGGACGACGGTGTCGGGGCCATTCATGTAGCCTCAAATCATCTCATTTGGGTCGGGACCGAAAACGGTTTGAACCGACTTGATCCTGCAACCGGCAAATTTGCGAGCTATGACTCACGCAATGGTTTGTCTGGAAATGCGATCGATTGCATTCTTGAAGATGATCACGGATATCTGTGGATGAACACCAACAAGGGGCTGTCCCGATTCAACCCAAATGATGGGATGTTTGCCAACTATTCCGAAGCTGACGGCCTGCCGGGCACCGATCTTACTGGTTGGGCCGCGTGCTCCAAATCTCGCCGAGGTGAGCTGTTTTTTGCGGGATTTGCAGGTGCGGTAGGTTTCTGGCCGAATCGAGTCGAGAAAGCTCCCTATAGTCCGCAAGTTGTCTTGACCGACTTGGAGTTATCCGGTGCACCCGCCACAATCGGTGCCGGCGGACCGTTGGCGCACTCGATCGCCTATACCAACAGCATTGTGCTGGCCCACGAAATGAACATATTTTCCCTAACCTTTGCGGGTCTGCGCTACTTTAGCCCCGAGTCGAATCGCTACCGGTATAAGCTTGAGGGACTGGATAACAAGTGGTACGTGGTCGACAGCAATAAGAGGCGAGTAACTTACACGACGCTGCCGGCGGGCGCGTACACCTTTCGCGTGCAGGCCGCGACAACGAGCGGTGATTGGAACGAGCCCGGGACGTCATTGCAAATTGTAATGTTGCCAGCCTGGTGGGCGACGTGGTGGTTTAGAGCTATTTACGTCTCGCTTTTCGCATTGGCGATATGGGTCGCCTTTGTATTCCGAATGAGGCGGCTGTCGCGTCAGCTGACGATCAGAATGCAGGAGCGCGTCAACGAGCGAACTCGCATCGCGCGCGAGTTGCACGACACGCTCTTGCAGGGTCTGATAAGTGCCTCGCTGCAGCTGGAAGTCGCAGACCGTCAGATTGCATCGGATGCCAATGCGAAACCTCTCGTACAGCGCGTTTCGCAACTGTTGCGGCAGCTGATCGATGAAAGCCGCCACACGGTCCGCCATCTTCGTTTGCGGCGCTCCCAAGAGGAAAATCTGGAACGCGCGTTGACGCAAATCTCGAGCGACCTGGCCGCTCCCCGGAAGGTCAAATATCAAGTAATCGTAGAAGGCACGCCGTGCTCGCTCCGGCCACGTGTGCGGGACGAAATTTATCGCATAGGCGGGGAAGCACTCGGGAATGCATTCCGTCATGCGGACGCTTCGACGGTAGAGACTTTGCTGGAGTACGGACGAGATCACTTCCGGCTCTTGGTCCGCGATGATGGCCAGGGAATCGACCCTGAGGTCTTAAGAGCCGGGCGGGAAGGCCATTTTGGGTTGTCAGGATTGCGTGAGCGCGCGCGTAAGATCGGGGCTCGGCTCAAAATCAGAACGGCGGCGGGAGCCGGAACGGAAATTGACTTGATCGTGCCGTCGAGCGCAGCCTTCGAGCGATCCGACCCTCACGGGCCGGTGTATTGGATTACGAGACTCTACTCGCGGGTTAGACCATGAATATTGCCACACGCATCCGAATCCTATGCGTCGACGACCATCCCGCTTTTCGAGAAGGGATCGCAACGGTAGTTGCGAACGAAGGCGATCTGGAGCTGGTGGGGACGGCGGCTACAGGTCAGGCGGCTCTCGAACAATTCAGGCAGCACCGGCCTGACATCACGCTCATGGACCTCAGGCTTCCCGATATGAGTGGAATCCGCGCCATCGCCTCCATTCGTGCCGAGTTTCCGAAAGCACGAGCCATCGTGGTGACGACGTTTGAGGGCGACTACGAAATTCAACGTGCGCTCACGGCGGGAGCGTGCGGCTATCTGTTGAAGAGCGCCCCTCTCGACGAGCTGGTCGGAGTCATCCGCAAGGTGCACGCCGGTCGCAAGCACCTTCCGGCTGATCTCGCCGAGAATCTAGCAGTCTACGTAGGCGGCGAACCGCTTACCGAGCGCGAAATCGAAGTGCTTAGGCGAATCGCCGAAGGCGACCGCAATCGCGATATCGGTGAGCGGCTGGAAATCGCCGAGGAAACCGTCAAGGTGCACGTCAAACGCATCATGGACAAACTTGGAGCCAAGGATAGGACCCAGGCAGTCGCTATTGGAATTCGCCGCGGTGTCATTACACTTTAGAATGCCACCTCGGTCTGGGTGGTAACTAAATAGAGTTACAGTTAGATACCCGATTAGTGGGTCGAATCGGGGCAACTCGTCAGCTAACCTCCGATTATTTCCGCGGCGAGCACCATGGCCCTGCAACGGACGTTTTCGGGCTTCCCCTCAGGCTGTCCTGGGTTCGCCTTACTACTCCTTCGCCTTGGGGTGGGTGGCACCAGCGGTTTGCAGTCAGCGTTCCTCATCGCCGCCACTCGTCACGGCGTGGGCAGTACGCTCGCGGCCGCATTGGCAATCATCGTGAGCCTCGCGCTAATTGTCGGCCTCATGACACCAATCGCCACTGCGGTTCTCTGCTTGGGCGGCATAGCCGCAACGATCGATTTGGGGATAATTGGATACACCCCGCTGTTTGAATCATGGATTGCGCGATTCGAGTTCATTGTGATGTCGGCTGCATTGATCTGCCTGGGTCCTGGAGCCTTTTCGTTGGACGCTCGCCTCTATGGGCGCCGCGAAATCGAAGTGAACGGGAATGGCTCCTAAACGTCGTGGGCCGCGAGGAGTAGACAACTAAATGGCTCGCCGTCGGCGCTCCACCGCGCGCCCGACATTTCGCGTTACGGATAAATCCCCAAAAGCGTTAGTCCGACATCCCTGCTTCTCGTGACGCGAGCGCATCGCGGTTTCGCTACCTTATGCGCCGTCTTGACATGAGACATCGAACTCGAATTGCGCTTGGATCGAAACTGTAAGGGGAAAACCATCATGAAGAGTCTTTACCGTGTTTATACGCTCACCGCGGCGCTGATCGCCGCAGGTCTGCTGTTGGGGAATGGGCAGAAGGTTGTCGCGGCGCCGACTGGCATACACAACGTCCTCCTGGTCCATGGAGCATTTGCTGATGGATCCGGCTGGGAAGCAGTCGCGAAGCTCCTCGAGAAGGATGGATACACGGTATCGGTGTTACAGGAACCGGAAACTTCCTACGCCGAGGACCAAAAGTACGCCAAGGCTGCGCTCGACGCCATGGACGGGCCGGTGGTCATCGTCGGACACAGTTACGGCGGGTCCGTGATTACCGAAGCCGGGAATCATCCAAGAGTTGCTGCGCTTGTCTACATTGCCGCATTTGCGCTCGATGAAGGCGAGAGCTGTGCGTCGATCGAGCAGGCTGTGCCGCAGGCCTCCAAGGCGTTCAAGCCGGACAGCAACAACAACTGGTGGATCGAGCAGGAACATTTCGCGGCCGACTTTGCGGCGGACGTTCCTCCAGCCGTGTCCCACTTCATGGCCATCGCCCAGGTGCCGATCTCGACTGACGCCTTTACCCACAAGGTCACAAATCCCGCCTGGAAGACCAAGCCCAGCTGGTACATGGTGGCCTCCGAAGACCGATCGATCAATCCGATCCAGGAGCGGATGATGGCGAAGCGCGCCCATGCCAAGACGGTCGAAGTGCCTGCCAGCCATGTGGCGTACATGTCGCATCCGAAGGAAGCCGTCAAGCTCATAGAAGAGGCCGCCACCTCCGTGCACGCCAACTAGTGGGCAAGCGGTCTTGACGTTGCAAGTGAGATGTTAGTCCCGCGCGCAAGCGAGAGCGGTCTGGTGCGAAGTCATTCGAAATCGCAAATCACTTGGTCCGAGTGAACTTTTACTGCAAAGGAGAATGGTCGTGAAACAGCATATTAAGAACGTGGTTCTGGTGCATGGAGCTTTCGCTGACGGCTCCGGCTGGGAAGCTGTTGCGAAGATCCTCAAGAATGATGGGTACAAGGTGTCCGTGGCGCAGCCTCCTGAAACCTCGTACGCCGAGGATCAGAAGTACACGAAGGCCGCAATCGATGCCGTGGACGGGCCAGTGGTTCTGGTCGGCCACAGCTACGGCGGGTCCATCATCACCGAGGCCGGCAATCATCCGAAAGTCGCCGCGCTGGTCTATATCGCTGCATTTGCACTCGACGAGGGCGAGAGCTGTGCGTCGATCGAACAGGCGGTGCCGCAAGCGTCCAAAGCGTTCAAGCCGGACGGCAACGGGAACTGGTGGATAGTCGAGGAGCAGTTCGCGGCCGACTTCGCAGCGGACATTCTGCCGGAGAAGGCGTGGTTTATGGCTATCTCACAGGTGCCGATCTCCACCGACTCGTTCACCCACAAGGTTACGAAGCCCGCCTGGAAGATCAAGCCCACCTGGTACATGGTCGCCGCGCACGACCGATCCATCAATCCTGAGCAGGAGCGGATGATGGCGAAGCGCGCCCACGCCAACACCGTCGAAGTGAATGCCAGCCATGTGGCTTACATGTCGCACCCGACCGAGACAGCGAAGCTTATTGAAGAGGCTGCCACCTCCGCAAACGTCAATCAATAGACATACGCTCGTAGACTCTAGAGATAGAATCATTTCGGGAGAACGAATATGAAAGATCACATTACCCTAAAAGGGAAGGACGGCACGTTCACCGCTTATATCGCCAGACCCGAAGAATTGCCTTCTCCCGCCGTAATCGTTCTACAAGAACTGTTCGGCGTGAACGCCGATATCCGTGAGAAATGCGACGGGTTGGCTGAACAGGGCTACATTGCGATCGCGCCGGACCTATTCTGGCGACAAGAGCCGGGCGTCGACCTCGGCGTCCGTTCAGAGGCAGACTGGCAACATGGTCTTCGCCTCTATCAGGCCTATAACCGAGATGAGGGTGTTAGGGACATCAAGGACGCCATCGACGCCGTGGCGAAGATGCCCGAGTGCACCGGCAAGATTGCCGTGCTTGGCTACTGCCTCGGGGCGCTGATGACTTTCTTGACGGCCGTGCGCTGTCACGTTGACGCTGCAGTTGCCTACCACGGCGGTGACACGGAGAAGTATCTCGACGAGCTAGACGGCCTGCACGCGTCCTTGTTGATGCATCTGGCCGAAGAGGATGAGTTCATGTCCAAGCCCGCACAAGCCGCGATCAAAGCGGCACTAGGCGGGAAGGCCAATGCAACGGTATACAGTTACCCAGGCCAATGTCACGCCTTCTCGCGGCACAATGGGGCGCACTACAACGCGAAGGCCGCGGCCCTGGCTGACGGGCGGACGAGCGAATTTCTAAATCAACAACTGCGATAGCCGCCACGGGTGCGGCATGCATTTTCTGACCTGTCTGATCATGCTCATCGGCTTCGCTTTCGTAGTTTGTGTTGGCCTCGTCCAAGTCATCTGGGAGCTTTCGCGGTTGAGCTTCCACGAATCACCGGTAATTAGAGAAGCGCCGGGCGATCTTGCGGCGGCAAAAGAAGCCAAAGCGATTGAGTCGTATAAACCGAGACCAGCAGAATTGAGTGACACACACTAATTGAAGTCGATCGCCATATGAATATTTCAGCAGTCCAGATGTCGCATGCAACGGTCGTGGTGGCAATCGAGTTCGAAAGATTCATCAGCACATTCGAATCTCTTCTCGGAAAATATGATCCGAGAGCAGGAGCTCAGATTCGCGAGGATCCGCAGGCCGCGGATCGTATGCTCCAAGCCATGGAGGGCGAACAGAACCTAATGATCTTTTGGAGGCTGAATCATGGCGGCCTGTTTTCCATGATTGGTCAGTCCTGCAATGCAATGCGCTATACCATTGGCAATCCGCGGATAGCACTACAAATGACGCGGCACGACGTCCGGGCAGCGTTGTACGTGCCATTCAACATCCTCGTTATTGAGAATGACGACGGTTCGGTCAGAGTGGAGTATGACCTGCCATCGTCACTACTCGGCCAGTTCGGCAACACGGATGTTCTGCAAATCGCGACGTTGCTTGACCAAAAGATCAGGGGACTCCTTGATGCAACGACCCGCGTGGCAAATCTATAGTGGATACCCCGTGGTCGCGAGATCAGTTAAGGCCCCCTTTGCCTCGGACGGTCCGGATCTGATCGGACGACACAGCGGCAGCCGCATTGCCCCAGGCGTTTCGGATATAGGTGATCACCGCGGCGGTCTGTGCGTCGCCGAGCCGCCAGCCGAAATTCGGCATCGCAGGACCCGTCGGCGCGCCTGGCGTCGCGGCCGCCTGCGATCCAAACAGCACGGTATGGATCACCGTGGTCGCGTCATCGGACTGCACCGCGGAACTTCCGGCGAGGCGCGGAAAGAGGCGAGCGGCGCCCGTTCCAGCGTCGGTGTGGCAGCCGGCGCAATTGTCCTTGTAGATCGCCTCGCCGGCCCGCATGCGCACATCGGTGTCGGCAAGAGCCTGCCGGGTCTGTCGCTCGGCCGGCTTGAGGCTCAAGAGATAGACCGCGATCGCCTTGAGGTCGTCGTCGGTCAAGTGTGAGGAGGAATGCACTACCTCCTCGCCCATGCCGCCTGACGCCAGTGCGTCGCGGTTAGCTCCCGTCTTGAGATATGTGACGATGTCCTCAACCGACCATCTGCCGATGCCCTCGCGTAAGTCTGCCGTGATGTTGGGCGCGTACCAGTCTTGCAGCAGGCCGCCTTGCAGATAAGCCGAGGTCTTGTCGGCTCCCATGATGGTCTTCGGCGTATGACAGGTGCCGCAATGACCGAGTGCATCGACGAGGTAGTGCCCCCGGTTCCACTGCGCGGATTTGGACGGATCCTGCGCAAGTCGGCCGGGTGTGAAGTTGATCGCATTCCAGGCGATCATTGTAGATCGGATGTTGAATGGGAACCGGAGCCCATTGGATTCGATCTTGTCAGGCGCCGGATCGATCGTCCCCAGATAGGCCCGAATGGCGAGAGCGTCATCGCGCGTCATGTTCGCGTAGGTGGGGTAGGGCATCGCAGGGTACAGGTAAGTATCCCGGCGGCCGCGACCGTCGTGCAGCGCCGACACGAATTCCTCGTCAGTCCAGGAGCCGATTCCGGCCTCTGGGTCCGGTGTAATGTTCGGGCCGACGAGACTACCGAAGGGCGTCTGCAACACGACGCCCCCCGCAAACGGCTTGCCTCCGGGCTTCGTATGGCACGCCGCGCAATCGGCGGCGATCGCAAGATATCTTCCGCGTTCCAGAGTGTCGAACGACTGAGGGTCGACCGCGCGGACGGCGCCTGCCGCAAGAAGCGCAGAGGCGGCCCCGGTAACTCGCAAGAGCCGCGAGAGTGCGCGCGTCACGTCCGTACCAACGGGCCAGGGGACCTTAAATACTTGGAGATTATCGCGTCGGCGGCGAGGAATGCGAGCCCGCAGACGGTGCCGTTCGGATTGTAACCGGGGTTCTGAGGGAACGCGGAGGCACCGATGACGAACACATTTGGCACGTCCCAACTCTGCAGGTATTTGTTGACCGCGCTGATCTTGGGATCGGTTCCCATGATCGCGCCGCCGGTATTGTGTGTGCTCTGATCCGGCACCACGCTGTAGGGCTTGGCGCGGCGGTTCGCGACATATTGCCTCGGATTCATCGCCTTGGCGATCGGCTCCATCCTGTCGACGAGGTGGTTTGACATGCGAATGTCGTTGTCGGGAAAGTCGAATGTCATGCGCAGAAGCGGCCTGCCAAAACGATCCGTGTAAGTTGGATCCAGATCGAGATAGTTGGCATAGGCGGCGTAGCTCGATCCCTGCGACGCGAACCCGACGCTGCGCAGGTAGTTCTTCTTCGCTTCCTCCTTCCAGCGCTTGCCCCAGCGCGGCGTGCCGGGCGGCACCGGCAGTTGAGCCAGCGGGCGACCATTCGTCGGCTGGCAGGTGATGGTTCCGCCGCCGACAAAGTCGAGGCCGCGGTGATCGAAGTTGTCGCCGTTGAAGTCATCCACGGTCTGCCCGAGCGCGCCCGACCCAATGAATGGGTTGAAGTTCTTGTCGTCAAAAAAAAGCTGGACGGACGAGTAGGTCTGGTAGGCGTAGTTCCGGCCAACTGATCCCACACGCGTTTTCGGATCGTACGGATGGCCGATACCGGAAATCAGCATCATGTGCACATTGTTGAACGCAAAGGCGCAGATAAGGACGAGTTCCGCGGGCTGCTTCCATTCGGTACCGGAGCCATCGACGTAGGTCACACCGGTCGCCCGCTTACGTGAGCGATCGAGATTGACCTTGAGCGCCTCGCACTCGGTGCGCGCCTCGAAGTTGGACTTTCGCATGAGCACGGGCAGCACAGAGGTCTGCGGGCTCGCCTTCGAGTAGTTGGCGCAGCCGAACCCCACGCAAAAGCCGCAGAACGTGCATTGCCCCATGCGGATGCCGAGCGGATTGGTGTAGTCGGCGGAGAGATTCGCGGAGGGCGACGGGAACGGATGGTAGCCCATAGAGCGCGCAGCCTGGGCGAACAGTGTCGGCGCATAGGTCATCTGCATCGGCGGCAGGGGATACTCGCGCTTGCGCGGCCCCTCGAACGGGTTGCCGCCCGGCTGAATGACGCCGTTGAGGTTACCGGCCTTGCCAGAGATGCCGGCGAGATACTCGAACCGGTCGTAAAACGGCTCCATCTCGTCGTAGGTGACCCCCCAGTCCTGGATCGATAGCTCATCCGGTATGAATCTCGCGCCGTAGCGTTCCGTGAGATGGCTTCGAATCCGGAAATCGCTCGGTAGATGGCGCCAAGTTTGCCCGCCCCAATGAACACCAGCGCCGCCGACGCCGTTGCCGGGCTGGAACGAGCCCCATTGCCGTATCGGCAGCGCCGTCTCTCGGCCGCTGTTGCGGAACGTCAGCGTGCTCTGCACGGGCCGCTGAAAGAGGTCGAGCCGAACCCCGTAGCGTAGCTCGTCCGGCGCGTAACCAATGTTGAAGGAGTTGGCTGTGTCGCGCCATGGGCCGCGCTCAATCGCAACGACATCGAGCCCTTGGTCGGTGAGCTCCTGCGCGAGAATCGCGCCGGTCCAGCCGAGGCCAATGATGACCACGTCTTTTGGGGGTAGTTTCATTGCCATGAAGAGGACTCGGCGTTTCAATCCCTGGCCGACCAGTCGCTGCGCCCGAGGATCGAGACTGGCGGCAGCGGGTAGGGCTGATTGTGCTTGGCGATGTGGTCGCGATAATCGTAGCGCGCGCCCGGAAAGCCGATGAGCCTCCAGCCCGCCATGTCGCGGTTGCCGCCATAGATCGGATCGGCGAAGAAGCCTTCGATCGTGTTGGCAAGGATTGTCTCGAAGAACAACTTACCGTCGCCGTTGTTGAGCTTGATCTCACCAGTCTCGAGGCCGCTGAGAACTTGATCCTGCTGAACTGCCGTCAGCGCCACGAAGACCTTGCCGGCGAACCTCGCCTTGCAGTAATCGTCGAGCGCGGCGAGCGAAATGCGGTAACGCTCCTTCGGCACGATCGGCGATTGTGGCCCCTGAGACGGCGTGCCGTTCGCAAATGGCGGACTCATGTAGAGGCCGCTCGAATCGCCAAACGAGCCCGCGAGTTGGCGATCAATGAAGACAGCACAGCCAACCTGTTTGCCGCCCGGCCCGGAATCGTCCGGCGGGATCAATCGGTCGGCGATCGCCTCCACGGCAGCCGCCTCGTCAGCGGTGAAATAAAGCCACGCGCCGGCCCGCACTGGAATTGGCGGCGACGCGTCGTTTGGCTCCCACGGCAAGCTGCCGCGATAACTACGTCCCAGCGCCGGCAACCCGAAGCCGCCGACTGCCAGTATGGGTGTCGACGCGAGAAGGCGCCGACGTGTGATGCCCTTTTTTAGCATTGCGCCAGCATCAGGCTTAAAGCAACAGCTTCTCCGCCGTAACAGGCAAGTCACGAATACGCTTTCCTGTCGCATGATAGACGGCGTTGACGATCGCAGGTGCTACCGCGACAGCCGTCAACTCGCCCATTCCCTTGGTACCCAGTGGACTTGCCTCGGCGTCGAACTCGCCTGCGAAGACTACCTCCAACTCGGGAATGTCCGCGTTCGTGGGTACGAGGTAGCCGGAGTAATTGCGGTGAAGAAACCGGCCCATTACCGGATCGGTCTCCGATTGCTCCAGCAGCGCCTGGCCCACGCCCCAGATGATTCCGCCGATCGCCTGACTGCGCGCAGTGCGGGGGTTAACGATCCTACCGGCATCATAGGCGCCGACGAAACGGCGCAGACGGACGAGGCCGAGTTCCTCATCCACCTGCACTTCGGCGAAGAGGGCGGAGAAGCTGAAGATAGACGTGGGTCCCTTGGCCTCTTCAACTGGATCGTAATTCCCGTCGCCGACTAACATGTTAAGGCTGTTGCGGGTTAGCAAGTCCGAGTACGTAATGGTTTGGTGGCCGAGGGCGAGCCCTCCGTTTGCGCTTTGCACATCATTCGCCATGGCACTACCAAAGGGCGCATCGTGCCCCGTGAGTGCCAGCGCAATCGCCTTGTCCCGCACGGCGTTCGCGGCAAGGAGCACTCCCGCTCCTGCATTTGACATGGTGGATGAGCCGATTGCCGAGTGAGATGCAGGCAGGCGCGTATCGCCCAGGTGCACATCCACCTTGTCGGGGGGGAGTCCGAGAGCATCGGCCGCCACCTGTCTCATGACAGTGTACGTGCCGCAACCGATCTCCTGCATGCCCGATTCGACGAGAGCTGAGCCGTCGGCCCTCAGTACGACACGTGCCTTTGAAGGCCATCTCCAGTGAGTGTAGATAGCACCGGCCACCCCCTGTCCGATGAGGTAGCGACCATCGCGCATGGAGCGCGGGCCGGGGTTGCGGGCGTTCCACCCAAAGCGCTGCGCACCCTCTGTCAGGCAGCGACGCATAGCGCGCGTGGAGAACGGTCGGCCGGTGTAGGGGTCCACAAGTGTATCGTTGAGAAGTCGCAGGGCGACGGGATCCACCCCCACCTCATACGCCAACTCGTCCATCGCGATTTCGGTCGCAACGTGACCGAGCGCCTCGTGCGGTGCGCGCATCGGCGTGGGCGTGTTGCGGTTGGTATAAAGAATCTTGTGCCCTGTCGATATTCCGCCGCTTGCACCCCAGAGCGATCGACTCGCATTTGCAGCGTATTCAATATAGTCGTCAAATACGGAGGTGGGTGAGATGCTGTCATGACGGATGCCCGTCAGCTTGCCGGTCTTGTCGGCGGCCAGGGTGATCGTCTGAATTGTGGCCGGTTGATGGCCTGCCATGGAGTACATCTGTGCGCGGGTCAATTGAATGCGCACGGGTCGCTGGATGAACCGCGCCGCGACGATCGCCAGCAACGTATGCGGCCAGACGTAACCTTTTCCTCCGAACCCCCCACCCACGTAACGCGAAATGACGGTGACTTTCTCTGGGGGGATCTCCAGTGCGATCGACACGAAGTCCCGCAGCGCGAAGACGCCCTGACATGCTTCGAAGATCGTCAGACGTCCGCTGGCATCCCAAGTCGACATGGTGGCGTGCGGTTCCATCTGGTTGTGGTGCCGATCGGCGGTGGTGTAGATGCGCTCGATCCTGACCGTGCCGTCATTGAGCCCCTTTGCGGGGTTCCCAACCGAGGAGTTCACCGGCCACAAGAATTGTGGAGGATCGAACGCGCCCAACGCGGTCTCGGCGTTGAACACCACGGGAGGCTTCATCTTGTACTGGACCGTGATCAGCGTACCGGCGTATGCCGCCTGATCCAGCGTGTCGGCGACAACTAGTGCCACAGGCTGTCCGGCATAGTGAATTTGATCGTCTTGCAGCACCAGATAGCTCTGGCCGTATGGATGCAGATGAACCCACGGCTTCTGTATGGGCTTGATGCGAGGCATGTTGCGGTAGGTGAATACGGCCACCACGCCGGGAGACCTTTCCGCGGCCGCCGTATCAATGGAAATCGTACGACCGTTGGCGATCGAACTATGCACGATCGCCCCGTGCAGAGCACCGTTTAGCGGCACGTCCGCCGTGTACTCGGCGCCGCCAGTGACTTTGAGACGCCCTTCGAGACGGGTCAATGGTTGTCCCACGGCATTCATGCGCGTTGTCCTGCCGTCTGCAGCGCTCTTAACGCGCAGCGCTGGGCGAGTTCGACCTTGAACGCGTTGCGTGCGAGAGGCTGGGCATTGGTGAAGGAGGTGGCGATCGCCGCTCTAAGGCCAGCTCGATCGTCCAGCGATAGCCCGCAAAGCGCCGCTTCAGCAGCGGCCAGCCGCCATGGCCTATGTGCAACCCCACCCATCGCTAGCCGAACCGATTGGATGGTTCTACCATCAATCGCCACAGCGGCAGCGGTGGAGACGAGTGCAAACTCGTACGATTGGCGATCACGAACCTTGAGATAATGAGAGGCGCGCGCCTCTGCGCGTGCCGGAACTTCTACGCCGACGATCAAGTCACCACGCTCGAGTACATTATCCTTCTCGGGAGTGACACCCGGCAGCCGGTGAAACTCGGAAAAAGCAATCATGCGAGCGCCGCGTAGACCTCGTACGTGTACGGCTGCATCCAGCGCTGTCAGCGCTACGGCAAGGTCCGACGGATGCGTAGCCACGCAGGACTCGGACCAGCCGAAGATTGCGTGGCTGCGGTTGAGCCCGTGCAGCGCGGAGCAGCCCGACCCGGGCGTACGCTTGTTGCAGGGAAGACCATCGCCATCTCTGAAGTAGGCACACCGGGTACGTTGCATGATGTTGCCGCCGATCGAGGCCATATTGCGCAGTTGTCCCGAGGCGGCCAGCAACAGACTCTCAACCACGACAGGAGTGCGGCGGCGCACAGCCGGATGTGCAGCCACATCACTCATTCGCGCCAAGGCTCCGATGTGCAGGCTCCCGTCGGAGCGAGCATGTATCGCATCCATTGCTGGCAACGTATTGATGTCGATCAAGCGTTCCGGACGTGTGACCCGGTCTTTAATGAGGCCCACGAGGTCCGTCCCACCGGCGATGAAAGCTACGCCACGGTCGGTGGCGTGCGCCGCAATTGCGCTCCGCGCATCGGAGGCTCGCACGAAAGTGAACGCGTGCACGATCACGTCTCCTTCGCGACCGCACTGATGGCGGCGACAATGTTCGGATAACAGGCGCACCGACACAGGTTTCCGCTCATACGTTCTTGTATCTCCCTGGGCGATAAATCCGCGAGCGTGAACGACCTCGTCACATCGGGAGTCGCCGCACTTGGCCAGCCCGCGCGTGCTTCCTCCATCATGGCGACCCCCGACATGATCTGGCCTGACGTGCAGAAGCCACACTGGAAGCCGTCATGTTCCACGAATGCTGCCTGCAGGGGATGCAGCTGGCCTTCGTGCTCGAGTCCCTCGATCGTCGTGATCCGCTTACCATTCTGCATCACTGTCAATGACATACATGAGAGAACGCGACGACCATTGACGAGCACGGTGCATGCGCCGCACTCGCCCCTATCGCACGCCTTTTTGGTTCCCGTGAGACGCAGTTGCTCCCGCAATGCATCGAGCAGGGTCGTGCGCGGCTCCACCTCGATCGTGCGCAGCTGCCCATTGACGATAGGGGTCACGAGCATTCGTGTCGCCGGCCGCTCGGCTGCATCAACGGGGAGCTCGAGCGCACCGGTTATGGCGACGCTGCCCGCGACGAGCCCGGCGCCTTCAATGAACTCGCGTCGGTTAATGGTCATTCGGTGCGCCCTTTTTTGTCATTCATGGGGCGATCGGTCGGCACCTTGAAGGGCAGCTACTCGGGCCGCGTTGCGCCGCAAATCTGGTCGGCTTGCTATTAGCGTCAGAGTGAAACGATCCATACGGAGAATCCGCAGAGG
>Ga0210393_10002300_pt1 | contig 15800 bp, 12 predicted proteins | sample IncBWC27OmetaG_FD_160068 | JGI IMG/M metagenome (GOLD analysis project Ga0210393, IMG submission 160068) | Forest soil microbial communities from Barre Woods Harvard Forest LTER site, Petersham, Massachusetts, United States - Inc-BW-C-27-O ... | reverse complement strand
ACCATCGAGAGAAACTGGTCCATAAACCAGAGACAGCGAGCGTTGACGACTTCGACGGCGTCCATTCCGTGGTGCCAGCCTTCCTGTCGGTCGTAAAGATACGGCACGCCGAATTCTTCCAGCTTGGCCGCCAGCATGTCGGATGCAGCGACGGGGACCAGCTCATCCACAGTGCCGTGGAAAATCAGCGTGGGGGGAGAGGCTTTCGTCAAGTGGTTGATCGGCGAGGCTTTTTCATACTGGTCCCGGGCGTCCTCGGTCGTCTTGCCGCCCATGAACTTCAGGACCGGGCTCTTCGGATTTTTGCCGTCGGCCTTCAACTCGACCGGTCCATAGAAATCGATGACCGCTTGCACGCGGGCGTCGACCATGTAATTTCCTCCGGTCCCTTGGAGCGTCTGGTCATCGTTGTCGGAGTAGGCAGCCAGCATCGCCAAATGGCCTCCGGCCGAGCCGCCGATCAGTGCGATCTGGTTGGGATCGACGTGTAGCTTGGCGGCATTTGCCCGCATCCAACGAACGGCGCATTTGGTGTCTCGCACTGCGCCGGGAAATGCGCGCTCGCCGCTGAGGCGATAATCGATCGTTGCCGCGACGTATCCCTTTTCCGCGAAATGCTGGCAGTAGAAGCCGTAAATTTTCCGGCTTCCGCCGCTCCACGATCCGCCGTGCACAAAGATCAATCCGGGGACCGGCTTTTGAATTCCCTTCGGCGAGTAGAGGTCCAGCAACAGCGGCTTGAGCTCCTGGCCGTATTTCACATCAAGCTGCACGTCGACCTTGTCGGACACCTTGGGAATGCGAGTGATGCGTTTGATCTCACCCGACTTGATCTTGGCCTTAATTTCGTCGGCCGACTTGCCGCCCTCGGGGATTGCCGGAGGCGTGCCCTCGAGTTTGCTGGCGAGGGGTCCTGAGACGGCGCCCAGCGCGACGCTCGAAGCCAGCACCAGGCAATACGCAAATGGAATGCATCTCAGCCAGCGGTTCATCGGACGGTTCCTCGGATAGATCGGCGTAAATATGTGTGGAATGAGTGGTAGAAAAATCGCGGCGAGCGCGCCGTAGGGTGGCGCAAGTCCCAATTCGACGCTGATTTCCCATCTTCGCCCCACCGATCAGCGAATTCAAGGCTTCGTGCCGATCAGGCTGTCACGTGGCCGAGCAGGTGGCAAATTTACCTTCGAAGCCACGCCTACTAATCCCGCGTCATGAAGTCGCGTCGAAGCGGGAGGTTGTGGCATGGCTTCGATCGCGGCCACATCCATTGGCATATCAGTTGCATTGTAGATCAGGGGCAGTTCCCCGAAATCAACAACAGGCCGGTCTGCGGCCGACCCGTGGACCCGATCGGAGAGATGTTATGAAAATGATCACGCCCACCCTGCCGCTCGCCGGCGCGCTTGCCATGTTTGCGGCGATGGCTGGATGCACTCAAGAAAGCACGCCGGGCGGACCAGGAGTGTCAAACCGGCCGGCGCAGACCACAACCACGTCATCGACGGTTAAGTCGGACAGCAACGGCACGTCGCGTGAGGAAGTTGCGACGACCCGAGAAGTGAAGAAACCGATCGTAGCCGACAAGGCCGATACGTTTACTCTCCATGCTCCGAAGATGGAGACCACCCTCAACACCGGGAAAAAACGAGACGTCGATATCTCGATCAGCCGTGGCAGCCAATTCAAACAAAGTGTGAAGCTGGAATTCAAAGCCCCCGCTGGTGTCACCGTGACGCCGCCGACGGCGACCATTCCGGCTGGCGAAAACAAGGTCACTGTGACCCTCGAAGCGACCAGCAGCGCCTCGGCGGGCAAAGCCCAAGTTGAAGTGATGGCCGTCCCCGAGACCGGCAAATCGGTTTCTCTCGAAATGCCGGTGGAGGTCAAGCACGCGACTTGAATGCGAAACTTGCAGCCTGTGCTTGGCTGACCAACGACTAGGTGTCGTTTCGGACGCCTTGCGAGCCCGGAGAGAGCTGAAAAAGATCGGCTGTTCCTCAGGTTCGGAAGGGACCATCTCGAGCCGGGCTGCGAACACAAGAACACAAGGTTGGGCAGCGTTTCCCGTGACCGCGGAAGCGGTTACAGCGCGAAGCCCGCCTTGTGTTTTTTCCTTTTGTACCTCGCTCATTCTCGTAGCGTCGCCCGCCGACACAGGTCGCCCGCTATTCTGTTCGTGCGCCATCGGCCATAATTGACTCCATGTTTGTCGATCAGGTCACGATTTATTGTCAGGCCGGTGACGGCGGTTCGGGGTGCATGAGCTTTCGTCGCGAAGCTCGCGTTCCGCGCGGCGGTCCCGACGGGGGAGACGGAGGCGACGGGGGCGACGTCCTCGTGGTGGCTGACGTCAATGTAAGCAGCCTGGGCAACCTCGTCGGTCACAAGCACTGGCGCGGCGGCCGGGGCGAGCATGGCAAGGGCTCGCTCATGACCGGGAAACGGGGCGAGGAGGTGGTCATTCGCGTCCCCCCGGGCACATTGATCCGAGACGCCGAGCGCGGCTTTCTGCTCAAAGATCTCGATCGTGACGGCGACTCGGTCGTGGTGGCGAAAGGGGGCGAAGGGGGCCGTGGCAACAAGCATTTTGCGACCTCCACCAACCGCGCACCACGGCAGTTCGAACGCGGCAAGCCCGGACAGACCCGGAACGTCACACTCGAACTCAAACTGATCGCGGACGTCGGACTGATCGGCAAACCAAACGCCGGCAAGTCGACGCTGCTGAGCCGGATGTCGCGAGCGCAGCCGGAAATCGCCGATTACCCGTTCACGACGAAGTATCCCAATCTCGGCCTCGTCCGCACGGGATACGATCACGAGTTCGTGATGGCCGATATCCCGGGGCTGATTGAAGGCGCGCACTCGGGCAGCGGTTTGGGGCACGAGTTTCTCAAGCACGTCGAGCGAACAAAAGTCCTCGTGCACCTCGTCGAACCCGTGCCCATGGACGAGTCGGATCCGCTCGAAAACTATCGGACGATTTGTGAAGAATTGCGGCTCTACGATCCAACGCTGATGGAGCGGCCGCAAATCGTCTGCATCACGAAATGCGAACTCGCCGAAGCGGCCGAGGTCTACGAGAAATTTACCGAACAGTTGTCACAGCCCGTCCTGCGGATCTCGGCAGTCACCGGACACGGCCTGCCAGAACTGGTTTCACGCATCCTCGAAGAGTTGGCGGCCGAGAAGGAACGACAATCGGTGGCTGGGTGACGGCCGCAGGAAACAACCTATCGCTGGGGTGGCTGGGGTCGGACCGCCTCGGTTCGCCCCCAGTTCTCTGTGATCTGGGGGCTCGCTGCGCTCGACCCCAGCCACCCGCCAGGAAATACGTGAATGGCCCACTTTGAATATTCGAAATTCGACGGCTCGGAGCAGTTTACTCCGCAGTCGGCCGATGCCGTGTTCGATGAATTGACGCGGCACATGCTCGACTGGGGCGACGACGTGCTCGACTACCTCGATCAATGGGAGGAAGAGCATCCAGACGTCGTCGACATGCTGATCAAGCGCGGCTACGTCGAGAAAGACGCCGAGGGAAAGTACCACGTTACGCCCAAGGGAATTCGCCGTGTCGAGTCGAAGGCGCTCGAAGAACTGTTTCAGATCGCGCGCAAGGACAAGCTCGGCAAGCACGAGACCGAATTCCGCGGAGCCGGCCAGACCGTTCACGACGAATCGAAGCCCTACGAGTTCGGCGATCCGGTCAGCAACCTCAATATGCACGAGACGCTCAAGAACGCCTTGGTCCGCCAAGGTGGCGGATCACCCGTGCATATCAGCGAAGAAGATCTCGTCGTCTACGACACCGAATATCAAACATCGTGCGCGACCGTGGTTCTTTTGGATATGTCCGGAAGCATGACCCGCTTTGGAAAGTTCGGCCAGGCGAAGAAAGTGGCGATGGCCCTGCAATCGCTCGTGCGCAGCCGCTATCAGGGCGATTTCTTGCAGGTCGTCGGCTTCTACACCTACGCTAGTCCCCTCACCGAACGGCAACTCCTCTCCTCGGCCCCTAAGCCGGTCAGCATGTATGACTCGCGCATCCGCCTGCGGATCAATCTCGATCGTCCGCCGCGCTTCGTGCCCGAGCACTTCACCAACATCCACGCCGGCCTGCAGTTCGCGCGGCGCATCCTCCGCCGACACCCGGCTCAAAACAAGCAAATCATCATCGTCACCGACGGCGAACCGACGGCCCACATCGAAGGCCGCGAGATCGTGCTCATTTACCCGCCCGCAGAACAAACGGCCCGCCTCACCCTGGCTGAAGCCAAGCGCTGCGCCGACGAAGGACTCACCATCTCCAGCTTCGCCTTGGTGGAAGATTACTTCTACCTCGGGCTGGTCAACTTCGTAGAACGCCTGGCAACGGTCACCCGCGGCGTCGCCGCCTTCTGCAACGCCGACGACCTGGGCAACATGGTGATCGAAAGCTTCGTCGGCGGCCGCAAACGCCGCCGGGCGATGTAGATCGACGCGAGCGCGTGAATCCCCGGCGAGCCGCCAGCGTGAGCTGGCGGGTGCTTCTCTTTTCAATCGCGAGTTGGCTCGATCGTGCGCACCTAGGACGGGTCTTGGTTGCCCGTCGCTGTGTTACGGAATCGCGTCCTAGTTGATAGGCTCCTCTAAACCGATCTCTCTCCGTTGCCCGGTCGCGTTGAAATGGCCTCGGCTCGGGCGACCATCGCCTGTTCCTTGACCGCTCGTGCGGCGCCCCGGTATCCGGGAAATAACCGTGCTGCGTCGTAGCCGCGGTTCATCAGCAATCGAAGTAAGTGCGGAGCCTTTATGGCAGGGAGTTCGACGCGAGTGAAAATGTCGTGGTACTGGTCTTTCTGCTTATGGGTATTGAGCCAGCCGGCAACCAAGTCTGTTAGAGGGTTGCGGTCGAGAACTTGCGCTTGATCAGCTGGACGCCAAAGCGTAAACAGGCCGCGTTGGGCTGAAAGATTTGGATTGCCGTGGTACGGCGGCATGGGCATTAACAGCGGACTGTTTGTCTCGTCAATGTCATTAGCGAAGCTCTCCTGAAAAGACCAGACGGCTAGGTGCTCTTCTTCCATGACTTCGCCGTCGGACAACGCACCTCGCCTAATTGAGTGCGATGCAGCAAAATACGCCGCGATGAACGGATCTCGCGTCCAATCCAACAAGCGCGTGGGCAACGCATAATGCTGCGCAAGAGCGAGGCCATCGATTAACTCATCCATCGGCCAATCGGTCGGAGCCGGCGGCCTAAAGTAGCTTTTCGCGTGCGTAAGGTGCGCGCTCGGTTCTCGGATAACTTCTCGCAGAGCCGTGTTAAAGCTCGGTAGCGGAAGACCAATTTGATGCGCAAAACGGCAAAACTCCATCAGCACGCCGAATTCGAGATGCATCTGCGAACGAATCTCGATGTCGCGATCTGTTAGATCCGGTTGATCCTCAACCAATTGACGGATAGCGTGATGCGCCGGCCCTCCGGCATAGCGCTCCAGTTCACTCCGCTTGTCGACGCGAAGAGCGGCTGGAATCAACTGATGTGAGACGCTTGCAACACCACGATAACAAAGCCGCATGCGGCATCCCGGAAACCTTCCCTCCCCTTCCTTTAGGGAAACACTATGTAGCGTGTCAAGAAACTCTACTGCCGACTCAGTCTGTACGACGGTAACAATCGGTGGGTCGGGGGGAACCGCATCCTTTTGCGCTGGCACCTGATGCTCCAGAACTTCCTGATTAGTCCGCGGGTCATGATCTGGCAACTCTAAGTTCGACGAGTCTCTCGGACAAGTGTGTTACGCTTCACGTTGGCGCCTGCTGGAAGTAAGTCGCCGCCCCAGTTCGTTGATCTCTTGCACACTGCGGCGATCGGACTATAAGCCGCGCGAGAAGCGATGCTGAAACACCCCCACTATGTCATCAAACGCTTGATACGATTGCTCGCGATCAACGAACGCGATCGTCCACTCGTTGGCCATTGCGATTGTGCCGAACAGAATGAACACCGCGACATAGCTCGCGACACACCATCTGGGAACGGGAAATGGCAGCGCCTTGGTTCCCGCCCAGGCGTAGGCCAGCACGAGTGGGACGATCGGCACGAAATACCTCACCTCGCCGCACCGGTACACCATCAGAATAAACAGGTAGGCAGCGAGATACACATCGACAACAGTGATTCGCTTCCTCCACAAGGCGAACCCTATTAGCGTCCAGAACAACGCGCCGACAACATACGCGGTCGCCTGAGCCTGGAGGTTGAGCAGGGCTCCATAGCTGTGGCCTGTCTCCGGCAAGAGCGGCACGACTCGATTTGTCTTCTCGTCGCCATAGGACAGTTGCTCTCGCGGCTCAAATGCAATCTGAGAGACATTCTGTCCCACTTCCCCGACCTCTTGAATGCGCCAGAGGGCGGTGTCTAACAAGGTCGAGCCGGGCTGACGGAGAGCGTCCGTCAGGGCTTCGGAATAGGCAGGAGACATGATCGTGTGGCGGAACGTCAGTCCGAGCACCAGGCCCAACGCACAAAGAATTGGAAACGCCCACCGCAGTATTTTGCGATCGACCTTGGCCAGCAACACGTAGAGCATCACCGGTAACAGGGCCACGCCGACTGATCTGACGAGAATGGCCACACATCCGAAAATACCGCCGCCCAGAAAGGCCCAGAACGGACGACCCTCCTTGGCCATGACCTTCGACAGGCAGAACAAGCTGGCACAAGTCGTTCCGAAGAAGGTCAGCTCAGGCAGTTGCTTTGGGGCATAGGAGATAAACAGCCAAGAAAACAGCGACATCAAACAGATGCTGGCTGCTTCTCGGTTAGAGAGACCCAGAGCCGGCGGCAGCAGCTTATAAGTGCTCGCGAGCCCGACCGAAAGAAAGACCAGGTTGATCAGGACGACCCGATACCAAGGTCGTCCCATATCGATTCCGGTGAGCGCCAGAATGCGAGCATAGCCCGTCGGATAGGTGTGATTCTGAATCGGTCTATGCTGAGTCAAGTCATGCGCTTGGCTCATGTAGAAGATGGTGTCGTTGATGTGGATCTCAATCCGGGGCGGCATGTACAGGAGACCGAGGTACCCGACAAACGCCGCCCCAAACCCGACCGACAACGCAACCTTGGCGTAAGAACTCACCAGACGCACCCTACCGCATTCAGCCGCGCGCTAAATCACCATTCCCCCGTCGATCACCAGCGCTGCCCCGGTCGTGAACGAACTGGCGTCGGACGCGAAGTAGATCGCCGCTCCGACGATTTCTTCCGTTTCGCCGATGCGGCCCAGCGATTTGGTCTTCACGAATTCCTTGTAGCGGGCTTCGTCTTTCCAGAGGGCTTCGGCCAGTTGGGTGCGAATCACGCCGGGGCAGATGCAGTTCACGCGGACTTTTTTCAGACCCAGTTCGCGGGCCATGCACTTGGTCAGCATGATCAGGCCCGCTTTCGAGACCGAGTAGATCCCTTGATTGACCGAAGCCCGCAGGCCGGCCACTGAGGCGATGTTGAGGATCGAGCCGCCGCCGGACGCCGCCATTTTCTTCGCCACCATGCGCGACAGGATGTACGGCCCTTTGAGATTGACCTCCAGCGTCTTGTCCCAGGCGCGATCTTCCGAATCGACGATCGGGCCGAAGTAGGGATTCGTGCCGGCGTTGTTGACGAGCACATTCACCGGGCCGAACTTCTTCTCGGATTCGCCGAGCAGCTTTTCGAGGTCCTCGGTCTTGCCGACGTGGGCGACGATGCCGAGCACTTTGTCTTTCACCGAGCCCAGCTCCGCCAGGGCCGCGTCGACCGTTTCTTGCTTGCGGCCGCACAGCGTGACGTTGGCCCCGGCTTCGGCGTAGCCGCGGACGATGGCCAGTCCGATTCCGCGCGTGGCGCCGGTGACGATGGCGTTCTTGCCGGTGAGGTCGAAACGGTTGCTCATGGGGAGTGATTCCTGGAGAATGGGGACCTTCGCAGTGGGTCCGCGAAGCGAAATGGGCTCGCGAAGCGAGAAGAACGACGGCGTTCGCCGCGAATCGAATCGATCGATCTCCTGATCGACCAGTTATACAGAGTCGCATCCCGATTGACAAAAAGGGTCCGCACCATGAGTGACTTGGTAACGCTTTCCAAGGACGGTGACGTCGCGGTCATCACGATCAACAATCCGCCAGTGAACGCGCTCAGCCCGGGCGTTCCCGAAGGAGTCATCGAACACGTGAAGACCGCGGGGGCTGACTCGTCGGTCAAAGCCATCGTGCTCATCGGCAGCGGCCGGACGTTCGTTGCGGGGGCGGACATCAAGGAGTTCGGCAAGATCACTTCGGGTCAGAAGAAGCGGGACGAAGGTCTGCACCCGATGTTGCGGGTCGTCGCAACCTGTCCCAAGCCGGTGGTCTGCGCGATTCACGGCACGGCGTTCGGCGGCGGACTCGAACTTGCTCAGGCTTGCCATTACCGGGTCGCCGTCCCGAACTCTCAGGTCGGCCAGCCGGAAGTGAAGCTGGGGCTGATTCCCGGCGGAGCGGGTACGCAGCACTTGCCGCGCTTGGCGGGTGTCGTCCGCGCGGCCGAGCTGTGCGCGATTGGCAATCCGATTTCGGCCAAGCAGGCGCACGAGTGGGGCATCATCGACGAACTGATCGAAGGTGATCTGCTCGCAGGAGCGGTGAAGTACGCCCGCAGCCAGGCCGGCAAGCCGCCCCGGAAGACGAGCGAAATCCAAGACCGCTTCGGCGATCCGGCGGCAATCGCGACGGGCATCGCCGAACTCAAGAAGCAGGTCGCCAAAACTTGGCGCGGCATGCAGGCCCCGTATCGGGCGATCGAAGCGGTGGAGGCGGCCGCCAAGCTCCCATTCGAGGAAGGGGTCAAGAAGGAAGGGCAACTCTTCGCCGAATGTCTCTACTCCAGCGAATCGAAATCGCTGATTCACGTTTTCTTCGGCGAGCGAACCGTCGCGAAGATTCCCGATTTGCCGAGCGACGTCAAACCGATCGACGTGAAGCGCGCGGCGGTCATCGGCGCCGGCACGATGGGCGGCGGCATCACGATGACTTACGTGAACGCGGGCATCCCCGTGGTGCTCAAGGAAGTCGATCAGCCGGCCCTCGACCGGGGCCTCGAAACGATCAAACGCAATTACGGCGTCTCGGTGCAGCGGGGCAAGATGACGCAGGCCCAAGTCGATCAAAAGCTGGCGATGATCAAGCCGACGCTGAATTACGAAGACATCAAAGACGCAGACATCGTCGTCGAGGCCGTGTTTGAAAACATGGAGCTGAAGAAAAAAGTCTTCGGCGAAATCGACAAGGTGGCCAAGCCGGGAGCGGTGCTCGCCTCGAACACCTCGACGCTCGACGTCGATCAGATCGCCAACTCGACGAAGCGGCCCCAGATGGTGGTGGGCAATCACTTCTTCAGCCCGGCCAACGTGATGAAGCTGCTCGAGATCGTGCGCGGCAAGCAGTCGACGAAAGAAGTGCTGGCGACGTCGATGTCGTTGGCCAAAAAACTCGGCAAAGTCGGCGTGCTTGTCGGCAACTGCTGGGGCTTCGTCGGCAACCGAATGTTCGGGCCGTATATGCGAGAGGCGGCGTTCCTGGTCGAGGAAGGAGCCAAGGTGCAGGACATCGATGCGGCGATGTACGAGTTCGGCATGGCGATGGGTCCGCTCGCCGTCGGCGACCTGGCCGGTCTCGACGTCGGCTACAAAGTCCGTAAAGAGGCCGAGCACAAAGTGCCCGCGGGCATGCGGCCGCACCTGGCCGACAATCGTCTCGTCGAAGCGGGTCGCCACGGTCAGAAGACGAGTGCCGGCTGGTACAAGTACGAGAAGGGAAATCGCACGCCGATGCCGGACCCCGAAGCGGAGAAGATCATCGCGGCTGCGGTGAAGGAAGCCAACATTCCGCAGCGGAAGATCGGCAAGGAAGAGATTGTCGAGCGGACGATCTACGGCCTGATCAACGAGGGGGCATTCATCCTCGAAGAGGGGCACGCCTTGCGATCGGTCGACATCGACATCGTTTACATCTACGGCTACGGCTTCCCCGCTTTCCGCGGCGGCCCGATGTTCTACGCCGACACGATTGGCCTCAAGAAGGTCTACGACCGCGTCTGCCACTTCGAGAAGGAGCAGGGGTTCTGGTGGAAACCGTCGCCGCTGCTCAAACGATTGGCCGAAGCGGGCAAGACGTTCGCCGACTTCGACCGAGAGAAATGGGGCGCGAGCGCGTAGTTAAGGTCCCGCTGTCTGCACGCTCGAGTTGGTCTCTCGATCCGTCATCGCCGGTACCAAAGGACCCAGGCCACTCCGAGCACGCTCAGGACGAACAAGAGGATAAAGGTCAAAGCACCCATCTTGGCTAACCGATCGAGCAAGGTCTCCGGTGGAGGTTGGCGACCGGCTTGTTCGGACATCTCCCACTTGTTGGCCATCCAAAGGTTGTCAGTAGTCACCGTGGTGAGGTGCGCACTCGGGTCACCGTCCTGAATGGTCAACCCGTCTTTCTTCATGGCAGCCAGGAGGTCTGCTGTGAGTTCTGACGAATCAATCACTCTAGCCCACATCGGTGGTGACTCCGGCGATTGGCAACGGTGGACTGAGCCTCCGTTGACCCAATGACAGCAATACCCAGGTTGTTCGTGCTTCGCCAGTTCGCCGGTCGGAAGGCGAGGCGGCGCGGCCCCAGTCGTGACTGATCAACGCACAAACGGTGGGCCGGCGTCCGCCTTCGGCGACCCTACTCTCCGCGAGCCGCGGCGCTCGTTATCAGCTCAAACGGCAACGCACCTTCCCAGCGCCAGACGAGACGGGTGGTTGGGATCTCCACGCCGAAGCGCGGGTGCCACGGTTTCGTTTCGAGGCAGAGCTGGATCTCAGTCGGTCCCTGCAATCGCACGCGCACCGAGTGCCCTGAGTGTTGCAGGCGCCAGCCCGATTCGGCGGGGCTTGCGGTCCAACCCGGCGCGAGCAGCCAACCGCCTTCGAGTTTGTGATGGCCGCGGCCTTCGACTCGATCGGTGACTGAGAGTGTTTCGTCGTCCGTCAATTGCACGCGTCGCCGGTGAATGACGCCGCCCAAACGGGCGTAGCCGTCGTGGGCCGCCGAGGCGTCGAAATGAGTACCGTCCGCGAAGACCTGGACGTCCATGGGCCGCGCCCGTCTCCCCACGCGGAAGATGTGCCAGACTTCGCTCGAATCGGTTTCGTCGACACAGACCGTGTTGTGGGCGGCCGTCGATCGGTCGTAGGCCCGACGCGCGTCCCGGTCGTACGAATGTGTGCCGGGATCGACGAACAGCCGCTCTCCCGCATACGAGCATTCGAGCGTGAGATTGTCCGCGTGACCATGACCCGGTTGGTAGTCGGGACCGATTGGGCCAACGTCGAAAAAGATCGCCCACTTCGTGCCGTGCCAAACTGCGATGCCGGTGTCGGCAAAGTGCCGGCCGCCGCCCGCGCGAATCGCGAGATTCGCGTGGTTAATGTGGGAAGGTGAGTCATCCTCAAGGGCCGCATCGTTGAAGAGCACGAGTCCGCCGTCGGGATGTCGTACCCACGCGGCGAATTCGTTCATGCGAGACAACTCGGAGGAAACGACGTCTCGACGAGCCCCGTCCTCGGCCAATTCTGAGATGGTCTCCAGGTCGCGCATGACATGCAGGTGGTACATCGGACTGCGCTCGAAGTGCCCGCCGTCGACGAGCACCTGTTCGTGGGCCTGATCGAGCGCCAGATCAAGGGCTTGATCGAGCCATCGGCGTGCCTGGGGCCCCTCAAAAAAACGTCCCGCCCACGCCAGTCCCACCGCATCGCGAATTAGGTGGTTGCCGCGCAAATCCCATTCGATATTGTTCGCGAGGTGTTGAGCCTGCCGCCAGAAGCTCGACAGAAACCGGTCTGCGAACGGCGCGTTGTCCGACCACCATGCCGAGCCAAGTCGCTGGGCCGATCGCCCCCAGCAATCGAGACGCGTGCCGATCGCATACGAGTTCCACGCCAGGTGCTGCGCGCCCGGATGAGAAAGATCACACCGCTGTATCCAATCCGAAAGATATTCGCGATACAGTTTGCTGGCCTCGACCGCGCACACGCCGCCGTTCGCAGCAATTGTCGCGAGTTCCATCGCCCATTGGTGATAGTGCAGCGTCACAGTCCATAGGCGGCCCTCGTCGCGCGGACCCAGCAGCCAATCGGGCGGTCGACCGAGCCGCCGCTCTTCGTTGAGATGCTGAAAAACGCCTTGAGAGCGCCTGTCGACGACTGCGTTCTGGTTGGCGAGCGACTCCGCCCCCGGCGCAGTGGGCAAATCTTGCTCGCACAGGCGAGTGAGCTGGTCACCCTGCCAAGCATGCGCCGGAAGCGATTCCGAATCGGTGTGCGATCGCGACAAGTAGCGACGACGCAGCGTGTATCGCGCGCGCCACAGAACTTGCGAGGGACGCAGATGCACGACGGTGCGTGCCAGTCGTGGCAGGTCTTTCAAGGACATCTGTTTTCCGTACCGACGTCCCGGAAACACTGCTGGCAATGTCAGCAGTGGTATTCAGATCCCGAACGAGGAAACGAGGCCGCAATCGGGTCAGGAATCCGCCTTGAGGTAGACGACTCCCGTGTCGACCCGGCTGAAGCCGCACGATTCGAGCAGCTTGACGACCGGCGTGTTCGATTCGACGGCGTGCGCTTCTGCCAAGGTCACCAGCTCGTCCTTGAGGCGGCGGCAGGTTTCCACAAGTAGAGCCTGCGCGTAACCCTTGCGCAGCTCGGCAGTCACGGTGCGCAATTCGGCCAGGCCCACCGCGCGCTGCTGCCAGGCCGTCAGGTACAGATCGAGGCCAACCACGGTCAGTTCGGCCACTTCGTTGGGGTTCTCTTTGGAGCGCAGGCTGAATTGCACGGTGTCGAGTCGGCCGTAGCGGGTCTCCCACCACCAGTTGACGTCGTCGGGTTCGGGCGCGACGGTTAGCTCCACTTTGCGGCGGATGTTGGCGAATCGAAAACTCATGGGGCTGCGCTGCGTCGTCAGGTCGCACTGGTAGACGCCGTGCCGCTCAACCGGTCGATAATTCATGGCAGTGAAAAATGGGGCGGCGTCCGGATCGGATTCCATGAAGCCGGACGGGCGACTGCCGCCGTAGAGCCCGAAAAAAAATGGATCGAGGGGTGCGCTGGGGCCGGCCTGAATAGTTTTGGCCCCTCGTTCGCGCAAGTAGGACTCAGCCCGCTGGACCAACTCACGGCCGATTCCACGGCGGCGATGATTCGGATGCACGAGCACGGCGCAGATCACGCCCGCTTCATAAGAGAGAGCACTTTCGTCGGCGTTCGCCCCGAAGCCGGCATGCGTGAAGCCGACGACTTCGTCCCCTTCGCAGGCCAGAATCACGCCTTTGCGATCAAAATAGGGCTGCGCGAAGTTCAGCGTCTCGAACGCATCGACGGCGATCCCGATCGCAGCACCGCGGCCCAGCGGAGTGCCGTTCCACAATGCGGCGAGCTTCGCCGGGTCACGATTGACGAACGTCCGATACTCGATCACTCGACACCAACTGATCAACGCGGGGACTTGTCCCGCCGGCTGTTCCCAAGCGATCTCGTAATCGGACGCAATTGACGGTGATTGGCGTTAGCGACGGCTCACCCGGCGAACGGCTTCGCACACCGCGGTCGACGTCAATCCGTAGTGTTCGAGCAAGCCGTCCGGGTCGCCACTTTCCGCGTACCGATCGCCGAGATTGACATAGGCCAGGGGAACGGGAAGTGTTTGCCCAACCACCATCGCCACGGCCGATCCCAAACCTCCGGCCGCCAGGTGTTCTTCAGCCACGACGATTGCGCCGGTTTCGCGAGCCGCCTTGATGATGGCTTCTTCGTCGAGCGGCTTGGCAGTGTGCATGTCGATCACGCGAGCTGAAACACCTTCGGCCGCCAGGTCGTGAGCCGCGTCCAACGCGACGGGAACCATCAGTCCGTTGGCGATGATCGTCACGTCGGATCCGTCCCGAACAGTGATTGCCTTGCCGATCTCGAAGTCGCAGCCGTTGGTGTAAACCACCGGAACCTTGGGACGTCCCAGTCGCAGATAGGTGGGCCCTTGGTGGGCCAACATGGCGGCGGTGGCTTTCTTGGCCGAGGGCGCGTCGCAGGGAACAATCACGACCATCTCGGGGAACGACCGTGCCAGAGCCACGTCTTCAATTCCCATTTGGGACGGGCCGTCCTCACCGATCGAAATTCCAGCGTGGGTGCCGACCAGCTTGACGTTGAGTCCCGGAAACGCGACCGACATGCGAATTTGATCGTAAGCATTGTTCAACAGAAAACAGGCGAAGCTCGCGACGACCGGGATTTTGCCGCAGGCCGCCAAGCCGCCAGCCACGCTGACCATATTGCTTTCCGCGATGCCGACGTTAAAGCCGCGATCGGGAAATGCCTGGGCAAAGACTTCGGTGCGAGTGGAGTTGCCGACATCGCCATCGACTGTGACGACTTGCGGGTGGGAGGCGCCCAATTCCTTGAGCGCGTCGCCAAACGCGTCGCGCGTCGCCTGCCCGAGTTTCAGTCCACTCTTTTCGCCGATCGCCATCTGTCGTTCCGTCGTCTCTTTTCTCGGCAGCCGATCTCGAATCGCCCCGCACCCGGCGGGCGAATTTAGGGGCTGCTGTCGATGAGTTGCAGGGCCTTCTCCGCGAGTTCCTTGGAGAGAGGCTTGCCGTGATAGTTCACGTCTCCCTCCTTTTCCAACAAGGGAAGAATGCCGAAACCTTTGCGCGTCTGGGACACGATGGCGGTGGGCTGGTCTTTAACCTGGCGGGCCTTGTTCAACCCGTCGACCACTGCCTGCATGTCGTTCCCCTCGATCGTCTGCGTGTTCCAGCCGAAGGCGGCAATCTTGTCGGCCAACGAAGTCATGTCCATGACCTGGCTCGTCGGGCCCGTTTGCTGGTAACCGTTGCGATCCACGATCGCAGTCAGATTGGAGAGTTTGTATTTGTGTCCGGCGGCAAACGCCTCCCAGACTTGTCCCTCTTCGATCTCGCCGTCGCCCATCATCACATAGATGTGAGAATCGAGCTTGTCGAGTCGACAGGCCAGCGCCTCACCGATGCCGAATGAAAGCCCCTGGCCGAGTGAGCCGGTGGACGCCTCGATCCCCGGCAAACGACGCATGTTTGGATGCCCCTCGAGCCGCCCGCCAAGTTTGCGCAGCGTCAGCAGCTCTTCGACGGGGAAGTATCCGGCCTCTGCCATGGCCGAGTAGAGCACGGGGACCGCGTGTCCCTTACTCAGAATGAATCGATCCCGATGCGGCTCGTGCGGCGCTTTGGCGTCGTAGCGCATGAAGCCGCCGAAATACAGGGCGGTCACAACTTCGACGGCCGACAGGCTGCTCGTGGGATGACCGCTGCCGGCGGCGGTCGTCATGCGGATGATGTCCTTCCGCAGGGTCTTAGCGATTTCCTTGAGCTGGGGGACCGATCGCTGCGGCGCTTGAACGGACACGGTTCACCCTAAAAAGCAGGCCGGCCGGGACTCGGATCCATCCGAGAGATGACACGATCGGCGATGCGCATGTAGACGCTGAAAACGCGTGGGGCCGGCGCCGACCAAAAACCGGTGATTTTCCCGGTTTCCTGCCCTGCATTCTTACGTTCGCTCATCGCCGAAAAGCGGGCTTTATGCTACCGAGCGGGTCAGGCGGTGGCAAGCAGTCCGGCGGGCGGCTAAAATCGCGTAAATGGCTGCCTCTGAAGCACATTCGGACCTCGATCTGCTGGCCTATCTCGATGAGATGCTGCCGGCCGAACGGATGAC
>Ga0210393_10002298_pt1 | contig 15803 bp, 15 predicted proteins | sample IncBWC27OmetaG_FD_160068 | JGI IMG/M metagenome (GOLD analysis project Ga0210393, IMG submission 160068) | Forest soil microbial communities from Barre Woods Harvard Forest LTER site, Petersham, Massachusetts, United States - Inc-BW-C-27-O ... | reverse complement strand
GCAAACAACAAGTCGAGCTATGACGTGATCATCACTGATTCTTCGGACCCTGTTGGGCCCGCGGCGTCTCTCTTTGAAAAACCCTATTTTCAGCTCCTTCATGACGCTCTCGCTCCCGGCGGGAACATCTCCACCCAAGCCGAGTGTCTTTGGCTCCACCTTCCCCTTATCGGCGAGTTACGCCGCGCTACACTCGAAATCTTTGAGACGGCTGAGTACGCATTCACCACTATCCCAACTTATCCGAGCGGCCAGATAGGATTTTTGGTGTGTTCTACATCGCCTAGCCGTGACATGAAAACGTCACTGCGATCCGTTCCTAATGCTCGCTACTACAATTCCGACGTGCACAAAGCCGCTTTTGTCTTACCCGAGTTTGGCCGCGCAGTCATAGAGGAGAACAAGGACATTTTACCTCTAGTCGGCCGCGCTCAAGCTCTTGCTGAACTGAATAAGCCGAAAAAGAAAGTGCTTCTCCTTGGAAGCGGCTTCGTCGCACGTCCTGCTGCAGAATACATAGTCCGTGATCCATCGAACGAACTCACAATTGGTGCGTCCAATCGCGACTCGACCTTCGTAACACCATGTTAAAGACGATGCCCAGCTTGTCGCACCCTCAAAAGTGCAGAAGCACTGGCACAGGGCCTTCCCAGCACGACGGCTTTGTCTCTTGACGTCACCGATACTTCTGCGCTCGAGGCCGCCGTCGCGGCTGTAGATGCAGTTGTTTCGCTCATCCCTTACACTCTTCATGTTTCCGTCATTGAAGCTGCCATCAAATGCAACACACACGTCATCACGACAAGTTACGTCTCGCCCGCGATCAGGGCGTTAGAGGGTAGGATTAAAGCCGCAGGCATTGTTGTCATGAATGAAATTGGTCTTGATCCTGGTATCGACCACTTGTATGCCGTGAAGACAATTGATGAGGTTCATGCTCAGGGAGGGAAGGTGTTTATTTTCCTCGTCACCTCCGAGCGCAAAAGAACGCTAAGGAGATTCGATATTTGGTTCTAGATCAAGCAATTCCACTCCTATTGTGGTGGCCTCCCTGCCCCTGAAGCGGCCAACAATCCTCTTGGATATAAATTCTCCTGGTCATCACGCGGGGTACTCCTCGCTTTGCTCAATGCCGCTTCCTGGCTAGAGGACGGCCAGGAACGCAGTGTCGAGGGAAATAAGCTGATGGCGCTCGCCAAACCGTACTATATATCCCCTGCCTTCGCGTTTGTCGCATACCCAAACCGCAACTCGGCACCGTACCGTGAGTGGTACCACATCCCCGAGGCGGACACCGTCGTGCGCGGTACTCTGCGCTACCAGGGTTTCCCTGAATTTATAAGAGCACTGGTTCAACTTGGCTGGCTTGACGGGGAGCCTAAGGAGTGGGTTAAGGATGGCCTGACATGGGCGGAGGCCACGAAGCGCGCTGCTGGTGCCAATGAATCGTCAGAGAGGTAGGTCAGCTCTTTGAGACTCCCATCCGTCGTTGACTCTATGATCCTGTAGCGCACTCGTATCCCGTGTCAAAGAGCTCTGCTCATTCCCCGACGCTATTGAAGCAGTGCGCGTTATTTCTGGCCTCCGCTGGATCGGACTTTTCTCTCACGAGCCTCTTGTCCCGCGTGGGGGTAACTTGCTCGACACGCTCTGTGCGCGTCTCGAGACGCTCATGGCATATGCGCCGGGCGAGCGCGACCTTGTCATGCTACAGCATAAGTTTGTGGTTGAACGAGCCGATGGTACTGAGGTGCGTACTTGCACGCGAAGAAAGCCTGAGGCTTTCTCCGCGCTGGCGACCATGTGAGCAAACCTGACATGCTGAAATGTGGACAGCAAATCATCACGTCGACACTCGAGGCGTACGGCACTACAGACGGGCACTCTGCGATGGCCCTGACCGTCGGCGTACCTTGTGGCATTGCTACACAGATGGTCCTTGACGGGACCCTCTCCACCCCAGGCGTACTGGTACCTTACGCGAAAGAAATCTGCGACCTTCTCGGCGAGCGATTGGAGGAGGAGGGAATCTCAATGGTAGAGCGAGTGTTGTAGAAGTGTATGCGAATTCACCTTTGATGGTCAAGTGACAAAGATCTACCCTGTCGAGCAGTGTAAAGAATGTAGTTGTAGTAAGAAGTGCGAAGAAATACAGAGGGGGTATTCAAAGTCGGAAGAACCCGCTAGAGATACAAGGTCTACGCACAGGTATTTTGAGGACAGTGGAGTGAACTGAATGGGTCATATACTATACAACGTGTCGCGGACATACCTAGTTCCGCCATTGCAGTACAATTGCCATCTGAGATAGCATGAGTGTGGTGAGAATCTCAGTCACAACTGCTAGCCCTGCGTGGCGAACGGTCAATAGAGCCGAAAATTCACGCGAGGCTTGCCCTGCTTCATAGACTGCGAGCAGCACCTTCCCGTCGACACACTGGATAATTCACATCACAATCAAACAAGGATGCGAGCGTGAGCGACGATTCGGGACATACCTCCATCCTGTGATTGGGAAGCCGCTTCCATTTGAGGAGACGTCCGCTCCGCGATGTGAAGTACTGCGAGCTGCAACGGAAGAACGGTCAGGAACGCCAAACCCAGTTCAGATTGGACTCACGCGTTAGAGCGCTTCCGACGGAGCGTGGACGTCATGGGTTGGGATGGTGCATTGCCATAGATGATGTGGCCTGGCGTACCGGCGGGGCCGAAGTAGAAGAAAGCAGCTCCAGGGCCCATGACGCCTTGATGCTTCTGCGCCCATGGGGTTTCACGTCGAAGTTGCACGAGTGTATTGGGCACTTGATCTACCTGATGGCGCGTATACAAGGGTTAAATAAGGTAAGAAAAAGAAGGAACAGCGTTGCACCTCCTGGCTAAAGAAAAGGTCAGCTCGCCAGTATGGATCATGAATGTGGGGAAGGTGGTGGCTAGCCTACACAGTAAAAGCGGTGAGGCCATCGAGGTCTTCGAAGCGCGTGTGGAACGGGTCCTCCCCTTTTTGCAGTAAAACATACGACTGTAACGCAGGCATGGGGAGGAGGGGAGAAGAGGGGCACAGGACTGGCTCTACGCAGCCGAGATGGGGACGGGTGTAATAATTATAAGGGGAGGGATAATACAAGGGATGCCTAACTTGGCCTGTAGCCATGTGTTACCAGCACCCTTGACTTATCATCCTACTTGCCTCGTGCTAGACACGTACAAGCTCGCGGCGCGTGCTAACAGAATTTCCATGCGGAAAGCACAATGATAAGCCCAGGTGAGGAACGGAATAGAACAACGATGGGCCAACTCGTGGGTGGTTGTTGACGTAGGCCAGAATACAGGGTTCACAGCAACCTGCCCCCAGGCTCTAAGAGGAGGGACAAATGTGCATCTTCTTCGGGACTATGCAGGAGTCTACTTAGGATTGCCAAACCCCTAGAGGATCAAGATGGTAATGGATAAAGGAAAGTGTTAGTGCCATATATCGGTACAATGCACCAATGACAAATAACGCGTAATTATTGACGGTTTCTCAACAAGTCCTGTGGCGTTCGGGTATGTGAAACGCCGATTGGCTCCCTGAGCTGACGATGACATTGTGGCATCGACATCAATGGAGGGAGAGAGTAGGGAGAGTAGGAGAAGGACGATACGCATACAGTACATAGCCACTTGTGATCACTCGACATGGATCGCGTATGACAAACTAATCGTATACTGGAATGGAATGCATGGGCGAGAGCGCGTGGGGACAAATGGGAGCCAACATACCATGAACGATGCCTAGCGACGAGGGTGGGCACCGGCTTTCAGCTTTCCGAATTCACGACCAAGAGGATCGAAAGACTAACCGTAGAATAAAGTCCACACGAGGATGAACGAGAAGGTATTCTCTTGTCCTGGATTCACGGCCTCGAGGAAGCCACCCTGGAAATACTTTTTGGGGCTCGTCTTGAGATTGAAGAAGTGGAGTATGACGGAAGTGAAGAGCGTCGTGAAAAGGAAGAGAATGAAACCGAGCGAGTTCTCAAGGCCGAGTATACCGGCGACTGCCCCAGTGAAGCAAGAGGAGATGAACTTGACGTTGTATATACAATTGTTGTTGAAGAAGACGTGGGGGGCAAATAACCGCTGTTGCTGGTCTTCTGAAGTGAGGGCTGACATACCCGAGACTTGGCTGGCAAGCAAGTTGAACTGGAGGACTCGGATGAGCGCGTGCGACGGCCGCTGGGAATATTCACACGGTCACACTGGACAAGTCGCTCTCGAGGAGAGAGGCTACCGCTTGCAAGCAATGTCTGCAGTCCCGGAGAACGTTGTCAAGATCGCTGTACTCGGAGCGACCGGTACCGTTGGACAACGGTTTATCACCCTGCTCGAGAACCATCCGTACTTTGTTGTACACGCTCTTGGCGCCTCGGCGCGATCAGCAGGGAAGGCATACGCCCTCGCCACAAATTGGAAGCAGACAACTCCCATACCATCTGGTGTGCGCGACCTTGTCATAAAGCCCTGCGTTCCTGAGCACTTCAAAGAGTGCGCAGTCGTTTTCTCTGGTCTGGATGCCGACGTAGCGGGTGATATAGGTATGGATAACAATTTTTTTCTTCTGCTCTCTTCGTTTTGCCTTGACGTGGATGTATATCGTAATTTCAGAGGCCGCCTTTCGCGCAGCTGAACTTGCTGTTTTCTCTAATGCCAAGTCCTATCGCAGGGATCCCGATGTGCCACTGATCGTGCCCCTCGTCAATCCCCTCCACCTCAACATCATCCCACAGCAGCGAGCCCTCCATTCACCCCCACTCAAAACTGGGTTCATCGTTACCAATGCCAATTGCTCGACTACAGGCGTCGTAATACCCCTCGCAGCATTAGAACGCGCTTTCGGCCCCGTCGAGTCCTGCATCATCACAACCCTACAAGCCATTTCGGGCGCCGGCTACCCGGGCGTGCCCTCGCTCGACATCTTCGACAACGTGGTGCCGTACATCTCGGGAGAGGAGGAGAAGGTGGAATGGGAGACGCTCAAGATCCTGGGTGAGCTCTCCGAGTCCGAGGCGGAAGCGGGGAAGTTCTCTTTCGACATGCGCGGGCGTACACCCCTGCGTGTCTCTGCGAGCTGCACACGTGTTCCCGTCGTGGAAGGCCATACCGAGACGGTCTCTGTACGCTTTTCACGGCGACCCGCGCCGAGCCCCCAGCAGGTGCGCGAAGCGCTCGCTGCATATACCCCCGCAGTGCAGTCTGCCGGCTGCCCCTCAGCTCCGCGCCACGCCATATGGGTCCACGAGGAGCCCGACCGTCCGCAGCCACGGCTGGATCGCATGTTTCAACAGGGTGCAGGTGTCTCTGTTGGCCGTGTGCGCCAGTGCCCAGTGCTGGACATCAAGTTTGTCGTGCTGTCTAATAATGTCAACATTGGCGCTGCAACGAGTAGCATTATCAACGCTGAGATGGCAATTTCGAAGGGACTAGTTGCGGTATAGTCGAGTCCAGTCCAGTCGCTGCGAAAAAAAGTACAATTTTCTGGCCACTGAAAGATAGCAGCAGGTAGGAGTACCGTAGGTTGTAACTGCTAAACATACGATCACTTGTCGAGAAGGGTTGGGATGATTTTGCGTGCAACAGATACAGCAAGTTCATGATACAACATGCGTGCATTTTCCACTACGACCCTGTCATCAATGCTAACCGCGCGGAGACCTCTGCCTGTGCGCGCACAAGGTTTGCCAAGTAGGACATCATCAATGTATCCTGTTCAGGGTTAAATTGTTGGCGAGATTATCGTCATCTCAGACATAATCCTGAAGTGATAGAGCGTACCTGGAGGCTACTTGTAAATCCACTTTTTCCTAACTCCTCTGCGCCGCCCCCTAATGCATCCATGAGATATCGTCCGAGTGCAGCATCCGCCGGCTTTCCGGCAGCTGCCTCCTGGGCATAAGCCAGGACACGGTCAAGCATTCCGAGTACATTCTTCAGCGTGCTGTCGAGTTGGGCGAGCTCTCCGACGGGTGATGAAGGGACATTTTCCAAAAGATGCACTGGAAGTCGTCGAACCGGCGAACGAGATAGGATCATGAGCAAAGGAAGCCCTTGATCAAGAAGCGACAGTGAACGCACGACCACTTCGCTCTGCATCATTGACGCGTAGAGTGATGGGTATTGGGACAAAGACGGCATTTTCAGGTTTCGGGAAGACGCCTACGGGAGAGCTGCGCGAGCTGACCGACTGGACACCAATGGGACGGAAAAACGGGTTTACCTGATATATGCCTTGACCCCGGCCTCCTCACCCAATTCGGTGCCAGTGTTCAGAGCAATATGGATGGCGGGATACGGCGCAGTTTCTTGCGAGTAGAAATTCTGAATTAAAGCAGAATAGGTGTTCAAATCTGATCCTGTTGAATACCTGCACGCCAGAGCCAAGCCAAAGTCTTCGTTAGGCCTTTTCGCCTAGCAGGTAATAAGATGTTTGAAAAAAGGCGCACCAGCCGACTATGGATTCTTTAGAATTAACACGTTGAGAAAGATCGAACATTGCGCGATGATAGTCCATATCGACGGCGACCTGCTCGCTGGTCTCCGAATGCAGCACCGCGAACGCGGTCCGCACCGAGACGGCGTCATCACCTTCACTTCTTGTGCCGAGGAGGGTGCCGATGACGCGTTGCTGGGAGTCTGTGCGGCGGAGGTAGTGGTCCAGGATGGAGAAGAGAGCGGTCGGGTGGATGGTGACAGAAGGGGGCCGGCTGAAAGTTGTGTCAACAAAAATATAGGTGGGATCGCATAGAATAGGGCGGGTAGTACTATACGGGACCAGAGGAGAGGCCTAGGCAGACTGCGGATGAAGGTGGGCCCAACGTCATTTAGGTCGAATTCACAAGGTCAAGCCAAGGGAGGTCGGAGGTCGTGAGAGGGCGAAGCCAAAGTCTCTCATCACAAACAAATAATAATAATAATAATATTCAAGAGAGCCGGGAATTTCCGAACTCGTCTTACAAGTTGACAACGATGCCCTCCGAGGAAACAAAGGTTCGTCTCGTCCCGAACGCTCTCCTTCATACAATCTTTAAAATTTCTATAGGAACGCATTGTTCGTGCTATTGATTTCGGCCGCGTATGTTCACTCCCTGGTCTTATGCATGTCCACTAACTGCCACCTAGACCGTGCTCCACTTTGGTTGGATTCCGTTCATCATTTATGTTGGCTACACGCGGAGCAATCCTCAACCGTCCCTTATTAAGTGCGTTTGATGATTTTCTTGTTTTCTTACAAACGTCTGAACGGACTCCCTAGATTGATCAGCCCGCTGGCATGATTCCTCACATCCCACAATTCTTACCCGCTTCTCGTACGCACCTAGTACATACGCGAGATGTCCGTTCCCAAAAGTAATAACGCACGAACCCCACTCCCTGTTGGAATTTTTTTTTTCGTTCACTCCGGTGAGTTGGTCGACAGAAATTGGCCCCAGTGATTACATTCTTTGGTGGTGGTGTTCGTGCTTTTCTGTGTACGCGACACCCTGAGCAACCCACTATATTACTGCTGGGTAACCTTGCGGATTAACAAGGCCAGATATGATCTCCGGAACTGTGTTTTCTGCCTTCGTAATTCAACCAGCCTCTAACTGACCAATTCCCCAGTGTAAATGAGTTTTCTCTGTATAAACATGGTGGGATACACGAGAACACATGAGAGGTTGGAATTTGGGCCATTCTCACAGATAGATGCGGCGAAGATCACTCCTCATTGTGATCCGCTTGCAGATTGGGCACACCCCTGAGGCATTCAGACAAAGAAGCCAACATGCGCTGCAGCACACATGCCAACACCCTATGCTGACCGTTGGCTCGCTATACACCTCGAGACAGATGCGACACGCAAACGCTGCACCGTCTGCCGGGACACCCTAAAATATGCTTGAATGAGCAAGCAGAGTTTTATCTGTGTAAAAGTAAAAAATGCCAACATACCGTTAGCAACTGCACTTTACTCTCTAATGCAGTGATGAGTGCTTGTGAGTCTTCCCTGTGTCGTGCACGCTCGATAGCCAAGTCCACTTCTGCCTCCTCCGCACGCCGACCTGTGTCATATCTAGACGGCTCCAAGTTGCCGCCCTCAGTGAGCACGTCTGCCTCGGTGAACTGCGTGGCTCCAAAAGGGCTCAGGTCATCTCCCTCGACATCAATCTCGTCGTCAACGTCCTCTGCGGCCTGATCGCCTATCACAAACCCCAGCGCTACAGCGCCAGCCCTCGCACCGCTCCTGAGTCGGAGGCGCCGCGCCCCATCGGGTGTCTCGCTCTCTTCCCATACGTCATCCTCGCCCTCATCCGCATAGTCGTCGACATTCAACGGCGTGTCTCGGTCGGCCTCTGTGTCCATGTTCCCACCGGGGCGATGCAGTTCCCCATGTGCTAGACACGCATCAACGTGTGCCGTGATGACATCCGGGTCCCCTTCAACGTCCTGCATGCAGACCGGGCACTGCTCCGCACCAGCCCTTGTGCGGCCCTTGCCTTTCCCGACGGCCGGGACGTCGTCATCACGCGTAACGACGCGGAGTGCCATGTGCCGCGCCTTGCGCCGACGCTTGATGGAGCTGAGGGTCTTCGCGAGGCGCGGGGAGAACGCCGCTGTGTCATCACGATCACGGAGATGCAAGGCTGCGCGCCGACGCACTATGGACCTGTGATGTGGTTGCGTGAGCATATACTCCAGAATGACTGGGTGGATCCGGCGAGAGTGCGTACAGGGATGGCAGACGTACGGTACATGTGCCGAAGGGTGTGGGTCAGAGAAGCACCCGAGATCGCCGACGTGGTCGAGAATGGTCTGTACACGTGAACTCTCGAGTGTGTAATGCTGCCCGAGTAGGCGGAGCGGGATATGCTCCCCACAAATGGGACATTCACGCGTCTCGGCACGCTTGGCTCGATGTGGCCGGATGGAGGCAGTGTGAGAACAACTACAAAGCACGAGAAAGAGCACTCATGGCGTACCCCGCTTAGCACCCGCCGCCGACACGAGTGCAGACGTTGACGCAACGACGCTAATATATTCCCTATAGGCAGGGCTGTCCACTATGTCAGGAAGGGACCGTTTCCTGCTGCTGTTTGCCACACTCGAATTAGACTCCGTGAACTCGAGGAGGTTGCGCTCTAGGGGAAGTACCTGGTCGTTCTGCCCGGCATATTCTCCTCCCCTCGCACAGGAACAGCACGTATGGAGAGCTGGGAGGTTTGAGGTGTCATGGGTTCTACCTGCGAAGAGAACCAAGGAACGCACAAGGGTGGATGCTCACTTGGTCAAACAGATGGAAGTAATGGAGCCGAACCGCACAAATTAAACTGATACTACATGGGCCGGGCCGGGCCGGAGGCAATAGGAAAGGCATGGCAACGCGTTCGTTTGATCCTTTTTATATACACCATACTCGATGCTGGAAGACTCGTTCCAGAGATAGTACCAGCGGACTATCGGGTGATGCTTGACAAGTCTGTGTTTCTCGTATGTGTGCTTAGAGCTTTTGTTGCAATGCACGCAGGACCACGCTTCTTCCTCTTTAATAGACCGTAACGACCATTCCTAGCTCAGTTAAAGCATTTGTAGTCGCTCTGCCTTTGATATTAACCACGTCCCTGATCACGGCAAAGAAGAGGGGGGGGAGGAAGCGATAACTTAATTCTTTGATCGTGACAAACAAGACCCTCTATTAATTCTATTACCCGAGAAAATCGTGAGGCAAATTAAGAAAATACGGTAAACAAGCGTGCCGAATTGGTCTTGCTCCTGTTATATGTCTGTGTGGAAGCGTTTAGCCCAAATCATCTTCAGTGGGCTAGCCAGGTGTTGGCGGGCCAGGCGAAGGCGCGCGGCTGCCCTGTGCAGGAGACCGCAGCCAGCGTGCTGCCGCGGAACTGGGGCCAGCACCCGGCGTCCGCCCACCGGACCGAATGGGCGGGTGAAATTTCTCGAGGACCAGTCTCGCTCCTGCGCAGCGATACGATACACATGTGTCGTGGTCGCCTAGTGGTCGCCTGCGAGTCGCAGCAGTTGATAGGGCAAATGCGGCTGGCGCACGGCATGGGGCCCCTCATCCGTGTGAGTTTACGACAGATGAGGCCTGTGAGCCTGAGAGAATATGGGGTGAAACAGTGTAGGATCATGGGTCACAAACTTGTTTGATGGTTTCGCGCATGGGGCCTCTCGGTTGTCAGCCCGGGAGTAAAACGACTGGGATGCCTCAGGCTGCTATCAAAATACCTGGCACGCAAATCACAATACATAGCTTGCAGGGTTGCAGCCTGCAAGCCTGATGTCGAACGCACCGCGTTCGTGCATGCGCACGCTCGAGTTTATCTGTTTTCCCTTAGTTTACATTCTTGCTTACTGTTTAGCCTTTGGATCTGCATATCTAGCAGATTTATCACACTCCTTAGGTCTTAGTTTAGTGCTTCATATCACACACTAGTTTAGTAGCTAGATTCATGTTTGTGCTACAGTACTAGTACAGTTCACCCTTTTGCGTACAGTTTCAGTTTAGCTTAGTCATGTATCGTGGGAACTCCCACTGTGTCTGCCAGACACCGCGCGTGCCACGCATCGAACATTGAATATCATCACATTTCATTGGAATATCATTGCATTTCATTGGAATTATCTACCTTGGGTTTTCATACCTTTCCACACCTGAGCCATCTGATGTACTAGTATGGTGTGTACATGTCCCCATTGAACCAGGGATAGTGGGCTTAATAATGTGTTGTACCTATGCAGCACGTACATACAATGTATGCCCCATACCAGCCATTTCACGTCTACCCGCCCATGTCTGCGGCGGACTTTTTGCCTAGAGGGACTCCCCAGCACCCAGCGCGACAGCGCACTGTGGCCAGATCAATGTGGGACCAATACCGTCTTCTTCTGGGCTGAAATACGGTTGTAGGTGTCTTTGTGGGGGTAGGGGAATGAGGAAGAGACCATATACCATATACGGTATTTCGGGTGCGGCCTTACTTGTACGGGATGATCGATGATCGATCGATGCAAGTTCTCCCGAGCATGGGAATAGTACGCTCCGGATGAAACATCTAGGTGGGCGACTCCTACCTTGGAACGTAGCGGAGCAACTCGGTATAACTGCCACGTAGGAGAAGTCTATCACCTCGCTGTTCGTATGCTAATCACATTTATTTTTCTGCATATTCTTTACCCGAATACTCGATGACCGTTTCGCACTTTCTTGCGTGTCGTGACGTGGCAATACATAAATTCCTGGAAGAGGATTCGGTCAAGTGTCAGTGACAATGAAAAGCGGATGAAAAAAGAGAAATGAATCATTACGATTCGTAGGCTGCTCGATGGGACTAAACACAATCGTGTGAGACAGAACATCCAGGCGTAAAAGTAGGCGGTAGAGGGACGCGAACAGACGTGAGGGAAAAAATGAAAACCTGGGAGGATCTAGCTTGTGCGCGTGACTCGGACATCATTGCCACGGTGGAGTGCGTGACAAGTCGATAACGGGGTTGCTAGGAGGATAGTTGATGGGTAGAAAGAAAACGCGGGAAAACAGTGAAGAACATCTCGCACGCAAATCGTGTTATGATTGTATAAACAACTGATGAGAAGATGGCATGAAGGTTGTTCTGTGCGGCTGTGCGGGAGATGCGAGATGAGGATAAAGATATCCACAGGGCCGTGGGTAGAAGGGAAAGGTTAGCTTAGATGTGTTTGCCAGAGGCCAGAGACAACGCCTTGCAGTGTTATCTTTCGCACCCGTCCTTCCTCTTCCTGTGACAAAAGCTTTGAGAGCACGACTACGGCTTTGGCAGTGCCAGCACGATCCTCCCGGAGGCCTGAGCCGCGAGCGTTCACATTGTCAGACAACATGAACTTAACAGCGCTCGAGATCATGAATTGATCTTCATTAGATACGGGGGTTGGCATTGATCGGCCGTGTTGAATGAAAGAACCGACCCGGGCTCCTCGATGACGAGGAGGGCACATTTATAGATATCAGCTTGACATGGCATGCCAACACGCTTCATGCTGCTAGTGGCCATAGGAAAGCGGTCGTAGACACCTTCGAAATAACGCTGTGTCGGAGATTCTATGGCCCGGGGGTCACTGCTTGCTTGCGAGAAGGGTACAGATGCCCAGGGAACTGAATGGCGAGCTGTTAAACTGTCGTGCGATTAATACGGTCAGTAACATGGTCAGTTATTACTTGAGCTCCCGGACGTATCTGGGTCTATAGGGACAGGATCTAGTGTGAATAGGTCACGGTCGAGGACCGCAGGTGTTAGTAACCTTACTAGTAGAGATAGGACGGATAGGACGCTTCAGGTCATTTGCTGACTTAGATTTCTCCCTGCATTATGACGGCGTATTGTCAACATCGATATCCAAGGTACGTGGTTTCTCCGGCGAAGGGTAGAGCACAGTCGCACGGCGGATTGGCCGCGGACTATCAGGCATGAAGGCCGAGCGACTCGGAGCCCCTCCGACAGGACGCCAGGAACTTGAAGTGGGAACGACATCACGGCGGTCATTCTTCGCCGGAGTCGACGAGGCCAAGCTCTGACTTGAACTAGAGTCTTCCTCGACCTGAAAGGTCCGATTGGGAGGGCCTGCCCTGCACGACGGCCTTCAAGTTGTCACTTCTAAAAACGCGCAGCGCGGAAGTGGTGACGACGACGAGATCGCTATTTCTGACTTGGCTTGGATGACTAAGTGTCGTTGCTATGCCATTTCTCTGTTGGGCACTGGCCCTGATATATATGCGCATGAGGCCTTAGGACTTTCTTCGAAAGTTTCAGAAGCCAACTCTTCCTGACAGCCGGCCTCACTTCGGAGCGTCTCGGCGGGTTTATATCTATCTGACTTGATTGTTATCAACCACATCATGACGCATGTTGTCCTCGTCCTATCCCCACCTCGACCGGTCACTAGTACTGTCATTTCCTAAAGTAATCTGGGTTCTGGCCGATTAATCTGCATGCTGAAAAGATATTCTATGGGGAACAGCCGGCCGTGGCTCTTATGAACGCTCCTTGCCTCAAAAGCATTTTCCAACACGTCGAAACCCCAGTGAAGTGCACCTACTAGTAGTCCATATATAAAGGGAGGGTTTCCCAGCCACCTAAGACCGCATTGCATCTTTCTTGCCCCCATTCCCATCCCTTGGAATGGCGCCGTACTTTATCCGCAATCTCGTCCCGCGTCGCCAAGCTCAGGACGCGAACCGTAAGCAACTTTCACAGGTTCTGCTCTCACTTACTTGGATTCAATGGGCACAATTCCTCACCGGGTACAATTCTGTCTTGTCGTGACCCGTTTTTCCAAAACTAATGTTGGGACTTGAAATAGATGGCTTGCTTGGACTTGCGATGCAATCGATTTTTTCAATGTTACCCTTAGCGTCACTAATTTGCAACAACAATTTCACCAAGCCAAGCCATCTTCCATCGTGCGTCGCGATCTAATTTTTCTACTCACCGCCTCTGAGAGGAACTGACAACGTCAGACTACGGCCATAACGTTGACTCTTCTAGTCCGATCGATCGGTGCTGTAAGTACCTCTTCCCACATATGCTTTGCGGAAACGACACCAAAGATTTGGGCGGTGGGCACCCAGCCTCGAGCGCTTTTTGTATTCAGTCACCATCCGCTGAACGATTGGAATCTAACTTCCGACTCGATGCGGTCAGCGATCCTGCGTAGCAGTAAACCATATTGACATACGGTTACGAGCCTCCCTTTTTCGAGCGACCTTCTTTAGAATGACGCGATCATCTTACTCTGCAGAGAATATTCAGATAAGAGCTGATCATCCCTGTCATTGCAGATCCTCTTCGGCATCTTGTCTGATCGCTTTGGACGCAAATGGCCGCTTGTAGCAAATCTTCTCCTTTGTGCTGTGGTTCAGCTTGGCACAAGCTTTGTCCAGACCTTCCACCAGTTTCTTGCCGTACGGTCTCTCTTTGGCGTTGCGATGGGCGGTGTTTGGGGTCTGGCTTCGTCAACCGCACTCGAAAACCTCCCCGTTGAAGCACGCGGGCTTGCATCAGGCGTGCTGCAACAAGGATATGCCCTCGGCTACCTCATTTCCGCCATGCTAAACCTGTTCATTGTCCCGAAGACCCACTACTCCTGGCGCGTGCTGTTTTGGACCACTGCAGGGATTTCTTCCTTCGCAGCCGCCATTCGGGCCCTTATCCCCGAAAGCGAGGTGTTCCTCCGTGCTAAAGCGCAAGAGCGCGCACTTGGCGCTAATACCGGAAAGAAGACCAAGGTATTCATCCATCAAGTAGGCGCGATGCTCAAAGTGCATTGGGCGTTGTGCATATATGCCGTATTGCTCATGGCTGGTACGTTGGTGTTGCCGATTTTATTGGACGAAGAAAAGTCTCAATTGGGGAACAGGTTTTAATTTCCTTTCCCATGGTTCTCAGGATTTGTACCCAACCTACCTTAAGACGGGCAAAGGTTTTGACAACCGGCATGCGATCATCGCAACAATCATCGGCAATTGCGGAGCTATCACGTGTGTCTCTCATTTCCACTCGCTATAGGAGCACCAATCCATTTCCTCTTCACACCACAGCGGCGGCGCCCTTGCAGGCTCTATTTCACAGCACATCGGGCGGCGGCTCACGATCATTTTGTTTGTTATGTTAGCCGGTGTTTTCATTCCGCTCTGGATACTTCCCTCTAGTTTCAAGGGGCTTGCTGCTGGCGCTTTCTGCGTACAATTCGGCGTGCAGGGTGCGTGGGGTGTTATCCCCATACAGCTCGCAGAGATGAGCCCACCCGGATTCCGTGCTACATTCCCGGGCGTTGCTTACCAACTCGGAAACGTACGCTACTTTTGCAGCGTGTTTACTGGTTAACTAATGACCAGCTCTGGATGATAGATGATATCGTCAGCATCCGCACAGATTGAGGCGATAGGCGGACAACACTTGGAAACAACGATCATAAAGAATGGGAAGCCTACAGTCGTGCCCGACTATGCGACAGTGCAAGGCATTCTCCTTGGCGCCGTGTCTACTTTCGTCATCTTCATCACTATCATTGGGCCTGAGTGCGTCTCGTGCCTTTGTCACCCCTCAAAGCTGAGGAATACTGACTTTCCTGGTGTAGGAACCACGGATCGCACTTTGAGTCACAGAAGACTGCGTTCGAGGAAGGCGGCCCAGAGAATAAGGGCGAGTCAAAAGACGAAGAGAACCTTCCGGGCTTGACCGACGCGCAGTCGGAAGAAATCAGCGACAAGCCGTGATCGCGTTGCCCTCCCCGCGTTCAAGTTGTCTCGCTTCCCATTTGAAGGTACCTAATGTCGTGATGATGTATGATAGAACGTGCTTGATGGATCGCAACATATCTACACCAAAGTCCAAAGTTCCTCGTAGATACAAATGTCTGGTTCAGGCATCGTCTGGCCGCCGGGAAACTTTTGTCCAAAAAAAACCGCAGTTGCCAACGGAGAACCGGTCTCGGCGTCACATCAGTTTTCCCTGTCCCCCAAGCGAATTGCTTGTTGACTTTTCCGGGAGAAAATCACTGCATAATCAGGCATCGCCGACTAGTGAATAGTAGTGATGTGTGTAAAAGATGTCTATGATGGTTCGTTACTCGTTCATATTGCTTATCATCAGTAGGCAATGGCATGGGTACCATCACTAAATTATGGACAGTCATACAACACAGCATGGTGATCACGAGTTGATTTTGCCGTGAATCTATTTGTATCCCCTCGCACCTTGTTGCGATCCTGCCACAGGGTTATGTCATACTCGCCC
>Ga0210393_10002296_pt1 | contig 15818 bp, 21 predicted proteins | sample IncBWC27OmetaG_FD_160068 | JGI IMG/M metagenome (GOLD analysis project Ga0210393, IMG submission 160068) | Forest soil microbial communities from Barre Woods Harvard Forest LTER site, Petersham, Massachusetts, United States - Inc-BW-C-27-O ... | reverse complement strand
TGATGTGAGGTTATTAGAAAGTAGCTCCCAGAGTGAAATGGGACTTTGTGGCAGCATGCTTAGGGAAAGCTAGCCTGATATACAGTAGTTGGATGGGCCAGTGGATATCTCTATTATCTAGAGTATGTGTTGTCAGTGCTAAGAAATTTTAGAGAAAGAGGAAGACACACTACGGGCCTGTCAGAAGCAGGCTGGAAGGTGAACTAAAGGGACTAGTTGGCATGAGGGGCCAGGTTGATCCTAAAAATATTGCACAGGTTGGGTTGCTGTGCCATAGTGAAGTGAGCATGAGCAAAGAGTAACTTAGAGAGGAAAAAAGACTTACAAACAAGAGGAAAAAACCATGGCTTAAGAAGACCATAGGCAGACTCGGAAAATGGCAAAGGTGTGTAATCCACATTGGTGTACAGTGAGGTTAGTTGAGGGAGGGAAGAGAAAAAGTGGGGGGTGAAAAAGGAAGGGATCATGAGGCAGAGGTGAAATTAGATGTTGCTTTTATGTGAGAAAAGCAACAAGTTGGTTGCTCAAATTTAGGCAGTAGGATTAGGGTTTGATTATTGTCAAATTTTTGGACAGGTCTGATTATAGTGTCATTATGTTGTATTTACATGCACTTTTTTGTCAGCAAATAAACTTGTTTCCACAGTGAGTAAGCAGGTTTTTTTTTGCTGATGTAAGTACTAAAGTGCAGTAAGAAATTGAAACAAGCACCCGAAAATTGAAAATCTCAGAATTGGCATCTTTTCCCCATTTTCCTTCTTAGATTTCGGCTCCTCAGCCAGGAACTCAAATTTGTGGCTCTCACGGACGGGATGTGAAACCGCAACTAGCATGTGGTGCGGCGATAAAAGATTTTAGGCTACGCTGACAAAGAGCTGCCAGTGTTTGACAAAATCACAAAATGGGACTTCTCCGAATTCGTTCCGCACAATATCCATGGCATGGCCGCAGTACTAGTGGATCGCAAGTTGTATTTATACCTACCGAGTTAAAGCCCTAGCCATCATCATCTATCCATCCATGTCTACGGCAACAATTAAGGACAATGCTATTCAACCAACACCAACACGCACTACTAATACCATTACCTGGGCACACCAAAGCCAGTTACCTAAATTACCGATTCCGCCCATAGAGGACACTTGTCGACGTTATCTTACCGCACTCAGAGCACTACAAGATGAAAGGGAACACGAAAAGACCAAAAGGGCTGTTGAGGCCTTCTTGCGTAGTGAGGGCCCACATGCTCAAGAAATGCTAATTGAGTATGCCAAGAACAAGGATAGGTGCGTCATCTCTACGCCTCTGACATGGGGCGACGGCTAGGTACTGAACCCTGGTTCGGACTTGGCCCAGTTACATCGAAGAGTTTTGGTACGGCTTGCCTGCAATCGCCCTCATCCTAGTAACTTAACGCCTCACGGCACTCAGGTATGAGTCCTATCTTCAGCATTCCGACCCAGTAGTGCTCGCATTGAACCCTTTTTTTGTCCTTGAGTACGTTTGTACTAACCCTCTTCTAATCTCCATCTACGTGGCTGAAACGCTTCCGACAGAAATGATCCAATGCCTTCACGTAGCACTCAACTCCCCCGAGCAGCTTCGCTCATTATCTCCTCGCTTGGTTTTATTCATGACCTCCGCACGAGTACGCTTGAGCCAGACACCGTCCGCGGCATACCTCTCGACATGGACCAGTACAGCCGGCTGTTCGGCACTGCACGTATCCCGACTGATCATGGGTGCAGGATGGAGACAGCTTCAAACTCCAAACACATCGTTGTACTCCGGCGCGGCCAGTTTTGTGTGGTCCCCTATCGGCATCCAGTTAACCCAATTGCTGACGATCACACATTTCCCTCTCATCCCAGATTGGTTTGACGTCCTGGATGAGCAGGACTGCCCAATTCTTACAGAACGCGAGGTCCTTCGCAACTTACAAGCGATTGTCGCCGATGCGGACAAATTGCCAACATCCGAGGTCGCTCGAAATGCGCTTGGTGTTCTCACCACCGAGAATCGCAAGGTGTGGTCTGGCTTGCGCCGCACCCTCTCGCAGGACCGTCGTAACGCTGCATGTCTCCGTGTGGTCGATCAGGCGCTGTTCGTCGTCTGCCTCGATGACGCCGCGCCAGAAGGGCTGGCGGAGCTTTGCGGGAACTTCTTGTGTGGTAGTTATCGTCTTGCCGGGGGCGTGCAGGTAGGGACATGTACGAACCGTTGGTATGATAAGGTAAGGGCATGTCTCCCGGGAGGACACTCGATTAACTGGAATCATGACACGTGCTTTATTTTACCCGCAGCTACAGATCATTGTGACGGCTGATGGCGCAGCAGGTATTAACTTCGAGCATACCGGTGTTGACGGACACACCGTGCTTCGGTGCGTAAGCCCTTATATGGCCTTATGGTTGATCTCGTTGTGCTATGTGGACCGTGTGTAGCTTTGCAGCGGACGTGTTCACAGAGGGTCTTATGCTTCTCGCTCGTTCTATCAACCCGACTGCCCCCACCCTTTTTCACGCGCCAACCATAAAGCCTTCAGCCTGGCGGTCGTCAAACGCCGTGCACGTGGCCCCAAAGAAGCTTGAGTGGATCTTCGAGAACACGCCCGAGCTGCGGGTTGGCATTCGGTTCGCCGAGACTAGACTCAGTGACCTCATCTGCCAGAATGACTGTGCTGCGATGGAGTTCCGCGGGTACGGAAAGATGTTCATCACTTCTCATGGCTTTAGTCCGGACGCGTTCATCCAGATGGCGTTCCAAGCGGCATATTTTGGACTATACGGTATGTGTGGTCTTCTTACATCTCGGCAATCCATACCTCCCGTTTGGTGACCAGGCAGGATCGAGTGCACGTATGAACCGGCGATGACCAAGGCGTTCCTACATGGTCGCACGGAGGCAATCAGGACAGTGCAATCAGAGAGTGTCCACTTTGTCAAGGCGCGTCGTTCTTTGTTCATGGTCCCGCCATTGCTTACTGTAATGTGTCGTGTGCCACTTGTATGATAGACATTCTTCTCAGAAGCTCCGCCACAGGCAAAAATCGACGGGCTCCGCCGCGCGTGTGAGAGGCACGTGCAGCTCACGAGGGAGTGTTCGAAGGGGCTTGGTCAGGACCGGTGCGGAGTTTTCTGCACTCCTGCGGCTCGTGACTCACTTATTACTTCTGATTATCTGCACCAGACATCTCTACGCGCTTTACTGTCTCCTCCGCCGTGAGCTTGAGACGAGCGCAGACATGGGCGTCAATTCATGTGGTGCATCCGCACTCCCAGAGATCTTCCGCGACAGCGGCTGGTCGACTCTCGGCACGTCCATCCTCTCGACATCAAACTGCGGCAACCCTGCGCTCCGCTTGTTCGGCTTTGGACCAGTCGCTGCAGATGGGTACGGCCTGGGGTATATCATCAAGGACGATGGGTTGTCCGTCTGTGCGGCCTCGAAGCACCTGCAGACCCGTCGCTTCCTGGACACGCTCCAGGGATATCTTGAAGAGGTGCAACGCGTACTTGTTGCACTCGTTCGTTCCGCGAATGAGCGACCGGAGCCATTCGTGGATCACGCAGGCGTTCTCCGGGACTCAAAGACCGGACGGAGAATTAACGGGAGTGTGCCGGTGAGCGATGACGAGGAAGAGGTAGACAGCATACGTGCGTTCCTCTTTCCCTTTCTCGTCTCAGAAGTGAGATGACCTGTTTTGCACAGCCACGTATTCTTTTTTTGACAGCTATGATATTGAGCTCCTTGGGAGGACCCGCAAGCGACAGGACCCGCACACCGTGGGTAAGCCGTTCTCTGAGACGATGAACGCTCAAAGGACCAGACTAATGTGTTCTGGTTCTAGGAAAGGTCATCCCTTTAGTGGAGTATTAAATAAATGCCTGCGGGGGTGCGAATGCTATTGAATACTGTATACGGTATACTCTGCGTAGTGTAAGCGTAAGCGCCTAAGCCCGGCGCGCCTAACTACATGTAGGCTGTGCAAGTGAGTGCTTACATAAGTTACATCCTCCAACCGTGGAGCCGGAAAAAAAAGTTGTCGTACCCTGTCAAAAGCCGACCAGGATGTCCCCCACTTTCGCTGTCAAGGAAAAGGAATCCGGCATGGCGCGCATCCTTGGATCTGGCACCTCCGGTGCGTGTTCCGTAACAAACATCACTCGTCCGGCGCAACTATCGAGCGCGGGCTGATCGGCCACGCAATTGTAGGCGTCGCTGAGCTACTTATCTTCCACCCGGTCGACACGATTGCGAAACGTCTTATGAGCAACAAAGCCAAGGTATTAACTTCCTTACTTTTCCTTCAGACATTGATGACTTGACTTGGTAGGTCACACTCTCCACACTCTCCCCAATTATTTTCCGTGAGTACTCCACAGCTCCCCTGGGGCGAAAGCTATTCTCGCTCTTCCCTGGTCTCGGGTATGCCGCGGGTTACAAAATCTCACAACGGATTTACAAGTTTGGCGGCCAACCCTGGATCAACGACGTGCTTGCACGGAACTACAGGACGAACTATACGAACGCATTTGGCGAACGGAAGGGCAAATTGATGATGCAGGCGACCGCGGGCAGCCTGACGGGTATCGGCGAGGTGGTTCTCCTCCCACTTGATGTGCTCAAAATCAAGCGTCAGGTCAATCCTGAAGCGTTCCGCGGCCGCGGCATTGTCCGTATCGTCAGAGAGGAGGGAACGGCGCTGTACCGAGGTTGGGGTTGGACGGTTGCTCGCAACGCTCCAGGTTCCTTCGCGGTACGCTCTCGATTCCCTCCCCACCCGCCGCCTTTTCCCCCCGCACTGACGAGCGAGCGGGCAGCTTTTTGGTGCAAGTGCAGCCACAAAGGACTATGTCCTCGGCGTATCAGACTATAGCAAGGCGACATGGACGCAGAACCTTGTCGCCTCTGTCGCGGGTGCTGTCGCATCTATCACCGTCGCAGCGCCTCTTGATACGATCAAAACGCGGATCCAGAACGCGAATTTTGAGCAAAAGACCCGCGGAGTGACGATTGTGCGCGACTTGCTGCGAGATGAGGGTGCCGTTGCACTCTTCAAGGGACTCACGCCTAAAGTATGCTGAGTCATTGCCCAGTCATCCTGCGTATATTCTGGCTCTGACTAGTCACCTAGATCTTGGTTGTGGGGCCAAAGCTCGTGTTCAGTTATACTATCGCTCAGTCTCTGATTCCATGGTTTGCAAGATACGTCTGAGTCTCGGTCCAGAGCTCGACTTCGGTTACGCCTTCACGGCTCGCTCTGCTTCCCCGGAGCTTTCGACGCAATTATCACCTATAACTACCTTTCGCATAGCATAGATTATCAATGAATCCATTTCATACCTCTGCTCTGTTTGTCACTCGGTCGAAGGATTTGTCTGATGATGTGCATGTCCCATATATGGTTCATGTATGATATTGCAGTGAGACGGATCCCTGTATCTGCCTTTCCACGTCCGCGAAGACTGGGTTTCAACAATATTAATGTCCGTTTTCGTTTCGAATGGACGCGCCTGTAATTCCCGTTAAATCAGCATTCCGCCTCACCTTATCTACGCCCTCGACAGTCAACAGGGACCGGCCGGGCCGGGCCTCTACCTTGCATTCGGTGCTTGCTCAGCAGCGTTGAGTGATGAACCATCAGTGGTTTCTTTCCTCTCCCTTCCCTTGACCCGCTTGCCTTTCTCTCTCTTCCACCCTTCTCATTCGCCCTTCCATATCCCATGTCCCAGGCGAAACTGTTCGTATCTCTTCTAATTTTACCCTTCAGCAAACTCATCTTTCCACAGAACGCTTCGCCCTCCGCCAAATATCGAATTTGTCCAAGGTCAGCGCCTCATCTCTGATGGTCCCCCCCATTCCCGTTTCCTATATCTCCCATTATAGGGTACCCCGGTATTCCTCCAGGGGCTCCTGATAGACCTCAAGCCGCAGTCAAAGGGGTCAGTTTTGCCTCATGTCATGTCGTCTTCCCCTCTCAGCCGTCGACTCCTCTATCAGGCCATCGAACTTCGTTTGGGCCCTCAGGGTGTTAAGGCCAAGTATGTACGCGTAGAACTTCGAAAGATTGAGACCCTCCCCGGCGTTCCTCCAAACGCGTACTACGACTTTGTCGGCCAGAGCCCGATCAATCTCTGGCAGTCTAGCGAGGAATATAGCATGCTGCACAGCGTACGCCGTCTTAAGATTGTTCTCCTCTTACCACTTCTTAGTTCTCCTTCTCCCATCAGCAAGATATCCCTTTCTACATTCGAATACCGGAATCTATTCCCCCAACCCTCGCTCTCGAAAACGGTGGTACGTTCCATCACCAGATCCTTCCGGCGCTTCCCTAATCTCTGGTCCTCACAAGCTGGTATCAAGTATGAGCTTGTAGGCCGAGTGTGCATTCAAGGCAAGTCGTACGTATCTCCTTTGATGGCCATTACTTGCCTTTGAATCCACTCCTCTTTTCCTGCTTCTCTGTCGTTTAGCGGATTCTTCCGGCGCAATAAGCCAATCATTCTTTCTTCCTCTACCCCAATCGTCATCGATAAACACGAACTCCACTCCACTTGGCCAGTCTTCCAACAGCACGAATCACGCCACCTCACCCAAGATGCAGTAATGCTCACCGTTGACCGATCGCAGAACTGCTATGGGCCGGGCGATCGCGTCTTGGTGCATGCAACAATCCGCTCTGACAATGCGCATACCACCATTTTACGTGGTTTCGAGTTTACGCTCAAGGAAACAACCATTTTTCGTGCTGGTCCACACGTTACAGGGAAAAGCGGCGCGCCTCAGGTCAAAATCAACATCATCGGCGAGCAAAAGGTTCTCGTCAATATGACAATGCACAGCGGTCAGATCCATCGCTCGGAACTCTCAGTGGTGGTTCCGCAGACCCACACCACGACGACACTCACCTCTGCACGCCACATTGATATTACCTATGTACTTATCGTCAAAGCGTTGATGGGTACTGGTAAACCCCTGATCATGGAGCTTCCAGTTATTGTGTCCAACTGGCCACGGTGAGCCTGCGCGAGCCCTTCCTGCCCATTCCCTCCCTCACTTCTTGGGCCCTCAGATACGTTTCTGCAGAAGCGGTCCGGTACGTGGCCTTTGCTCACTCGGTTTTTAGCCTAAGCCTCATTTGGTCCATCTAGCCGCATTGGCATTGCTCCGAGCTTAAGTCTTCAACAACCCGTGATACCCATGAACTCCATAACAACTACGGGCACACGCCCACTTACGGCCCCAGCTGTCGGCCAAGCGGCGACTGTTGCCGCTGGCGGCTACCCTTACGCACCATTGCAAGACCCCGTAAAGGATTCACGGCTAACAAGTACGGTGCCCAGTAGCAGAGGCCCTTCGGTCCCCCCAGACGAGATGGGCATCATTGCACGGCCGAGTTCAGAGGGCGACGACCCGCAGACTCAATCGCAATCCGAGCCCACTAGTTCCACCCCCAGGCGGCGCTCTCGAACGGGTAGCGCGGTACTCGCATCTAACCGCTTTACGATCACCAATATGACAGATAATGAAATTCCTGAGGACATTCCACACACCAATACGCCTGGTCTTACAGAGACACCTTCCCAGACCCAGGCCCCGAAACGGAAGGCTTGGCCGACTGCAGAAGAGGAAAAGGCCAAATTATATCAAGAAGCTAAAGCGAGAGTGGACCGCGTGCAGGGTGGCCTGGATCGCGCTGAGAGTGTTCGAGTGCGTGTCCACAGTCGTAGTCGATCCTGTCCCAACTCACCACTTGTGTTACAGTCAGCGAACGGATATCCAACTCAGGGTAGCCCGCAATCGTCTGTCCATTCAGCTGCACCACAGATAGATACTACACGATGGCCCACCGCTGAAGAGGAAAAAATTCGCCTTTTTACACAAGCACAACACAACGCTCGCATTGTGCAGAGTTACGCGCAAGACCTAAACGATAGCAGCCGGCCCACTCACGCTCGCATGGCCTCACGTGACTCCTCCCGCAGCGTCCAGCAAGGTGTCAGTAGCCCAGGACGTCCGCCCGTCATATCAGCTGGCGCTGCTCTGTATTCCCACGCAATGGCTTCTGTCAACAAGCCCAGCTGGGGAACGCCCATCACTACATCCCCATCCGTGCCACCTCCGGCATCGCAAACGCCCAAGTCTTCTCGTCATCTTACAGCGGCAGAAGAAAAGGAGATGCTAAGACGCTACCACGATGCAGCGAGAGCTGTTCAACGACACCACGAGGCTAATTTTGGTTCCCCGGACGGGATAATGTCCTCCACGTCGTCTAGCTTGCCACACGACTCAACCATAGAGCCGTACTCCCGTCGTGACCTCGACAACCCCTCCGGTCCTGCTCCCGACGAACTCCCACCACCATGGGTCCCGAGCCCGGAGTTTTCACAAACACAAGATATGTCAGAGAAAGAGCGGTACCGTATTGCCTCTGAGGCGCGCGAACGAGCCGCTGCCGCTGCCGGGCAGCAGTCGGTAGCGCCGCCTCCACCGGCGAGTCCTACCACCAGCCCACCAGCAGATTATTACACTACGACGGGGACGCATCACCCAGGCGTCAATGGCTCCGGTCCACTGGGAGCAACTGCGGACGGTGGACTTCCGCCACCGTGGCACCCGACACCGCCAGTTGGGCAATCTGGACTTCCGCCACATCTACGCTCACGTTCCCCCCCTGTTCCTCCTTCTAACCCCCCACAACCCGGCCTACCGCATATGCTGAGCGCAGCCGAGGAGAAGGCGCTACTGAAAGCGAGGTACGAGGCTGAAGAGCAGTCGGCACCGCTGCCCGTTTCTCCGCAGGGTCAACAGGAATACCATTCGTCCCCAAGGGCCACGCCATCTCCGGGGAAACCTTCTCCAACACGGACTGAACCGTCCCTTTTACGAGACCAGAGGCAGGTGGCAGTACCGACCTCGACACCACCGCTGACCCCTCCACCACTCTTGCCTCGTCCACCAGCATCATACATCCAAGAAACGGCAGAGGAAGACGCGCGGTTACAGGACGAGCTAGCAAATGGCCAACTATCCGCGACCGCAAGTGGAACGACCACTACGACGGCATCCGTCCCGCCGCCTGTGACTTCCATCGGGACAGGCGCATTCGTCCTCGGCGACGACGACGACGACGACACATTTGGGTTATTACGCCCATCGTCACCGTTCGCGGTCGGCTGGGATTCAATCTCGGCGCGCACTGCAAGTGCAGGCGCCGATGTGAGCATGAACGGCCTCGGGTCGTCGTCATCATCATCTCCACCTCCTCGTCCGCCAAAGGTCCCTCTGGGCTATTGACACACTTTATCTCCTAGCTCCTTGTGATTATCTATTTGCTTGTTTGTACCTGCAGGAACACGCTCGTTATTAGTAACATTATTTACCTTTTCCTTTTCGTTTCGTTCCCCCTTGTTCCGACACGCTTCTGTTCTCACTTCTCACGTACGCATTTCCCCCTCCGGCTTTCAAGTGTTTTTGCATTTATTGGATCGAATTTATGACCTTTTATGCGTACACACCCCCACCCGTTGTCCTAACCCTATCTTCCATCACACACTTTCTCTTGTTTTCCTCCTTTGCTCATCTAATTTTGCTTTATCTACTACACTACACTGATACCTGCCCTCTCCTATCTTCGCCCCTCTACCTTCTTTTTGGAGGATACCTTCCGGATGGGGTAACAATGCATGGTGACAACTAAGATTTTCGTTACGCCTTTGTGGCCGTCCTCACGACAGCGCATATATGGCCGAAAGCTGCCAAAGGCCAAAGGATCTGTCACTTGTGGTGAACATTACTCGTATGTCTGACCAGGATATACAGCAAGGTACAGGTACATACAACAGGAACTGCTACCGAGATCCGGTTAGCAAAGAAATTGCCTTTTTGTCTCCACCCCCGGACTCGTTTCAACGATATAGACTAGCGAAGAATAATGATGGATGTGTTCACCAAAGATGCGAACACCGATGCGATAGATACCCCCTAAGCTGTGTTCGAGACGTTGATGTGGATTTGCATAGCTCGTCCGACAACGACAACGCCACAAAGGCGACACTCGATAAATCTTGATGTGCGAGGACGACGTGGGAGCTGAGGGAAGAGAAGACACCACCTCACAACGACGAGGCGCCCTACTTTTTGTTCCGTTTCACGCGTGGTGGCTCGCCCGCTGTGGTATTTGTCCTCGTTGCTGCTGCGACGTTCAAAGGCGTAGTTCCCGATGGGTCCGGTAACGGAAGCGCGAGTTCCGCGACGTCCGACGTCCTCTTGCGTCCTACGACGACCGGTTGTTCCGAGAACACATTGGCCGTATCCGTCCCTGTCCCCGATGCCAAACCAGACCCAGGCGCCGGCCCTGATGCGGATGTTTTGTCGTCGACGGTGGCAGCACCGCCCTCACCGTCGTGCGCGTTTGCAAAGGCGGTCAAGAAAGCCTCAAAGTCAAAGTCGGCTGCTGTCTGCGCAGGGGGCATCTCCCCTGATAGCGGAAGTGGGGGCGGCAGGTGTGTGGAGGCAGGCGAGGTGTTAGCGAGCGCTGCGGGGTCGAGACCCATGTTCTCGATCAGCTCGTTGATATTGGTTTGTAGCACGTCCACGTCTGCCTCGATGTCACTTGCATCATGGTATGAGCGCTGCAGGTCCGCCTCGTCGTCTGCTAGTCGAGTCATGCTGGGGCCGATGGTGTCCTTGCTGTCGAATGTTAGCACGCTATTGCTGCCCCCACCGATGCTGTTATCGTATAACGCGAGTTGTGCGTGTTGGGGAAGGTCCAGCGACGCGGGAGGCGTCCATGAGCCAGCTTGCGCAGCGCTGGTGATGGGAGTTGAGATTGGGGTTGATCCGTTTGTGGAACTGGAAGAGAGGAGCTGCATGAGACGCTGCACTTGGCCGGGAGACTGCATCAACTGCTGGAAGGCAGCTTGCATGATTTGGTCCTGGGTCGGTGGCGGTGACGACGATGTATTGTGAGCGGATTGTGGTCGGTGCAGTTCGAGTGCAGAATGATTGCTAGTCGAGGACAGGGTAGGGGTAGGAGATGGGATGGTGGAATTTGGTGGAGCTTTCGCCCACGAGGGGGTCATAAGTGTTCCCGAAGCGCGATCATGAAAGTATGTCCCCGAGGATAAAGATGGTGTGGAGGGATCAAATAACGGAGATGGCGTGACACTTGGGGACTTGACGGAAGAAGCGTCAATCTGGGCAAACGGGACTGATAACGGAGGGTCAGAAGTGATATGAAACGGAAACACCACTTACGTGGTGACGCTGGTTGTTCGTCAGTGAGTATTGCGTCGCGTATGCTCTTATCGTCGTCATCCTCCACTTCTACGACCTCCACACCCTTGGGCTTGTTACCCTCAGTACCGTTGCCGATGAGCAGGCGCTGGCCACGGCGGACAACAAGGGGAGTAGATGCACTGTGACCGTTGACGTCCTTCCCGTCATGATCAGTGGCGCGCCCAAAGACACTGGCCAAGAATTTGAGGATCCGGTCAATAGTATCCTGCTGACTCTTGTACCTCTCACGGGCGGCCAAAGCCTCCTGCCAGAGGTGTTGATTGGAAGCCTTGAGGTCGCTGAGATCGGCCGAGATGGCTTGCTGGTGGCGCTTGATGGCAGTGATACCACTGACGATCGAGTTGACGTCAAGGAGCTGAGTACTGCCCTGACCCGGAAGGGGAATGTCACCGTCGGCAAGATCGGCATTCTGTTGGCTTCCACCTTTGCTATTTTTTCGAGTGACGAGACAGAGAAGATCAGGTTGTCCTCGGTGAAAATTAGGGTGCTCAAAGTTCCAAAACTCTGTTTCGGAATCACTCTTCAAGACGCCTTGTTGGAGATGGGGTATCTTATGAAATCCGTACATGTTCAGTTGTCGAACAAACGAAGAGAAATTCCGGTGCTTGAAAAATCGTGGAAGGACATCATTCGCAAAGCGCTCATGCTCAAAGACTGTTGAAGCATGAGGCGGGGAAGATTGACTAGAAATCTAAGACGGACCAAAAAAGGAGTCTCCAGTATCGGACCATCGTATGAGTTCGTCGGTACTTGGGGCGTTTACCAACCTGAGAGAGGATGTGATGTGGAGAGGGCAAGGTAATTGATTCGGACGAACTCGTATAACTTTTGCACAAATGGAGGGACCATTTGGCGCGCTGTCTTGCTCAGAACTGGAGAAGGTCGGTACGTTCTTGTCAAAGCCTGGCTTTCTGATGAAGACGCCATCGAGTGAACGAAGTGAAGGGGAGAATGAGAGTTGATGGTGGAGGCGGTGATGGAAAGGTTTACATATACATGTACTACGACACAGCACAGCACAGCACAGGAGATTACAAGTACTATTCGCGACCTTGGTCTGCCTTTCGCCTCGTCCTCCGAGTCCACCTCACACGTCTCCAAATCAATGTCCATATTGCAGAGAGCAGCCCAAGGGGCGGTATCAACCACTTCAGCCGCCAAGACCATCCTCCTTCGACGTACAGTCGCCGTGCAAACTCGTCAACTTGGACCTCTAGCTCTGCCTGTGTTCCCGAATTATCCAGAACAATGTCAGCGTACTCGAGTTTATCCTTGATAGCGAGTTGCGCTAGTAATCGCGCTCGTGCGTCGTCGCGGGTCATTGAATCCCGTTGCATGAGCCGCTGTAGCTGTATCTCGGCGGAGCTGCTCGTAACAAGTCGTCAGCGGCACTGGCCGTGTGCGACTCGAGTAAAGCGAACCAGTAAACAACGACGATTCGTCCAACCCATTGGTGAATTTTCGTCTCTATGAGCAGCGGAACGTCCAATACGCAAACCCTCTCTCCACGTAACCAACATTTGAGAACGCCGAGGGCCATTGCCCAACGCACTGCAGGGTGTATGATCGCGTTGAGTCTTCGCCGCTGCTCTTCGTCTTGAAACACAATGGAACCGAGCTTTGAGCGATCGAGCGTTCCGTCCTCTTTCAATACATCAGGACCGAATGTAGAGACGATCTTGTTGAGTGCGCGGGTGCCAGGACGGACGACATCTCGCGCGAGGAGGTCAGCATCGATGACAGGGATCCCGCGTGCGGCTAGTTGCCTAGAAACTGTTGACTTTCCCGTTGCGATGCCACCTGTAAGACCTATGACTATTGCATGACTTGAGAATTATGGGAGATTGCGTGAATCGAGGGGGTGCCCATACCCAACATCGAATAGAAGGAGCAAGTTCCAAATGTGGAAAGCGGACCGGCCGTGCTTTTCACACGCTCGTCTCTCACAACACTCGTCTTGCTCGTCTACAGTCATGTCCCTCGCCGTTCAACACATCCCAACACTTAATGGTCTCAATGGTACGTCATCGGAATCAAAAAAGCAAAAATCAAGGAACCAACTTAGACGCCAAAAGGCAAAGCAAAAGAAGGCTGCCGCTCAGGTATGTAGGTAAATTGAACCCGTGCACTCTGGCTCATCACCGACGCGATGTAAAGTCGACGCCGGATGCAGCGGTCAAGAAGGAGGATGATCATCAAGAATATGAAAACGTCGAGTACGTGTCTGAGCAGTTGGATTTAAAGGGAGCTGCCATCGAGGCCTTCTCCGACGTATTTGCCCGCTTTCAGTTCGATACCGAAGACAGACCAGTGCGTAGACCCATGAGTCCCGTCACTCTCGCCATCTTACTTTATTTCCAGGTTAAATCCGAGGACCCGTCTAAAGGCGAGGTCATCTATTCGGATGATGAAATAGCCGGCGAGACAGACTCTGAAGCCGAAGCAGAGAAGAAACCCCTTTCAAAGAAGAAACAGCGCAAGCTCAATCGCCTTACGGTTGCAGAACTCAAGCAGCTAGTTGCAAAGCCCGAAGTGGTAGAGTGGACAGACGTCTCCGCCGCAGATCCGCGACTTCTTCTTCACCTCAAGTGCTATCGCAATACTATTCCTATTCCCGCACATTGGAGCGCCAAGCGTGACTACCTGCAGGGGAAGCGCGGTATCGAGAAACCACCCTTTCAACTTCCTTCCTACATCGCCGACACAGGCATTGCGACGCAACGTGATGCCATCAAAGAAAAGGAAGCAAACATGTCTCTCAAAGCCAAGACTCGCGAGCGTGTCCAACCTAAGATGGGTAAAATCGACATAGATTATCAAAAGCTTCACGATGCGTTCTTCAAATTCCAAACTAAACCCCCTTTGACGAGCTTTGGTGAGATGTATTACGAGGGCAAAGAGTTCGAAACCTCTCTAAAAGAAAAACGGCCCGGGGATCTTTCGCCAGAGCTTGTCGAGGCCCTTTCTATTCCACCACTTGCCCCACCACCATGGCTTATTAGTATGCAGCGCTTTGGTCCTCCCCCAAGTTATCCTACACTTCGGATACCAGGATTAAATGCGCCCATTCCTGAAGGGTGTGTATCTATGACCACTCTCCAGACCATTCCCTCATTTACCTAACTATCACAGCGCACAGTGGGGCTTTCATCCCGGTGGATGGGGAAAACCTCCACTAGACGAATACAATCGTCCGTTATATGGTGATGTATTTGGTGTTTTACCAAGGACGAACGACACGACTGTATGTACATTTCGATCTCTACGCACATTTTATACTAATGCTCTAGCAGATGGGGGAGCCAGTCGATAAGAATCTGTGGGGTGAACTTGAGCCCGAGGAAGGTGCGCCAGTCGGTTGAATCTTGATGAGTCAGATACCTAACGATGTTCCATAGATGAGGACGAGGAGGAATCCGATGAGGAGGAGGACGAAGAGGAGGAGGAAGCCGCGGAAGCCGCCCCTGCTGACGGCCTTCAGACACCGTCAGGTCTTGCCACGCCATCGGGTATGGCATCCGTCGTTTCGACAGTCGCCGCTGGGTTGGAGACACCCGATTTCCTCGAACTGCGGAAGACATCCGCAGCCCCAGTACGAGACGAAGGTGGCAGCCGGCAACTGTACTCGGTCCTCCCGGAGAAGCAGACGAGCGTACGTGGCCTCATGGGTTCCGAGAGAGGGTACGATGTCAGCGGTGTTGTGGGCGCTTCCGTGCCAGTGCTTGGGGATGAGCGCGGGACAAAGGTGCGAGTCTACCACACTAACACGTCGCCCACTGACCCTAAGCCATCGCGTCCAGCGCAAGGCAGGTGGCGTGGACGTTTCACTGGACGTGAGCGAGCTCGAGGGGCTGTCCGAAGAAGAGCTGCGGAAACGGTACGATGCTCAGTCACGCGGGAGTGCGGGAGTACCTGGTCAGGGGCCGGGGCGCGAGGATTTCTCGGATATGGTCGCGAAAGAGATGGCGAAGAAGCGCCAGAAGATGGAGGCTGATCGCGACCGCAGCAAGAGGGACAAGGGCGGGCGTGACTTCAAGTTTTAAGGGGGTTTAGCACTCTACCACGGTTCGTATAATAGCTGCAGTTATTGTTGCCCTATGAGTAGTTTTTCCCATGTTCTCAACCCCGACCGTTATCTGGGAATCACCCACGCCGCCACCCTGACGCATTTCTTCGGAGTGAGGACATGACCTTGCATGACTTCTTGATGGTCCGACCTCCTGACTGTGTCTGGAAATGGAACAGCACACGGGACAAGGAGGGAATTCCGATGGGAGCGTGTAAAACACACTTTGCAGAACGACATCAAACGAGGGCACGATGCAGCGCCGGGATGTCGTCCTATCGATAGTGGCGTGTTGTTGGATCAAGGATGGAATGGGATCAGACGGACGGACAGACGCCGATAATGGTCGTGCTCCCCTACATCGCAGGCGGTATGTACGGTACGAAAGCTCACATATACCTGGGTAATCTTGACTTACTCTAAAATGAGTATTTGTATGAGGTATTTC
>Ga0210393_10002295_pt1 | contig 15823 bp, 16 predicted proteins | sample IncBWC27OmetaG_FD_160068 | JGI IMG/M metagenome (GOLD analysis project Ga0210393, IMG submission 160068) | Forest soil microbial communities from Barre Woods Harvard Forest LTER site, Petersham, Massachusetts, United States - Inc-BW-C-27-O ... | reverse complement strand
ATCTATCTGGCAAGTTGCCGGCAGAGCCATGGTGCGGGAAGCTCTTCCGACTTGGAACACCGGAGAAGGTGCACTCTTGCTGCCATTTGTCCAAAGCCACCGAGATGCCCCCGCTTCGCTGGGCCGACCCTCTATATGTATGGAAAAAAAAGACTTGCGCCAATTGCCCGCAACTGCTGGCAAACTGGTCGGCATTTTCTTGATTTTTTGAATAACTCTATATTTTTGTTTCACTTACGCGGAGATCGCAACATTTAGCTCCAAACGGTTTCCACAGGAAGGTGAAATTCTCTTCCCATCCTTACCAATTCATTCGCCTGCTTGAGCGTTCGTCCTCTTCAGCTCAGTAATCTCTTGATTTTCCTATTTTGACCGTATTCCAAACTTCCCTCCGACCCGCAAGACGCTCAAACTAATCCTATGAGTTTGGTAAGTTCGGGCGTCGGAGCCCCTGCTCGGAGTACACTAACGATGTGTCCCGAGCGATTTGCATCTGCCGAGGCCGATCGAGTCGATGAAACCAAGCAGAGGGTCGCGCCTGAAGACTAGTTTGCTTGGCGTTGCCGTCGTTGCTCTGATCTCGTGGAGTACTCTTTATCTTGGCGTTCTTTCGGCGAACGTAACGGCCACTTGGTCTTATGATTTTGGTCCCATGCCGGTATGTTCGTCGTCGCTATCCACCGGTTGTATCGACCATTTTGAAGTCGAGGACATCACGAACCAGCGGCAAATCAAGAAAATCTATTCTGCGGAAAACCCCAAGCAGGTCGCGGGAAAAGTGGACAGCATTTCCGTTTCATTCAAGTATGGTCCGCCCTTTGGCCAGCGCACGATCGGCGTCATCGCCGTGGGGCGGGATTTGAAAGGCAACCGCATCACTTCCAATCCGTACGCTGCGCGCGCTGTCGTCACCATTCGACCCGGAGCCAGGATGGCTTTGTCTTTCTAGAAAAAGAATTTGATCTTTCTAGACCGTGCCCGTTCCAATTTTCATACGCTCCTGCTGCGCTAATTCTTTTCTCACCGCTCAAAGAACGGACTCTTCTGCCGGTCAAAGCCATTCATTCGCGCGTCTTCGAGTTGCGGCGTAGCACCGCTGAGCTAAACCGACGCCTCAGACGAAGTGGGCCTCACATGATCTCCTGGCAACAATCGAAGGCACGTTACTAAGAGAGTCGCACGTCCCCGATTGTATTTCGTTGCCAAGTATGTGCAAATCATGCTACAGGTGAATTGAAAGTCGGCCCTTAAGTCCTTTTGTATGAACATTCCAGAAGTGGTGTTCGACGTGCACTAATGATGGAAAGGGAGCAAGGTGTTTGGTTCGAAGGCTCATGAATTTTGCATCAGGCCTAACGCATACTTTGCCCAGTCTATTGGCCTTAGGCAAGGAAAGTACGCAAAGGACCTTACGCTAAAGGCTCCTAAGGGGCATAAATGAGTTCAAAGATTCGTCAACTGATTTTAGCTTTGGCAGTTGTCATGGTTTTGGTCGGAGCGTCCGCAACGAATGCGGACACGCTGCAAGTCACCCTGGGAGGCGGCTTGTCCGGCGTGCTCGACCTCACAGTTACTCCGGACGGTCCTGGTACGTATCTCGTGACTAAGCTTACCGGGACCGAAGTGATTGGTGGTGCCACGTTCTTGGTGGGAGCGCTGCTTCCGACCAACTCCTCTGGCGTCTACTGGTTTCCCCCTCCAGCTGGCGGCTTCACCTACGACAACTTGATTTTCCCTGGCTCAAGCACCGTGTTTGACAATGGTGGCTTGTTGTTTACCCTAATCGGCGGGGGAGGCTCGGTATTCGAGAACCTCTATTCGGTGGGAACCGCTAGCTACCTGCAGTCGGCCTATCTCAATAACGGCGCGCCGTTCCCGCTGGACTTCTCATCCACTCCTGTCACGGTTTCCGTCTCGAAGCTGGTGGTTGCAACTCCTGAGCCATCCTCGCTCATCCTGTGCATTGCGGGCATGCTTCTCGGCGCGGCCTTCCTATTCAAGAAGAGCTTGATGTCATAATTTCGACTAGCCCGCTTCTGAGCTGCAAGATTCACTAATCCTGAGCGCAGCGAGAATGCACCTCTCGCTGCGTTTTTTTCTTCTGGAAGACCAAGGATGGCGTCGCCCGTCTGAGCAAACACCCGTACCCCGACAACTCTAACCATCTGTCGCGTCACCCACCGAAAAATACGAACAGTCAGGATGATGAAACGCCAACGCGCTCACGCTGGCTTCGGGGTCCATCATGAAGCCTTCCGTCAGTTGGACGCCAATCTCCTCCGGCCGCAGCAGCTTCCAAAGCCCAACCTGATCCTCCAGGTTCGGGCAAGCCGGGTAGCCAAAGCTATAGCGCTTTCCGCGATAACGTGACGTGAATCGCTGCGCCATGGTCAATTCCGGTGGGTCAGGGAATCCCCAATCCTCCCGTATGCGCCGGTGTAGCCATTCCGCGCAAGCCTCGGCCGATTCGATGGCCAGCGCCTGCAGCGCATGCGATTTGAAGTAGTAACCGTCGTTCTTGGCCTTCTCGCCCCTGTCACGAACTCCCTCGCCCGCGGACACCACAAAAAGCGCCACATGGTCCCGCTGACCATTCCGAGGCGGCAGCACGTAGTCGCTCAGGCAAAGAAAATCGCCAACCCGCTGCCGCGGGAATCGGAAAGTGTCTATCGGCTCTTTCCCTCCGGGTGCAAACAGATGCAGAGCCGTGTCTTCCGACTCGGCCTCGAAGAACTGCCAAACTGCGCGGACCCTCATGAACTCCGCTGCCTCGTTCTTTACCTCTTCCATGCTCTCGTAGAGTTCCACGGCCTTCGGGTCGCGAGCCAGGAACTGCTTCATGAAATCGCCGCGGAATCCCAGATGCCGCCCAAAGAGCATGAACGGATTGATATAGCTCCAAATCTCGCGCAAATCCGGCACCAAGCGGACTTTACGGTCGAGCGTCGCGACAGCAGGAATGGGCAAATCCGTGCGCACTCGCGGTGAACGCGTCACGACGGGGGCACCCACCACTGCCACGGTCGTCGTAACGTTTGCTCCGTTTCCGCTGGACGTGTGGTTCAACAGCACCGTCTCGCGCGTCGAGGGGTCCATGAGCTCGTTCATCAGCCTCAACCCAGTCATCGCATCTTTGGCGTAGCACACCGCCTTACCGTAGCTCGGTGCGATCTTCGTCTGTGTGAACTTCGCGGAGAGCGCCGCGCCCCCTACGAGCATCGGAACCTCAATCCCTGCATCCTTCAAGTCGCTTGCCGTAATCACCATCTGCTGCGCGCTCTTCACCAGCAGTCCGGAGAGCCCAATGGCATCCGGCTTGTGCTCCAGATAGGCTTTGATCAAATCCTCGGGCGGAACCTTGATCCCGAGGTTCACCACGTCGTAACCGTTGTTTTTCAAAATGATCTCGACGAGGTTTTTCCCAATGTCGTGGACATCCCCCTTCACCGTCGCCAGAACCACCTTGCCACGTTTCGCCGTGTCCGCCTTTTCCATGAACTGCTCGAGGTGGCTCACCGCCGCCTTCATGGCTTCCGCGGATTGCAGCACCTCCGCCACGATGAGCTCGTTCGCATTGAAGAGCCGGCCAACCTCGGCCATGCCAGCCATGAGCGGGCCATTCACGATGTCCAGTGGCGCCGCCCCCTCGGCACGCTTGCGCTCCAGATCATCGATTAGCCCGTCGCGCGTTCCTTCAATAATGTAATTTGAGAGCCTCTCGTCCAACGGCAAATCGGCGGCACGCACTTTTTCTTTCTTCGTCGCCGTTCGAAAGTGCTCGGCAATCGCCGCGATGTAGTATTGATTCACCGCCGCTCGTTGCTCTTTGCTCTGCTCCCGGTAATCCGTGGGAACGTTGCCGAGCAGCTTCGCTTGCGGGTGGTCCGTCGCGACATTCTTTGGAGGGTGCGAAAAGAGCAGGTTTTCCGCCAGTTCCCGTTCGTGCGGGGGAATCGACGCGAACCGTTCCAGTTTTTCCGTATTCACGATGGCCAGGTCCAGCCCAGCCTTCGTGCAGTAATACAAAAACACCGAATTCACCACTTCCCGCGCGCCTGCTGGCAGTCCGAATGACACGTTGGAGATGCCCAGGATTGTCCGGACATCCGGCAAAGCCTTCTTGATCAGCCGGATGCCTTCCACCGTTTCTACCGCCCCACCGATGTAATTCTCATCCCCGGTAGCGCAAGGGAAGACCAGCGGGTCAAAAATAATGTCTTCCGGTCCCAATCCGTACTTCTCGATGAGCAGCTTGTAAGAGCGTTGCGCAATTGCCAGCTTGCGCTCGCGCGTAAAGGCCTGCGCCTGCAGCTTGTCTTCGTCGATGCATCCCACCACAACTGCGGCGCCAAATTCATGCGCAATCGGCACCACGCGCTCGAACTTTTCCTCGCCGTCTTCCAAATTGATCGAATTGATGATCGACTTGCCCTGGCAATACGTCAGAGCCAGCTCGATCGCCGTTGGATCGGTCGTATCGATCATGACCGGCGCTTTTACTTTGCGAATCAGCTTTTCGTAGAAAAGCGGAATATCCTTCTTCTCATCGCGCTCGGTGCTCTGCAGGCAGACGTCCACAATGTGCGCTCCGCCGCGCACCTGCCGCCGCGCAATCTCGCTGGACTCTTCCCATTTTTCTTCCGCCACTAGGTTCTTGAACAATCGAGAACCGATAACGTTCGTCCGTTCTCCCACCAGCAGTGGGCGCGTCTGGTCGTCCGCCTCAATCGTCTCAATTCCCGAATAGATCGCGCGATGCGTCTCGGCCGGCCGCACACGCGGCTTCTTTCCCTCGACCATCTGTGCAATCGCTCGAATATGCTTCTCAGTTGTTCCGCAGCACCCGCCGATAAAATTCAGCCAGCCATGATCGACAAATTTCTCCAGTTGCGCCGCTAACGTCGAAGGCGTCTCCAGATACTTTCCCTCTTCATCAGGCAATCCAGCATTCGGATAGCAAGACACATACTCCGACGCAAGCTGGCTTAGCGTTCGGATATGATCCGTCATGAATTCCGGCCCCGTCGCACAATTCATTCCAAACGCCAATGGCTTAACATGGCGGAGCGACGCCCACATGGCTTCGACCGTTTGCCCCGCCAACATCGTCCCCATCGGCTCAATCGTCACGGAAACGATATAAGGGATTTCCGAGCCCGCCTCCTTCGAAAGCTTTCGGATCGCAAGAATCGCCGCCTTGATATTTCGCGTGTCCTGGCAAGTCTCCACCAGCAACAAATCAACGCCACCCTCGACCAGCCCTTTCGCCTGCGCGTAATACGCTTCGATCAGTCCCTCAAAGGTCACGCCACCAGTAACGGTGATCGCCTTGGTCGTTGGTCCCACCGACCCGGCAACAAATCTAGGCTTGCCCGGTGTGCTGAACTCGTCCGCCGCCTGCCGCGCCAGCTCAGCGGACCGTTTGTTCAAAAAGTGCGCATCCGCAGCCAGCCCATATTCCGCCAGCACAATCGGCGCCCCGCCAAAGCTGTTCGTCTCGACGATGTCCGAACCAGCCTCAAAATACTTCCTGTGAATGTCCAGTACAACGTCTGGCCGCGTCCGCACCAGATTCTCGTTGCACCCCTCGAGCGCAGTTCCGCCAAAGTCCGCAGCCGTCAACTCGCGTTGCTGCAGCATTGTGCCCATGGCGCCATCGAGCACGAGGATTCTCTCCGCGAGTAGTTCTCGCAGGGCTTTGGCGGATTCGTTTAGATCGCGCATCAAGGGTAAGGCCGCACTCCTCTTGGGATTCTCCGGTGAAAAGGACAGCACAGGAGAGAAATTCAGTTTGTGCTAACCCCTCTATTTTACGCGGGTTTGCCGCCAGAGCCCAATCCCTTGCAGCGAAATGACACTTTTGGTCCGCGAATGGCAACTCTGCAGCATCGCCCCGTACCGGCAGTGCTCCTGCGCCATGTCAGTCACTGACCTTCCCTCGCCGGGGCCTACCCCGTCGAAAAAGCGCCCTACCAGACACGTTACAGTTCGAGAACACCTGCCCCAAAGGGACTTGCCCATAAGGACAGTTTTCACTACGCTGACCAGTAGGCAAACATACGAACAGTGGCTACCAAACGAACGACTCCAAAATTAACGGTTTGCATACTCTCGCCGCACCCATTGGTGCTCACCGAATTCGCTCGCCTGCTTGAGAAGGCCCAGTTCAAGGTCGTTACCAAGCAGCTCGAATCCACTCTGGCGCCCGACCTGCGCAATCTCGAACCGCCGCGCGCGCAGGTCTACGTGATCGATGCGCACGCCGCCAAGCCCGCCACCGGCGCGCTTCTGGCCAATCTGCTTGAGCGTTTTCCAGAAGCCCGTCTGATCGTTGTCGGCGAGCAGCACAACGAAGCCAACAGCTTTTCGCTTCTTCGCCTCGGCGTGAAAGGCCTCCTGACTTACGTTGAAGCGCGCGAACAGTTGATTCGCGCTCTCCCGCTTGTGGCCAGTGGCGGATTTTGGGTTCCGCGCCAGTTGCTCTCAGGCTTCGTCGACTCCATCCTCACCAGCCAGGGCCGCCGCCTCAAGACCGATTCCGTCACCAATCTCAGCCGCCGCGAGCAGGAAGTTCTGGATTCGCTGCTCGAGAATCTTTCGAATAAAGAGATCGCCAGCAAGCTCAACATCGCCGAACGCACAGTAAAGTTTCACGTTTCGAATCTTTTGAATAAATTCGGCGTTCGCCGGCGGGCCGATCTGATCCTGCTGACTTTCCAGAGGCGTTTATCGCAGGCGTGATTTTGTCCTGTTTTTTTCTGCGCGAGTCTTAACTTCGGCAAGGCTGACCTCTCCTTGTTATACTCTTAACTCTGTTTTTGCGATTGCACACCAATTGATCCACCAAGGAGAGCACTCCGTTGAATATCCTCGTCACGGGAGCCGCGGGCTACATCGGCAGCATTGTTTCGGAGGTGCTTCTCTCGCGTGGCCAACAGGTCATCGCACTCGATAATCTGCAGGAAGGTCATCGCGCTGCCGTTCCACCCGCCGCGGAATTTTGCCAGGTGGATTTGGGCGTTCGCTCGCAAATCGAGGAAGTGTTCACCACGCACAAGATTGACGCGGTCATGCATTTTGCAGGTGAGGCGCTGGTCGCCAAATCCGTCCGTGAGCCTAGCACCTTCTACGCTGCCAACGTCGCCGCCGGCGTAAACCTTCTCGACGCCATGATTCGCCACAACGTCAAGAAACTAATCTTCTCTTCCACCGCCGCTACTTACGGCGAACCCGAAATTGTCCCCATCCCCGAAGACCACCGCAAATCGCCAATCAACCCTTACGGCAAATCCAAGCTCGTATTCGAATGGATTCTCGCCGATTACCGCGCCTACACCGGCCTGAACTACGCGGTGCTCCGTTACTTTAACGCCGCCGGCGCTTCGCAAGAACGCGGCGAAGCCCATCGTGTCGAAACGCACTTGATCCCGCGCATTTTCGATGCTGCCACCGGCGCTTCGCCGCAAGCCGACGTCTTCGGCACGGACTATCCCACGCCCGACGGCACCTGCGTCCGCGACTACGTTCATGTTTTGGACATCGCCGATTCCCATGTTCGCGCCCTCGAAGAAATCGAACGCGTTTCCGGCGAGGCTTTCAACGTCGGCAACAGCCGCGGCTATTCGATCTTGGAAGTCATCGACGCCGTCGAGCGCATCACCGGCAAGAAAATCCCTCGCAAGCTCGGTCCCCGCCGTCCCGGCGACCCCGCCGTCCTTGTTGCCAGCAAGGAAAAGCTAAAGAACATGCTCGGATGGGAAGCTAAGCACTCTTCTCTCGACGAAATCGTCTCTTCCGCCTGGTCCTGGAAGCAGAATCATCCCCACGGCTACGCCTAAATCCCCTCCATGCAAACGCAAACGCGATTGCACGCGTAGGGGCGGAGCTTGCCCCGCCCGCTTCTAGGCAACCAACCAAACCGCCAGCGACCTCTTCAGTTTTTCGGGAATCAATTCAGAATCATTTCGATGTATGCGAATCAATCCGACTCAATCAACAAACCGAAACCGGATAATAAACCACAGCGCCTGCACGCCATCCTTCCACGTAATCTTCTTGCCTTCCTCGTACGTGCGCCCCGCATAGCTGATCGGTACTTCGTAGATCCGCCATTTGCCCTTCGCAATTTTTGCAGTTATTTCCGGTTCGAATCCGAAGCGGTCCGCCTTCAGCTCAATCCCTTGCAACACTTCTTTCCGAAAAACCTTGTAACACGTCTCCATGTCTGTCAGCTTCAGATTCGTAAAAATATTCGAAAGCAGCGTCAGCATCTTGTTCGCCACATAGTGCCAGAAGTAATGCACACGCTGCGGCCCGCCCAAAAATCGCGAGCCGTATACCACGTCCGCCCGCCCATCCAGAATCGGCTCTAGCAGCTTGTCATAATCCCGCGGGTCGTATTCCAGATCCGCGTCCTGCACCAAAACGATGTTTCCCACGGCCTCCGCAAACCCGCGCCGCAACGCCGCGCCTTTTCCCTGATTCTGCGTCTGAAAAAAAATCCTCAGATCCCGCAGCCCCACCGAGTCGCCGCCATCCTGCGCCGGCACCGTGGACTCGCCTTTCGCCTGCCGCGCCGCCATCTCCTCCAGAATCTGCCGCGTCCCGTCGGTCGAGCAGTCATCCACGATCACCACTTCCTTGCGTATCTCCGTATCCAGCACGCGGCGCAGAATCTCATCGATTGTCGCCCTCTCGTTATAATCGGGAATCACCACCGAAACTTTCGGGTCGGCAATTGCCAATGGGTTGTGTCGTTGACGGCTCATAGTCGCCCGAAGATTGTATCGGCGCAGCGCACGCCGAGTAAAGTAAACTCCCCACCTTTCTTGCGAGCTCTTGCCTTCGCCGCTTTTCTCCCGCCTTCAGTGAGGCTATCCTAGTAGTGACGCACACAGCCTGGCCGGAAGTTCCATCGTGTTCGCGCGACTCTCCGTGAGCTCTGCGCCTCCGTGCTAGATTCTCTTGGCATTTGAAAGAATATGCCCGCCTTCCACATCGAACAGTTCGGCTGCCGCGCCACGCAAGCCGACGGCGCCGCCATCGAGCGCCAGCTCCGCAATCGCGGCTTCTCGCCTGCAATTGACTCCGCCTCCGCCGACGTCGTCGTCATCAACACATGCACCGTCACCTCCTCTGCAGACACTCAAGCCCGCGACGCCATCCGCAAACTTCACGCCCACAATCCCGCCGCCCGCATCGTCGTCACCGGCTGTTACGCCCAGCGCGCCCCCGAAGAACTCGCCGCTCTCCCCGGCGTCACCTGGGTCGTCGGCAACTCCCACAAGCCCCAAATCCCTGAACTCGTCAGCGCGCTGGCAATTCAATCCCGCCCCGCCTCAAGCAACTTCCTTCCGCTCGCGAATCTCGCGCACGCACCTTCGCCTCTTCTTCACGAGCCCGCGCAAATTCTCACGGGCAACATCTTCGACCACACCGAACTCCTGGCCGCTCCCGTCCTCGGCGGTGAAGGCCATCACACTCGCCCCACGCTAAAAATTCAGGACGGCTGTAATCTCCGCTGCTCTTACTGCGTCATCCCTTTCGTCCGCGGCAAAAGCCGCAGCCTCCCGCCCGCCATTGTCATCTCCGAAATCCAGCGCCTCAGCCAATCCGGCTACCGCGAAATCGTTCTCAGCGGCATCAACCTCGGCACCTACGGCCGCGATCTCTCCCCCCGTGTCGAATTCGAATCTCTCCTCCTCCGCATCCTCGATGAAACCTCTGTCGAACGCCTCCGCATCAGCTCCATCGAGCCGCAAGACGTCACCCAAGACCTCGTCGAACTTTTCGTCGCCAACGATCGCATCGCCCAACACTTCCACATGCCGCTGCAATCTGGCTCCGACCGCATCCTCGCCGCCATGCACCGCTGGTATCGCACCGAACACTACTCCCGCCGCGTCGCGCTCATCCACGAAAGCCTCCCTCACGCCGCCATCGGTGCCGACGTCATCACCGGATTCCCCGGCGAATCCGAGGCAGACCACGCCGCCACGCTCGCCTTCATCGAAAAGCTGCCCTTCACCTATCTCCACGTTTTCTCTTACTCCCAGCGTCCCGGCACCAGAGCCGCGACTCTCCCTCACCAAATTCCCGGCGCCACCATCAAGCGCCGCGCCCGCCAACTCCGTGCGCTCGGCGAACGCAAATCCGCCACCTTCCGCCACTCCCAACTCGGCCGCACCCTCCGCGTCCTCACCCTTCGTCCGGACGACCCTGCAGAAGGTTTAGAGGGAGCCACGACGGCCTCTTTGTCCAGTAATTATTTAAAGGTGCGCGTGAACGCGAAGCATCCCGCGAACAACTGGTTTGATGTCTTAATCTCAGAAGAAACGGGATCTATCTTGGTAGGTAAGCCTATTCTTTCCTACTCAGCTAACAGCGCCACTACGGGTTCTGGATCTTCTGTCTTCCAGCACCCCATGACCGCAGAAGCTGTCTAATTTCATCCGGGCTCTTGTCCGCAATCGCGCCATACCGCCAAAAGCCAGAAGACGCGTACAAGGCCTCTCCTGTCTTCGGGTCAATAACACGCATCTCAAGAGACACAGGGTCGTTACTAGGCCTGAATTCAGCTACATAGCCTGGGTCTAACTCCTCAACTAGTCGTCCGATTATCGGTTGCTGCACACGGTAGTCGTCTTTTGTCGCCGTAGTCATAGGATATGAACCTCGTTTGAAACGAACGTACTCGCTTTTTCTAGCCTTTGTCAAACTTCTCACAAAACGCCTTGGAGGCCATGGCATGACAAACACACACGCCAATTGACTTCACTCGGCTTTGCTGACACCTTACGCCATAGAGGTGAATTCCATTGAGATGCGCTCTTCTTTGTTTGGTGCTTCTGACAGCGGCACGTGTGGACGCACAAGATAAGGGAGAGCCGATTTCACTACACGTGAAAGAAGTTCATCGTGCTCAGGACGAAGGTGCCGAGAAGGGGACTTGGTTTCACATCACAGCGATTGCTGAAAGCAAGACAATCACCTACACGCTGAAGTGTGACGAGTTCCTAAACATGGAAAAACATCGCTTCGTTGTCCGTTGTTTCAACTTGTCTGCGGGGAAAGATTATTCTGCTCGCCGATTTCCGACTTCCATCAACTTCTGGAAGCCAGAAGACTCAGGGGAAGGAACTCTGGCCGTCTACGAGGTCATCTCCGAGAAAGAGAAATGATGCCCTGTTAAGAGATTCTGAGACTCTCTTCTCTCGTTATCTTTTTCCTGCGCCGGGTTCCTATCCCTCAAAAATCACCTGCGCCAACGCCTGCGCCGCCGTATGCGTAATGCTCATCGAAATCTTCTTCACCCCAATCTGCTCCGCAATTTTCTTCGCTTCGCCCCACAGCGCAATCGTCGGCCGCCCGCTCGCTTCGCGCACCACTTCCAAATCCACCCATCGCACCCCGCGCCGCCATCCCGTCCCCAGCGCCTTCATCGCCGCCTCTTTCGCGGCAAACCGCCCCGCATATCTCTCGTACTTATTCTTGAACTGCTCGCAATACGCTCGTTCCTTCTCCGTATAAATCCGCCGCAAAAACGGCTCCCCATGCCGCTCGATCGCCGCCCGTATCCGTTCCACCTCCGCCAAATCCACTCCCATCCCGATAATCAATCCCCACCTTGTAGCTAACCCCATCAGGGGTGAGCCTTTTCTTTCTTTTCTCGAGCTCGGCCATGCTTCAGCCAAAACGACGTTCCCTCTTCTCTGTGATCTCTGTGCCTCTGCGGCCTCTGTGTTAATTTCCTTCTTCCCGTTTTTCGGCTCGCGCCACCGTTGCGATTATACTTATACAATCGTGCCAATCGCGAAATCACGCTCAAAGAAATCCCGCGCGAACACCGCTCCTCGCGTCCACAACTGGACCGAAGAGAAAACCAACGGCCTCCGCATCCTCCAAGTCTCCGCCTTCGCCAAACTCCCCTGGCTCGTCCACGGCTTCAGCACCCGCCCAGGCGGCGTCACCATGCTCGGCAACGAAAAAGTCCTCAACCTCGGCCTCACCGAATCGGACACTCGCGAAAACGTCCTCGAAAATCGCCGCCGCTTCCAATCCGCCCTCGGCGCAACAAATTTCCAACTTGTCCCTCTAAAACAAATCCACTCCGACGTCGTCCAGCTCTTTTCCACCGCTCCCGCCGAACCTTGCAAAGGCGATGCTTCCATCACCAACCGCCCCGGCCTTCTCCTCGCCGCGCAAACCGCCGACTGCGTCCCCATCCTCCTCGTCGATCCCAAAAAACGCGCCGTCGCCGCCGTCCACGCGGGCTGGCGCGGCACCCTTCAGCGCATCGTCGTCAAAGCCATCGGCCAAATGCAAATGCACTTCCGCACCAAGCCTTCGGATCTCCTCGCCGCCATCGGCCCGTCCATCGGCGGCTGCTGCTACGAAGTCGGCACCGAAGTCGCCACCCAATTCCTCTCGCAGTTCGCAGCCGCCCCCGAATGGTTCGACGAATTTCGCACCGGCGACGAACCCAATCCCGTCCAGTGGCTCAACATGATGCCTCCCGGCCATCAGCCCCCGCCCAAAAACGTCCTCCTCGACTTAAAAAAAGCCAATCGCGCCCAACTCCTCGACGCCGGTCTCCGCGCCCAAAACATCTTCGTCAGCGACCTATGCACCGCTTGCCGCCGCGACCTCCTTTTCAGCTACCGTAAAGAAGGCCCCCAAACCGGCCGCCTAATGTCCGTCATCGGCATCGCCCGCTAAATCAGCCCTGCAGGGTCCGCCCCCACCCGGTCGGGGAGGCGGACCGCATTTGTTCTGCTATGTGTCTTTGATTTTTACGGAAACTCGCAATACGCCGTCAGCACTGCGAAACTGCAAAGATCATTTCTGCGATTACAATCTCTAAGCTCCCCGCCCCAGCGTCAAAAACAGCGTCAAATACCGCTTCAAATTCTGCGTAATCAAAAAATTCTCCTTCACATGCTGATGTCCCTGTTCCCCCAGCTTCGCCGCAATCTCCGGATGCGACAGCAAAAATCGAATTTGATACGCCGTCCCTTCAATCGAATGCGCCAGCAGCCCCGTATGCTTGTGAATCACCTGCGTCGGAATCCCCCCCACCGCCGAAGCCACCACCGCCTTTTTCTTCCATAGCGCTTCGGACACCGTCAGTCCAAAACCCTCGCGCAAACTTTTCTGAATCACAATCGTCGATGCCCGCTGCAGCGCATTCACTTCCAGCGGCGCCCATGCGGGCAGCTCCAGCACCTTGATGTCCGGATCGCTGTTTGCTTCCTGCAGCACTTCCTTCAGAACAATCGCGCCTTCCGGGTCGTCCGAAGCGCTCCCCCCTGCCAGCACCAGCTGGCAATCGAAATACCGCTTCACGATGCGGTACGCGCGGATCACTCCCACAGGATCCTTCAGCCGGTCGAATCTTGAGATTTGCGTCAGAATCGGCCGCAGCGGATCGATCTCGTACCGCGACAGCGTCCGCGCGATGAATTCCGGATCGATCTCCCGGTTTTTCTCCGAAAGCGGATCGATCGCCGGATAAAAGAGATATTGTGGAATCGGAAGCTGCCTCGCAAACTCCGGAGACGAGAAAATCGATCCGTCGTACCGTGCCACAAACTTCTCCAGAAAATCCCACACCCCGCGGTTCGGATGCGATAAATCGATGTGGCATCTCCAGATCCAATGGTTCCCGTCTTTCTTTCTGCCTTCGATTAGCGCCGCCGGCTGGGGATCGTGAATCACCACAAATTCCGCGTCCAGCGGAAGTCGCCTACGGTTCCGTTCGTTATACGCTAGAAAAATCTCGAAATCCCTGGCGTTCGCGTGATACGGCGCGCCGTGCAGCGCGTTGTGGAAAGACTTCGTCACTTCGAAAAAATCCTCGCCCCCGGTCATCACCTCCCACTTGATCTTCAATTCCAGTTCTTCCGCCAGCGGCACCAGCCGGTTTAGAATCTCCGCGACCCCGCCTCCCACCGCCGTCGAATTGATCATCTCCACGCTGCGCCCCCGCAGCGGTTTCGCCAGCGTCCGTAATTCTTCTATCTCCCCCGCGCCCAAGAGTCCCACGTAGTTCTCCAGTGGAATACGGTCGGCTGTCTGCGTTTCGCTCACGCCGCTCTCCTTTCTTGCTCGATCAGCCGGATCATCTTGGCGCGCGCCGCGTCCAGCGTGTTCGTGTAGATATCGATGCGGTTGATGCTTTCCGCCAGCGCCGTGAGTCCCAGTCCGTCCGCTAGCCAGTGCGAAAAATCGTTGGTCCGCAGTTGCAATCGCAATCTCGAAGTAATGAAGTGAAAATAAAAAGCCGAATGGCTCAGGTGGTCCAGCCCGTCGCGGAATTGCTCCAGAGTCGTCGCTGCGCGGCCCAGCGGCACGGTCACTTCCACGCTCTCGCAGAAGTAGAACCGTTCCAGTGCCGTTTGATTTGCGAATTCCGGATGGGCCGCGCAGTACTCGCCTACTACTCTGCTCAAATCGCTCCGCAGCGCTGCGATCGACACGTAATCGCGCACGTCCAGCACCGCAAGCCGTTCCGCAAGTTGATCGCGGTTCGCGTCGGCCAGCGCCCATTGGGCAAAATCGTTCGAGAAACCTTCCGTCAAAAAGTGATGGCTGCCCAGCGTCTGAAACGTGTGATGGAAAATCGATGCGTCGCTGCATTGTTCCAATCCCGACAAGAGCTCCGTCAGTGTCCCCGCCGATTGGTTCCCTATGCGCGTCAAATGTGCCACCGTGAAAAACTCAAACGGCGTTTCTGCGATGTTCATACCAGCTCTTTCTCCAGTCTTGCCAGCGCCGCTCCCACTTCCGCCGGGCTCCGCACCGTGAACTGTGCCTGCGTCGCATGTTTGCCTCCAACCAGCACCGACACGCCCTTGCGCACCGCCTCAAACGCCGGTTCATCCGACAGGTCGTCGCCAAAATAAATTGGAAATGCGCCGCGCATCGCGGGCTTCGCCAGAAACTCCCGTACGGCAGCTCCTTTGTCTGGAATCGAGCGTGGAACGATCTCGATGTCGCGCAGGTTTTCGAATCGATGCAGGCTGTGTTCGAACGGCCGCAGAACGGACCGCACCTCCCGCCTCACCTTCTCCTGAAATCGCGGTGGCGTGTCCAGCAAGTGAATCGACAAACTGCTGCGTTTGTTTTCAATCCACACGCTCGGATAAGCGTAAAGATGCAGCGACAATTTGCTCCACGCTTGTGCCAGCGCTTTGCGCGCGGCAGCCGGGACCGCTGCATTCTTCACGCGTTCCCATCCGTACAGCCCGAAGTAATGAATTCCCGCAACTCCCACGAATCGTTGCAACTCCACGCGCCGCCGCCCGCTGATTATCGCCAGCGTCACATTCTTGCGCCGCGCCAGCCGCTGCAGAGTTCCCCGCGTCGCGGGTACTAACCTCACCAAATTTGGCCGCCGCGCAATCCGTACCAGCGTCCCATCAAAATCCAGAAACACTGCCACTCGCCGGCTCGATCGCGCTCGCCCGGCAACGTCCTCCCAATTTTTCCAAAGAGAGAGAACTCCCCGCCGTGCTCGCTTCATGACGTGTGTGCCGCCTCGGCCTTCTCCGGGACTTCGATTCGAATTTCCGTCAAATCCGACAGCAGATTCGCTGCCCACCGAAAGATGTTGTGCTCCCGCACGTTGTGCCTCATCCGGTGCATCCGCGTCGCTTGCTCTTCATCCGGCATTTCCAGCGCCCTCAGGATCGCCCCGGCCACTTGCTGCACGTCGTAAGGATTGACCAGCAGCGAATCCGTCAGCTCCAGCGCCGCCCCCGCAAACGTGCTCAGGATCAGCACTCCGCGATCGTCTTCGCGCGCCGCCAGAAACTCTTTCGCC
>Ga0210393_10002294_pt1 | contig 15828 bp, 16 predicted proteins | sample IncBWC27OmetaG_FD_160068 | JGI IMG/M metagenome (GOLD analysis project Ga0210393, IMG submission 160068) | Forest soil microbial communities from Barre Woods Harvard Forest LTER site, Petersham, Massachusetts, United States - Inc-BW-C-27-O ... | reverse complement strand
CAAGAAGACTGTAGAAAGAAGTGCGTCGTTGCGAACCAATCAAATTTGACCAAACTCCAACGCACGGGTCAACTGGGTTTGAATTTCAGGATCAGAAAAGCAGTTACAAATATAGCATTTATGTAATATGTAAGCTATCATCGATCACCGCCACCACTTTCCTTTCCTCCATCAGCTTAAGCCCCATTCAAGTATAATGTCAACGGTCAGCGAGAGACACCCACCTCTGTCTAACCCATCTGAACCTCCCGAGAGGCCAGACTTTGGTGACCCTGATGCCGATATCATTCTTCGTTCATGCGACCACCACGAGTTTCGTGTACTGAAGCTCTATATCATCAAGGTCTCCACGGTGCTCCGCGAGCTCATCGAATCCGCTTCGAGTTCACATGCTACGAATGCTACTTCATCCCTTCCATCTATACAGCTATCTGATAGCGGCGCTACCCTTTCTAGTCTCCTCACTTTCGTTCTTCCCGTACCTCCCGTCCTTCCTTCAACCATCGAACAAACCATGCTCCTTCTGTCGGCGGCTCAGAAGTACCAGATAGACCCGACTCTGAGTCACATCCGTGGCAATGTCGCATTACAGGATCCACCATTTATTCGTCCAGAGACCGCTTTTCGAGTTTACTCCCTTGCACAGACGTATGGGCTTCGTCGGGAAGCGCTTCACGCGGCACGCATCACGTTAACGTTCCGATTCACGCTGGAGAATTTGGAAGATGAGCTCGTAACCATTCCCGGAGTCCACCTTCACGAACTCTGGAGTTACCACAACAGAGTTCGAACTTACCTTGCAGACGATCTTACGGCTTTCAAAACGACTATTAGTACGACTAGTCTATATTGCAGTGGAGATGAACAGGCTTGGTTGGTTGACTACATCGGATCCATAGCGAAATCTCCGGCTCTCTTCGATCTCACCGAATTCCACATGTGCTTGTCACGCCATGTCAGGGATTTACGGACGGTTTGTCAATGCGCAACCTTACCTAACAAAGCAATACATACCTTTTGGGTGGCTTTGACAAACGTTGTTCATAATTGTATGACAAAGGTGAGTATCAATGATTTACGGAGCTACGACATCTAACAGTCGGAGCGTATCAATAGGGCGAATTGGATATCTTGATCACGGGAGGGCCTCTAACTGGCCCGAGTCCTACTTGCTCAAAGAATACTTTGCCCATGGCTGATCGCCTGGATATGTCCGATGCCGATATAATAATTCAATCACGCGATCTCATCAACTTTCGTGTCCACAAATCGACGTTAGCCATGTCATCACCATTCTTCGAAGACATGCTATCCCTTCCCCAACCCTCGGACGATGAACGTGTCGATGGGCTTCCGGTGGTGCGCCTACCTGAGGAAGCAGAAGTGCTGAATAGCCTCCTCACAATGCTGTACCCTATTCCCTCCGTAATGCCTAACACCTACGACAAATCTTTGACGTTACTTGCTGTGTCTCAAAAATACGATATGGTTGGCGTGCAGTCCCACATCCGGGGCGAGATCCAGTGCAGAAATTTTGCTACACCAACTGGGGCGGCGACTTTTCGCGCATACGCCATCTCAAGCCGCGGAGGGCTCCAATCTGAAATGGAGAGTTCGGCCCGCCTTACGTTGGGTTTCCCGATGACATTCGAGTTTTTTTGCGATGAGTTGCCGTTTTTCGATGGCTGGGCATTACGTGATCTTATTGGTTTTCGCAAACGCTCCCGAGACAATCTTGTCTCGTGCTTCCAGTCGTTCAACAATCTCTCCCAGCCCCCGTTCAATATTTGGATGTCTTGTACACCTTCGTACTCAAGTTACTATGGGAATAACCCGACTGGATACTCGCCACCTTGGTTAACCGATTTTTTTATGCAACGTGTCACCGAATTGCTCCAGGCGTTTACAAAGCCTCTCCTACACCCTTCAAGTGTTCGCGAGGGGTACTTGTCCGCTCTACGGGCTCATATCGACTCGATCAACTGCATCTCTTGCATGAGGGTGCACGCTCAGAACGGAGAAACATTTTGCAAGGAGTTGGAGAGCAGATTGGTGCTGGCTCTGAGCACTGTGGGTTCATTTTTCAGAGGGATTGCGGGAGTTTGACCGTTCACCTCATCTAGGTGCAGTTGAGTCCAAACGCACTACCACAGGACCAGGTACAGGACCAGAATGCCTCGGCCTTTGACTTTGACTTCACGAACTTTGAATGAACTCAACCCCATCGACGTTTTCACTCCTGACTTTTTCGAAGGAGTTCCTGTTGCTTGTTTATGGTTGTGTTTCACCGCATAGTATAGTTACTGGACAGCCTAACTAGTGCTCAGCCGACGCCTTTGGAGCCGAATATGTGGGGGCGGGAGTAGGAAGCGTTGCGGAGATGAAGCGTAGTCACTCTGCGATCACAGACATGGCACGCGGTCTTAGAGGGCCGCACTGCGTGGGGAAGGTCCTACTACTATAGGCCGGTTGACGACGCACGCGTCGACTTCCTCCAGCTTGCTTGCCATTAGCCTGCACGTGCGAAGGCACAGAGGCATGTCTTGACGGGCGGTCATAATCTGTTTGGGCCTTGCCGTGCTACTTGGGCGGTAGGGGCTGATAGAAACAGCGCTCCGGGGGAGCCACAGGCCGATAGCGGAGAGGGTGCGCACTGGGCGGTCGGGATGCGCCAATGGACCAGCGCGCTCGGGCTGCCGGCGTGAGCGGCGGATGATCGGGCACGCCCCGCGCTTATTATAGACAACTTACTTTCCATTTTTTTCTTGCGGAACTGACTTCCTTTATGATACCACATGTAAATACTACGACAACGACAGGAGCGGCGTCACGCGTCCTTAAGGCGCCGCCTCGTTTTTTCCCTCCTTGTTATCTCACCGATGTCTCACCTTCATCTCACCTGCGGGCTCTCGCGCGCGCTTATCATGCATTGTTTGCATCGTGAGCAACTGCCAGTGGTGTATGATACCTGTGATCTCGGACTGATTGGATCAGCGGTCCAGACTCCGGCGAGTGCGAGAAACATGTACAAATACTGAATTAACTTAAATGATCTTTAATCGATCTTTGCCCGTCGATGTCAAATCAATCAGGGGTACCTTCGTCTGGGTGCAATGTCGACTCTGACTGTCGGCGAGACATCCCTACCTCCATCCGATGACTCAGGTGATGAAGTCCCAGAGAACCTGCTCTTTGATGACCCTGATGCAGATATCATTCTTCGTTCATGCGATAACCACGAGTTTCGAGTGCTGAAACTCTATATCATGAAGGCCTCCTCGGTGCTCCGGGAGCTCATCCAATCCGCTTCGGGCTCACATGTTACAAATGCTACTCTATCCCTTCCTTCCATCCACCTATCTGATAGCGGTGCTACCCTTTTCAGTCTCCTCACTTTCATTCTCCCCATGCCTTATGTCCTTCCTTCAACCATCGAACAAACCATGCTTCTTCTGTCGGCAGCTCAAAAGTACCGGATGGACGTGATTATGAGCCACATCAGAGCCGTTGTTGCGTCACAGGATCCGCCGTTTATCCGCCCAGCGACTGCTTTTCGAATTTACTCTCTCGCACAGACGTATGGGCTTCGTCGGGAAGCGCTTAACGCGGCCCGCACGACGTTAACATTCTCATTCACCCTTGAAGATTTGCAAGATGAACTTGATACCGTCTCTGGGGTTTACCTTCACGAACTCTGGAATTACTACAAGAGAACTCGAACTTACCTCGCAGATGATCTTAAGGCATTCGCGACGACTGGTGTACCCAGTGAAATGACCTGCCAGCCCTGCAGATATGGTACTCTGACTTGGCTGGGTGAATACATCACGTCTATAGCAGAATCCCCAGCTCTTTGTGATATCACTGAATTCCACATGTTTTTGTCACGCCATATACGTGCCCGCTATTCTCCATGTCAATGTGGAGAGATACCTAGCAAAGCAATACAGGCCTTTTGGGTGGGTTTAACAGATGTTGTTCATAGTTGTATGACGAAGGTGAGTGTCGATGATCTACAAAGATATATGATACGTGGATTAATTAGCATATTTCTATAGGCTGAATCAGACATTATCCTGGGAGGATCTCAAACTGACCCGGGCCCTGCTTCGCCGCAGAAAGCTAGGGCTTCGCCCCCGCCTGTTCACCTGGATATGACTGGCGCCGATATAACCATTCAATCGTCCGACCTCGTCAACTTCCGTGTCCATAAATCGTCTTTATCCCTGTCGTCATCATTCTTCGACGACATGTTTTCTCTTCCCCAACCCTTGGACAACGAAGTTGTCGATGGGCTTCCAGTGGTGCGCCTGTCCGAGGATGCAGAAGTGCTGAATAGCCTTCTCATAATGCTGTACCCTATTCCTTCCGTGATGCCTAATTCCTACGACAAATGTTTGATGTTACTTGCCGCCTCCCAAAATACGACATGGTCGGTGTCCAGTTCCGCATCAGCACCGAGATTCAAAGTAGGCATTTTCCTATTCCAACTGCGGCGGCAGCGTTTCGTGCATACGCTATCGCAAGCAGTGGAGGGCTCCCATCCGAAATGGAAACCTCGGCGCGCCTTACATTAGATTTCCCGATGACGTTCGAATATATCTGTGATGAGCTGCCGTTATTCGAAGGCTGGGCATTACGCGATCTTATTCATTTCCGCAAACGCTGCCGTGACAATCTTGTCTCATGCTTCCAATCATTTCTCAACCTCGGCCAACCCCCGTTCAATATTTGGATATCTTGTACAAATTCGACTTCAAGTTCACCCTTGAAGTCTTCGGGGACCGGGGCCTCGCCCTCTTGGCTAACCAACCTCTTCAAGCAACGTCTCACTGACTTAGGTAAGGCGTTTAAAAACCCTCTCCCGAATCCTTCAAATATACGGGAAGAGTACTTGTCCGCTTTACGGGCTCACCTTACCTCATACGCCTGTATCTCCTGTACAAAAGTACACGCTTTGGAAGGGGAGACGTTCTGCAAAGAGTTAGAGAAGAGGTTGGCGCTGGCCATCAGCACGGTGAGTACTACTACCCCTCCCATCCTCATAAAGCTTGGGAGTCTGAACATTCGTCCCAAGTTACACGTATGCTTGGATGACTCAGGATGAGAGGTCACTCATCACGAATGCTCGGACAAATCGCCTCGACAATCGATCTCCATTGGCTTTCCCATTTCTAACTCTTCTGAATGAGTCCTCATGATGATTCGACTTCTTGTGTTTATAAATGATGTTGTACGACCCGAACATTTGGCTTGAAAACTTGACTCAATGGCCATTGCCCGGACTCCCCAGGGTGAGGCTGTACTTTGTATTCTAGGACCAACTTCCTCGGGTCGGCAAGGGCTTGGCCCCATATTAGACCACAAACCCGAACTTTACACACTTGATGGCAATTCCTTATCTGGAAAACACGCAGAAAACCGGTGATCGAACGTCTAGCACTCAGAGATCGTGCCCTATATGCATTATATGCTGATGAGAAGTCAGTGTGCTATTTTGCGGACACGTCCCATAGGTGTGGCTACCAACTTGAAGTTGTACGCCGTGATGGATATTACTGGTTATTGTCTTATGCTATCACAGTCAGGGCAGGGGAGCCTTGATTGCCTTTATCATCACTGTTGCTACCCCACATCCCTCTATGTGACTATGTCCAGATGTCCAGATATATGCGCCCCCACCAGCCCCTACGAAAGTTGTAACATATCCTAGCCAAGCTAAAGATTATCAACGTCTTCTCGAATCTGAATGTCACAAACTTGCGGCGCGACGATGGCATGATGGGTGAGTTTATCGATGCCCGCGTTAAGAATATTCCCGGTCTTTTTTTTCAATCAATATTGTGCGATAAGGCCCAGATAAGGGTTAGAAACGGAATAAATTCGGCCAACTACGCCACATAAGGTAAGGGGAAATACCTCGTGGGCTCGAGAAAACATATAAAGGTATGCGATGGCGCGCTACGTTATATAAAGAACTAGATATGTAACAAGTAAGAAAGATGATCAGGGTGGACAATATTAATTCCGCCGCCGCCGCGAGAGGAAATGGGGTCAGGACCGTCAGGTCACCTGCTATTAATATTGGTTTTATCATGTTGCTGCCCCCGTGATCGCCCAAACACGCCACAACGCAATTTCGGAGGGTTTTTCGTGTCGACGACTGCTTCCTACTTGTACGCCTTTTTGCGCGCTAAATTTCCACGCAAATGAACTCTGAACGCCGTGCCGTCGTCCATATTGCTCTCATTGCCGCCGCAGGGTTCCTAGCGTGGCCGCTGCAAGTGCATCTGCACTTGCCTGTGCGTCTCTCTGAAGAAGTTCTCCAAGACACGTCCCGACTCTCTGGTCAGAAACGGATCGACAAGCTCCTCGATGATCGTGAAGACAGGTTCCACAATGAACTGGGAATGCACAAACAGGTCTCTCTGAAACCACTGGAGTCGCTCCCGAAGGACGCAGGTCTCTCTGATACACGGGTCTCAGCTGAGGAACAACTTGCCATGTTTCTGCACTTTGCTCGTCGAGGCTTGTCTAATGAGGATCGCAAGAGCGATTTGAGCTCGGCCCAGGTACCATCACAAAGTCAGTTCTACGTTCTTTGTTGGGTCTTATCTCACCAGCCGATTAGATGCATCCATCGTATGCTGGATGCTCTTATATTACGCACATTCCATCGCGCGTATATCCGGCTTCTTAGATCCAATGCCCCTGGCCCAGCCCTCATCGAACGCGAGGAGAGATTCTTTCCTTTTTTAAGGATTGCCTTGGCGCTATCGATGGATTCCATGTCCCTTTATATCTGTCTCCTGAAGTGCTTCGCCCTCCATATCGAAACGGAAAGGGCCAGTTATCTCAGAATGGGTTTGCGGCTGTTTCTATTGACCGGAGACTCGTCTATATCTTGTCTGGATTGGAGGGCAATGCTTCCGATAATCGTGTATACGATGACGCTCGCGGAACTAACTTCAAGATCCTAAAGGGGCGTTATTATCTAGCTGATGCCATCTATGCAAATTCCGACGAGCCCCTGGTTCCATATCTGGGCGTGAGATATCACCTGAAGGACTGGGAAAAGGCCAGGGAAAGGTATGCGTCCGCGTTATCAATTCCCGTGGTGCAGCATCAGACATCCCTCCCCCAAGCCTCAGAATTATAAAGAACTTTTCAACTACCAACACGCCTAACTTCGCAATGTCATCGAGCTCATACTCGAAGCCCAGAAGAAGCTGTTCAAAGTTCTTCCAGTCGCGCATGAATACTCCTCATTTCTCAGGCTCAGATTGTGACGGCTCTGGCTGTATTACACGACTTTATTAGCATACATGATCCAGAAGACATTCCTGACGACGAAGATGTCAACCCAGGTGATGCCGATGACTCTCTTAGCAGCGTGCCACAAATGGTTGTAACCTTGGCGGGCTCGGAGCAGGGACGACTTGGGCCGGCCGAACGTAGGGACAGCATAGCGAAAGTTGTGTGAGCAGATTACGAGGCAAAGAGACACCATAAATGATTCATGCATCGTATACAATGAAATTCTTTCAGAGTAGACAAAAGACAGAGCTCATCTCTCGTGCATAGCCGCTGTTATTCCTAAACGTGTGTGGCGCACAATGGGGTACAGTCGAACCCCTCTTAACCCATAGGCCAAATAACCTATTTTGGCCTATGGGTTAAGAGGGGTTCGACTGTATATCTGATGATTATCACCAGCAGTTTCGGGCGTTGATTAATCGGTCAGCGTGACGTACCGGCAAGATCAGAGACCGATAACACGATCAGAAAACAGGTACAAATACCGCATTAATATGCCATAAGCAATGTTTGCCATCGATTCGATTGTCACCGATCTTGTCCTCGGCCTGATGGCGACTCCGACTCAGACGGTCAGCGAGGCATCCGCACCTCCATCTGACTCACATAAATTCCCAAATAATCCACTTTTCGATGACCCTGATGCCGATATCACCCTTCGTTCAAGCGACGACCACGAGTTTCGAATACTGAAGTTCTATATCATTAAGGTCTCCCCGGTCCTCCGCAAGCTCATCGAATCCGCTTCGAGTTCACATGCTGCGAATGCCCCATCTTTTCCAACCATCCAGCTATCTGATAGCGGTGCCACCCTTTCCTGTCTCCTCACTTTCATTTTTCCCATGCCTCCTGTCCTTCCTCCAACCATTCAACAAACCATGCTCCTTCTCTCGGCGGCTCAAAAGTACCAGATGGATCTGATTATGAGTCGCATCAGAGCGGTGGTTGCGTCGCAGGATCCACCGTTTATTCGTCCAGAGACCGCCTTTGAAGTTTACTCTTTTGCACAGACGTATGGACTTCGTGAGGAAACACTTCATGCAGCGCGCACCACTTTGAATTTCCCATTCACCCTTGAAGATTTAGAAGGCGAGCTTGGCTCCACCTGCTTGGATTATCTTCACGAACTCTGGAGTTACCACAGCAGAGTTCGAACTTACCTTGCAGACGATCTTACGGCTTTCAAGGCGACTGGTATACCCAGTGCAGTAACCACTCAACCTTGCAAGTATGGTACACTAACTTGGTTGTGTGAATACATCACGTCCATAGCCAAATCACCAGCTCTCTTTGATCTCACTGAATTCCACATGTATCTGTCATCCCATATAACTTCTTGGCATTGTCAATGTGGAAAGATACCCAGCAAAGCCATACACGCCTTCTGGACAGCGCTAACAAATGTTGTTCACAGTTGTATGACAAAGGTAAGCGTCGATGGTTTACGAAACTATATGGTATTAGTAACAATTAGTATGTTTCTGTAGGCAGAATCAGATATCATGATCCTCGGAGGTCCTCAAACTGGCCAGAGTCCTGCTTGTCGACACGATGCATCTCCCCTTCCCGATCACCTGGATGTGTCCGACGCCGATATAGTAATTCAATCATGCGACCTCGTCAACTTCCGTGTCCACAAATTGGTGTTATCCCTGTCATCGGCATTCTTCAGTGACATGTTTTCCCTTCCCCAACCCCCGAACAACGAAGTTGTCGATGGTCTTCCAGTGGTACGCCTATCCGAGGATGCGGAATTGCTGAATAGCCTTCTCACAATGCTGTACCCTATTCCTTCCGTGATTCCCAACGCCTACGACAAATGTTTGATGGTACTCAACGCCTCACAAAAATACGACATGGTCGGTGTCCCATCCCGCATCCGCGCCGAGATCCAAAGTAAAAAAGTTCCGATGCCAATTGGGGCATCGGCCTTTCGTGCATACGCTATCGCAAGCCGTGGAGAGCTTCCATCCGAAAGGGAAATTTTGGCCCGCCTCACATTGGATTTCCCGATGACATTCGAATATATCTGTGATGAGCTGCCGTTTTTCGAAGGTTGGGCATTACGTGATCTAATTGGCTTTCGCAAACGCTGTCGAGACAATCTTGTCTCGTGCTTCCAGTCATTTCATTTCGGCGAACCCCCATTCAATATCTGGATGTCTTGTACATATTCGACTCCTCAATACTCGTCTTTTCAGCCTGGCTCGACCGGGTACTCGCCCTCCTGGTTATCCGACCTTTTTCGGCAACGTATCACCGAATTGGGCCAGGCGTTTACAAAGCCTCTCCCGAATCCCTCCAATATCCATGATGAGTACTTGTCCGCTTTACACGCTCATGTCAACTCGTACAGTTGCATCTCCTGTACGAGAGTACATGCCTTGAAAGGTGAGACATTTTGCAAAGAGTTGGAAAATAGATTGGCTCTTGCCGTCAGCGAGGTGGGTAACTTATTCATTTTTTCTCCGAGGAACTTCGAGGATCTGAATTTTCACCCAAGCAAAAGGTAGACGTGGGTGCGAGCTCACCCGTTACGAGATGGGGCGTGTGACCAAGATGCTCGGATTCATCCCTGGACCTGGAAGCGACTCGACCATCAATTCCCACTGACTTTCTCATTGTAACTTGAACTGCCGGTGAATGAGTCCGTTTCATAGTGGCTCGACTTCTTTTGTATACCAATGATGCTGTACAAGTCGGAGATTGGCTTCTCCAAGGTCATTGCCTAGAACGAGTTTTCGTTTATATTCAATTCGAGAGCTTCTTGCCTCGAGTCTGCAACGACTTGGCCTCAAATAAGGCCACACATCCGAACCTTCATACGCTTTAGGGTGATTCCTAAGATTACAGTACCAGTATATTGACACGGGTATGAGGGCTTCAGCCGCGCAGAAGTCCGCGCATGGGATGGGGACTCGGAAGCAGCTAAACTGCCTAAACACGAGGCGGCGCCTCAGGAGCCGCGTGGCGCCACCGCTGTCTTCATACTCACATGTGGTATCGCAGCCTATGAACCAAAGAGAGTCGTCCCGCAAGAGAAATTAGCCATGAGCGTGCCCGAGATCATCCGAGATCACCAGCCTCGCAGTCCGATGGGGCCCAACTCCCAAGGCGCATCCCGGCTGTCTCCGCGTTCAGGCTGCCCACCGCCTCGCCGCCCTCTTCCACTACGTCATGCGGCTCGTTTGGCTCATCATCCTCTTAGTTCGAGCCAAGCCTTGTAAATCCCAGTCGCTCCTCTTATTGACCTGGATACGGTAGGGATTTCTATACATAAACGGACTAGCCATGCAAAACTGGTGGTATGACTTGGATTGGGCCCCGGCCGCGCGGCACTGGCACAAACTCTTCGATCGATGGGCCCAATTAACTGCCCTAATTTATCATTTCTCTATTCGAAAATAGACACCATACGTTCCCGATTGCCAGCTGTACAATACGAGGCTAATGATACTACTCGTCAAATTTGCGTCAACAAAACTTATGCGTTGTGCGCTTATTAACGGACCCGGAACAGTCCGTGTATCGATCAAGTCAACGTAATGATGACGCAATAACAGCGTGATGACGATGTACAATTGACTGTCATAACCCATAGCTGTCCGTGGACACAAAATGCTATGGGTTATTGCAGAGTATGGGTTTCGAGAGAGGGTATGTGTAGTAGGGTGCCTTAAAATCCGTGGACACAGAAGCCTATGGTTTTTTGCAGGGTATGGGTTATCACAGCTATGGGTTATGACAGAGTTAACTGTATTGACAGTGCTGGTGCTGGTGCTGGTGCTGATCGCGCATTATGTGCGTTGTGAGGACTGTACAGTACAGTACTGCACTATATTGAATTGTACTGTGTATCAGATCAGACTGGGAGAAACAGGGGCAAATACCGGCCATTAGCGATCTTGATTGATCATGTAATCCATTGTCGTCTTTAGTCGATACAATGTCGACTTTGAGTCGAACGGTCAGCGAGGCATCCTCACCTCCGTCTAGCTCAGTTGAGCTCCCAGGGAGCCCACTCTTTGATGACCCCGATGCCGATATCGTTCTTCGTTCATGCGACAACCACGAGTTTCGAGTGTTGAAATACTGTATCATCAAGGTCTCCCCTGTACTCTGCGGGCTCATCCAATCAGCTTCAAGTTCACATGCTGTGAATGCAACACCATCCCTTCCATCCATCCGGCTATCTGATAACGGTGCCACCCTTTCCTGTCTCCTCACATTCGTTCTCCCCTTGAACCCTGTCCCTCCTTCAACTATCGAACAAACCATGCTTCTTCTATCGGCGGCTCAAAAGTACCAGATGGATCCAATTCTGACTCATATCAGAGCTGTTGTTGCGTCGCAGGATCCACCATTTATTCGCCCAGAGACCGCTTTTCGAGTTTACACCCTTGCACAGAAGTATGGACTTTCTCAGGAAGCACTTCACGCAGCGCGCACCACGTTGACTTTCTCATTCACGCTTGAGGATTTGGAAGGCGAGCTTGACACCACCCCGGGGATTCATCTTCAAGAACTCTGGAAGTACTACCAGAGGGTTCGAGCTCACCTCACACCGGCGCTTAACGCCTTCCGAGTGACAGGTGTACCTAGTGGAATGGCCAGTTCACCTTGCAATTATGGTACACTGAATTGGTTGGGTGAATACTTCGAGTCCATAGCGAGATCGCCAGCACTTTTCGATATCACCGAATTCCACATGTTTTTGTCACGCCATGCGAATACCCGGGGTGCTCAGTGTAAATGCGCAAATATACCTAGCGACGTAATACAAGCCTTGTGGACAGCGTTGACAAATGTCGTTCATAGTTGTATGACAGAGGTGAGTATCGATGGTTTACGAAATCAGAGGTTACCGGTAATAATTAGTATGCTTTTATAGGCAGAATCAGATATCGTGATCTTAGGAGGACATCGAACTGGCAAGAGTCCTGCTTCCCCGCGGAATGCTTCACCCCGGCCTGATCACCTGGATATGTCTGATGCCGATATGATAGTTCAATCTTGCGACCTCATCAACTTCCGCATCCACAAATCGGTATTATCCCCGTCGTCGCAATTCTTCAGTGACATGTTTTCCCTTCCCCAACCCTCGGACAACGAAGTTGTCGATGGTCTTCCAGTTGTGCGCCTATCCGAGGACGCGGAAGTGCTGAATAGCCTTCTTACAATGCTGTACCCTATTCCTTCCGTGATGCCCAACTCCTATGACAAGTATTTGATGTTACTTGCCGCCTCACAAAAGTACGACATGGCCACCGTCCAGTCTCGCATCCGCACCGAGATCCAAAGTAGAAATTTTTCTATGCCAACTGGGGCGGCGGCCTTTCGTGCATACGCTATCGCAAGCCGTGGAGATCTCCTATCTGAGAGGAGGACCTGGGCACGGCTTACGTTGGATTTCCCGATGACATTCGAATATATCTATGATGAACTGCCGTTTTTCGACGGTTGGGCTTTACGCGGTCTTATTGGTTTCCGCAAACGCTGTCGAGACAACCTCGTCTCGTGCTTCCGGTTATCTCTCAATCTTGGCCAACCGCCATTCAATATTTGGATGACATGTACAGACTCAACAAGTACAAGTCCTCACTACATTTACACTGGGTTCTCGCCCTCCTGGTTAACCAACCTTTTTCAGCAACGTATCACCGAATTGGGCCAGGTGTTTACAAATCCTCTTCCTAATCCCTCAAATATCCGTGACGACTACTTGTCCGCTCTACACGGTCATATCAGCTCGTACAGCTGCGTCTCCTGTACAAAAATACACACTTTGAAAGGTGAGACGTTTTGCAAACAGTTAGAGAACAGATTGGCTCTCGCCATCAGCGAGGTGGGAAACTTATTCGTCGTTGTCGGACAAATTTCGGGGGTCTGAATATTCACCGAAACTATAGGTTGACTTGTGACGTCGCTCCAGATGAAGTCTGGGGTGGGCCTCATCCCTCGCTGCGTCCTATATCACACCGAGCTGTATACTTGGATGCGAGCTCATCCAAGATGGGACATACTGTATGTCCAAAATGCTCGCATTCATTGCTTGGCCAGGGTGTGGCTCGATCATCAATTCACACTGCCCTTCTTATCTGTAACCCATGAATGAGCCCGTCTCAGAGTGGCTCGACGTCTTTTTTCTTTTTGACGCCCATTAAGATGGGCCTGTGGTACAGAACCGTATGTAACACCTGAACTACGTATTTATGTACGCTTTGCTCTTCCTCCAATCCAATATATACTCCGACAATTGTCGCTCCCCCAGCCGGGAGGCCGGCATCGCGTTGTGCACGATTTTGAGGTGGTGAGTGTTATCGGTGCTTGCGTGGTGGGACTTTGGCAGCAGGTGGTTGGTGATGAGTGAATGAAGAAAGGTGGCACTGCATGCGCGCTTTGGTTTGCACTTCGCGCTGGTGGTGGTTGTCCTCGCCGCGCTTCGCGCAACGTCTTCAAGGTGTGTATATAAATGATGTCACGGTTGTACGACTTAGAAACATGGCTTGCAAAACTGCCTCTAGGAGTCCCGTCTCCAGTATAATCTCAGTACATCACCCAGAATGAGGGTGCACTTACGTTCGAGGGCCTAATGCCCCAAGTCTGCAACACCTTCCTGAGTCAATTGGTCTCATATTAGGCCACAAGCGCGACATTTGTCACCATATGTCAGCGTGATGATGTTTTGCGTACGCTTTCTCCATAAGAGGTGGTTGCAAAGTTGACAAGTTGTAAGTATCGGATATTACTGAGCTATTGTCTCGTGTTATCTTGTCGTCATTCTCGTCAATAATGTCCTTATCTTAGCCTAAACTACCGTGTATCATCTTTGGCTTCCAGAGCTCTCAGCTTGAGCGACCATTGGCAGTGTAAAGTGGAAACCAGCGGAAACCATGAAACTGAAGGACTCCGGACTCGGGAACTTTCCCATTTCCTGGAAACCTCACAAATTCATTATGGGCATCGCAACTCGACACGTACATTCATTTCTGTAACAGCCACCAATTTCGGTGGTCGAATTCAAGTCAATGTGCGTCGCTGTCGACGGCCGGCCGGCCTGGCGCCCGAGTCTTTTCTTCTTTTGCCAATTGGCACCACGGTCTTTCGTCACACCACGTGACCACCATGAACACGTGTGCTCGCGATCGCCGTTCGCCAACTGGCGGCTCGGCACAGCGCGGTCGTTTGCAGCTGACGGCTGACCTTCGGTGCGACGGTGTGATCTATCATGTCGATTGTTCCTCCTCAGTCACAGCCGGAGGCTGGCCCATCATCGGCCACACTTCAGACTCAGAGTCCCATTCCGTTATCATCATCCGACGACACGTCTGGGAAACTCTTCGACTCGTACCCCGACGCAGATATCATTCTCCGTTCTAACGATTCTCATGAATTTTCGCTGCCAAAGCTTTATATCCTCCATAGCTCCCCCGTCCTTGCCAAGTCAGTGCGAAGCTCTTCCGTTTCTTCAGATGACACTACTACCGCTCAAGCGTCCCGAGCTGAATCTTCCTTTCCCACAGTCCAAATTTCCTACAGCCGCGTCATCCTTTCCAGCCTTCTCACTTTCGTTTTCCCTGTGCCCGCTATCCTACCCTCGACCGTCGAACAGATTATGGAACTCCTGTCAGCGGCTCAAAAATATGAAATGGGCGCTGTGCTTACTCGCATCCGCGATCGTCTCTCCAGACAAGACCCGCCGTTCATCCGCCCGGAGAACGCTTTCCACATTTACTCTCTCGCCCAAGAATACGGGCTTCGTGACGAAGCGCGTCAGGCGGCACGAATATCATTAAGCATATCGATGACGTTTGATGATCTGGACGATCAGCTCGAAATCATGCCAGGTGCCTTTCTCTACGAACTTTGGAAGTATCACCAGAGAGTTCGAGGCAACCTTTTGTTGGACCTGCTTGCGTTTAGAATGACTGGCGTACGTGAGGCATTGGAAGACCAACAATGCGTCAAGCTCAGTTCTCTTGGCATCCCCAGTTGGCTCGATGAATACATCGAATCCATAGCGAAAACCCCCGCCTCCTTCAATCTTACCAAGTTTCTCTTGTCATTGACGCAGCATACTGCTTCCACAACCCCCGGATCTGGTAGTTGTCTACCGTGTGCATCCATGTCAGGCGAGACCATACACACGTTTTGGGCAGCTTTGACAGCTGTCGTCAATAACAGTCTTGGGATAGTGAGTTTACTTGAATAGGTTGTGTCTCAAGATTCAGCTGACCGCCTCCTAGGCAGAATCAGACCTCTTGCTCCTTGCAAGTGAAACACGCTCCAGAAGTCGTGTTACGTCAACAGTAGAACCCTTACCTCCGCCCCAAAACCTAAACTTGCGCGACGCGGATGTCATTCTCCAGTCATCCGATCGTGCAAACTTCCGTGTTCATAAAGCTGTACTTGCAGCATCATCCCCATTCTTTAGTGATATGTTTTCTTTTGCCCAACCTTCTGACGACGAAATCATTGACGGGTTCCCAGTTGTATGCTTATCCGAGAATG
>Ga0210393_10002293_pt1 | contig 15829 bp, 11 predicted proteins | sample IncBWC27OmetaG_FD_160068 | JGI IMG/M metagenome (GOLD analysis project Ga0210393, IMG submission 160068) | Forest soil microbial communities from Barre Woods Harvard Forest LTER site, Petersham, Massachusetts, United States - Inc-BW-C-27-O ... | reverse complement strand
GCCGATGACGCGACACGACATCTTTTCGGCTGACGAGTGCTTTTTGACCGGCACCGCGGCTGAGGTGATCGCCGTGATCAGCCTGGACGGCCGCACCATCGGCGACGGCAAACCAGGCCCGATCACGAAAGACCTGCTCGAACGCTTCCGCGAGTTGACGCGCAAGGGCGGCTGGTAGCAGATCGCGAAATCTTTGTTCGCGCGACGGTTCCTCAGACACCTCAGCGGGGTTGAATCCTGGAGCGGCGTTACGTCCGGCGTTTGGCGTAAAACCACAAAGACACGAGGCAGAGGGAAATCGGAACAGGAGATCGCGGAGAATTTTAGGGGGGTTCGGCTTTTCCTTTCTCTGCTCCCTCTGCGTCCTCCTGTTCAAACTTTCTCTTCTCCCTTTTGATCTCAGTATGCGCGTCCACAAACAGCGAGCTGATCGAATGACCCGTTCCCTGAGCCGATTGGCGGCGTTCGCCGGAGTCTTGGTCTCGTCTTTCGCCTTGCTCGCTGCACCGCCGCAGACGGACAAGTCAGCCAAACCTGCTAAAGAAGCGCTCGCGCAGTTCAACTCGCTGATCGGCGGGTGGCGCGGGACAGCCCAGCCGCGGCGCGGATCGGCAACCGGAAGTTGGCGCGAATCGGCCGAATGGGTCTGGGACTTCAGCCAGCCTGTCCCCGCCATTCGTTACGTAGTGACGGACGGCAAACTCCTGAAGTCGGCCCGCATCACCTTCGACGACAAGGCAAATTTGTTCCGCGCGACCGTCGAGTTGCCCGGCGGTTCAAGCCGGGACTATTCCGGCAAGTTCGAAGACGATCGGCTGGTCCTCGACTCGCAGCCCGACGCGAAGCAAGAACAGCATCGCATGATGGTCACGCGGCTCAACGACAAGCGCACGATCGTCCTGTTCGAGAAGAAGCGCGCCAATGCCCGCGCCGGGGTCCGCGTGGCCGAAGTCGGCTACACGCGCGAGGGCACGCGGTTGGCGGTCGAAGGAGGCGACGGCCCCGAGTGCGTCGTCACCGGCGGCAAAGGCACGATTGCCGTCAACTACAAAGGGCAGACTTACTACGTCTGTTGCTCTGGCTGCAAACAGGCGTTCAGCGAGAACCCCGAAAAGATCCTGGCGGAATACAAGCAGCGCGTCGAAGCCCGCAACAAAACAGCGAAGTAACCTTCCAGAAAATCGGGCCCATCACTGCTAAAGACCACGATTTTTCCACACTCCAGCGAAGCCGTAGCGATTTCTCAGCAGCCAAAAAGCCGTTGACACTATTTGCCCCTCGGAATAGAGTCCGCCTCCCTTCAATCTCTCATTTCCATCGCTGTTTGTTCGCTGGGAGCTGTCGCCATGGCCGGCCTGCCTGTCTCACAGTTTGCGCACGCGTCGAATACCCCCGTTCCGTTCATCGATCTCGTCGCCCAGCACCAAACGATTGCTGCCGAAATCCGCGACGCTGTCGATCGGGTCTTCACGTCGCAGATGTTTGTGCTCGGCGAGGAAGTCGCCCAGTTCGAGACCGAATGCGCCCAGTATTGCGATGCCAGTGATGCAATCAGCTGTGCCTCGGGCACCGACGCGTTGCTGTTGGCTTTGATGGCGTTAGGAATTGGGCCGGGCGACGAAGTGGTGACGACCCCCTTCAGCTTTTTCGCGACGGCCGGCGTGATCCACCGAGTGGGGGCCAAGCCGGTCTTTGTGGACATCGATCCGGTCAGCATGAATATCGACCCGGATCAGGTCTCGCGGGCGATTACTTCCAACACGCGAGCCATTCTCCCCGTGCATTTGTTCGGTCAGTGCTCGGCGATGGAGCCCTTGTGGCGAATCGCCGTGCAACATGGACTATCGATCATTGAGGATGCCTGCCAGGCCATCGGAGCCGAATACCGAGGCCGGCGGGCAGGGGTGTTGGGAACGATTGGCTGTTTCAGCTTCTTCCCCACCAAAAACCTGGGCGGTGCCGGCGACGGCGGGCTGCTGACGACCGACGATCCGGAACTCAGCCGCCGGCTGCGCGTGCTGCGCGTGCATGGCGATGTCGGCAGTTACAAGCATGTCGAAGTCGGCCTCAACAGCCGGCTCGACGCGCTGCAGGCAGCCGTGCTCCGCGTGAAGCTCGGCCACCTGGGCCGCTGGACCGAAGCCCGTCGCACCAACGCTAAACGCTACCACATGCTGTTCGAGAAGTACGGCCTCGCAGACCAAGTCGTGCTGCCTCGCGAGTTGTCCGATTGCCGACATGTCTACAACCAGTTCACGATTCGCGTGAAGCACAATCGTCGCGATGCGCTCTTGGCGTCGTTGCGATCGCAGCAGATCGGTGCGGCCATCTACTATCCGATTCCGCTGCACCTCCAAGAGTGCTTCGCCTCGCTGGGATACACTTCGGGCATGCTGCCCGCTTCCGAGGCCGCGGCCGCCGAGGTGGTCTCGTTGCCCATCTTCCCCGAGCTGGGAGCCGAACGGCAGGAACTTGTCGTCCGCGGCATCGCCCGCGCCCTGGGCTGCCTGTCGTCCGAGAGCAGCGAAGCGCAGCCGCTCCGTCGAGTTGCCTGACGACGCCCGGTCTTGGTCTTCGTCTTCGTCTTCGAGCCGCGCACGTCAGTAAGCGGGCTATCGCGCGCACAATCCACGGTCGATGTCGCTTGCTCACCGGGCCGCCTGGATTGAACGTTGTTCTCTTTGCCTGATCTCGCAACTTGATCTCGAGTCTCGCTGCCTGCTGCGCGTTTGACTGAAATCGCAGCCCTGAACGAGAACGCGCCCGCTCTCATTTGTGCGCTGAATAACCCGCTTACTGACGTGCGGGGCTCCAAAGATCGCGATGAGCACATCGATTTGTCGCGCGCGAATTGTTTTGAACCGATGTAAAGATTGCCGGTGCGCGGGACGCGATTGGGGGCTTTGACGCGACCGCGAAATCCTTGCGTGACGTGACGGATCGCCCGGCCGCTCGCCCCAAGTCCAGATCGGGCCACCGCTAAGCGACGTCGCGCAGAAGCCTGTCGCCAGAGCTTTCCCCGTCGTCACGGTTTTCCTGATCGGTGGAACAGACGTTGCGTTGCTTCGCGCGGGGCGGAGCAGACCGCTGCCGGCCCTTCTCTGCCGTTATGCGAAATACAATGGAAAGCCGGCTCGGCCGTTTGCTCGCTGTTTCGCGTCGGCGACGATTGCGAATGCGGGTCGTCGGATGTCGACCCGGCTCGGGGCCACGTTCTCGTTCGCGGAGGGACAGATGGGAAATGCTTCGGTTCGCGGTGCGTTAAGGCGCTGTTCGCCCGACCACGATCGATCGACGCGACGCTCGGCCTCGCGCTTTCGGCGAGTCCTCACAGTCGGTCTGGTCGCTCTGAGCGGCTCAATTTCAATCTCTCGGCCAACTTGGTCGGCCCCCACGTCCGCGGCCAAGGTGACTGCCGCGGGCAAAGACGCCGCGGCCAAAGAAACGGTGATCAAAGAACTCGTGGGAAAAGACTGCAAGGATGACGAAGGGATCCGCCGCTCGACGGCCGTGACGCTCAACTATTGCCGCGCGTCGTTCTATCGCATCCAAAAGATGCCCACGTTGCGCGTACTGATCGAAGAGCAGGAAAAGATCCTCAACAACGTCGATCTCAACGGCATCGCCGACCAGGAGGTGATCAAGCTCTACACCGGCGTGCTGGTTGAAATCAGCGAGATTCGGCTCTCCGACCGCGAACGCGTCGTGCTCGAGGACAAGTATCACAACACGCTGGGAACGCTGCTCACTGGCGACGCGTTCGATTTCGGGACGCAGTTGGCTTCGGCCCATTACCTGGCCGCCGTCCGCACAGGGGCCCGCAGTTGGTGGGACTATCGGACCTCCGTCAATACCCGCGACCTCGACATGTTTCACGTCGACCAGAAGCGGTTGATGGCCTTCACGGAAAAGTCGGGCCAGTTCCTCGACACGTTCTGGAAGCTGGCCCGCGACCGCAAGATCCCCGACCGCTGGCTGATCCGCAACCACGACCTGCACAACCTCGAAAAGGCCATGCAGGAACACGATCCGGCCGTTCGCTTGCGAGTACTCCGGCGGATGGAAGACTTCATGACCTGTTTTCCGCCGTATTGGTATTACGTCGCCCGCACGCAGCAGGCGCTCGGCCAGCTCGGCCCGGCGGCCGAGACGTACGAACGGCTGATCAAGGTGGGCCAAGGGCACTTTCGTAAAGACGAAATGCTGGCGGCCGGGCTGGCCAACCGAGCGATGATCCTCGACTACCTGCACCAGACGGGAGCCGTCGACGCCGCGGTGAAGGCGCTCGGATATTCGACAGAAGTTTGGGAAGCCAACCTGATGGCGGCGCAAGTCCTCGGTCGCAACGGTCGCCCCATCGAAGCTGAGGACGCTATTCTCCGCAATCTTGACGTCGAACTGGAACGCGACCGCAGCACGGTGGCCCTCGTGTCGCTCTACACCACCACGCGCAATCGTCAAAAACTTCAGGCCTGGCTGAACAATCCCGCGGCCGTGAGTCGCCTGCCGATTCCCACGCTGATTCGCGCGGCAGCTGTGCTCGGTCCGCGGCGCTTGCCCGCGCCCGTCGTCGCCCAATGGGCGGCCACCGTGCAAGCGCACTATGATCTCAATTACGGAGCCGATGACTTTGTGCTGGTGACCACGCCGGCCTGGCGGCTGCAGTCGTCCGAAATGTCGCTCTTCGTCCGCAACGACTCATCGCGCCAATCGACGATTGCGCTGATGCCGGGCAAGTCCGAAGTTCGCTTCGGGCGAATCGGGGAGATTGGTCATCCGTTCTATGCGTCGTCCAATCCGCCCGCGGCCACGCTGCTCGTCCGTTTTCCCGACGCGCCGCTGGTTCGTCTGCGTCTGCAACCCGGGCCCGAACCGCCGAAAAACACCTCATCATCGAGCTTCTCGTCCATCGTCGAGATGTTGACGCCCACTTCGTTCACCAGCCGGCAGCAGGCCCTGCAGCTTGCCGCGGTGGAAATCGGGGAAGAGAAATTCGCCGTCGCCGCTCGGCTGAACGGGCCCGATCCCACTCCCGCGGACGATGGCAACCCGGTGATGAGTCCGCCGATTCCGAATTCCGCCGCATCGGTGAAAACGGAGACTCCTCAGCCGACGACTGCTCCTTCAGGATCGACGCAGGAGGTGACGACGCAGCCCGCGACCCGTTCGCTCGACTTCCCGCCCATTCCCGTTTTGACTGTGCCTCGGTTTACGTCGGTCCACACAACCAACTCCGGTCCGACGCTGCCGGATCCTCAAGCCCCGTTGGATGGCCCGCGATTTGAATAGGTGCGAACGCGAGGAAGCACTCCTGGGGCTGACAGCCCAGGCTCCTAGGCGACAGCGGGGCCGCCGTCTCATTAAGATAGGCAGTGAGCTGTCTCCCGCTGTTGTCTTGAATCGAGTCGTCGCTTGTCGAACGCTTCCCCGTCCGAACTCCCTTTAATCACCGATCTGTCCCGAGCAGAATTGGCCGAGTGGTGCCAGGGGCAGGGCGAACAGCCGTTTCGCGCCGAGCAGATCCGGCGTTGGATCTTCGGCAAGCGGGTGAACGACTTCGAGAGCATGCACGACTTACCGAAGTCGTTGCGGGTCGCGATGGCGGCTGAGTTTCGCCTCTTCGCCTCCGAAATCGCCAAGCACCAGGTCGCCAGCGACAAGACCGAAAAACTGGTCCTGAGGCTGACCGACGGCAACCACATCGAAGCGGTGCTGATGCGGGAGCCGGATCGCGTTACCGTCTGCCTCAGTACGCAGGTCGGCTGCGCGATGGGTTGCGTGTTCTGCGCGAGCGGCCTGCTCGGCGTCAAACGCAATCTGTCGACGGGCGAAATCATCGAGCAGGTGTTGCGACTCGATCGTCTGCTGACGCCCCTCGAGCGGATCACCAACGTCGTCGTGATGGGCATCGGCGAGCCCTTGGCGAATCTCAAGAACCTGCTCCCCGCAATGGAAACGCTCAACGAAAAAGGCGGGCTCGGCCTCGGCGCTCGCCGGATCACAATCTCGACTGTCGGACTGCCTGACAAAATCGGCGAGCTGGCTCGCTACGGCAAGCCGTTCAACCTGGCCGTCTCGCTGCACGCCCCCGATGACGAACTCCGCAACCGCTTGGTGCCAATCAACGAGAAGACTGGCATGCAGGCCATTCTGGAGGCGGCCGACGATTACTTCCGCGAAACGGGCCGCCGGGTGACGTTCGAGTACGTGCTGCTCGGCGGAGTGAACGACGGCATCGAGCAGGCCCGCAGCCTGGCCCGGCTCTTGGAAGGCCGCGGCGCTCATGTCAACCTGATCCCGATGAACGCGGTCAACGAACTCGAATTCGCAGCACCGACGCGCGCCCGAGTCGACGCCTTCATCGACACACTGACATCAGCCGGCATCGCCGCCACCGTCCGCAAACGCAAAGGCGCGGATATCGACGCGGCCTGCGGGCAATTGCGACTGGCGGCTGAGCGGGACGCGGCGGCGCCGGCGCAAGTCCGTTAGTTCGACTCTTCGGTCGCGACCGGGGTTTGCGCGGGCAGGTCATCTCGCGGCGGCCCGTTCCACAGGACAGTGTCCGGGCAAAGATCGATTTCACCGGGCCAGCAAACAGTCCCGTGTTCCACGGTCACCCGTCGGAACATCCCTGGGTCCTGCCGGATTGGCTCAAAGATTGGACCAACCAAGAGCGGTCCAACGTCGCGTTCAACGACAGACGCGTCGGTGAGAGTCAGTCGCAAACGGCAGCCAGAAAGTGCACTGGCGTTTTTGATTCGGAGCATCGCGGTCTCTATATCAACCCAGCCTCCGCAGCAACTGCCGTCCACGGCGGCGCCACGCGCCCTGTTTGCGGGCGATCGGCGGTGGGCTCGATTCGATTTCCATCAGCATCGCTTGCAGGTTGTCGCGGGCTTCCTGGATGCGGCCCGATTGCGACTCGAGGCAGGCGAGCAGGTAGAGGCCCTCGGGGTGCCGCCAGCGTTTCACGTGCTTTTGCAGATGGGCGGTCGCTTCATCCGCGCGATCCAGGCTGAGCAGCGACTTCGCGTAAAGCAGCGAGACGTCGCCAAATTTGTATTGCGGGTCGGACTGCAGGATTTTGTTCGTTCGGTCGCGGGCCGCGTCATAGTCTTTGAAGTGCGTATCGACCAACGCCGCGCCCCACAGTGCGGCCAGGTTGCTTGGCTCTTTCTCCAGAGCGCGGGCGTACGCGTCGTTGGCCCTGTCAAAGTGCCCGGTATCGCGCAGCGCGTCACCCAAGTGGACGAAATGGTAGGCGTTGCCGATCTGGTAAGCCGCCGATTCGAGGCGACGAATTTCGGCCCCGCGCCGCAGGCCGGCCACCCAGCGTGGCATGGGGACATGATGCGCCGGCAGCCAGCGGGCGAAGAAGTAAATCAGCGGACCGATCCCGGGCAGAACCACGATCACCCACCACCACATCTGACGTTCGGGATCGCTGCGGATGCACTCGATCAACATCCAAATCGTGAAGCCGGTAAAGAGCAGCCCCACGGGCCCCGAACCCGGGCCGAGCCAATTCGTCAGTTGGTGCAGTCCGAAAAACATACCCGGTCCGTCTGACCTCAATCAGCTCAAAAAGCCCCCCTCGCTGACGCTTCGGGTTGGTAAACCCCGAGGCATCAACACCAACCCGAAGCGTCAGCGAGGCGCATTCCGCAACCAGTGGCCAAATGGAAGGTCGGATTGTATCAGACTGTTCGCGATCCGTCCGAGGCATCTAATTTCGCAACCACGGCCGGCGCTTCCGCGAGCGAGGCGATCGTCAAATCCGGCTCAGCCCCCACGGGCACGGCCGAAAAAAGGGGTACCCGATCGCACGAATCGAGAAAGGCCGCCGCCAGGGAATTATCGGGGTTCCAGCCCTTGCTGCGGCAGTCGGGCCAGCGGATGAGGATCGTTCGCATCCCCAGGCGGTTGGCCGGATCGATGTCATTGTCCCGGCGGTCGCCGATCATCACCGTACGGCCCGGTTCGGAACCGGACGCGTTCAAGGCCCACTCATAAAGGGCCAGATCGGGCTTGTGGAGATGCAATTCGTCGCTGATGGCCACGATCTCGAAGCACTCGAGCAGCCCGCGGCGGGCCAGACTCTGGCGGCATTCCGTCGGTTGGTTGGCGATAATCCCCAGCCGCCAGCGCGATCGTAATTGCTCGAGCACGGCCCGGTTTCGTTCGTCCCAGAAATGCTGTTGGTCGTAGTGGGTCAGCAGCAGCTCGCGGATGTTGCGCAGCGAGAACTTGGCTTCGTCCGGCGGCAGCATCCGCTGAGCGAGCGTGTGCAGGATGAAATTCGCGCCGCCGCGAGCCAGCTCCTCACGTTCGGCAAGCATTGCCTCGAACTCGTAACTGGGGTGACGAATTCGCAATGTGTCGTAGAGCAACCGATACGCTTCGAAATTCTGCGGATCGTCGTTGAAGAGGACATTGCCGACGTCGAGAAAGACCCAGTCGATCATGCCAATTTTCAATCAAGCCTGTTTTAGTCAAGCCAGCCTGATGTGCTCGATGCGGTTGTCGATCATCCAACGCAGCCAGGCCTCTTGCTCCTCCGAGATCTCTAGTTCGGCCGTGGAGTGGCTGTCGAGTGGCGAAACGATGCGGAGGACGCCTTCGTCATAAAACTCGTTCGCGTCGCTGAGCCGCACCCACCACTCGTTTTCGCCCAGAGCGGCCGGCCCTCCGGTCTCGCCGGGCGAAGTCGCAAAGTAGGTGACGTCGTGCCTGAAGCGGTCCGGCATGGTGAATGGCGGAAGCTCGGGGCGAGTGACGGCGACGACGCGAACGGGCATGCTGTGTCACCTCGAAGTTTCGCCGCTTGAATCGTGCTACCAACCGCAATCACGGATGGGGCTCACCAACCCGCGCCCTTGGTCGTCGTTTTTACACGGCAGATGTACATATCGGCGCAGAGGTACAAGACGCTGCCGTCGTTGCCCCAGGCGCAGTTGGCCGTCTTTTCGCCCGTTTCGATGCGGCCTAAAACTTTGCCGTCGGGGCTGAAGACGTAGCACCCGCCCGGAGCAGTCGCGAACAGATTTCCCTTGGCGTCGACCTTCATGCCATCGGGCAGGCCGGGCAGCTTGCCGGCCACCGATGTCATGTCGGCGAAGACATTCCCCGGGCCTAGCGTTCCGTCGTCCAGCACGGGAAACGCCTTCCAGATGGCCGCTTTGAAATCGGACTGAGCGACGTACAGGATCTTTTCGTCCGGCGAGAAGGCGATCCCGTTAGGCCGCGTCATCTCTTTCGTCAGCAACGTCAGTTTGCCGTCGGTCGCCAGTCGGTACACGCCGCAAAAGTCGAGTTCGCGCGGCGCGCCCTCTTGTTGCGGCAATCCGTACGGCGGGTCAGTGAAATAGATGTCACCGTTGGATTTGATGCAGCCGTCGTTGGGGCTGTTGAGGCGTTTGCCTTCGTAGTTGTCGACGAGCGTTCGCTTTCCGCCACCTTTGGTCAGCACCGACAATCGTCGGTCGCCGTGCTCACAGGAGATGAGACGGCCCTCGCGGTCCATCATCAAACCGTTCGAACCGGGCTCTTTGCTGTAACGCGGGTGGAGCGGTCCCGTGTAGCCGGAGGGACGCAAGTAAACGTGAACGCCCTCGCCTTCCTTCCACTGCATCACCTGGTTCGCAATCACGTCGGAAAAGAACAGCGTTCCCGACGCCTTGTCCCAAACGGGTCCCTCCGCCCACTCGAAACGGCTGCTGAGCACTTCAATCTTGGCGTCTTTCGGAATCAACTCGTCGAGCGCCGGATCGAGCCGATGGATCTTGCCGATGACGGGAAAGTTCCGCGTGCCTTGAGCGCGTGCGGAAGTAAGCCCCCCAGCGAGCAGTGCGACAACCGCCGACAAGAGAAAGAGTCTGGAGAAAAACGATCGGCGGAACAACGTGACGTGCATGGTGGCATCTCTCGGGTGCGCGAATCGGTCGATGCGGTGAAGAGCGCGTTCATCCTAATGGTTCAAGCATCGAGTTCAAGCGCCGCGCATGTTTGTGTGCCACTGCTGAGCGGCCGCCGCTCAGCAGTGTTTTCAGCGTTTGGGTTGCATCGAACTCGCGCCGAAGATGGAGGTCGTGTAACGCTTGATACCTTCGGAATAGCACTGCTGAGCCGAAGCGTCTCAGCAGTGGCACACAATGCGAATGCCGCAATTGACCTCAATATCTTAGTGTCTTCGTGCCTTTGTGATGCAAATTCCCAGTCCAATCACCTATCGAGTTGCAAAGTCCTCCGGCCGTCCTCCATACTCGGGAATTGCACAATTTCTGCCTCAGCTCTGGCCCACGCAGCTTGGAGTTTTCCGCATGTCGCGCCGGTTTCTGGTCTTGATCCTCGCTCTGGCTGTCGCCCCTCTCACGTTCGGCGCGGATGATGCCCCGCCTAGCTCCAAGTCGGCCAGCTCGAAAGCGGCGAGGAAGGCCCAAAAGAAAGCTGCCAAGAACAAAAAATCGGCGCCCGCGGCTCCGGCGACGCCCGTTTCACCCAACGCCTCGGTCGAGCCAACCGGCCCCGTGTTCGCGCTCAAAGGGGGACGAATCCTCACGGCGGCCGGTCCGATCTACGATCCCGGCGTGTTAGTCGTCGCCGATGGGAAAATTCTGGCGGTCGGAGCGGTGGGCAAAGTCACGGTTCCCAAGGAGGCGCGCGTCGTCGATGTGGCCGGCAAGGTGATTATTCCTGGCCTCGTCGACACGCATTCGCACTTGGGCGTTTACTCCCGGCCGGCCGTCGAAGCCAACAGCGACGGCAACGAAATGTCGGGGCCCGTGCAGGGCATCGTGCGAGCGCTCGACGCGCTCAATCCGTACGATCCGGGAATCCGCATGGCCAACGCCGGCGGAGTCACGGCCGCCAACATCATGCCGGGCAGCGGCAACGTCATCGGCGGGCAAACGATTTACGTGAAGCTCCGCGGCTACACGCCGGAACAAATGTGGATCGCGTCGCCCGACGTACTGGGCGGCCTCAAGATGGCCAATGGCGAAAACCCGAAACGCGCCTACGGTGGAAAAGCCAAAGCGCCCGGCACACGCATGAAGGTCGCCGCACTGCAGCGAAGCGAATTCCTGGCCGCGAAGGGCTACATGGCCAAGTGGGACGCGTATCGCAAGAAGCTGGCCGCCGGGGAAAAGGCGTCGCCGCCGGACGTCGATCTGGCGATGGAGCCGCTCGTCGAAGTGCTGCAGCACAAGCGGACGGTTCACTTCCACACGCATCGAGCCGACGACATTTTGACCGTGCTGCGGCTCAAGGACGAATTCAATTTCGAGCTGGTGATTCAGCACGGGACCGAGTCGTACAAAATCGTCAAAGAGATTGCCAAGCACAACGTGCCCGTCTCGATGACCATTCCCGATAGCCCCGGCGGCAAAGCGGAAGTGGTCGACCTCACCGAGAGCTGCGGAGCCGACCTGGCCCGCGCCGGCGTGAAAGTGCTGGTCAATACCGATGACCCGGTGACCGAGAGCCGCTTCCTGTTGCGGACGGCGGCGATTCCGGTTCGCGGCGGACTGTCGCCCGAGCTGGCCCTCAAGTCGGTCACGCTCGCCCCGGCACAAGCCCTGCATCTCGACAGCCACATCGGATCGCTCGAGAACGGAAAGGACGCCGACTTTGTCGTCCTGAGCGGTGAACCCTTCAGCGTCTATAGCCGCGTGCTCGAAACGTACATCGACGGCAAACCCGTCTTTAAATTGTCGGACGAAAAGGATCGTCGCTACCAAATGGGTGGCTTCTCGCTCAGTGAGCGCGTGAAATTCCCCGCGCCCAAGCCGATGGTCCACCCGCTGCCCGTGGTCAAAGCGCCGGCTCTCCCGGCCAAGGCTCAGCATCCGGGCGCTGTGGGCAACAACGCGGTCATTCTGTGCGGGCGGCTCTTCAGCGTCGCTAAGAAGCCGATCGAAGACGCAGTCGTCGTGATCAAAGACGGCAAAGTCGCGGCCATCGGCCCTCGAGCGTCGACCACGATTCCGGCCGACTTCCCTGTGATCTCCGCGGTCTCGGTCACGCCCGGGCTGATCGATGCCAACAGCATCGTGCCGCTGTCGGGGCAGTACAACATTGCCGCCGATCAGGACCAAGACGAGTTGTCCGATCCCGATCAGGCCGAGCTCCGCGTGCTCGACGCGTTCAATCCGAACGAGCCGCTGCTGCGATTCCTCCTCGAGCAAGGGGTCACGGTCATCCACACCTGCCCGGGGCGCGACAACGTGATCGCGGGAACCACGGGCGTCTTTCGCACGCACGGCACCACGGCCGAATCGATGGCCGTCAAATATCCCGAGTCGCTGTTGTTCAATCTGGGCGAGGCGCCCAAGCGGGCTTACAAGGGTCAGAAGCCGGGCACGCGCATGGGCACAGCAGCCATTGTCCGCAAGGCCTTCACCGACGCGGCCAACTATCGCCGCAAGCGCGAGTCGCCCAAAGCCGGCGAACCGCCCCTCGACACCAATTTGAAGATGGAATCGCTGCGTGCCGTGCTCGATCACAAAGTCTCCGCTCTGTTCGCCGCCCAAAAGGCCGACGACCTGATGACGGCCCTGCGGCTGATCAACGAGTTTCATTTGGACGGCAAGTTGGCCCTCGGTGCGGAGGCCTATTTGATCGCCGACCAGATTGCGGCCGCCAAGGTGCCCTTGATCCTGCATCCCACGATGCAGCACGCCGAATCGATGGAGACGACTAATAGTTACCTAGGCAGCGGCGCAGCCCTCACCGATGCCGGCATTCCGCTGGCGATCGGTTCGGGGGCCGAAGGCTACGTTCCCAAGACGCGCGTCGTGCGGCAGGAAGCGGCCATGGCCATGGTCTACGGCCTCGGTCGCGACGCAGCTTTGAAGGCGATCACACTCGACGCGGCCCGCATTTTGGGAATCGACGGGCAATACGGCAGCCTCGAGCCGGGCAAAATCGGCGACGTCGTGCTGTACGACGGCGATCCGTTCGAGTACTCGACGCACGTCGTCGCGGTGCTGGTCGATGGCAAGCTCGTCTACGACCGCTCGCAGAACAAGTCGATCCCGCTGGCCGATCGAACTTACTCATCCAGCGCGGAAATTCCGTGCTGCCTGGGTTGGATGGGTTGGTAATCGAACTCGCCGCGAAGGCTTGGCCTTTCGGGTGGCACTGGCGGCTTGTCCGCCAGTGTTCGCTCATCCAAATCCCACTGGCGGGCAAGCCGCCAGTGCCACCCAGACATCGCTAGCCAGCTGTTTCGACTTGCTCGCCTGCGGTGCTGAGGGACGCATCCTCGGGCTGCGCCTGCTCCGGTTTCTTGAAGAGCAGCGAAGCCCCGATCGAGATTGCCAGGCTGCCGCCGACGAACGTGAGCACGATCCAATTCGGGATATCGACCCAGGCGTCGACCAGCATTTTGATGCCGACGAAGGCCAGGATGGCCGCCAGTCCATACCGCAGGAAATGAAACGCGTCCATCATTCCGGCCAGGGCGAAATACAGACTGCGCAGGCCGACGATGGCAAACGCGTTTGACGAGTAAACGATAAACGCATCTGGCGGCTTGACGACTCCGATCACCGCCGGCACCGAATCAATGGCGAACAGCAGGTCGGTCGTGTTGATCACCCACAGCACGACGAACAGCGGCGTGATCATCCACCGGCCGTCGACGCGGGAAAAAAAGTGGTCTTTGTCGTACGTTTTGGTGATGGGCAGATAACGCCTCGAAAAGCGCAAGAACCAATTGTGCTCGGGATCGTATTGCTCTTCGCTCACCAAGAGCTTGAGCGCCGTGTAGACGAGCAGCGCTCCGAGCGGATACAGCAGCCAGTGAAACCGCTGGACCAGCTCGACGCCGCAAACGATGAACACGCCCCGCATCACCAGGGCGCCGAAAATGCCCCACAACAACACGCGGTGCTGATTATTTCGCGGCACCTGGAAATAGGAAAAAATGATCAGCATCACAAACAGGTTGTCGACGCTGAGCACTTCCTCGACCAGGTAACCGTTGATGTAGTTGAGCGCCGCGTGCTTACTCTGGTACCACCACATGAAGCCGGCGAAGGCGAACGCCACGGCGACCCAAATGGCCGAGCGGATCATGGCTTCGCGAACGTGGATGACGTGGGCCTTGCGGCTAAAGATGCCCAGGTCAATCGCGACGAGCACGATCAGGAAGACGTTGAACGCCACCCATTCCATCATCAGGCTCTGTTCCCGCTTCCGAGTCGACCCGCTGCCATTTTAGAGCGCGGGGCATCCGGGCGTCCGCTCGAAGTGCCAAATTGGGTGGAAGTCGCCTGAGTGAAATAACCTGGGTGGGACAAGTCGGCTGGCAGGCGGACGCGGGGCCGCCGTTGGGCCGATCGGGCATTGCAGAGGGCGCGGCGTGAATCGCAAGGCCGCGATCCAGACTTCCGGACGCGGTCAAGGGTGGGTAACGGGACTCGAACCCGCGACCTTCGGTGCCACAGACCGACGCTCTAACCAACTGAGCTATACCCACCATGGTAGTGCTGACGCGCACAACATATCTGACGCCCGAGACCCCTGCAAGGTCCGAAAATGGCCGCGGATTTGTCTCGGTCTTGCCGATCGCTTCGCTTGTTCGACCTTCGCGCGCGATCTTCCTTCGCGTTCGGCCGATCGTCCGCTTGAGGCCCCCCTGGGGCGAATGTACAGTGAACCTCCCCGACTGGCCGCAAGGACTTCCTCCGGACTCCGGTTTGTCTCTCTCCGCCTCTCGAACGCCTCGCACAAGGAGCGCGTGATGACCGAGCGCATCGATCACATTCAATCCGGCGTGTTCATCATGCCGTACCACGATCCGGCCAAGCCGCTCGCTCAGTGCTTCGACGAGGACCTCGAGCTGATCATTCGGGCCGACGAACTGGGCATCGAGGAGTTCTGGATCGGCGAGCATCACACGATGAAGTACGAGCCGATCGTGATGCCCGAGATCTTCATCGGCCGCGCGCTGGGCGAGACGCAGACCATTCGCATGGGGCCGGCGCCCGTCTGCCTGCAACAGCACCACCCGGCCCACGTCGCCGGTCGCTTGGCGTTTCTCGATCATCTCGCGAAAGGTCGCCTCAATCTGTGCTTCGGACCGGGCAGCGTGACTTCCGATCAGGAACTGTTCGGCGTCGATCCTAAGGACGGGGGCGCGATGTCGTTCGAAGCCCTCGATATGATCCTCAAGCTCTGGTCGGGCAACCCGCCCTACGAGATCGAGGGCAAGTACTGGACGATCCGTCTCAAAAAGACTGTCGACGAAGAGACCGGCATCGGCTACATCCACAAACCCCTTCAACAGCCGCACCCGCCGATTTCGATTCCCGGGATGAGCCGCGACTCGTACAGCATGAAGTACGCGGGCCGGATGGGCTTCAACCCATTCGCACACTGCCTGATTGCCGGCAACGTCGTCGCCGACTTGTGGAAGACCTACGAAACGGCCGCTCGCGAGGCAAACCGTCCCGCCCAGCGCTCGAAGTTCAAAGTCGCGCGTTCGATCTTCCTGGCCGACACCACGCGCGAGGCCCAAGAGCGGGCGCGGACCAATTCGGTCGGCAAGAACTACCAATACATCGGGCGACTCTTCGACAAGGGGCTGGGTCGCCGCCTATACAAACGCGACCCGAACATGAGCGACGCCGACTGCGATCTCGAGTATTTGATGTCCGAGCAGATCATCGCCGGCGACGTCGATCATGTTCTGGGCCGGCTCCTCGCGCTGATCGAAGAGACCGGCCCGATCGGATCGCTGATCACCATGAGCTACGACTGGGACGACAAAGACGCCTGGATCCGTAATCTGGAGCTGTATCAAAACGAACTGATGCCCGCG
>Ga0210393_10002292_pt1 | contig 15830 bp, 20 predicted proteins | sample IncBWC27OmetaG_FD_160068 | JGI IMG/M metagenome (GOLD analysis project Ga0210393, IMG submission 160068) | Forest soil microbial communities from Barre Woods Harvard Forest LTER site, Petersham, Massachusetts, United States - Inc-BW-C-27-O ... | reverse complement strand
TGCGCCCGTCGCATCGCCGCCTGCTCGGCAACCCTGACCCGGCGCGCATCCGCGCCGCGCGGCACCAGCACGTAGGCCAGTGCGAGCATCAGAAGTATAGCCTGCGCGCCGAGCGTTTGAATCGTCGGGAAGATACCAAGCATCGGAATCGTCGGCGCGTAATTGACGAATGTCGCCGATACTCTCGACGCTTCCTGCAGACTGGCGACGCCCTGGCCGACGAACACGATCGCCAGTGCGTAGAGCATGATCGAAGTCGCGTGGAAGAAAATCCTCATGGGGACGCGATCGGCGGCGCGCTTGATGAGCACGAACGATGCGGCCAGCGCGACTGCGGCGGCGACGATGCCGGCCGCGACTGCATGACGCTCGACAGTTTCGGTCGCGCCGCTGGTGAGCGCCTGGAAGAATACGATGGTCTCGGCCCCTTCGCGCATCACGGCGAGGAACGCGGTCAACCCGAGCGCGATACCGGGAATCGTGCTGCTCTCGGCGCTCTCGAGCTTGTGCGAAATGAACTTCATCCAGCGATCGGCCTGCCCCTTCGAGGTCATCCACGAGCTGACGTAAAAAAGCGTCGCGGCGGCGAACAGTTGGAAGACGCCTTCGAGCGTATCGCTGGCGTCGTCGGTGATCAGATGATTGACAGCCCACGCCAGAAGTATGCTGGCGAAGATCGCGGCGACTGCGCCCGCATAGACGTCGCGCGCGCGGCCGATTCGTCCCGCGCCGCGCGTGCCGGCTGCGAGCGCGACGACGACGAGCATCGCTTCCATGCCCTCGCGAAAGAGAAGCCCGAGCGAATAGAAGAAATAGGCGACGGCGGTTTGGGTCATGCTTGGTTAACGGCGCGTTAATTCTGAGAATGATTCTCAATTACAGAATGTAGTCGTGAGGATTCGCCATGTCAACGGCGCGATTTGGGTCATACTTGCGGCGAATTGGGGCCGGTAGTAGCCTCAAAAGTGAAGCGGGCCCGCCGATTTTTCGTGCGTTAGGGCCAGCTTCAAGCTTTTTTGGGGAGTAGCGGCGGGCATTTCCGATGCGATGTGTATATTGCAGCAAGCGGGCCGGGTTCATCCGCCGCGTCTGCGCGCCGTGTGCGAAAGTGGTCGCAATAGTGGACCGCGCCGGCGGCGAGGTCGGACTGGCGGGGCTGGTGGATATCTTCGTCGCGGAAGGACTTAGCCGCGAGCAGGTTGACGTAGTGCTCGACGCGCAGGTGGGTGGCGAGCCGACGATCCGCGACCGGCTCACGTCGAAGATGACGAACGTCCTGATGCGCAATCTCGGGATGCCGGGGCGTCAGTCGCCCGAAGACGTGATGAAGGTGCGGACCGCGATGCGCGGCGGAGGCGGCGCGGGCACGTGGGTCGGTGGCGAAGAGCCGCCTGAGCATCATTGATATGGAAAAGGATCGCAGCGACTTTGCCGTAATGAATCGGATGATCGATCACATCCGGCTGCTCATTGCCGTCGATGACGAGGCCATTCCGGTCAAGAAAAAACTCGAAGCGCAGGCGATTCTGAAAGACTTCCAGGCGATGCTGGCGGAAGCGCCCGAGAACCAGGAGCGCGGCAGGATAAAGGGCTACTACGAAATCCTGTGCCGCGACCTTGGCGACGAGGCCGACGTGGCGGCGCTGCTCAGCTCGCTTAAGAATTATATCCCGTACCTGTAGTTGGCGGTGAGGGGAGAGACGAATGAGTTTGCAGCAGATCGGAGTAATTGGGGCAGGGCAGATGGGCGCGGGAATTGCGCAGGTTGCGGCGCAGGCGGGACTCGCAGTCGTGATGCATGATATCGCGCCGGAGATGTGCCAGCGCGGAGTCGATTCGATCGCGCGGAACCTGGACCGGATGATCGAGCGCGGGCGCTTCAAGCCCGAAGAGCGCGATCGCGTGATGCGCCGGGTCGAGACCACCACCAATCTGGAAGACCTGGCCAAGGTACCGTTCGTGATCGAGGCGGTGGTCGAGAACGAAGACGCGAAGATCGTGCTGCTCCAGAAGCTCGACAAGTTCTGTCCGCCCGAGACGATTTTCGCCTCGAACACTTCGTCGATTTCGATCACCAGGATGGGCGCGCGGACGACGCGGGCCGATCGCGTGATCGGGATGCATTTCATGAATCCGGTGCCGGCGATGAGGCTGGTCGAAATAATTCGCGGGCTGGCGACGTCGGAGGCGACCTTTCAGCAGACGCGCGCGCTGGCCGAGCAGCTCGGCAAGACGACGATGACGGCGCAGGACTTTCCCGGATTCATCGTAAATCGCGTGCTGCTGCCGATGATCAACGAAGCGATTTACACGATGTACGAAGGCGTCGGCGGCGTGACCGATATCGACACGGCGATGAAGCTCGGCACAAATCAGCCGATGGGCCCGCTTGAGCTGGCCGACCTGATCGGGCTGGACACCTGCCTCGCGATCATGGAGGTGATGCATCGCGTGCTCGGCGACGACAAGTACCGGCCGTGCCCGCTGCTGAAGAAGTACGTCGACGCCGGTTATCTCGGCAAAAAATCAGGCCGCGGTTTTTACGTATATGATGAGAAGGGTACTTTGATTCCGCCACCGCGCTGAGCGCGCGCGGCCTTAAGTCGCCGGCGCGCCGGGAGGAAACGAGTATGGCCGTAAAAGCTTTCATTCTTATCGACACGTCGCCGGGAAAGGCACGCGACGTCGCGGCCAAAATTCGAGGAGTCGCGGGAGTTTCCGTCGCGCATGCGGTCACCGGTCCGCACGACATAATCGCGATTGCCGAGGCGGCTGACGTGACGTCGCTCGGCGAGCTGGTGGTGCAGAAGATCCAGAGCGTGGTGGGAGTCAATCGGAGCCTGACCTCGATCGTCGCCGATTGAGGCGCCAGGTCGCTCGCGGACGCGGCGAATCATATAGAATAAAATCAGATCGCGCCCAGGAAGAATGTATCGATGGCTGAATTACCGGTAATCAAGCGGCTCAGAAAAGACCTCGAGGTGCTCAAACGCGAGCTCACCGTCGACCTGCCCAAGGAACTCGAGCGCGCGCGCGCTCACGGCGATCTGTCGGAGAATGCCGAATGGGCAATGGCCAAGCAGCGGCAGGAGTTCCTGCGCGCGCGCGTCGGCAACCTGGAGGCGCGAATCGCGGAACTCACGATGATCGATCTCGAGACGATTCCGCGCGACACCGTCGGCCTGGGCAGTCGCGTCAAGCTCGAAGATCTCGACGAGGGCGGCGTCGCAGAGTTCGAAATCGTCGTGCCCGAAGAAGTTGACGGCGCGCAAAACCGAATCTCGCTCTCCTCGCCGCTGGGCCGCGCACTGATCGGCAAGGCGGCTGAGGACGATATCGAAGTCGTCACGCCCAAGGGCAAGCGCGCGTACCTGGTGAAAAAGCTCACGACGATTCACGTGCTGCTCGCAGCGGAGAACGGCACGAAGTAGGACAAATCGAAGAGCGGGGCTCCTCGCCCCGCCCCCTCGGCAGGGGTGACCCCTGCACCCAGTACTTAGACGAAGAGAAGATGCGGCGCGCTCCGCGCGCCTGTAGAACTATTTTGGGGAAAGGCGTGCGTTGCTGGGCGCGCGGACGCGAAGCGTTCGCGCCCCCGAACCTTCGTGGCATCTGCGCTCGGCCCACAACCCTTCCCTTCTATTTACTGGGTGCAGGGGTCACCCCTGCCGGGGGGCGGGGCGAGGAGCCCCGCGTATGATTAGTCTCCGTACATTGAATCGATTTGCTGCTGGAAGTGAGCCTGCACGATCTTGCGGCGGATTTTTAGTGACGGGGTTAGTTCGCCGTTTTCCTGGGTGAAGGGTTGCGGGACGATGGTGAATGAGGCGACTGCTTCGACGTCTGAGAGTTGTTTGTTGATCTCGCGGATGCGGGTTTGGATGAAGGCTTTTAACTCGCGCGATTTTGCGAGCGCGTCGGCGTTGTGGGGGTCGAGGTTATTCTCCTTGAGGAAATCGACGAGGTTTTCGTAGTCGGGGACTATCAGGGCGGCGAGGTGTTTGCGGCGGTCGCCGATCACGCAGGCCTGGCTGATGAATTTGTCGCCGACCAGCTTGCCCTCGACGTAGGCGGGCGAGACATTCTTGCCGCCTGACAGCACGATGATTTCTTTTTTGCGATCAGTGATCGAGATGTATCCCTCGACGTCGATTTTCCCGATGTCGCCGGTATGGAGCCATCCGTTTTCGTCGATAGCTTCCTTCGTCTCGGCTTCGAGCTTGTAGTAACCCTTCATTATGCTCGGCCCGCGCAGAAGTATCTCGCCGTCGGGCGCGATTTCGGCCTGGACGCGCCGAAGCGGGAGTCCTACCGTGCCGAGCCGGGTCTTGCCGTTGTGCAGATTGCATGCGACGACCGGAGACGCTTCGGTCAGACCGTATCCTTCGACGATGGGAACTTCGGCGGCGGAGAGGAACCGGTTGATCTCGGTCGGCAGCGGCGCGCCGCCGGAAATCAGGTAGCGGATTTTGGTGCCGAAGATCCCGCGCACGCGGGCGAAGACAAGGCGCCGGAAGAGCGCCATCGACATTGCGAGCAGAGGAGGCACCGGTTTTCCGCGATGGCGATATTCTGCCGCTTGCTCGCCCGCATCAAGCGCCATTTTGAATAGCCGCTGGCGCATCGGCGGCGAGGTCTCGACCGTGCGCATCACGCGGCTGTGGATGACTTCGAGCAGACGCGGCACCGTGAGCACGACGGTCGGCTGGACCTCGGTCAGGTTCGATGCGATTTGCCCGAGGCTCTCGGCAAACGCGATCGTCCCGCCTGCCAGCGCGACGGTGTAGTAGCCGGCGGTGCGTTCGAACGAGTGCGCGATCGGCAGATGCGACAGCGTCATGTCGGTCTCGTTGAGCGCAAGTGCGGCGAGCGAGTCCTCGGCGTTGGCCAACAGGTTGCCATGCGAGAGCATCACGCCCTTCGACGTGCCTGTAGTGCCCGAAGTATAGATAATAGTCGCGAGGTCCTCGCTACTGCCCTCGACGATGGCGGCCGGCGCCTCGGCGCTGATCGACGCCGCCGTCACGACCGCGGGCGTGCCGTTGGCGGCAGGAACGGACTCGTCATCACGATGCATCGCGACCACCGCAGTCACCTCGGGAATCGACGAAGCGAGTCCGAGAATTTTCTTGACCAGCTCGGGACCGTTGGCGGCGACGACTTTCGCGCCGGAGTCAGCGATGACGTGGGCGGTTTCCTCGAGTCCGCTGGTGGTGTAGAGCGGCACGACGATCGCGCCGAGCCCGAGCGCAGCCTGATCGACGACGATCCATTCGGGGCAATTCTCCGAAAGGATGGCGACGCGATCGCCGGGGCGGACGCCGAGGCCGAGCAGACCGGCGCGCAGCTTGCCGGCAGCCTCGGAAACTTCGGTCCACGAGTGGTCGGTCCAGACTTTGTCGCGCTTGTCCTTGAGGAACGCGCGCGCGCCGAACTTCTGTGCCTGCGCCTCGAAGGACTGCGACAGGGTTGCCACACGATCAGGCATAAGGGGCCGAGACCTCCTCTTCCACGATCCGGTTGTAGCCCAAAGACTTGTCGCCGCCAATCGCGGGCTTACCTGCGAAAATCGAAGATGCGGCGCCGGCGATTCCGTTGTCCCGAACGGCTTGAATTTGCAGGCGAAATATGAGCGTCATTGTCGGCGTTGATTAAGCGGAGGTTGCGGGGGTGGACAAGGATTTTTCATTTCACTAATCGTGGCGCTGACGGGCATAATCGCTCCGAATTCATGAATCGAAAGCCGCTGGAATGTTGCCTGCGCCGCCTTGTTTCGCGCGGTGAACGCTCATCCGGCATTTGCACGTTGCTAGCGCAGAGGTGACGCTTCGATGCTTGAGCATCTGTATTTTCCGCACGATATCTCGACCTTCGGTCCGAAGATCGATTTTCTCTTCGAGCTGATCTTCTGGATCGTGATGGTCGTCTGGGTGCTGGTGATGATCGCGATGGTGACCTTCATGATTCGCTATCGCGCCCGGCCCGGCCGCAAGGCGGAATATATCGAGGGTAATTCGCGCCTCGAAATATTATGGACTACGGCGACGACGGTGATTCTGATCGTGCTGGCGCTGATGAGCCGCTCGACTTGGGCCGACATCAAGGAGCATGGGCCGCCGGGCGACGTCTTCTACCAGGTGACCGGCAAGCAGTTCAACTGGGAAATCACTTATCCGGGTCCCGACGGCAAGTTCGGAACCAAGGACGATCTGCTGGTCGAGAACGAGCTGCACGTGCCGGTGAACAAGGTGGTGCGAATCGATCTGACGTCGAAGGACGTCATCCACAGTTTCTTCGTGCCGAACATGCGGCTCAAGCAGGACGCGGTTCCCGGGCGCATCATTCACGTCTGGTTCGAGGCAACGGAAACCGGACAATACGAAATTCCGTGCGCGGAGCTGTGCGGCTTCGGGCACTCGGGGATGTTGGGCAATCTTACAGTCCAGTCACAAGAGGATTACGACAAGTGGGTCAAAGGTCAGTACGACCAGAACAAGTAACGCCCGCACTCGCCGGCGACCATGCGCGGAGGAGTTAGTCGAAGATGAGTAGCACGGCAGCGGTTGCGGGACACGGCGCTCACGCCGAGCCTCACGAGCTCGGCTTTGTGCGCACGTATATATTTTCCGAAGATCACAAGATGATCGGGCGCCAGTTTTTGTTCATGGCGCTGTTCATGATGTCGATCGGCGGCCTCATGGCGATGCTGATGCGGTGGGAACTCGCGTGGCCCGAGACCGCAGTGCCGCTGATGCATTGGGTGCCCGAGCCGTTCATGTATGACGGCGCGATTCCGCCCAACACTTACAACGCGATGTTCACGATGCACGCCACCATCATGATCTTCTTCGTGGTGATGCCGATTCTGGTCGGATGCTTCGGCAACTTTCTCATCCCGCTGATGATCGGCGCGCGCGACATGGCGTTCCCCAAGCTGAACATGCTGTCGTTCTGGGTCGGCGCCGTCGCGGGCGTGATCATGCTCTCGTCGTTCTTCGTGACCGGCGGTCCTGCCGCGGCGGGCTGGACCTCGTACGCTCCATTGAGCGCGGTGCCCATCTACACCGGCGTCGATTGGGGCCAGGACTTGTGGTGCATCAGCATCATCGTGCTCGGCGCGTCATCGCTGATGGGCTCGATCAACTACATCACGACCATCATCAACATGCGCACCAAGGGGATGTATTTCTTCCGCATGCCGCTGGTGATCTGGTCGCTTTTCATCACCGCCATCCTGCTGCTGCTGGCGCTGCCGGTGCTGACGACGGCGCTCGCGCTGCTGCTGTTCGATCGCATGGGCGGCACGCACTTCTTTCTGCCCGCGGGCGGTGGCGAGCCGCTGCTGTGGCAGCATCTGTTCTGGTTCTTCGGCCATCCCGAGGTCTACATTATGATCCTGCCCGCGATGGGCATCTCGTCTGATGTCATCTCGACGTTCTCGCGCAAGCCGATCTTCGGCTACCGCGCGATGGCCTACGCGATGATCGCGATCGCGTTCTTATCGTGGATCGTATGGGGCCATCACATGTTCCAGTCGGGGATGGACCCGGCGCTCGGCCAAAGCTTCATGATCACGACGATGATCATCGGAGTGCCGTCTGCGATTAAGACCTTCAACTGGCTGGGCACGCTCTACAAGGGCAACATCCACTACACGGTCGCGATGATGAACGCGCTGGCGTTCGTTGCGATGTTCGTTATCGGTGGGCTGTCGGGAATCTGGATGGCGTGCACGCCGGTGGATATGTACATCCACGATACCTACTTCATCGTCGCGCATATTCACTACGTACTATTCGGCGGTAGCCTGTTCGGCATCTTCGCGGGAATTACCTATTGGTACCCCAAGATGTTCGGCCGCATGATGAACGAGACGCTCGGCAAGATTCACTTCTGGCTCACGTTCGTCGCCTTCAACTGCACGTTCTTCCCGATGCATATTCTGGGGATGGCCGGACACATGCGGCGAATTTACAATCCGCAGCAGTACGATTTCCTGAAGCCGATAATTCCGATCAATGAGTTTATTTCGATCAGCGCTTTCGTGCTCGGCGCCTCGCAGTTCTTCCTGCTCGCCAACATCATCTACAGCTATTACAAGGGCGCGAAGGCTCCCGAGAATCCGTGGAACGCGAACACGCTGGAGTGGACGACGCCGTCGCCGCCGCCGCACGGCAATTGGCCGGGGCCGGTGCCGATCGTCTACCGTGGGCCATACGAGTACAGCTCGCCCGAGGTCGCGGAGGACTTCCTGCCGCAATCGCAGTTGATCGAGCACTCGACGGCCGCGGCGGATTAGTCAGTCCAATAGCTAGTGATGAATCAGACGCCAACTGAGGTTGAGAAGGCGCGCGGGCTGCATCGTTTTGCGGTGTTGACCGCAGGCGCCACTTTTTGCCTCATCTTCGTCGGCGGACTTGTGACCTCGACCGGCTCGGCGCTCGCGGTGCCGGACTGGCCGCTGGCGTTCGGCAAACTGATTCCAGCTTGGAAAGGCGGTATCCGTTTCGAATTTGGACATCGGGTGGCAGCGGGCACCGTCGTCTTCCTGACGCTCGTTCTGATGGCGTGGGCGTGGCGCTCCGAGCCGCGGCGATGGGTTCGCAGGCTGGTCGTGCTCGCATTCGGACTGATCATCGTGCAGGCCGTGCTCGGCGGAATCACCGTGCTGTTCGAATTACCGCTGGCTATCGCAGTGACGCACGCTGCCACGGCGCAAGCGCTGTTCTGCCTGATGGTATCGATCGCGATCTTCACCAACCCGGGCTGGGAAACGACGCCGCACGTCGATGAGCCGCCGTCGCGAATCCCGCTGCCGACGTTGGCCGCGGCGACGACCGCTATCATCTATATGCAAATCCTCCTGGGCGCGCTGATGAGGCACATGAGCGCGGGCCTGGTGATCCCCGATTTTCCGCTTTCGTTCGGCTATGTCGTGCCGCCGTATTGGAATGAGTACATCGCGGTGAACTTCGCGCATCGATGCGGCGCGGTGGTCGTTACGGCGATGGTGGTGTGGACCGTCGCTCGCGTGCTGCGGACCCATCGCGAGGTCGCCGCGCTTCGGCGTCCCGCGCTCGGGCTGTTCCTGCTGTTGGTCGTCCAGATTTGTCTTGGCGCGATCACAATCTGGAGCAGCCGCATGGTGATTCCGACGACCAGTCACGTTGCGGTCGGCGCGGCGGTGCTGGCGACCAGTCTCGCGCTGACGCTGCGCGCGCATCGCATTCTCGGCGTTCCGAATCGCGGCTATGCGTTTGAGCCGCAAGCAGATTCGCGGGTCGTCGAACGGCGGGTGACTGCATGAGCGCCAAAGTTGCAATCGCTGAGTCCGCTCTTACTCTGCCGCACGGCCGTCTGAGCGACTATTTCGAATTGACCAAGCCTCGTGTCGTCCTGATGGTGCTGGTCACGACGCTCGCCGGTTTCTATCTCGGCGGACGCACGGGATTCGACGTGACGCTCGCGCTGAATCTCTTGGCGGGCACGGCGTTGGCGGCGGGCGGGACGCTCGCGCTCAATCAGTACGTAGAGCGCGACACCGACGCGATGATGGATCGCACGCGGCATCGTCCGCTGCCGGACATGCGGATGCGCCCGGCCGAAGCGCTGACGTTCGGCGTTATCGCGACGGCAGGCGGCCTCGTGTACCTGGTGCTCGCGACCAACATTCTCTGCGCCGCGGTGACGGCCGCGATCACGATCGTTTATCTCGGCGCGTACACGCCGCTGAAGCGCTACACATGGATGTGCAACCTCGTGGGTGCGATTCCGGGTGCGCTGCCTCCGGTCGCGGGATGGGCGGCGGCGCGCGGCGGGCTCAGTTGGGAGCCGGCGGTGCTGTTCGCAATCATGTTCCTGTGGCAGTTGCCGCATACGTTTGCGGTCGCGCGACTGTATCGGACTGACTATGCGCGCGCCGGCATCCATTTGCTGCCACAGGACAATTCGCGCGGGGGAAACGCCTCGAATCCAATTGTAATCGCAGGAAGCCTTGGCCTTGTCGCGGTGGGAATCATTCCTACTATGCTTGGCTTCACCGGAATCCCGTACGCGGTGATCGCGTCGGCGCTTGGCGTGTGGATGCTGGCCTTCGGAGTTTCGATGGTTCGCGCGCAAGGCAATTCGAAAGCGGCGCGCCGGCTGCTGCTCGCATCGATAGTATATTTGCCGATCGTGTTGTTAGTACTCGTGCTGGATCGGATGTGAGTAATCGAATGGCTACCCTGGTTACGCGCGAAGAGCGCAAAGATGACATCCGGCGGACTCTCAAGGTACTGATCGGCGTGATGGTGTTGTTGGTAACAATCTCGGTCGTGACGATCATAGTGAAGCATTGATATGGCGCCGAGCGTGACAGCATCGACCGCGAAAGTTCGCCCGTTCGTGGCGCCGATTCGCCGCGGCCGCACCTCCGACTCGGGTGCGAACGGCGACCAGGTCGAGCGTCCGTTCATCAGCAGCGCGATGCTCGCCGTGATGATGATCATCGCGTCCGAGATGATGCTTTTCAGCGGGCTTATCGGATCCTTCCTCGTCTACCGAATGGCATCAGCCTTCTGGCCGCCGCCCGGGTTGCCGCGCCTGCCGATTGCAGTCACGTGGGTGAACACTTTCATCCTGCTCTCGAGCGCGGGCACGATGACGCTGGCAATCCGCGCGGTCCATCGCAGCCGCCAGCGCCTGCTGCGCCGCTATTTGCTCTCAACGCTCGCGCTGGGCGTGACGTTCCTTGCGGTGCAAGGGAGCGAATGGATTCGGTTGGTCGCGCACGGGCTGAAGATGACCGGCAGCATGTATGGCAGCACTTTTTACCTGCTGATCGGATGCCACGGCGCGCACGTGACTGCCGGCGTCATCTGGCTTGCAATCGTTGTCTGGGCGGCGATGAGTGGCCGCTACAATGCGCGTAACGCCCATGCGATTGAGTTGTGCGCCGTGTACTGGTACTTCGTTTGCGCGGTCTGGCCGCTGCTGTTCGGGCTGGTATATCTGATGTAGTTTGGCGTGAGGACGAACGCGATGATGAAAAGTACAAAGCTCAAAGCCGTAGCGATGACGATGGCTGGTGCTATTGTCGCGGCGGCTCCGCGGCTGGCCAACGCATGCGCGACGTGCGGACTGTCGGATGGCGATAGTGCGTTCCACGCCTACAAGGCCAGCGTGCTCTTCATGCTGGCGATGCCATACTTCTCGTTCGCCGCGATCGGCGGGATTACTTATTACGTCTACCGGCGATCGCAGCGTCAGAATCACGAAGCCAGTTCACCAACGATCGACAAGCGTTGATTAGCCACTGAGTAATCAATCGAATGAACACTGACTATAGCTGTTTGCCAAAAAGAGAGAGGTCGCGATGAGCGAGGCCGCTGCAGTAGAGACCCACGAACACGGCGCGATGCAGGCCGATCAGCTCGAACCGTCGCTTACGCCGGGCAGTCTCGGCAAGCTCGGGATGTGGTCGTTCCTGGCCGGCGACGCGATGACGTTCGGCGCCGCGATCGCCGCTTACGGCGCGCTGCGCATCGGCAATCCCAACTGGCCGTCGCCGGCAGTCTTCCTCGGCATCACCACCACGGCCATCATGACGTTCATCCTGATCTGCTCGAGCGTCACGATGGTCGAGGCGCTCGGCTCGATCCAGACCGGCAGGATGGCGCGCTACCGCAACTTCATGGCGTTGACTGTTCTCGGCGGGCTGCTCTTCCTGGGGATGCAGGCGTTCGAGTGGCATCACCTGCTCGGCGAAAAAGGGATGTCGATCAAGGTCGACCTGTTCGACGCGACGTTCTTTATCCTCACCGGCTTTCACGGCTGTCACGTTTTCGGCGGCGTCGTGTACAACACAGTGCTACTGATTCGCGGCATGACCGGCAAGCTGACGCAGGCGAAGGCGAACCTGGTCGAGGTCGCGGGACTGTACTGGCATTTCGTCGACCTGGTTTGGATCCTGATCTTCACGTTCATTTACCTGATTTAATGGGACCGCTTTTTCCAACGCCAACGGGCGGGAGATGAGATTCAATCCATGACGACGCAAGCTGCGATTTCAGGGCACGAAGTCGAACATAGCGGACCGAACTACATTGCGGTCTTCATCTACCTGTCGGTGCTGACCGCGGTCGAGCTGGGCGTGTACGCGATGGGACTGCCGCAAGCTGCCAAGGTCGGTCTGCTGATCGCGCTGGCGTGGGCGAAAGCGGTGCTGGTGGCGATGTACTTCATGCATCTCGCGATGGAGAAAAGGGCGCTGGCTATTATCGCGATCATCCCGGTGATACTCGTCACGTTCCTGTGCTTCATGCTGCTGCCCGATCTCACGACGCGCATGTGGACCAAGTTCGACCATCCGCGCCCGGTGACGAATCCGGCCGAGATGGGTGCGCATCCGGTCGCGCCGCCGCCCATGCAAACGCCGTAGCAGCGGACGCGTGGCCACCTGATTGGATGCTTATCATTCGCTCGCGCCGCTCAACGCATTCCTCAACGGATGCGCGACAGTCCTGCTGCTAGCGGGATTCATCTTCATCAAGAACGGTTGGGTGCGAGCGCATCGCGCATGCATGCTCAGTGCGATGGGATTTTCGGCCGTCTTCCTGACGTCGTATCTCGTCTATCACTACAACGTCGGCAACGTGCGCTTCAGCGGCCAGGGATGGGTGCGGTCGTTGTACTTCTCGATTCTGATTCCGCACGTAATCCTCGCCGGCGTGATCGTTCCGCTCGCGCTCACGACGATCTGGTTCGCACTGAAGGGCAACTTTCGCCGTCACCGTCGAATCGCGCGATGGACGTGGCCGCTGTGGATGTACGTGTCGGTGACGGGCGTGATCGTTTACCTGATGCTGTACAGGATGTACACGCCAATCTATCCACCGCCGGCGACAGCGTTCGCGATGTCCGCGGCGCGCTGAAAAAGTGAGGCGGTCCGCTCGTCGCGAACCGCCCCGTCTGCGATCAGAGTTTGTTGATTCCGATTAGCGCTAGGCCTTGGCGCTGGGGCGGCTTGATACCGCCTGATGCCATCGCGCAAGGTTCTTCTGATTTTCCTGGATCTTGATGGCGGTCGTGCGGCCGAAGTCGATTCCGATAAGCGCAGTGATATCAGCAATCGTGTAGCGCGGGCCTGCGATGAATTCGCGATCGGCCAGCACTGTGTCGAGCCATTCGAGGCGTTTGAGCGCCGCACTCTTCGCGATCTCGCCGTACTCCTTCACCTGCGGGATGCGGCCCTTGAAGAAATCGCTGGTGTTGCGGAACGACGCCGCCGTCATCCCGAGGATTTCGAATTCCATGCGGCGATTCCACATCTCGACCAGCGCCTTGTCCTTGGCGTCAACGCCCATCAGCGGCGGCTCGGGCTTGATGGTTTCGAAGTAGCGGCAAATCGCGACCGACTCGGCGATATGGGTGCCGTCGTCGAGTTCGAGCACCGGTATCCCGCCCATCGGATTGATCTTCAGAAATTCGGGCTTGCGATTGTCAGCGGTGCCGATATTGACCTGCTCGAAGGGAACGTTGGTGATGCCTTTTTCCGCGAGAAAGACGCGCACGCGGCGTGGATTCGGGGCTCCGGTGTAATCGTAAATTTTCATAGTGGTTGCAATTTAAAACTGTGCGACCGCTGCCGTCAACCTGCGCGGCTCATGCTTTCGCGCTCGGACGACTCGATACTGATTGATGCCATCGCGCGAGATTTTTCAGCGATGGATCCAACTGGACGCCGGCCAGTTGTGCGCCGAAGTCGACGGCGACCAGGGCGGTGATATCCGCGATGGTGAAGCGATCGCCCGCGATGAACGGCTTGTTGCCGATTTGCGCGTCGAGCCATTGCAGCTGCTGTCTTGTGATTTCGCGCTGCGTTTCGCCGTACTCGGGGAATTGCTTCAGCATCGGTTTGAAGATTTCGCTGGTGTGTTGAAACGCGCGTGACACGGGGGCAAACAAGTTCAATTCCATTCGGCGGTTCCACATCTCGATGAACGCTTGCTCGCGGTTGTCCTTGCCCATCAGGTTGGGCTCGGGGTGCAAGCCTTCGAGGTAGCGGCAGATAGCGACGGACTCGGCGAGATGGGTACCGTCGGCGAGCTCGACGAACGGCAAGCCGCCGGCAGGATTCTTCGCGAGCATTTCGGGCGTGCGGTTTTTGCGAGCGAAGATGTCGACCTGTTCCGTCGGGATCTTGAGCCCCTTTTCCGCGACGAAAATTCTGAGCCGTCTAGGATTAGGAGCGCGAGCGTCTTCATATATTTTCATGATGGTTGCGATTTAAAACCCGTGCCACGCTGGCGTCAACCTTCAATTCAGGCGCTCGCGATTGTAGGCGAGATAGATTGCCGTGCCGATCGAACCGATGAGCGCGATTGCGAGATAGATCACGATGAACGGAATCGGCCGCGGTCCCGGCGGCTGACGGTACCAGAACAACACCAGGTTATAGGGGACGTAGAATGCGTAGACGATCGCGAGCCGCAGCGTCCACGCGCGCAGATTCCAGAGTCCATAGGCGTAGGTGAGAAAGACGATGCCGAAGAGCGGGCCGAGGATGAGGTTGTGGGCGACGCCGAGGAACTTGTGACCGAAGACGACGAGGCCGCCGACCATCGGATTATGCGCGAACTGGATCGCCTTGGTGAAATCGGAAAGCGCGAGCAGAACGAACAGCACTGTGATGACGGTGAGAAACCATCCGCGAGCATGTTGTGAAGTCTGATTTGCCATGCGCGGGAAGCTAGTCGCGCGCGGAATTGGATTCAAGCATCAAACGGAAACGGCCGGAGCGTCGATGCTCCGGCCGTTGTGCGATTGCTTGAGAGAGTCGGTCAGCCTTTCAGGAAATTTCGGATGGCGCCGACGAGCGCTTCCTGCTGTTCGTACATCACCATGTGGCCGGCGTTTTTGATCAGCTCCAGTTTGCTGTTCTTGATGCGGCTGGTGAATTCCTTTGCGTAGACCGGCGGGATCAGTTTGTCGTCGTCGCCCCATAGCAGCAGCGTCGGTGCGTGAATCCTGTAGGCGCGCTTCTTCAGGCCGCGGTCGGGAATCGGCCATAGGAATTTGCTGGCGGTGGCGAGACGCTTGACCCGCTCGACGTACATCGTCTCCAGCGCTTTGAAGTCCGACGGTATCGCGGTCATCATCTGCGCGGCGGGCGAGTTGGGATCGTGGAACAGCAACGGCGCGATCTCGGTGAGCTGCGCGGCGAACAGATCAGGAATCGGAGTTTCGTCGATCCAGAAACCGGCCGGCGCGATCAGCACGAGTTTCTTCGCGCGATGAATGTCGAACGCCGCGACCTCAGCCGCGAGCATCCCGCCCATCGAATGGCCGACGATATTGGCGGTCGGGATGCCGAGTTCATCCATCAGCTCGTGATAGAAAAGCACCGCGTCGGCGATGTCGTCGATGTATTCGTTGCCGGTCGAGTCGCCGTAGCCGGGAAATTGCGGCGCGTAGACTTTGAAGTGCTTACCCAGGTCCTCGAGGAACGGCTCGACTGGCATGAGGCCTCCCGCGCCGTGCATGAACAGCAGCGGCTCGCCGCCGCTGCCATAGGTATGCATCTCGAGCGAGAATTTTCCGTTTAGAAGTTTCTGAGTCGTAATCATTTCGAGCTCCGCACTTCCGCCGACGCCGACGCTGATGCGCGCACCGTGCCGTTGGTTTCGGTCTTCTGGAAATGGACGTTGGCCGGTTTGGCGAAATCGGCTTGCGGCAGATCACGCTTGGGCGACCAGCGGTCTTCGAAGTTGCTCCACAGGTCGCGCATGTGCGGCATCACCTCGGTCGCGAACAGGCTGGTGCTCTTGCGCACGAGCTCCGGCGGCATC
>Ga0210393_10002291_pt1 | contig 15835 bp, 16 predicted proteins | sample IncBWC27OmetaG_FD_160068 | JGI IMG/M metagenome (GOLD analysis project Ga0210393, IMG submission 160068) | Forest soil microbial communities from Barre Woods Harvard Forest LTER site, Petersham, Massachusetts, United States - Inc-BW-C-27-O ... | reverse complement strand
AATACGGGCAAGGAGTTAATCAAGACGATGCCATCGCCGTGGCGTGGTACCGCCTTTCTGACGACCAGGGCAACACCGACGGCGACAACAATCTCCGGAATCTCTGCGTCGACCTGGAACAACGCGGCGATGAGTTGTGCGACTCGGGTGCCCCTGTGAACGACCATGCTATCGAGTTGGTCCAGCGTCGAGTGAGCATTCGCGATCTTCGCAACAAAATCACCGGACTCGAGACCGACGCCCTTCAGGACGAGATGAACGCCGACGAATTGGCCAACATGGGCACGAACAGCAAACATGCGCACGATAATGTCATTGGAAGGGGCATCACCAAGTTCTTCGATTCCGTAGGAACGGTCGCTGGCGCCCCAGCCCGTGTCCAGGCACCGATATTGCGCCAAGAAGCCGCGCTCCTCCGTGGACAGCTCGCTCAACTCGAGCGTCTAGACCAGTCATCCAGTAACGTCCTTGCGCCTTAGCATCCTCGCTCAAGCGCCGCCCCCAGCAGACGATCGGCACGGCGGGCGCGGCCAGGCCGTTTCAACGACCTCATCGCGGTGATTACGGGCCTTGCGCTCTACGTGATCTTAGGCGGCGCGCCTCTCGGCTGAGCCGCCCTAGGTAGTGTCATGGGCTATGCCTCAACGCTCGCCTTTGCCAGCTTCAAGATGCACGTCCAGAAAACGCAGCATCTGCAACAGCTGCTGCTCTCTCTCATCGTCGAATCCGCAAGTGTGAGTCCATTCCTTGGGATTCTCATAGGTTCCGAACAGCATGTCCCACCACACTATGTCGCCATAGTTATTCTTGTGACGATCGTACTGATGATGAATTCGGTGCATTTCAGGGCGCTGAAAGAAGAACCCAACCCAACGGGGCGTCCGAACGCTGGTGTGATAGAAGAACTCACCCAGCGCAGTACACATGGTGTAAATGGCACCGGCCGCCGGCGATAGCCCCAGCAAAGTGTAGACCAGCAGGCTACCGACGACCGAATTGACAATCATTTCGACCGGGTGCTTATAGAACGAGGTGATGACTTCGATCCGCTGCGGGCTGTGATGAATTTGATGAAAGCCTCGCCACAGAAAATTGACTTCGTGCCGCCAGCGATGCCACCAATAGAAGACGAACGTCGCGATGAAATAGGCGATGGAACCGCCGACGATGCGACCCACATGCTGCGACAAGTGAAACACCGACCAAGACGACAGCCAACGCTCCCAACTGAAGCCAGCCAGAACGACGACCCCTAATTGCACGGCGTTGATGAGCAATACTCGTAAAGGCCAAGTCCTTATCTTCGGCAGTCGCCAGCCCGGCACAAGGCGCTCCAACACGAAACAGCCCACAAAGACGGTCAGTATGGTTCCAAGCATGGCAACTCCTTTTGTGTAGACGCACCGAATCATGCCAACGGGTAACGGATTGCGCGACTTAATCTGATAAGTGGCCTATGATGACGCTATAAGTATCGAAAAGTGATACCATGTCTGCAGAAATCGTTCAACTCGTCGCCACCATCAAACGGCAGCTCAAAGCTCATGGTCTGACCTATAAAGAGGTGGGTCATGCGCTGAAGCTCTCTGAAGCGAGCGTCAAGCGCATCTTTGCAAGCGAACGATTCACCGTGTCGCGACTGGCGCAGGTCAGCCAGCTACTAGGCTTCACCCTCGTCGAGTTGCTGCAAGAAGCCACTTCCTCGCTGCCGCCGCTCGAGACTCTGACCCGCGAGCAAGAAGCGCAACTCATCGCCGATGACAAGCTACTCCTGGTCGCGGTCTGTTCCTTAAATCATTGGTCCTTGACCGACATCACGGAGACGTACCAGATTGCAAAGGCGGATGCCGTCAAGCGATTGAGGATTCTCGATCGAATGGGAATTATAGAATTGCTGCCGGGTGATCGGATTCGCCGCCGCGCGAAGCGCGATTTCGACTGGATTCCCGATGGCCCCATCAGATCCTATTTCTCAAAGCAGGGGCTCACCGATTTCCTGGCAGGACCCTTTGACACCGCACACGAATCCCTGGACTTCGCCCATGGGATGCTCACTCAATCAGCGCAAGCGGAACTCAAACTAGAGCTGCGCCGGCTGCGCAGCAAACTGGTCAGCTTGCACGAACAATCTATTCCCGCGCCACTCTCCGAAAAAGACGGCATTGGCCTGCTCCTGGCCATACGACGTTGGGAACCGATTGAGTTCCGCCGCATTCGCCGAGCGACACCAGGCGCTTCGGCTCCTGCAATTGCCATTGTCAAGCCGCCGGCAGCCTTCGCCATCGGCGTGCCGACAAGGTCTTTAAAGGATAGCAAGCGCTAGCAGACGTCACCTCGCTCATCACGATGACTTGAGTCACGCGAAGAACGCTAGCGCCTGTCCATTCAACCGCTGGAATTGCACTGTGGTTCCCAGGCATGCGCCGGTCGTAAAATCGAAGGCGACGACCGCGTCCTGAGCGACGCAGTAGAGATGCCCGTCAGGACCAAACCGTAGACCGCGCGGTTTCCGAAACTCGGCCAACTTGATGGGAGAGAAGACCCGCACAAGGTGTCCATCCGTACTGTCGTATTCGCGCACGCTCGTCACGGCATCTGCCGCACCGAACGGATGCTCACTTGACGCCACGAGGTTACCGTTGGGCGCGATCGCGAGATCCAAAGGACTGAAGTCTGGATCGCTCACGAGGCGAAAGGACCGTCTACGCTCGCCAGGAGTGATCGCAACAATCGCGTTGTCGCCCTCGCCATTCGGCCCTATCCCAGATGCGAGAAATAGCCTTCCATCGTGACCAAAGGCAAAGCCGCGAGGAAATGGAACGATTCCCGGCGGCACGAAATACGACCCAGGGGTATCGAGTAAGACTGGAAACGCCATAACCGTGCGCGCGCTTCGAAGCCCAATATAGTAGCGTCCATCCGGACCGAAAATGCCACCCCCTGGGTTCAATCCTGCGATCGGACCTGTGTCGCGAACGATAGTCCCGTTTGGACCGAGTGCCAACACCCGATCACCGCCGCTGTTGAGAAACACCAACCCCTCTCTTTGATCCACGGCAAGTCCCCGGGGATCAACAATTCGGGTGTCATCGTTGAAGGGACCGATCAGCCTGCCATCGCGCTTGAACGCCAGAACCGCGCCATATCCATTCCCGTTGATGCCTGATGCACTCGTAACAAGGAGAAGCATTGTAACCACGCTCCTAGGGCGTCCTCTGGAAGGTCCCGCATCAACGTCAGTTTAGTGCAGGCCGCGCGTGTCATGCACTGGGGCCCTTTGCGCCCGGCATCCCGCGAGTGAGGTTACCGGCAAGCCCGCGCGCACGGAGGATCAGCTTTGGAGCTTTCCGGCACCCGCCGGTGTGATCGGTGTTCCCACGTCCTTCGCTGCTGGTCTTCAAGATTCGCTAGGCGGGGGCCGCCGTAGAGGTTTCCCACGCTTAGTGCGGCGGAGCACCGACGCGTCTTGTGGGTTAAGTTACGATTCGAGCAGGAGCACGGCGGACGCGAGACGCGCAGAGTAATCACATGTCCCCTGCGGAACTTTGGGGGCACTCATGTTAGGGTTCCTTAAACGAGGGAAATTGGCGACTCATAGAACGGAAGCCAACCCCTTCCTCGAACGCGCATTCGAAGACAGCTCGACTGCATTCGCGCTGGCATGCGACTCCGAGTGCGTACTGCACGAGGGCGTCATTTTGCCAGCGCTCGTTCTAAATGCCCGCGAATTGTTCGGCACTGCAACTGCCGTTACGATTCAAGACAACGGACGCCAAATCGCATGCATCCGCGTCGCCTCTGCTGACGGCGGATTCATTGTGTCTGCATCGACTAGCGGCGCCCGCGGTCCCACACTTCAGCCGGGCTACCTTGTCGCGTGGCAAGCAGGGCGGTACGACCCGCAGGTGGCGAAAGATGCTCCCGCAAGGCGCAAGCGGTTCGGCTGGTTGGGCCTGAAGGACAAGCGATTCGGCTGGATTGGTCTGATCGAAGGGACGCTGAAACTCGAATACAAAAATGGTGGCTGGGTTGGCAACGAGAAGTTTGTATCCTGAACCCTGGGGTCATTTACGCCGGGGGCCACCCGCTCTATAGTTCGCTCCAGTGCTCCAGTCTTCCCTCGACATTGGAGTTTCTCGTGCCATGCAAGGTGAGCACATGAGCCGCGCGTCCGCAGAAGTGCAAACGACAATCGACTACCTGGTCCCGACGTCGCGCATCAAGCGCGCCATTGCCTACTTCTCGAAGTACTGATCTCCGGCATTCGCCTCAAGCGGTCTCGATGAGGAGCGCAAGGACCAGTAGGTTCATGCAGAAGGCGATTAGCACATGGCCGACCCACATCGTTAGCGCTCCAAATAGGGACGGCAATGCGCGCAGTCCGTAGAAACTACGAATCGCAAGAAACCAGTAGACCGGTAGCAGGGTGAAAGCGACCCATTGTCGGGCAACGACATCGTACTCGGCAAAGTGACTTCGACCGAAAATGCCGACAGCAACCTCGATGAGCAGCAAAATGACGATGTAGAAAGATACGATGTTGAGCGAGAGAGCGACATGCTCTAGATAGCGCCGACCACTGCGGTAGAAAACTAGCTTTTGGAGGGCGGCGAGGCCTAGGAAAATGAGCATGGTGCCGATTTCGGCGAACCAGCGCCAGCGCTCGTCAAGCGATGCTTCAAGCCCAGGGTCGTTCCAGTTGACGCCGGGCCGAGCGGCGGCGAGTCGCGTCAATAGCTGCGTGGGATCGCTCTCGCGGATGTGCTCCGAGAGGGAGGGCCCGTGGCCTGCCAGTAACGCGGCGAGAGTCGCGTGCAGGAGGAAAGCGATCACGTAGAATCTCAAGGGGCCGACATATCGCTGCCTCCGCCCGACCAGGTATTCCGATGCCAACATTCCAGGCCTGAGGAGCAGCAGTCTTAGCGTGCGCAGGAACCTTCCATCAATGTGGAGCACCTCGTGCGGCAGGGTCTCGAGGAAGAAGTGTCGCAAGCTAAAATCATGATCCACGAGGAAGCGCTCGCCACAGGCTGAGCAATACTTCCCGCGACCAGGCTCGGCGCAACTCGGACATCGATCCCCAGGGCCATCAAGGGGATTCCCAGTACCCGCCGATTGTCGCCTACCCGATAATTCGCCGTCGCCTCCGGTCACGTCGATTTCCCTCCAGAAATATGGGCAGATGGTCGCGCTCTTTCAGAGAGTGTACCGGGCAATTATCACTTGCGGCGTCGAATGTCGCCTGATCCCAGGCAATAGAGGTAAACGCCGCACCTTCGAGTTGCCGGCAGTTACAATCGTTGTGTAGAGCGGACCGTGATTCCGCCAGGAATTCAAACATGAGCGATCCAAAGTACAAGGTCTTCGCGGCCCTAGACCCTTTCTTCGACATAGTACAGCGGGGTTTGGCGGGGCATGTCGAGGGCGATCATTACTTCGATAGCATTGCCGACAACGCGATCTTCGAGTATCGATATATTGTCCCTGGATGGCCTCAGAGGGTGGATGGCCGAGAAGTACTGATGGCTCTTTACGCGGGATACGGCAACAACATCTTGCTACACGGCGCGGACGGGCTGGTTGTGCACAAATCGCAGGATCCTCGCGTAGTGATCCTCGAGTACGATGTGCACGGTAAAATTGTCAGAACCGGCGCAACCTACGACAATCGATTCATCTCAGTCATCACTATCATGAACCGCAAGATTGTGCATTGGCGGGACTATATGGACTCGCTGGCCGCCATGAATGCGCTTAGCCAAAAGTAGCGGCGTGGCTGCGACCCCGGCGCCAGGCCGGGGTCTTTGTACGCCGCACTACTGTTGCGAAGCGGGCGCCCCGTATTTGTACGCAGGATCACTGTCGTAACGGGAACGGATAAAAGTGAGCACCTTCCACAGATCATCCGAATTCTTGATGATTGGCCCCATGGGCGGCATCGGCCCCGCCGTTGTAATGAGCCCCTGGCGCCTGTACCCCTTCTGCTGCAGTTCGATGCTGCCCAGGGCGATGAGCCGAAATAGCGAATCATCGTCTCCGCCGTATATCCAGTCGCTTGTAGTTAGGGGAGGGCACATGCCGCCGCCGGCATTCCCGCCGTGACAGCCGGCACACGGATAGCTGCGGAACAGAGCTGCCCCTTGAGCAACTATGCTTGCCTGCGAATCTTTGTAAGGGTTGTGAAGACCGCCCTTAGCCGTGCGGTTGACGAGGTCGATAGCGGAGATTTTGCCGTAATCGACTGGCGCGGGCGGCGTATCCGCCCAAGACACTCCGAAAGTAAGAACAGCAATCATGAGTAGGCTAAATCGCATGGCCATCACTCCTCTTGTGAGAAAACTACATCCAGCGCACTGAAGGACGTCAACAGAGCCACCGACAATCGCGAGCGTCGCTCACCATGGGTGTTACTTTAGAGGCAGGCGTGTTTCCAGCCGATTTCACTTTCCAGGTCAAAAAATGCAAATGAAATGCTTCCGCGGCCGGCGACGGCACGAATGAGTTTGGACGCTTAAACATCGGCGAATTGCGTAGCATGCGGTTCAGCCCGCCGGCTTCGCGGCCACAGGACCGCGGGCATGCAAGCCCAAGGCGACTACGACCAGGGCTGCCCCGAAAGTGCATACAGCGGCCCAGCCAGCCAATTTCCAAGCGAGGATCGTGCCTGCTGATCCGACAGCCCCGCCCACGAACATTCCGCCCATGAAGATCGTGTTCAGCCGGTTACGCGCTTCCGGGCGAAGCGCATAAATGATGTGCTGGTTCGAGACCAATGCACCTTGCTCGGCGAAGTCCAGCAAAATGATGCCGACGATCAGGCCGGCGATCATGCCCCACGCTACAAGAACCACCCAGGACGTCAGCATGATGACGCCGCCAAGTCCGATGACGGTATGAGGACCTCTCCGGTCGGCGATCTTCCCGGCGATAGGGGCAAAGAGCACGCCGACCGCACCGATGATGCCGAACAAGCCGGCAATTTCGGCGCTGAGGTGATATCGGGCGTCGAGTTGCAGCGCCAGGACAGTCCAAAGGGCGCTGAACGAGCCAAACAGACAGCCTTGGATGATGGTCGCCCGTCGCAATTCCGGCTCTTCCCGCCAGAGAATGGCCAGAGATTTGAGGAGGGCGCCATAGCGTTCCTGCGTCTTGGGCCGACTACTAGGCAACTTCGCCGCCAACAACAAGCCCACCGCAACCGCTTGAGCCATGCCGAGCCAAAACATGGCGCGCCAGCCAGAGTGGTGGCCAACAACGCCGGCAAGGACGCGGCCAAGCAGGATGCCGCAGAGGAGGCCGCTCATCACGATTCCGATGGTCGACCCGCGACGGCCGGGCTCGGCTAACTCGGCCGCGAAAGGCACGATCTGCTGCGCCACGCTTGATGTCCCTCCGACAAGTGCCGATGCAACCACGAGTGACCAAGCGTCAGGAGCGAGAGCAGCGGCGGCCAACGACAGCGCGAGTGCTGCGAGTTGAATCAGGATGAGACGCCGCCGGTCGAAGCGGTCTCCCAACGGCACGAGCAACAAGAGGCCAGCGGCGAAACCGAGTTGGGTTGCCGTTGGCACGAGCCCGATCACTGTGACCTGGCCCGGGAAGGCGGCTTCCATGATGCCGAGCATGGGTTGGTTGTAGTAGATGTTGGCGGCCGCCACGCCGCACGCAATTGCCATCACCAGCGTCATGCCGAAGCTGATCGAGGAGGACGTTAGAGGGCTGCCCTGTTTGGTGCAGGAATGCCTGGGTTTAGCGCTGGGCATCATTGCCGTAGAGCCCAGCCTGCCGGCCACGTTCCTGTACCAAGGCAAGCACCGTGTCGATCATTGGTGTTGCGACCTTGACGAGGCGGCCCATTTCCTGGACGGCGGTGACGAGTGCATCGATCTCCAGGGGTCGGCCGCGTTCGAGATCTTGCAGCATTGAAATTTTGTGACCGACGACGGAACCGGCTGCGTTCAGGCGCCTCTCCATCATTTGTTCTGGAATGTTGAGACCGAGCGCCGTAGTGATCGCCCGGGCTTCGGCCATCATAGATTTGCATAGGGCGCGAAGACCGGGCTCGGAGGTGACGCGATCCAGGGTGGCGAGGGTAAGCGCGCTGATCGGGTTGAAACAGACATTGCCCCACAGCTTGAGCCAGATGCTCCAGCGGATTGTGTCGCGGATCGGCACTTCGAATCCGGCCGAAACCAGGGCATCGCGCAGCGCCACGACGCGCTCCGACGTGGAGCCGTCGGGTTCGCCTATGGTGAAGCGCTTGTACAGGCGATGTTCGATCACCCCGGGCGCAACGACCTCGGCGGCGGGATCGACGACGCAGCCGATGGCGCGCTCGGGCCCAATCGCATTCCATTGCGCGGCGCCGGGATCGACACTTTCCAAATGATGGCCGTCGAGCGGGCCGCGCTCCTTGTAGAAATACCACCAGGGAATGCCGTTCATCGCTGTCAGAACGGCGGTGCGCGGACCGAGAAGCGGAGCGAACGCGCCCGCACTTGCGTTGGCCTGCTGCGCCTTCAGCGCGCAGATCACAACGTCCTGCGGGCCAAACGTCGCGGGGTCATCGCTTGCCGGCAAGGCTACCGTGCGCGTCTGTCCCTCCACGATCAACTTCAGCCCGTGGCTGCGAATGGCCGCCAGATGCGCACCGCGGGCAATCGCACACACTTCATGACCCGCCAATGCGAGTTCCCCTGCCATGTAACCGCCGATCGCTCCGGCGCCGAATACACAGATCTTCATAGCTCACTCCTCTGTTCTGTCATCCAACGACCAGCATCATAGAGTCTCCCGTTTTTGGTGAGTATCCGGAGATTATGCAAGACATCATCCCGTTTTTTGCGATAATAGGCCCATGGATAAGTTCGCGGCGATGCGGGTGTTCACTAGGATTGCGGATGCTGGGAGCCTGTCGGCCGCAGGCCGTCAGTTGGGTCTTTCTCTGACCTCCGTCAGCCGCCAACTCATGGCACTTGAAGAGGTCCTCGGCACCACGCTTGTCGAGAGAACCACGCGCCATCTCTCGCTGACCGAGTCCGGTCGACTCTACTACGAACGAGCGAAGCAGATTTTGGAGGAGGTCGCCGAGATGGAACGTGGCCTGACGATGCAGACGGGAGTCGCGTCCGGCCGGTTGCATGTGAGCGCTCCCTCGCTGCTCGGTCGGCTGCGATTGGCGCCGATGCTGCCCGGCTTTCTGGCGGAGCAGACCCGGGTCTCGATCGACCTGATGCTGGTGGATCGGCCGGTACGTCTCGCCGAGGAAGGTATCGATGTCGCGCTTCGCATTGGACCTCTGGAGGACTCAGGCCTAATTGCCCGCAAGCTCGACGACATTCAGCTCATTGTCTGCGCCGCGCCGGACTATCTGCGCAGGCGCGGCGAACCGGCGAGGCCGGACGATCTGGTCGAGCAGGACTGCCTGGCCTTCGGCGATGTACCGGGCGTGGCGGAATGGAGCTTCCAAGAGGGCGCGGTGCGAAGATCTCTGCGCATTCCAACCCGGCTTTGCGCCAATGATTTCGATACATTGGTCAGTGCGGCTTTGGCAGGGGCCGGCCTCGTCCGAGTGCCGTCCTGGCAGGTTGCGCATCATCTCGCTGACGGACGGCTTAAGGTAGTGCTCGAGGCCTATCAGCGGCCACCCACGCCATTGAGCATCCTAAGCCCCCGCACCCGCCTGTTGCTGCCGAAGGTGCGCGCCTTCGTCGATTTCTTGCAGCGGCACTGGATGCATCCGCAACCGCCTCGCTGATCTCAGACGGGACTAAGCCTTCCCGCCATCTTGATGAGAGCCGCAAAAGAGTCCGCTCTCATCTTGCGCATGATGTGCCCGCGGTGAATTTGAACAGTGTACTCGGTGATCCCTAGTCGTGCCGCAGCCTGTTTGTTCATTAGACCGCTGACCAGCAGCGGCAGCACTTCTCGCTCCCGCGGCGTGAGGGACCTGTAGCGCGCGACAAGGTCAGCTCGTTCGATGGCCAACCGTCGCGCATTTCTGCTCTTTTCCAAAGCACGTTCGACGGCCGCCAGGAACACGTCGCCCTCAAACGGCTTGGCAAAAAAATCACTTGCGCCTTCCTTCATCGCGCTAACTGCCAGCGGAATGTCGCCGCGCGCGGTGATGAAAATGATCGGAATTCCACATTGCTCGATCTTGAGCCGTGCTTGGAGTTCGATACCCGACATGCCTGGCATGCAAATATCGGCAATCAGGCATGACGCCTGGTGCCTCGCTCTGGAATCCAGGAACTGCTCCGCGGAGTCGAAGCAGAGCGTGGATATACCCTCCGACTCAACCAGATCTTGCAGCGCGCTTTGAACCGACCGGTCATCGTCGAGAATTGCCAGAAGGCTCGACGCGTGCTCGATATTCATTGGCCAACGCTAACCGCCTGAGCGGGGCAGCGCAATCGCATCATGGGTAAAAAACTACTACTCAAGTGGTATTCGACTAGAACCATGAACGCTATTGAGGAAGTACAGGTTTGAGTTTGTCGGCTATGCGAACCAATTCAATCAGCGAGCCCGCCTGCATCTTCTGCATAACATTGCCTCGATAGATCTTTACGGTGGATTCGCTGATTCCGATCTCTGAGGCAATCTGCTTGCTGAGCATTCCGGCCACTACCAGCCCCATGACCGTTCGCTCACGCGCCGTCAAGGCCAAATACCGTCCCTGCAGCTCGTGAATTTCATCCTGCTGTTCTCGCGCCGCACGATCGCGCTGGAGAGCCTGCTGAATAGCGTCCAGCAAATCCTGGTCCCGAAATGGTTTCGTGAGGAACTCCACGGCGCCCGATTTCAAAGCCCTGACAGACATCGGTATGTCGCCATGTGCGGTAATAAAAATGATAGGAATGTGCATGCCGGCCTCAGCCAACGTCCGCTGGAAATCGAGTCCGCTCATCTGGGGCAGTCTTACGTCCAGAACCAAGCAACTCGGCTCAGAAGTCCGTTTCTTGTTCAGAAACTCCTGGCCGGTCGCAAAGGACTCTGCACGCAGACCAACGGACTCGACCAGGTCCTGCACGGCCCGGCGCACACCACCGTCATCATCGACGATAAACACGGTTGGAACGGCCGCCGGCGTCATACAGGAGCCTCGCCCTCGCAGGGAAGGGTGAAATGGAAAGTCGCGCCCTTGCCCTGATTGGCGGTAGCCCACACGCGCCCCCCGTATGACTCCACGATCGAACGGGTGATCGTCAGGCCCATACCCGTCCCTTGTGGTTTGGTCGTATGAAAGGGCTCGAAAACCTGTTCGGCGGATCCGGGCGGCAACCCTATCCCGGTATCGCTGATGGAAACAAACAGACGATTTTCGGGATTGATCCGCGATCTGATGGTGAGGGTGCCTCCAATATCCTTCATGGCCTCGATCGCATTGAGCATCAGATTCATGAAGACCTGCTGAAGCTGTACCGGGTTTGCCAGGATATTGGGAGCGTCGGGGTCCACTTCGGAATAGATCGTTATGGCATGCCGATCCGCTTCGCCCCTCAGCAGACCGGACATCTGCTCAACTATGTCCTTCACGTCGATGATTTGACGTTTTGTCGGTGTTCCCGTCTTGTAGAAGGACCGCAAACTGTCGATCACGTTGGCTGCACGATTGGCATCCTCCTCGATCCTGGAGGCTGCTGCCCGCGCTCTGTCCAGATCGGGTGGATCATGTGCCAACCATCGCAAAAGAGCGTTTGCGCTCGTGACGGAGGCCGTGATGGGTTGCTTGATTTCGTGAGCCAGCGCTGCGGCCAGCTCTCCCATCATATTGACTCGGTTGACGCGTGCGAGATCAGCTTCCAATTGGCGCAGCCTCTCCCGCTCCGCCTCGGCACGCTTCCGTTCCGTTATATCCATGGTTATACCGACGTACTCACCCATTTCTCCGGAAGGGTTGTGATGTCCTATGGCACGCAGAAATCGAATGGCTCCATCGGGACGGCAAATTCTGTACTCGGAGACCTCGAAGTCAGTGCGTGCATGATTCGCATTCTTTATAATTCCCCACACAACCGACTCATCGTCGGGATGAATGGTTTTATAAAAGCTATCCGCGTCTACCGGGCCCTTGCTGGGGTCGAAACCGTGCAGGCGATAAATTTCATCTGAGACGTGGTGATTCTGTCCTGTGTGGAAATTCGCGGCCCAACTGCCCGTATGAGTCAGGCTTTGCGCTTCGGCAAGGTATGCCTGCTCCCGGCGCAATTCCAACTGACTTCTCTGCAAGGCTTCCTCCGCGCGCTTGCGTTCAGTGATGTCCTGCACAGTACCAAACATTTCACAGGCCAGTCCCGCCGCATCTCGTTTCACAGCACCGAGGCCTTGAACAGTACGCACTTCACCGTCGGGCCGAACGACACGATGCTCGGCCGCCGCCGGCACGCCGCTACGAATGGCTTCGTCTGATTCTCGAAAAACGCGCTCTCGATCGTCAGGGTGGATCATTTCGCCGACCAACGCCATATCGATGGGACCATCCTGCGGCGACAGTCCATAGATGCGATAGAGCTCAGCGGACCAAGTCACGCGGCCCGTAATGAGATTCCACTCGTAGTACCCTATGTGAACCAGGCGTTGCGCCTGTTCAAGTCTGGCGTTGCTCTCTTGCAGCTCGCGAGACAGAGCCTGCCGTTCTACCTCGACGCGTTTATTTTCAGTGATATCCTGGACGGTACCAAATAATTTGCGCGCTCGTTCCGATGCCTCGCCGTTCGAATCAACCGGCGGCGCGCTCCAGCGCTTTGAGGTAATGGCGTGCACCGTGCGGATTTCGCCGCTGGGACGGACAATCCGAAACTCAGCAACGGGGTATGATCCGGCAGAAAGGTCCACGTCTACTCCGCCGAAGAGGGACTCTCGGTCATCAGGGTGGACCATTCCGCGCACCCCGGCCAATTCCATCGGGCGTTCTTGCGGATTCAGACCAAAGATGCGATAGGTTTCGTCCGACCAAACGACCTCATTTGTCTCGAGGTCCCATTCCCAATGACCCACGTGGGCGACCCGTTGGGCTTCTTCGAGCCTGGCGTTGCTTTCCTCCAACTTGCGAGCCAGTGCCTGTCGTTCTTGGTCGGCGCGCTTGCGTTCGGTCATGTCGCTAACTTAACCCTGCCCGGCCACGTTCATCAACCTATGCACACGTCTCCAGGCCGCCGGGGTCTGACCCACGGATTGCCGGAAATGCCTACACAAGTGTGCTTGATCGACGAAACCGCACCGCAAGGCGATGTCGCTCAAGGGCGCGTCGCTCGTGAGCATATATCGAGCGGCCAGCTCGACGCGGCGTCGTACGACGAAAGAGTGCGGTGATTCTCCGAATGTGCGCTTGAAGGATCGCGAGAAGTGCGCCTCGCTGCGCTGAACGAGCGCGCAAAGATCCGCAACGAGTACCGGCCCTGTGATGTGACTATCAATGTAGGCATGCACCTTGTGCGCTTGCCAGGCCAGCAAGCAGTTTCTTCCGTCGGGAACCGCTCCCGTCGGCAGTGCGGGAATCTGTTGCCGCAACAGCGAGGCCGCTTCAAGCAATGTGCCCTGCGCCGGGTGCTCCAGGTCGTGAAGCTGACCAACAGCTGCCTCAAGGAGCTTCATCACGCGGTGCATCCACTCGCGCGATCGCGTCGGATTTGGCTTCGATACGGCCTGCGGGTCTTCAAGGTGAGTTTCCATTTATCAGTGCTTCCTTCACATTCCACTTCGCGACGGTAGCAATACATGGGCGCTCGATAAACGACATATTCCTTGTAGCGCACGCCGCCGTTCTGTCCGATCAGCTACTGAGAACATGTAATAGCCAGTCCAGACGGCGCCTCATACGATGCCGCCAAGTTGTCCCCTGAGGAGGCGCCATGAAAGTCATCACGAAGCACTACATCGATGGAGCGTTCGTCGAATCCCATGGCCGCGAGGTTATGGAAAGTGTCAATCCGACCAACGGTCAAGTGATCGCCCGCGTTACGTTGGGCGACGAGGAGGATGCGCGACGCGCCATTGCCGCCGCCAAGCGAGCATTCGCAAGTTTCGGGCAAACGACCAAAGAAGAGCGCATGGAGGTTCTACGTCGACTGCACAAGGCGGTCTCGGCGCGCACCGATGCGCTCACCAAGACGATGGTCGAGGAGTACGGTGGTGTTGTGCGGTTCGCAGCGCCCATCGTGCAGGCAGGTGCCGACGTGTTCCTCTCGGCCGAGAAGGCCCTCCGCGAGCTGCCGCTGACTCGGAGTTGGGGCAAAACCACGGTCACCTTGGAGCCGGTCGGCGTTGCCGGCGTGATTTCGCCGTGGAACGCCAACGCGTTCTTCCTTTGCATGAAACTTGCCTCGGCAGTCGCCGCCGGTTGCACGGTGGTCATGAAGCCGAGTGAGTTGAGCGCTTTGCAAACGCTCGTTTGGCTGGAATGCATACAGGAGGCCAAACTTCCGGCAGGGCTTTGCAACGTTGTCTCCGGTCGAGGAGACGTCGTCGGAGCGGAGCTCGTGCGAAGTCCCGACGTGGCCAAGATTTCCTTTACGGGCTCGGCTGCTGTCGGAAGATCGATCATGCGCGACGGTGCTGCGACGATGAAGCGCATCACCCTTGAGCTAGGTGGCAAGTCGCCCAACATTCTTCTTGATGATGCCGACCTCAAGAAGGCCATCCCGAATGCGTTCATCATTGGGTTTCTGAACAACGGTCAAGCTTGCGTCGCTGGGACCAGGCTCCTCGTGCCGAAGAGTCGCCTCGAGGAAGTCAAACAGGCGATCTTGAACACCGCGCCCGCCTTCCCAGTCGGCGATCCGGCCGACCCAAAAACCGCCGTCGGGCCAATGGTGAACCAGAAGCAATATCAGCGTGTCCAGTCCTACATTCGCAGAGGCATAGAAGAAGGCGCAGAGGTGCTTGTCGGAGGCGAAGGACACCCGCCCGGCCTTGAGGTCGGCTATTTCGTGAAGCCCACGGTATTTGTCAATGTGAAGAATGATATGGCAATCGCCCGTGAAGAGATTTTCGGGCCCGTCCTCTCGGTCATCACCTACGAGGACGAAGAGGATGCGATCCGGATCGCCAACGCTACGGAGTACGGCCTCCACGCGTACGTAAGCGGCACGGACATTCAGCGCGTGCGCCGCGTCGCATCTCAGATCCAAGCCGGTCGCGTGGCGATCAACGGAATGCTGGACGATCAACAGGCGCCGTTCGGCGGATTCAAGCATTCCGGTGTCGGCCGTGAATTCGGAACATTCGGCATCGAGGCGTTTCTTGAACCGCGGGCCATCCTGGAGTGATTGGACGAAATGGCAGAACTAACGGTCGTGACCCATGCGGCACTGGCCTTTGTTCTCGGATGGACAATCGGCTATGAGAGGTACTACAACGGCCGCGCGGCAGGAACGCAGGTGTATTGCCTGGTTTGCACTGCGAGTTGCGCACTGACCTCGGCCACTGGACTCGCCGGGCATTGGTTCGGAACTCATCAACTCGTTGATGCCAACAACGGCACGCAAGTGATTGCGAGCCTGCTCACGGGCATCGGCTTTCTCGGCGCCGGCATCATCGTCAAGAGCGGTGCTAGCGTCCGTGGGCTGACGACCGCCGCCTCCATATGGTCGTCGGCCGCGATCGGAATTCTTGTGGGCGTCCACTTTGTGGTTGTAGCCATCTGTCTGACCGCAATCTTCATCGTTTGCATGGCGGCGGTTCCACGGTTCGAGCGGCATTTGCCTGGCAAAGCCGCAATCGCGATCAGGCTCCGCTACCGGGAGGGCGCGCGGCCACACACGGACAAGATTTTGGCGTTTCTGGGCGAGCGCCATTTAGTGCCGCATTCGGATTCACTATCCTTAACCTT
>Ga0210393_10002289_pt1 | contig 15841 bp, 15 predicted proteins | sample IncBWC27OmetaG_FD_160068 | JGI IMG/M metagenome (GOLD analysis project Ga0210393, IMG submission 160068) | Forest soil microbial communities from Barre Woods Harvard Forest LTER site, Petersham, Massachusetts, United States - Inc-BW-C-27-O ... | reverse complement strand
ACAATAGTGGCTATTGCGATAGACCACTGTTCGAGTTAAGTTTTTCTGCATGACTGCGGAGGCGGTGATGAACATGCTCAAACAAGTCAATGTGAGCGATGTGGTTTCTGATACCACGAACGCGGAAGCAACGCAGTTCGATTTTCTTGAAGGCGAGTGGACCGCCATTTGCCACTTTCCTCTGCCCGATGGATCCTGGGGCGAGGGCCCGGGGTCGTTGAGAGCAAGCAAGGTCCTGGATGGCTGTGTCTCGCTGGAATTCTTCGAGGGACCCTATCAGGGGACGATCATCAAAGGCCTCGGTCTCCGCGCCTTCAATCCTCAAACCTCCCAATGGGAACATACCTGGACGGACACTTCTGCGCCGGGTGGCTTCTTGGTTTGGCGTGGACGATTTGAAGGCGGCGCAATCAATCTTCACGGCCAGTGGAAGGATGAGGCCGGGCACCCGGTTCATTCTTGTCTAACGTGGTCGCAGATCACCGAGCGATCTGCCCACTGGGAGAGTCATCGCTCCATGGATGGTGGCAAAACCTGGATCAAACATTGGGTGATCGATTTCACCCGGAAAACGGCGACATAAGCATGCGGATTCGCCGAAAGAGCACCGCTCGCGATTCGCCGGCGGCGAGCCGCTTGGGGTCATGGCGAAACAGCTTGCCCAAACAGGATAGACAGATGAATTAAAGGAGGCAGCGATGAAGATGAAAAATATTCGGACTTATCTCATAGTATGCAGCTTGTGTGCCGTCTTGGCACCCCTTCAGGCGCGCGCGCAGGAAAATGCAGACGCTTCGAGAACAAATATTCAACGCGATGGGCAACACGATTTTGACTTCGAGTTGGGAAGTTGGAACATTCATCTCAAGAAGCTCCTGCATCCCTTAACGGGCTCGACTACATGGGTCGAATTTGACGGTACTTCCGTTACTCAAAAAGTTTGGGATGGCCGATCTCAGCTCGAGGAGTTCGAGACCGATAGCTCTGCGGCCGGCCACATCGAAGGTCTGACCCTGCGCCTATACAATCCTCAGTCCCACCAGTGGAGTCTTTATTGGGCGAACAGTAAAGGCGGCGGCATCTTCCCTCCCCAGATCGGCGAGTTCAAGAATGGAAAGGGTGAGTTTTATGCCCAGGACATGCTGAACGGAAAAAGCATCTTTATTCGATTTATTTGGTCGGACACCACTACGAATAGGCCGCACTTTGAACAGTCATTCTCGGAGGATGGGGGCAAGACTTGGGAAGTGAATTGGATTACGGACCAGACGCGGGTAAATGATGAAGCCGTCAAAACCCCGGCTCCGCAAAATTCAGATACAGCGAAAACACAACCTCAACCAGGGCTCACAGAACGGGACGGGCAACACGATTTTGATTTCGAGATTGGTACCTGGAAGTCGCACGGATCGCGACTTCTGCATCCATTGACTGGGTCCACGACCTGGGTTGATTTTGACGGTACTTCGGTCGTCCGCAAGATCTGGAATGGCCGCGCCAATTTGGTGGAACTCGAAGCTGATGGCCCCGCCGCTGGTCATATCGAAAACCTTTCTCTCCGCCTTTACGACCCCCAATCTCACCAGTGGAGTCTTTATTACGCCAGCAGCAAGGGAGGTACTTTGAGCGTCCCAGCAGTTGGCGAATTCAAAAACGGCCGCGGCGAACTTTACGATACAGAGCCTTTTAATGGCAGGAATATCCTGGTCCGAAATGTCTGGTCGGACATTACTTCCACTTCTTGCCATTTTGAACAAGCCTTCTCAGACGATGGAGGCAAGACCTGGGAAGTGAACTGGATTACGACGGACACCCGGACAAATGATGAATCAAACAAAGCGCACTGAACTCCGCCGCATCCCCAACAGAGGATCGCACGACTGCGAAACAATTAACCAAATCCTGGACGCGGGCTTTCTCGCTCACGTCGGATTTTGTGTCGATGGGCAGCCGTTTGTCATTCCGACGCTGTATGGCCGGGATAGAGAAAAACTTTACTTGCACGGTTCAGCGGTCAGTCGCATGCTGCGGGAACTCGAAACCGGTATCCCGACCTGTGTCACGGTCACCCTCGTGGATGGATTGGTCTTGGCGCGGTCTGCGTTCCATCATTCCATGAACTACCGCTCGGTAGTTGCATTTGGCAGCGCGCGGAAGATCGCAGATCCGGAGCGGAAGGTTGAATCCTTGCGCATCATCTCCGAACACATCATTCCTGGCAGGTGGGCAGATGTCCGTAAGCCGAGCGAGAAGGAATTGAAGGCGACTACGGTGCTTGAATTCTCGATCAGCGAGGCTTCATCGAAGCTACGAACTGGACCGCCGCTGGACGACGAGAGCGACTATGACTTGCCCGTCTGGGCTGGGGTGTTGCCGCTTGCGATGAAATTTCGTCCGCCCATACCAGACAACAGATTAATCAAAGGCGTCGATCTCCCGGATTACGTCCGGCACTAGACTCACGGATCCACGACCGTAACGGTGCCGCAAGCTCTGTCCACCAATGGCATTAAGTTTCAGGCTACATCTTGCTGCGCCTTGCTATCGTCCCTTGAAGGTCGGGGCTTCAATGGGAGGGTCGCGCAAACCCTCGTGCCGGAACCGTTAGATTCGATAACCAAATCGCCGAGAAAATGGCGCACACGCTCGCGCATTCCTCTGATCCCCACTCCCGTGCCTTTGGACTGAATCTCCGCCAGGCGTTCCGGGGACATTCCCTTTCCTTCGTCTTCAATCTTTACGTGGACGACGTTTTCTTTGCGCTCAATTCGAATCTGCGCGGTTTTACTTCCCGAGTGGCGATGGATGTTCGTCAAGCTTTCCTGAACAAGTCGGAATATGAGGAGTTCCATTTCTGAGGGGAGTCTTCCGAAGTTCTCCGGAACCTTCAGATCAATTTCCAAACCGCTGCGCTCCGCAAGACCTTGCACGTACCAACTCAGTGCGGACGAAATACCGACTTCATCCAGCATCGGTGGATGCAGGAGATAGGAGGTTGTGCGTATTTCTTTCGTCAAGTGCTGGACCAGTTCTTCGGCGTCCTGCACGTTTTTAGCAAGTTGCGCAGGATCTTTCTTTGCGTCTTCTCTGATTCGTGCAAGGAGCATACCCAGCGCAGCCAATGTCTGCCCCGCACTATCGTGCAGCTCTCGTGCTATGTGCCTCCGCTCCACATCCTGAGACTCCAAGAGCCGCCCCGAAAGGTCACGCAGTTCCAAGTTTCTTCTCTCAAGTTCCTGAGTACGGAACTGCACTTGGGTGTCGAGTGCATCCGCCAATGTTCGGTAGCGCTCTTCGCTTTCACGCAACTCTCGCTCAGTCCGTTTACGTTGGCTGATGTCGCGAGCAATTTTCGACGCTCCGATAATCTTCCCGCTGGCGTCCCGAACCGGGGAAATCGTAAGAGAAATGTCGAGCGGCGTCTGGTCTTTTCGCACGCGAACGGTGTCGAAGTGTTCGATTCGTTCGCCTTTCTTGATGCGTTCGATGATGATCGTTTCTTCGTTCCTACGATTGAGCGGGATGATAAACGAAATGTGCTGGCCTATTGCTTCGCTGGCAGTGTAGCCAAACAACCGCTCCGCGCTCGTGTTCCAACTGGTTATGTTGCCATCCAGTGTTTTGCTGACGATGGCGTCGTCCGATGAGTCCACGATTGCGGCGAGCAAGCCGACAGCTTTATCCGCCTTGAGGCGTAACGCTGGCAACTCATCCAAGAGCGCCTGGCTGACGGTGTCCCTGGCCTGCGGGTCATTGAGGATGCAATTCGCCAGCTCTTGATGCGTCGCCAGTAGTTTGTTGATGTCATCTTCAAAAGCGATTTCAGGATGGGTTTCAGTCCAATAGTGCGCCGCCCTGACAAACGCTAAGAACAACAGCAAGTATTGAAGGCGAGTCGGCCCAAACAGCCGCGTCAGCGCGTCAAGACACAACAAATAGTCAGAGGTCTTCAGGAAGACATGCGCTGCCAGAACAAAGACGGCATCTTCCATCTGCGTGTCAGGCCTCGGCATTTCAACAACGGGTGCAGGGCAGGCCGCGCAGAGTGAGAGACGAGACTGAAGTTCTTGTCCGCGTGGAAACGGGCGTTGAAGGAGCTTAACAACGTCCGTGACACTTTGCGCACGTACAGTAGCGTCGCCAGCGGGGCGGCCAAGCCCCACCAAGAAACCAACATGACGAGCAATGCAGTAGCGGACTGCGCAAAAACGCGACAGGTGGACGAAAAGGCGCTCCTTGAAAACGGAGGGTAGAGGATTGTCGAGGTAGGCAGCCTGTGCGAATCCCCACAGTTTCTCAGTGATCTCGGGAGCCTCAGGTGCGAGGAGGAAGAAATTTGGAAGAACCCCAAATCGCTCCTCTACTCGCTTCTCCAGTTCCGACATCGCATCGTCCACGCCCGATTATATGCCCCTTTTGGCTGAATGACGTATTCCGCAGCCTCTCCAAGAGGCGGTTGCTTTGCCTTCGGTCTTCTGCGAACGAAATAACGGTCAAGAAAACACGGCCTAGTTTTGACTACTGGTTAAACGAGTCCAAATAGGCCTCGGCCGACCATCTGCTCTCCTGCCTGATGGTCGTTGCCATTCCGCGGCTGTCCACAATTCGACCCACGAGTTAACCTCAGCCCATTGGACGCCGCGATGCAAAACAAAGAAACCGGCCCGTAACGGGTGTTACGAGCCGGGAACATGAAACCATCGCTTGCGGAGTCGTCATTGCGGAGATTTTTCTTGCTCTTTTTTGGGGCGAGACTGCTCTTGAGTTGAGGCATGAGGCGCATTTTCTGGCCGGGCGTGAGCTTCAGTCACAGGGGACTCCGGGCGAGTCTCGGATTTAGGTGCGCTCTCAGGACGCGCGCCAGGTTGCCCGTGTTTGGCGCTCGCGGTGGGTGGAGCTGCGTGCGCAGCAGCCTTGTTTTCAGCTGCCTTATTTGCGGCAGCGCGACTTGCAGCGGCTTTATTCGCGTTCGCCTTCTGCTCGTTTGCTCGCGCTGCGGCTGATTTCTGCTCAGCCGCCTGGTTTTCTTTTGTGCGAGTTGCAGCCGCTTTACTCTCCGCTGCCTTATTTTCAGCTGCGCGATTTGCAGCGGCTTTATTCGCGTTTGCCTTTTGCTCATTTGCTCGTGTTGCAGCTGACTTCTGCTCAGCCGCCTGATTTTCTTTTGTGCGAGTTGCAGCCGCTTTACTCTCCGCTGCCTTATTTTCAGCTGCGCGATTTGCAGCGGCTTTATTCGCGTTTGCCTTTTGCTCATTTGCTCGTGTTGCAGCTGACTTCTGCTCAGCCGCCTGGTTTTCTTTTGTGCGAGTTGCAGCCGCTTTACTCTCGGCTGCCTTATTTGCAGCGGCTTTATTCGCGTTCGCCTTCTGCTCACTTGACTTCTGCTCAGCCGCCTGATTTTCCTTAGTGCGAACTGCTGTCGCCTTACTCCCAGCTGCCTTATTCTCAGCTGCCTTGTTCTCGGCGGCGCGATTTGCAGCCGTGTTCTTCTCTGCTGCTCCGTTCTTATTCGCACCGGTTGCTGCCCTGCTTACAGCAGTCTTGTTTTCTTTGGCGCTAGCTGGAGACGGCTTATTCGCGCTGGCCTTGTTCGCGGTTGTCGCGCCTTTAGCGGCCATCACACCCGCTCCGGTGAACTCTCCCGCTCTCGATGTTGCAGCCACCGGTGGGTGGCCATGGTTGGCCGACGCCAATTGGGCCCGGTTCGCCCTGGCAGCCTCCTGCTGTCGCGCTTGAACTGCAGTCGGCGGTGTATGTTTACCGCGAGCTGCCGCTTCTTGTTGCGCCGTCGGACGCGCTGTGGTGCCACCTGGACCGCCGTTGTAGCTCACGCGGTTCACGGTAGTATTGTTGATGATGGTCTTGTTATAAACGTTGGTGATGTTTGTCGTGCTCACGTTGTTCACAGAGCGGTTGTAGTAGAACTGCCCATTGTTCCAGTATCCTCCCTGATAGCCAACCCCGGTATAGCCGAAGCCGTAAACGATTCCACCATAGAAGCCGACCTGCGGTCCCCAATAACCCGCGTTCCAAACGTAACCACCATTGCCAAAAGCCCAATAGCCGGGAGTCCACAACATACCAACTGCTGGAGCCTCCACCCAGGTCCCGGGCACCCAATAGTAGCCGCCGGGACTGTAAGCCCAGTACCCCGGCGTCCAGATATAACCGGCTGAGGGACAAATGGGTTGCTCGTATACAGGAAGCGCGGGCGGCGCGATGTTGATCGATACCGCGATCTGCGCCTGAGCCGCAGCGGATAGAGCCAGCATTAGGAACGCGAACGCCAGCGCACGAATGAAGCGAATACTTTGCATGGTTTCCTTTCGCCTGATCCCTCGTTCTCCCAACGTGGCGCTGCGATGGGTTGCGTGGACCAAGAGCCGAAATATTATGCGGACCCGCAAACATTGGGCCGCTTGTTGGTTTTGAGCGATCTGAGGGTCATGAGGTTGTAATCAAAGCACGCGTAGACACCCTACAGCGGCCTTCCAGATACCGTATTCGGATCCTGGAATTGCCCTGAGACTACTAGGCGAAGAAGACATCATCCCCGAAGGAGCGGCAACTGGCGGGTGCTGGAGGGACTTCAGGGGACACAATTGTGCGAGTCTTCGACGACTCCCCGGCCCAAACCGAATTGTAACGGCTTATGAGAATGCCGCCATTGCTGGCGGCCTGTGGCGCACATCGGATAACTGTGGATTGAAGACCGAAGGCGTGGCAAACCACATCACCGCGTCGCCTCGGAAATTCAGTTACTTGGTGGTTTCCTTCGCGGCTAGTCGTAGTTCTTTCAGGGCGGCCATCGTACGTGCCGTGTAATCTACGCGCTTCGCGGACTTCGGGCGTCGGTGGCGTTTGGTGGGGGTATCGTGTTTTGACATTTGTCTCCTAAAGTTTTTGCTTGAATTGACCACGTTGTGTTGGCCATGAAGGCCCCGGCTCGGCAACATCGGCTCGAGTGTCGCGACTTTCAGTCTCGATCCGACTCTTTGCGAATCTTTTTCCGCGCACGCTTTCGCGCCAAAGCTTGCTTTACTCGACGCTTATCGCCCGGCTTCAGGTAGAAGGAGTGACGCTTCATCTCCTTAATGATGTCCTCGGCTTGAACTTTGCGCTTGAATCGCCGAAGCGCATTTTCCACCGATTCGCCTTCTTGCAATCGAACTTCTGCCACGCTCATCACCTCCCAAACGAAGATGGATTCAGTTTTACCGTGAACAGCACAATCAGCATACCGAAAAAGAACGTTGTTGCGTTCATACTACGTGCCCTGCTCCGCGATTCTCGATTCGACGTTCCTGCCGTAATAAAAAACGGGTTCCATGAAGACGACCCTCGTTTCTATCGGTTGCGCAATGGGACACCCGCGAAGAAAGGGCCCCGCAAGGACGACGGAGAGATGCGAAAGGGACTTCCCAAGGTTAGTCCTCTGCGTCGGCATTAGCAATGAGATTCAGGAACGAACCACTCTGATCGAGCCAGGCAAAGAACTTCACGGCTAACCCATGCGAGGTACCGGCAGTATCTCGCCAGAGTCGAGAGATCTGGAGGCTTGCCGGTCACCTGCGCACCGACAACCCGCTTCCCTTCCCCTTATCTGGCATTCTTTCTGTAGGTGCCGTTGCTTCTTACTCTCGTCATATGGGAAATCTACGGTTCCTTGCCACTCGCAGGCGAAAGCTCAAATACGACACCGCCGTTGCGTTTGCCCTCAACGGAAGCCGACCCGTACAAATCTCCGGCGGCGTCTAGCAGCAAACCTCCCGTCGGTCCCGAACCGTTCTCGCCATTGAAGGTCAGAAGCGTAGTCCTCTTCCATTTTCCGCCAGCCTGCGGCCAGAGCCGAAACACAATGCCTATTCCGAAGCGTCCGTCGTTGGCGTTTCCGAACAGGTTTCCATCGGGGTCAAAGATGAGGCCGGCCGTTGGCTGGCTCCCATTGGCGATGTCGAAGGTGACTAGGGTAGTGTGCTTCCAGCTTCCATTGACCTGCGGAGAGAGCTTGAAGACCGTACCGAAGCCGCGTCCGCCGCCACCGACCGTCGTTCCATACAAATTGGCAGCATCATCAAAGACCACACTCCCACGGGGACCGGTACCATCCGCTCCATTGAAGGCGAAAAGAGTCGTACGTGTCCACGCATCGTCTCCCTTGCTGGGTGAAAGTTTGAACACCGTTCCCTCGCCGAATTTCCCTCCGCCGGACGTCGTTCCATACAAATTGCCAGAGGCATCGAACGTCAAAGCCGCATAAGGACTTGCGCCGTTCGTGCCGTTGAACTCGAAGAGCGTCGTAAGCTTCCATTTTCCCCTGGCGGACGGTATAAGCTGGAACACCGTGCCGCACCCACTTCCATCGCAAGCGGAGTTGCCCCCGGCGGTAGTAGTCCCGTACAAGTTCCCCGCTGCGTCGAGAATGAGTCGCGCCTCAGGATCGCTGCCGTTCTTACCCGTGAACTTGACGAGCGTAGTGATCGTCCAGATTCCATCCTTGCGCCGCGAGAGCTCGAACACAGTGCCGTCGCCCAACCCGGTGTCGCTGCTCGTTGTTCCGTACAGATGTCCCGCGGCATCCATCACCAAACCCGCGGCCGGATAAGCTCCGTCCTTGCCATCAAACTTTAAGATCGTGGCGAGTTTCCAAGTTTTATCTGCTTGTGGCGAAAGCTGAAAAACCGTACCGCACCCCAAGCCGCAGCCGGGATCGCCGCCTTCAAACGTAGTTCCATAGAGATTTCCGGCAGTGTCGAAGATAAGGTCGCCGTTGGGAATATCCGGGCAACCAGAAGAATCGCAAAACTCATACAAAGCTTGGTACTTGTAGTGAGTCGCGCACTGAGCCGCATCGACAGACGTGAGTATTGCGGAGTCGACCGGCGGCTGGGCGGCGAGAGTCGCCTGACCCGCGGAGATTGAGCGTAGAAGCATCACGACCGAAACTGCCCATAACCACCGCGATGACGTTGTGTTCGTCGGGGTTTTCATAAGCGCGAATTTCCTTGTGACCTCAAAGTCTACCGATTACTGGCCAAGGGACTTTTGAGCTAATTAGAACACTGGTTTCGGCCCGCCGACGCCCTAGCCCCCGGCTACTGTCTCGATAGGGCAAGTTTGCAAGCCAACCCATCGCCGCAGCCCCTTAATTGTTCCACAGCAACGCCTCTTCAGGAAGTAGCCGCACCCGGCTAGTGATGCCGGTGTACAGAAATGTCTCCGACCGTCTAACGTTTGCAGTGGACAACCGTCTAAACGGGCTTAGGTCAGGCTGAATTGCCAGCCTAACGCTCGCTCACAATAAGCAGCGCAGAGCAACGACCGTATGGGAGGAACTGCACTGTGAAAACAACGTTAGTACGAACCGTCTTGCTGTGGTTATTCATGAGCACGTCGATGTCATTCGCTCAGGAAGCACCCGATTTGTTTCAGGGATACGAGGGCGAATGGAATCACGTGTCCGAACAATTAATCTCTTTGGCTGAAGCGACGCCACCCGAAAAATTCGCGTGGCGACCGGCAAGCGGAGTCCGCTCGACTAGCGAAGTGTATATGCACATTGTGCGGGCAAATTTCCTGATGCTGAACGCGATCGGATCCAAGGTGCCGACTGATCTCACGGACAGCATGGGAACGACCGTGACGTCCAAGGCCGACGTGATTCGCTGGCTGAAGCGCTCGTTAGAGGCGGTGAAAGAGGCTCGCGCCGCTGAAACGCCTGCGGATCTGCAGCGAAAAACGAAATTCTTCGATACCGGCACGACAGTGGACAACATCTTCCTCCGAATCATCGTTCATAACAACGAGCACATGGGCCAGCTAGTTGCGTACGCGAGAATGACAGGCGTTGTGCCGCCGTGGTCGAAGTGATTTAAGGGCTGCATACTCCGCTCTCAGTGGCCAGCGCTGCAGTGAGCTAAGGGTACAGGCACGTCGAAGGAGTGAAGGAAACGTTGCTCGGTTCGGGGGTTGTCGATGGGTCTTGGAGCCGGATGGGAACCCATTATTGGCTTGCGTACCTAGCCTAAGTAAGATATCGCATGTTTACAGCCATTGCGACGGAGCGCGGCACCAGACGCTCCATCTCGACCGTTGTAGATCGAAAGGACGGACCGATGAAACAACCCTTGACACTAATGACTGCGGCAGTTGTATTGAGCCTCCTATCGCTGCATGCCTCAGCCGCGGGCGACCCGAGAACTTCCAACAAGCCTGCGAAGGCCGAGAGTCGTGGCTATGACTATGACCACCCCGAGACTCAACCCGCAACTGAGTCTCTGGATCTCAGCATGTATGCACGTATCCGGGAAGAAGGGTTCACTCATTCGCATATCATGGAATACGCAAGCGCATTATTTGATGGCATTGGACCCCGGCTCACGGGCTCACCGAATTTGGCTAAAGCGAATGCTTGGTCACGCGACCAGCTAACTGCAATGGGTTGCGCCAACGCACATCTGGAAGGCTGGGGCGAGTTTGGCATGGGCTGGAGACAGATCAATACAGCGGTGGACATGGCATCGCCGGATACTGCAGTTTTTATAGCCCAGGCTACGCCGTGGTCGCCCGCCACGCAGGGGACGGTCGCGGCCAACGTCATCGCGGTGCCACGGCTCAAGGAAGAAAAAGACTTTGAGGCGTGGAAGGGGAAACTGGCAGGGAAAATCATCCTTTATGGAAAATCGCCGACGGTAAACCCTGATGCCGCGCCTCTCCTTCAGCACTATGATGGTAAGAAACTAGAGCAGATCTACGAATATCCTCTAAACGGCGATATGGAGGAACAGCATGTTTTGTCCGGGGGCCCTGCAATCTTGGAGGACGCTTTCAAGCGGGAAAATTTCAAAGAACAGGTGGCAAAATTCTTTAGCGATGAACATGCAATAGCCCTTCTCGTTCCCAGTTACGCTGGAGATGGTGGCGTATTCCGTGACGACAACGGCGAACAGATGGGTTTCAGAGTGTTCCTGCGCGACCACAAACAGCCGATTCCGTCGGCGGTCCTGTCCAATGAAAACTTCGGACGCGTAAGTCGCTTGCTGGAGCATGGAGTGCCGGTCACCGTATCCGTTTCGATCAACACGGAATTTACCGGCGACCACGAGCAGGGCTACAACACGATTGCAGAGATTCCTGGAACGGATTCTGCGCTGAAAGACCAAGTGGTCATGGTTGGAGGGCACCTGGATAGTTGGATCGCCGGCACGGGGGCTACCGACGATGGTGCTGGTGTCATTATTGCGATGGAAGCTATGCGCATCCTCACGGCCCTGCATGCGCGGCCCCGTAGAACCATCCGCATCGCATTGTGGACCGGTGAGGAGCAGGATGAGTTTGGCTCATTGCGCTATGTGCGGCAACACTTCGCTACTATGGGGCTTTCCACCAAGCCCGAGGAACTCGCCGTGCCTGAGTCCCTGCGGGAACCCGCAGGTCCGTTGACCGTAAAACCAGAACATGCCCTTATCTCGGGCTATTTCAATCTTGATAATGGCACCGGAAAACTGCTGGGCATCTATGCCGAGAACAACGCGGCGGTCGTCCCCATCTTCCAGCAATGGATAGAGCCGCTGAAAGATCTCGGAGTTACCACGATCAGCATGCGAAACAGTGGTTCTACGGACCACGAATCGTTCAATCTCGTTGGAATTCCAGGATTTCAATTTATTCAAGATCCGCGTGACTATACGACGCGCAGTGTTCACACCAACCAGGATGTCTACGAGCGTTTATCGCCGTCCGACCTCAAGCAGGCGGCAGTGGTGGAAGCCATATTCGTCTACAACACGGCAATGCGCGAGCAGATGCTGCCGCGAAAGCCGTTACCAAATCCGGAAGTCCAGAGCAAACCACTTAAAGACTTATTCCCGAACGCGAAGTCCGTGGAACAGCACAGTGATCAATAGAATTTCGTTTCTTGGCAGCTCAAGGATCTTGTGGTCCGCGGTTGTGTCAACTGCCGTTAACGCGCCGTTACACGTCTTGAGAATTGGCTTGGAGGGTGAGCGTTGGGGATATCTCGCGCCAGCTAGAATGCAGTATGGCCGATCTCACCCAACCTTATGACGAGCTTGCCGCTCACTATGACCAAATATTCGATGACTGGGAAGCCAGCATTGCGCGACAGTCGGCGGTGTTCGCAGGCATTCTCGACCGCCAGTGCGGCGACAGGCGACCCATTCGGGTTCTGGATTGCGCCTGCGGCATAGGAACTCAGTCGCTGGGGCTCGCGATGAAAGGCTTTGATGTCACAGGTTGCGACATAAGCTTTGGAGCGGTCCAACGAGCCCGCACAGAAGCCTCGAAACGGGAGCTTAGCGTTTCGTTCTCGGTAGCGACCATGATGCAACTGGACGCAATCCCGAAATCGAGCTTTGACGCGGTGATCTGTATCGACAACTCGCTACCGCACTTGCAAACCGATGAAGACTTGTTGCAGGCCGCACAACAAGCATATGGAAAGCTTCGGCCAGGCGGTTCTTTCATTGGCAGCATTCGCGACTACGATCGATTGGTTGTGGAAAGACCGACAACCCAGGGGCCGAACTTTTATTCGGATAGTGGTAGCAGGCGCATCGTTTTTCAAGTCTGGGATTGGCTGGATGAGCGACGCTATCGCTTTCATCTGTACATCACGCGGAACACGGAATCTGCGTGGCAGACGTTCCATTTCACCTCGACGTATCGTGCAGTGCTTCGGAGTGAGTTGCAGGGCATTTTGGAAGAGGCTGGATTCACCAACATTCGATGGCTGTCGCCATCCGACAGCGGTTTCTATCAACCAATCTTTATTGCGCACTGTAACTATTGAAACCAGACCTCTCTGGCAATGTCGGCGGTATCAAGCACTTTTCGCATGCACTCAGAGGAGAGCACCATTTCGCTCTCGCTGAAGGTTTTTCTTTCCGAACCTTGGCTCGCCAAATCGTCGGATGAGCAAATCGAAGAAATCGAATCCCATTTGGCACCGGCGACACATCGAGGGTAGGTCATTTGAGGTACTTCTCGGGCAGCGTCGATCCTGACCGTTCGTCGTCCCACATAATGCTGGCCACCCAGTAGCGTCCCTGCGCATGGATGATCTGGATCGAGTTGATGCCCCGTGTAAACGGTTTAGCATCATCCGCTGCGTGGCGGCTCTCGTAAGTGCTCCAAACATGCACGAGGTTGCCAAACTCTTCGATACGATTGGCGATACTCCGTTCGAAAAAGCCTTGCGTTTTGAAGTAAGGGTCGTCGCGCTCGACATACATGTCTGGGGTAAGGAAGACGGCGTCACTTTTGCGTGCGGGCTCCTTCGCTGTGGCAGGAGCGTCAGGACGGATCACACCGAGCCTGCCATCAGGAAGAAAGAGAGAGCGGAAGCGGTCCCAATCGCGAGGTTTGCTTTGAGGCCCCGAGATCACGTCATAGAGCGCAGCCACGAGATGCTCAACTGTGTCTACATCGCTCGTGTTCTTGGCAGAGGGCCATCCGGGGTGACTCGCGAGCGATCCCACGAGCGGAGGCGGCGCAGGTTTCGGTACTGTCGATGATTGCTGCGAAATCGCTTGTGATGGAAAACTGATCAACAACATACTCAATGCAGCTAATTGTGTTGCTTTCATCGTAAGCTCCTTAGAAACTAGTCCTACATGGGGCGCGTATCACCCGCTGCCGCTAGATGAATGCCGGCATTCCGGGAAACCCAGTACATCTTAACTGCACCTGACTAGAATCGCGAGCCGCTCGCTGGGCGGTGCATCGGCGCGTAGTTGGTGGAATTCGCCGTGGGTGTTGAAAAAGTCACTGTGATTAGCGATCGGAATGGCGGCAGAAGCATGGTAATAAGAAGAGGAATGCTTGCCATGCAGTGGATCGCCATTCTCGGAGGCTTGCTAGTCATGATGGGGCAACACGACCGCTCGGAAGCGTTGTTCTACTACTTTCGCCTGGAAGATCAGGTTCCTGAAACCCACCTGCTACGGCTCATCGAAAAGCACATCAGCTTTGCTTTCGTGCGCGAACAACTGAAAGGCAGCTACAGCGAGACCGGACGACCGTCGATTGATCCCGAGCTCCTGCTGCGCATTCTCCTGATCGGGTATCTCTACGGCATTAGCAGCGAGCGCCAATTACACTCAGTGAGCTGCCCTGCCAATGCTCGAAACCTGTAAATCTGTTTGCAAGAGTTGGGCTAATTTGTGGTTCCCACTGCACCTCTTTGAGTGCCGATACAAAGCGTCTACTTGTCTTCGGCGTGTTCCGGCAAGTCGCTTGGATACGATTTGGGCGGCAGCAGGAATTGCAGGCCGAAATATCCAAGAAAATAACTTTGATTGCTGTTGCTTGGACTGAGTGAGCGCCCGGCCATGAAGAGGAAAATAATCGGGGAGTGGATTTTGTAGCGCCCGCCAAAATCGATCGTGGGCTGGTTTTGCGAGGGATGAAACGCGCCCTGATTGTACAGCTCCGCGTCCAATTCGAGCTTGTGGGTAACATCACGACCAACGACGAGACCTGCGATCCAGCCATTCGGTCCCTTGTGGACAACGTCGTAGCCCAGTTCGAGGTTTATGTCGAGCGGTCCCACCTTGTTCGAGAACTCAAACGGCAATTCAAAGGTCTGGCTCGCGGGCGTGATACCGCGGCGCACGGCGTCGTTGGGGTTGTTCAGGAAGAACTGCGGGAACACGGATATGGAAAGGTGGCCTTCGCCGGCATCGTAAAAGCGCCACTTCACACCCGGATTCGATTGGCCAAGGCCAAAGTTCGGGTTGGCTTCCGGCGACTTGACGCGCAGCCATGCATTTTCGTAGGTGAGCTGGATGCGGCTGCCAACACCGAAGTTGATATCCACATCGGGCGTGTGGGAAATTGAGTGGCCTTGAAAGTAGAACGGCATGTAGCCCACATTAATTTCCCAGTTGAGATTGCCGGGCGTGCCGGGATCGTTGGTGTAGTAAGGCGGACCACCCTGCGCACTCGCAAGCGTGGTGCACACAATGATGAGAGCGGTCGCCAGCAGCACTTTCTCATATTTGCCAGCCATGGTGTTATTAGCTCTGACGGTTTTCACTCGAAAGATTCCCACGAACGTTTATAAGCAAGAACGGGAAGCGTGTCGCTGTCAAATATGATACATTCGGCGATTTTGGAAAAGCGCACGGGGAAAGGCCAACGGTGAATGCGACCCCAAGTAAGTCATTATCCGATCCCGGCGGGCTCGATTTGGCAAAAAACATTCTTGCAATTTTAAGAGAAGCAAGAAGAAAGAGGAATACCAGGAAAAACTTGCGCCAGCCGGAGCGGCCGACAGCCGGCGGGCTTCAGGATGGCGCATCGTCTCGTTTCTATGAGATATGTGCAGCCGGAAGCGCACACAATCTTAGGCTAACCCGCACTCGACGCTATCAAGCCACCCGACCACGGCTTCGATAGATAGCCATCGAATCCAGAATGAGGATCTTTTCCCGATCGCCCGTAGTGTACATGGTAAGGGCCGTCACAGGCAGGGCGGCAAAGCGACAATTGGACGGTGCTTGAGGAAGAGATCAACCGTCTTCTAAAAGGGCGAGAGTGCCGAAACGCCGTTCCGAAACAATCGAATGAGAGCCATGCAGCCTGAAGGACACCAGCCGCGGGGAGTGGCAACTAGGCATCCATTAGCAACGAAGTCAGGTGTTAGATAAACGCACGTTTGAAAATTTCGGATGAGTTCAGCCGGCACATCCGGCCGACATCTCCGGGGTTAGGCACCCGCGCGGGTTGCCTTGGTTTTTGCTTGACTGCCGCTGTTGTCGATCTTGAATTGCTCGACCAGGCGGCGGAGTTCTGTCGAGGTCTCGACCAGTTGCTGGGC
>Ga0210393_10002287_pt1 | contig 15845 bp, 14 predicted proteins | sample IncBWC27OmetaG_FD_160068 | JGI IMG/M metagenome (GOLD analysis project Ga0210393, IMG submission 160068) | Forest soil microbial communities from Barre Woods Harvard Forest LTER site, Petersham, Massachusetts, United States - Inc-BW-C-27-O ... | reverse complement strand
CCCGGGAGGAATGGGACCGCGTCCATCTCACGCACGCCAGCCTTCATCTGAGTTTCCTGGTCCCCGAGCGAGAGGCGACGGTGGTCGGTCCCGAAACCGGACGAGGTTGATCACATCCAAGCGGCAGAAACCCTCAAAACTCGAGGCGAGCAATCCATGACAGTCCAACGGGTCTACTCGGGCGCCACTTGGGAAGGCAAAGTCGGCTACTGCCGAGCGATCAGGACTGGCGATCTGATTTTCGTGACCGGAACTGTCTCGGTTGACGATCAGGGCAAATCGTTTGCGGTGGGCAATCCCTATGAGCAAGCCAAGCGGTGCCTGTTCATTATCGAGCGGGCACTGAAAGAACTCGGGACCGATCTGTCGTCGGTCGTGCGGACGCGGATGTTCGTCACCGACATTTCCAAATGGCAGGAATTCGGAAGAGCCCACGGCGAGCATTTTCGAGACTTTCCTCCGGCCACGACGATGGTCGAGGTCAAGTCGCTGATTGAACCCGACCTGCTGATCGAAATTGAAGCAGACGCCGTCGTTTCGCGATCTGGCCAATGAAGTCGAGCGAACCAGTCGATGGATCTCTTAGACCGCTTGCTGGGTCATGACGCCTGGACGACGCAGCAATTGCTCCTGCTCTGCCGCGATCTCACCGACGAACAGTTGGATCGCGATTTCGATATCGGGCACAGAACTGTGCGGCAGACGTTGCGACACGTCATCCGCAACGTCGAGGGTTGGTCCGATCTCATGTCGGGGCGACCGTTGCGGGAAGATCCGGGGCCGCAGGGAAATTCGGTTTCGGCCTTGACCGCTCGGCTTGAAGTCGCGGCTGCAAACTTGGCAACGGTGGCGCGAGGCGTGGCCGAGCGGGGAGCCTGGGACGAGAAATGGCTCGACACGCACGCCGACCCGCCCCAGGAGAAAACATACGGCGGTGCCATCGCACATGTGATCACGCACAGCATGCACCATCGGGCCCAACTGCTCTACATGTTGCGGAAGCTGGGTGTGGAAAACCGGCCGGAGGGAGATGTTCTGAGCTGGGAACACCGAGCTTCCAGTTCCAGCTAGCTCCGAGCCCGCCTGGGTGAAAAAGAGAACTCTCGGCGAAAGCTGCCTTCCGCCGAGAGTTGAGAGTCCGAGAAGAGCTGGATCAGCCAGCCCGCTAGACGTCACTCACTTTTGACTGACGCTGCAACACGCCTTGTTGCCGGCACAGCACTTCTGTCCCGCTTTGCAACAAGCGGGTTTTGCATCGCTCGAACAGCAAGCCGATTTCGCGGTGCAGCAGGCCAGCTTGGCGGTGCAACAGTCGGCGAGCTGAACGCCGGCTTTCGCCGAAATCTTCGTGGCACAGGAACAGGTCTTCATGCTCGCGAGCGAAACCGTGGGTTTCGCAGCGCTCTTGGCTGCGGAGGCCTTCTGCGCCGAGGTGCAGCAGGCCTTGCCTTCGGCACAGCATTTCTGTCCCTTTTGGCAGCAGTCGGCTTTCGTAGCGCCTTGACAGCAGGGCAAGTTCGCCTGGCAACAGGCGAGCTTCGCAGAACAACAATCCAGCGGCTTCTGCTCGACGGCACCTGTCGGAAGCAGGAGACCGAGGCCAAGGATGGAACCAGCAATTAATCTAAGCAACATGGGAATTCTCTCCTGAAGATGTCGTTTGGGATCCGCAAATGACTGCGCGAAGATGAGCGCAGGTCAACAACCGTGTCGCGGAAGAAGGTGCGCCGTAAAAGAGGACGACGCAGCGCGCGGATCAGCAGCGCCAGACACACTTCAGAAGATTGAGCGGCGGCCCTTCGTCCAATGAAGGACGTGAAACTATCCAGCTCAACGTCGATCCCAAGCCGAGGACCGAATCACAGATCACGACCGGCAAGACCACCGTAGGCGCCACGGATTGTTGGACGCGCTTCACTGGCAGAGCCGCGTCGCGCTGGCAACAGCACCGCAGATTCGGCGTGGTTGGCCGGCTGCCAGAATCAGCGCGCCGATTCAGCTGGCGCCGCTGGCAACAGGGCCGCTGGGCGACCGCCTCCGTGGCGTGCGCTGCGGGAACCGAGTTGCCTGGCGAAGACGCACAGCACCAACCCGTCGGCAACACCATGCCGAAGGTCGAACTCAGAACGGCGATTTTGAAGAGCCAGGAGTTCATCGCACTGCCATTATAGCGTTGGCATCCCAAATTAAGGATACGTTCAGACCGGACATCTCGTTTGATCACTGTCTTTGGCAGGGGACTGCCGATTGCCAGAGCGAATGTAAGCGAATCAGCAGAGCACAGTTGCGACGATTCGCGCATCGAGACTGTCAAGCTTATCCAGAGGTTACAATGTCGGGGAGGCGATGATAAATCACCCGAAACAGGATCACTCCCAGGATTCCACCTGGAATTGCTGCCACATTACCTAAGACGTGACACGCGATCGCCGGCCACAGACTTCGACTGCGTGCCCGTAAGACGGCACAGACCCAGCCCAAAACGAGTGTTGCCGCAATGAGGGGCACCGCCCCTTTGAGCCCCAGCGGAGTCCAAATGAGCGACACGTGCATCGCGGCAAACACCAGCGCCGAAGAGAGGATCGCGGGAGCAAAAGGAGAGAGGGCCAGGGTTTCCTCGCCTCTGGTAGTCCACGATTGCACGAGGCCGCGAACGTAGATCTCCTCCGAAAAACTGCTCACGAACCAGATCATGACGATGATTTCGGGGAAGCTCATTTGCGCGACGAGCGGATGTTTGCGGCCCACAAAGATCAGGACGACCGTCGCCGCCATCATCGCAGCCGCACCAATCCCGTACCAAGCGAGATGCGACCGACTCCAGACGGGGCGGCGCCACCCCATTTCGCCAAAGGGCCGACGTTGCAATGCCCAGCCGAGGAACGCGAGCACAACCATCGACCCTTTGAGCACCAACTGAGAACGAATCGGAGACCCAACCACCTCTGCAGGAAGCACCGCTTTCAGAGCATACGCCAAGCCCATAAACAGCAGAATTCCCCACACAAACCCGACGAGCGCCCGAACTCGTTGATCTCGCATTCCGGTCGATCCCCTCCGCCCGTTCGAACGGGTTTGGTTAGGTGGCTCTTAGCTCTCGCAAAATGGCAAGTAGCGCGCGCGTCGGATCGGGGAGATCCGTCCGGATCAGCGTGGCAGTCTGATCCGTCGCCAGCCGCGGCAAGCGCGGGCAGTGAAACCGAACTTCGGGATGAGCCTTCTGCAAGAAGCGACACACCGTTTCGGCCGCCGCCTTGGCCGCCGCGTACTCGCCCATATTCAAGGGAAGTTGCTCGACGAAGGCGGACGAGGGGTAGACGACGTTCCTTAACGAACTGCCCAGCGCTCGAGCGGCGTGAAACGTGTCGAGAAATCCGTCGACGTAGTAACGCGAAAAGTCTTGAAAGCGATCAAAACTGAATCGCCGCGGAGCCCCGCCCGAAATAAACGGCGTCGCGAAATAGCACAGCAGAGTGGGCGACCAGGTCTTCGCAAGTGCCGGCAGCTGAACTGCGTCCGTAAGCACGTCATAGGCAAAGCTGGAAGCCGTTCCTAGTAATGCGGTGACTTCCGACACGACACGATCGGCATCCGCCGCGCCCCGCTGGTAGGTCAATTTGACGGCCGCCCCACCGGCGGCGAGCAACTTGACGGCAACCTCGCCTAGGCCGCGCGAACCCCCGATCACGAGCGCCCGTTCCGTCTGGAACTCGCCCGCGCCGACCAAGGATCGGAGATCGGCGAATGACATTTGCCCTTGAGGCTCCGGCCGCACAAACGAAGTCACGATCCCCTCGAAGCCGGGACCTTCGATATGCAGCTCCAAACGCGAAACCCGCTCGTCGTAGGTTTCGGTTCGATAGCGCAGCCCCGCGCCGCGACCCGAAACTGGTGCGGCGCTCGAATCCTGAAGCTCGAGCCCGGCCAAGATCGAGTTCAACCCGGGTGCTTCCATCCCGACGACACGGGTGGACGCCAACAGGGCGGCGAGTTGATCCGCGGGCAAGAGGCTCGCAGCGTTGGGGAAAAGTCGTATGGCAGCCTCCGGCTCCAAATAGAGCGGGAACTCGCCGTTCGCAGACTGCAATTCCGCAGCGCTCCGACTGCGACACGGATCGCAAGGGGGCAGTTCCTTCAGAGTGGAAGGAGCGGTCCCAGTTCCCCGTTCCGGCGAACTTGATGCAAACACAGCCGTCACACTCGCCACTTTGACTTCTTCGGACAACAGCTCGAGCTGCACCTCATTGGAACTCTTCGCGTGCGTGGCGAGTTCGACCGCGACATTCAGCGGAATCGAAGAGCGGAACTTGGCCTTGAGACGTTTGAGACGAAGCGGGGCAAGCGTTCCCTCCAACCACGCGTCGAGTGCCCAGAGCAACGTGTGCATCCCATGCACGACAGGCCGGCCGAACAACAACCTGCGCGCCGCCACGGGATCCATGTGGATGGGATTGTAATCGCCCGAGAGCCGCGCGAAGGCTAGCTGATCATCGGCGGTAAAGAGGCGTATTCTTGTCGACATCAAGGGTCAAGCAACTAGGGATCTGAGAAATGCCCGCTGAATTTCGGGCTAGGCTTGATCTCGAATTCTGTCGCGAAAGTCGATCGAACACAATCGATGTCGTCGACAATGTCGTGAGCAATCCGAAGGCTTTAGTATTCCGTTTGACAGCCAGACTCAACGACGTTGGACATTCGGCCAAGTCACGCCGGCCACGCTCTCAGGGCGATTTGCGCGACCCGCTCCAGTTCGCGTCGGTTGGCGCCACTCACGGCCTGCACCGACATTCCATGCAGGATGGTGGCAACGAACCGCGCGAGGTCGGCGGGAACGGCTGCCGGGGGCAGATCTTTTTCTTTGGCCGCGCGCTCGAATCGTTCGCGGAGGGCTATCACGAAGGCGTCGCGCCGTTTGGCCATCTCGCGGCGCACGCAGTCGCCCGTGTCGCCGCAAGCCAGGGCTCCCTGCACCAGGAAACATCCGTGGGGATTTCTTGCATCGGTCAGCATGTCGATGGTCGCACCGAGCGAACGCTCGAAGACGGCTCGCGCGGTCGGTTGGTTGAGTGCATCGCGGACATTGGCTCCCGGACCGTCGACGTAGCGATCGATGGCCTTGCGAAACAGAGCTTCCTTATTGCCGAAGGCTGCGTAGAGACTGGGGCGGCTGATGCGCATCGCCTTCGTCAGCTCAGGCAGCGACGCCCCTTCGTAACCCCGGCGCCAAAAGACTTTGAGCGCGCGATCGAGAGCTTTGTCGACGTCGAATTCCCGCGGACGGCCGCTGCGCACGTTTCTCCTTCTTCTGTACCGAATGGTACACGTCGTGGCTTGACTCGGCAAATCGAGACGCCTATTTTTTACTGGTCAGTACAGAACTCGTTTGGGAAAGGAAGCAAGCCATGTCTAAGAAACTCGCGGGGAAAGTGGCGGTGGTCACTGGAGCATCCAAGGGAATTGGGGCGGCGATCGCCCGCCAGCTCGCGGCCGACGGGGCTTCGGTCGTCGTTAACTACTCTTCAAGTAAGGCAGGGGCCGATCGGATTGTCGCAGACATCGTCAAAGCCGGCGGTAAGGCCGTGGCGGTTCAAGCGGACCTATCGAAGGAACCCGACATTCGGCGTCTGTTCGCCGAAACCAAGAAGGCCTACGACAAGGTTGACATTCTGATTAACAACGCGGGCGTTTACGAATTCCTTCCGCTCGAACAGATAACGGCTGACGCGTTTCACAAAATGTTCAACTTGAACGTCCTCGGGCTGATTCTGGCCTCGCAGGAGGCAGTGAAGCACTTTGGCTCAGACGGCGGCAATATCGTCAACATCAGCTCCGTGGCCGCTACCAGTGCCCCACCGACGGCATCGGTCTACAGCGCGACGAAAGCCGCCGTCAACGCCGTGACGCGCTCGCTGGCGCAAGAGTTGGGCCCGCGCAAAATCCGCGTCAACTCGATCAACCCAGGAATGATCGAAACCGAGGGACTCCACGCCTCTGGCATCACCGAGAGTGATTTTCGGAAGCAGACCGAAGCGCAGACCCCGCTGGGCCGTATCGGCCAGCCCGAGGACATCGCGCCGATGGCGGCATTTCTCGCCTCGTCCGACTCGGCCTGGATTACCGGCGAATCGTTCTACATCACCGGCGGCGTCCGGTAATTCGCGTTCCGCTGCCGCCGACCACCATCGCTCGCCCAGAAGTGCGACCGCCGTTGCGGTCTCAAACCCAAACCGTCGCACGGCGGATCGCATTTTTGGCTAAGATTGCCTCTCTCGGCACGAACAAGAGTGGGTAGTAGACCTGCAAGTGGCAGTTCGTCTGGTCGGAATCGCGCCGTCTTATCCGAGATCGCCGCATGGAAGAATCGACCGAAGTGCAACCCTCCGCGCAGTCGTCCGTCGAGCCGCGCCCAACGCCGGCCGTGCAGATTGGCCCGGTCCGCCTCCGAGGCATCCCGGCGGTTATCGCGTTCGCCGTGATCTCGGCCGCGATCGTCGCACTCATCATTTACTCGCAACCCAGGCCAACCGTCCTGGTATCGGCCGCCATCTGGTTTGCGCTGGATATCTATTGGAGCGTCGCGGAAGTGCAGCGACGGGCGGCCAAAACCGCCGAATCGCGCGAATCTCGCAGGCTGCATGGACGGCTGATCATGGCAGCACTCTTGCTGCTCTTCCTCCCAATTCCCGGACTGACCGGGCAATTTGTTCCCGATACGCTGGCGACGGGCGCCCTTGGCCTAGCGCTTCAGGTCGGCTCCGCGCTGTTCTATTTTTGGTGCCGCTTGTATCTCGGCCGAATGTGGAGCGGCGCAGTCAGAATTGTGGAGGATCACAAACTGATTGAATCAGGGCCGTACCGAGTCTTGCGACACCCCATGTACACGGGGATGCTAGGCATGTGCGTCGGAACGGCGATCGTATCGGGGCAATATCACGCTCTCCTCGGAGTCGGACTCTTCGCGTTCGCATACGCGCGAAAGATTCGCATCGAGGAGCGGATTCTGTGCGAGGAGTTCGGTGCCACTTACGACGCTTATCGGCGACGAACCTCGGCGCTCGTCCCGTGGGTATTTTGAACGATCGGCCGCAGATCGCATGTTCATTTCAGACCCAAGTTCGCAAACCTGATTGGTTTGGAGACGAGTCATGCTGCAGGGCGCCTGTCCCGAATGTGGATCCGCGATGGAAGACGGGGTCATTCCCGATATGGCCCACACACAAGTCGTACAATTGGGGTGGCAGGCGGGGCCTCCCGAGGATGCCAAGTTTCTGGGAATGAAAGCTGGCCTGAAAGTCAATGTGAAGGAATTGCTAAAGATCACGGCACGCCGCTGCACCAAATGTGGCTTTTTGAAGCTCTACGCCAAACCGAAGAGCGAGTGATCTTTCGCGCCCCACGTCAGCGTTGGATCATTTCCGGTTCAGCGAACTTTTGTCCGTCACGAATCGCTCGGCCGTTTCGCGGTTGATCTTCCCCGCGAGAAAGAGTTGCCGCACGGACTCGTCGAGAGGCAGCATCCCCTCCGCGCGGCTCGTGAGAATGTTGCGGTCAATACTCTCATCTTTGCCCGTGCGAATGGCGCTGGCGATCGGGGAATTATTGAACATGATTTCCAGCGCCAGCTCGCGTTTGCCGCCCGTGATACTGGGCAATAGGTGTTGGCAGATGACGGCTCGCAGACTCAACGCGAGCTGGGCGCGAACTTCATTCTGCACGTGTTGCGGGACCAGATCGACGTAACGCGTGATGGCTCCCTTCGCATCGCGCGTATGCAGCGTCGCGAAGACGAGATGGCCCGTCTCTGCCGCGCTGAGCACCATCTGAGCGGTCTCAAAATCCCGAATCTCGCCCACCAGGATCACGTCCGGGTCTTGCCGCAATCCGTACTTCAAGCCTTCGGCGAATGAGGCCGCATCGCGACCAACTTCGCGCTGCGTGACGATCGAGCTGTCGTCACTCGGGAAGACGTACTCGATCGGCTCTTCGAGCGTGATGATTCGATGGTTCCCCTCCCGGGCGAGGAGATTGATCAGCATCGCCAATGTGGTCGTTTTGCCGGCGCCCGACACTCCCGAAATCAGAACGAGTCCATTACGAAAATGAGCGAGACGCTGGGCCAGCGGCAGAGGGAAACCGGCCCACACAAACTCCGGAATCTGGGACGGAATGATCCGAAAGCAGGCTCCGACGTTGAAGCGGGACATGAAGTAGTTGACCCGCAGGCGGCGTTGCGCGCCGCCGAGATTCAACTCGAGGGCGAAGTCGGAGTTGCTCTCGCGCTCAAATCGTTGCCAGGTGTCAGGCGGGCAGAACGGTTCGAGTTGAGCCCTCGCGACTTCAGCGGTGATTACCGGCCCGACGGTCGGCTGCAATCGGCCGTGCAATCGCATCGTGGGCCGATGTCCAACCACGAGGTGGAGGTCTGAGGCCCCCTGTCCGGCGGCCTCAGCCAGGGCTTCGCGAAGTAGGGACGTATCTGCGACTTCGGCAGTCATCGGGGAGCGCACCTTAGGCAGGAAAGTGTAGCCGGCGACGTCGATCGTACCGAGTAAACCCCTGGAAAATGGTCGAAAAAAGGTTGTCTTCAGGATTCGCAGAATTCGAACCGGGACTTGATACTCGTCGTCGGCTCGATGCGGTAGGATGTTTTGCGGGTTTCGTCGGCCGGTTTTTAGCTCCCTTGAGGGTTCCACCATGCGACGGTTGTTGGCGGTTGCCTTGGTATTATTCGGCGGGTTAACCGCGCGGGCCGATGGGCCCGTGAAAGTCGTTTCGATTGAAGGCGTCACGGAATATCGGCTCGCGAACGGAGCCCGCGTGCTGCTGTTTCCCGAAGTCTCTCGGCCGACGGTTACGGTCAATATGACCGTGCTCGTTGGAAGCCGACACGAAGGTTACGGCGAAACGGGTATGGCCCATCTCCTCGAACACATGGTGTTCAAGGGCACGCCCAATCACCCACAAGTTCCCAAGGCACTTCGCGATCACGGCGCCAACTTCAACGGCACCACCAATAACGACCGCACGAACTACTTCGAGACGATGCCCGCGAATGATGCGAATCTGGAATTCGGCATCGCGCTCGAGTGCGACCGCCTCGTCAATAGCTTCGTCAAGCGCGACGATTTGATCTCGGAAATGCCCGTCGTCCGCAACGAGTTCGAGCGTGGCGAGAACAACCCGGCCGCTGTCCTCGGCGAACGCATCCGATCGGCCGCCTATGAGTGGCACAACTACGGCAAATCGACGATCGGCAACCGCTCCGACATCGCGCGCGTCCCGATCGAAAACTTGCAAGAGTTCTACCGCAAATACTACCAACCCGATAACGTCGTCCTGATCATCGCCGGCAAATTCGAGGAACCCAAGGCACTGGCGCTCGTCGAAAAATACCTCGGCTCGATCCCCAAACCGAGTCGAGAATTGCCTGTCGCCTACACGGAAGAACCGGCTCAGGATGGCGAACGCAGCGTGACACTTCGGCGAGTGGGCGCGATTGGTGAGGTCGGCGTTGCGTATCACGTTCCGGCCGCCTCTCACAAAGATTGGGCGCCGCTGAATTTGCTCGACGGCATGATCTCGCAAGCCCCGAACGGCCGCCTCTACAAAGCGCTGGTCGAGTCGAAACTGGCGACGAGCGCGTTCGCGGGTTCCGACAATTCCCACGATCCCGGCCTGTTTGAGGCCACGGCAGCTTGCGCTCCCGAAAAGATCGACGCCGTGAAGGCCGCCCTGATCAAGACCATTGAAACGCTCGGGGATAAGCCGTTCACTCAGGATGAAGTCAACAAGGCGAAGGTTCGCTACAAGCGAAACGCCGAGACTCTTCAATCCAACGGCCAGGCGATGTCGCAGGCCCTCAGCTCGGCGTCGAGTCACGGCGATTGGCGTCTGTTGTTCCTGCAACGCGACTGGATCGCCAAGACCACGGCCGACGACGTCAACCGCGTGGCCAAGACCTATTTCCACCAGCCCAACCGCACCATTGGCGTCTATATTCCGACGAGCGCGCCGGAACGGCTTTCGATCCCCAACGTCCCCAACATCCAGATGGTCGTGAAGGACTACAAGGGGGGCGCCGTCGCCGAAGCGGGCGAAGCGTTCGACCCGACGCCGGCTAATCTCGACAAACGAACCACGCTCATCGACGAGGGGAACTTCAAGGCCGGACTCCTGGCCAAGAAGAATCGCGGCTCGACGGTCGCGCTCGTGCTGACGCTGCACTATGGAAATGAAAACTCGCTCAAAGGTCAGACGACGGCTGCCGGGATGTTGCCCGGACTGATGATGGCCGGCACGAAGAAGCACGATCGCCAGGCTCTGCGCGAGGAACTCGACGCTTTGGGCGTGCGAATTCGCGCGGGGGCCGGTGGCGGCTTCCGCGGTCGCCGCGGCGGCCGAGGAGGTGGCGGCGGCGGCTCTTTGGGTCAGTTGACCTTCTCTGTCGATGCGAAGCGCGACACTCTGCCGCAAGCACTCAAGTTGTTGGCCGAAATCCTGCGCGAGCCCGCGTTCCCCGAGGAAGAGTTCGAAACCTCAAAGGACCGCATGATCTCGTTCGCGAAAGCAGGCAAAACGGAGCCGGGCGTACTGGCTGGAAATAAGCTGAGCCGCAGCCTTTCCCCGTATCCGGCCGACGATGTGCGTTATGCTCCGACACTCGAGGAAAACCTCAAGCGAGTGAAGGGCGTGACGCTCGACCAGATCGAAAAGCTGTATCAACTCCAGATCGGCGGCTCGCACGCCCAACTGGGCGTGGTCGGCGATTTTGATCCGGATACGACCGTGAAACTCGTGAAGGACATGCTCAAGGGTTGGGAGTCGAAAGTTCCCGTCCGACGGATCGATCACCACGTCGCCGACGACGTGCACGGTTCGACCTCCGACATCATCACTCCGGACAAGGCCAACGCCGAGTACCTGGCCGGTGTGCAGTTCCCACTGACCGACGCTGATCCCGATTACCCGGCTTTGCGGATTGCCAACTTCATATTCGGTGGCAGCACGCTGGCGTCACGCATCGGCGACCGCATCCGTCAGAAGGACGGTCTCTCATACGGTGCCAGCTCCGGCTTCGCCGCGTCGTCTCGCGACCCGGTGGCGTCGCTGACGGTGACGGTCAGCACCAACCCGGTGAACATCGACAAGGTTACCTCGGACGTGCATGAGGAACTCCAAACGTTCCTGAAGGACGGCCCGACAGAAAAGGAGCTGGCCGACGCGAAGCAGGCCTTCGTGGAAGGCCTCAAGGTTGGCCGCACGAGCGACGAGGCGATCGCCGCCCAGATCGTCTCGCACCTCGACATCGGCCGTACGTTCGCCCACGAGGCCGACCAGGAGAAGGCAATTCTCGCCCTCACTCCGCAAAAGGTCACCGAGGCCTTCCGAAAACACGTCGATCCCAAGAAGCTGGTGATCATCCGCGCGGGAGACTTCAAAAAATAGAGGTCGGCAAGCAATAGATTCGGCCACCAGCGACAACGAGCGCATCTCATTTGGGTGATGCCAAACGGGTGCGCTCGTTCGCATTCCGGCAGTCTAGCCTAGGTGCGCGGATCCCCGGATTACGGCTTTGAACGAAAAGACTCAGCTGCCGCAAGCTGGAGGTCCATTTCGGGTCCCGCTGGAGATGAAAGTGTCCAGACCTGGTAGTGGGCACGTCTCCCGAACGAATTCCGGCGATTGGCACGGAGTTCAGCGGATAGCCCCTCAAAATAACGGAGGAACGGCATCACTCAGCTCTTTTTGCAGTTTGTCTCGTTTTATTGTGATCCTCGCGCGTTCTCTCGCGATGCCCAGCGTTTTCACTGCTGCTGCACTGGGTTGTATCATGCCGTCCTGCCGCGCGATTGATATCCTCTCCGTCGCACGGGCCAGTCTCTGGAGCCGATCATCTAGTTGTCTGATCCGCTCTCTTTTTCTGTCCTGCTCGGTAGCGCGCTGTACCATGTGGTGTCCGACTCGAAACGTGTCGAACAGCGACGCCGTCAGCGCAGCCAATGCAGCGACCAAAAACAGCAGCTTCCGTCTCATGCCGTCATTCTAGCGGCGGATTCGGTGAATTGTTTTCAAAGTGGGACATCACCGTGGCCGGTCCTGCTCGCTAACTGTCCCACTACCTCCGGACCTGCTTCAGACTTCGTCGCAACCAGCTTTCTGAAAGTTAACTCCGGTCCGCCACCTCCGCTGGGACCGGACCGCGCATCCCGAGTAACAGCGTCTCGCTCCGGTTATTCGAGTCCCATCCTAGTGTCCGAGTCCCGTCCCAGTGTCCGAGTCCCGTCCCAGTGTCCGAGTCCCGTCCCAGTGTCCGAGTCCCATCCCAGTGTCCGAGTCCCGTCCCAGTGGTCCAGTCCCGTCAGACCGGCATCAGCGATCCGACACAGCGCCCCGACGCGCACCGCGATTGTCCTCGGCCGCACGGTCCCTAAATCCAGCGTACCGCCCTCAGCTTCTGGCGCGGACCCCGAGTTTCTACGCGCGTAGAAACAACCGGTAACTTCTCGCAAAGGGTCCGAGGCCGCGGGGCGCGCACCGCGTTGCACAAGCCACGTTTAGCAAACCGCAGAGCGAACGATTTTCGCATCCGTTGACGCGGTTAAGCCCACGCACGCCGCAATCGCGACACGATGAGGTCAAACACCAGCACCAATAGCACGGATAGCCCCATCGTCGGCAGCAAGATGCTGGTTGCCGTGATTGTGGCGACGAGCCAGCGCGGTCGGCGGGCCTCGATGCGGCGGGGTAGGCCCAGTCGGCCGGTCGGGCGGCGTTCCCACCACATCCAGAGGCCGGTCACCGGCGACGTGATCAGGATCACGCAGGTTACTAGCCACAGGATCTTCGACGTGAGCCCCAGGACCGAGCCGACGTGAAGGGGATAGTTCCACTTCTCGAACCAATACAGCGGCTTGGCCTGACTGAGGCGGCGATCTGCCAGGATCTCGCCCGTGGCGCGGTCGATGAACAACATGCGGTGGACTGCGGACCCATAATCGCTGCTGCTGAAAACCATGTATACCGCGTTGGGGGCGCGTGGGAACCAGATCGTCAACGTCTCGCCAGGCATCTTTTCGTGCCCGATCTCGATGAACCGGTCGAGGGGCAGGTCTTTCGCCTCGGGTGGGGACTTGCACAGCATCGGCTTGCTGAACATGTCGGCAGCCTCGGTCTTCTGCGAGACGTAAAAGAAGCCGCTGCCCCAAACGTACGTGTAGATCAACCCGGTGAGCGAAATCACGATCGCGGTGATCGCCACGTAAATGCCGGCCACCGAGTGCAAGTCGCGCAGCACCACATAAGGTTTCCGCCGCAACCGCGGCAGCCACACGCCCCAAACCTGGTTCCACCGGCGTGGCCACCACAGATACATGCCTGTGGCTGCGAGCACGATCGTCCAGCAGGTGGTCAGTTCGACGACGATCCGCCCCGTAGTCCCCACGAACAGAGTCCGGTGCAACTTCAGCACGATGTCGAAGAAGCCTCCCCCCTCGATGGCGCCCAGGTACTGGCCCCGGTAGGGATCGACGTAACTGTATTGAAATTTTTCTCCGGACATCGCGATGCTGGTCGCGCGCTTGGGGTCCGAAAAAACCTGCATCAAAGCAATGCGGACCGGCGTGGGGACGGAGGCCTTAGCCGCCGCCAGTTGCCGCTCGTAGGGAACGCGCTCGGCACCCGGCTCGACATACGTGACACCGGGATAGAGCAGCCCCTCCAGCTCATCCTTGAAGATGTAGAGCGCTCCGGTCGCGGCCACCACGATCAACGCGGGCGCGACGATCATGCCGGCATAGAAATGCCAGCGCCACACGATCCGATACAACCGATCCGCGGCGGCGGGCCGCCGGGTGCCAGCCGGAGGCGCCCCGCCGGATGCGAGTTGTTGACGCGCGGTCGTTGTTGGTCGCTCGAGCGACGTGGTGCTCATGGGAGGGGGCGGATGGTTTTCCTGACGGCGCAAGGTAGGTCTCGCCGCCGGGGCGGGTTATGGACTCCATTATGGTCTTCGAACCCGCAGAGACCAACCGCCGCGCTCACTGCGGCTTGCTAGTGCGCATAGACCGTCGCGCAATGGTTCCGACCACTGCGTCTCTAATTCCGGATTCGACGTTCAATCCCAATGAAGCCAGACAGCATCAGCTCGTTCGCGTTTCGCATCACAAACGCGGATCGACCGGCTCGCTTTCGAGTGCGAGCACGCCGAACACACACTCGTGAACGCGGCGCAGTGGCTCGTGCCGCACGAATCGCTCGAGGGCTTCGATTCCCAAGGCGAATTCGCGGGTGGCCAACGATCGCTTGCCAGCCAGGCTTCGGCTTCGAAGGCGCGAGAGATTTTCCTCCGCCGTGTAATCGGGACCGTAGATAATTCGCAGATACTCCGGCCCTCGGCATTTCACCGCCGGCTGCACAAGTCCCTTCGGGCCGCGCGTCACGAAATCGAGCGGCTTGACCACCATCCCTTCACCGCCGCGGCTGGTGAGGGCCGTCCACCAGGCGATACCCTCCTGCTCGCTCGCGGGTACGGTGACGTCGATCACCTGGAACTGAGTCGCGAGCAGCAAATTCGGATCGTGCCGGCAGATCTTGGCCAGCGTCTGCATATGCCAGACGTGGTTTTGATCGACATGGGCCGCCCCCTCCGTCGCCAGCAGATGGAACGGGGCCAGATTGAGATCGTCGAGTGAATTTGTCGGCCAGCAGTAGTGCCGGTACGCGGCGACGAACCGCTCGAGATTGGTCCGACGCTCGGTGACTGTTTTCGCCATTTCCACAATTTTGTCGTGGGCCTCCCCGTTCAACCGTTGTGCGGCCTGCTCCAGCGCGGCCACAGCCGAAGGCAGCGCAGCATTCCCCGCGGCGCCGACTGCCGCGTATTGAAACCGCAAGAGGTCCTGCGCCTTGGCCGACCAGGGCATCAATTCACAGTCGAGGCACGCCCAACTCGTCTGGAATTCTTCCCAAAATCCAGCCCCTGAAAGAGCGGTTTGGATGCGGATCAGGAATTCGCACTCGAGCTGGGGCGCATTGAAGAAACGCCGACCGGTCCGCGTGTAGACGATGCCTGCCTCGCCCTGGGTCACGCCGAAGCGCTCGCGGGCCACGGCCTCGTCCCGGCAAACGACGACGACCGCGCGAGAGCCCATATGCTTCTCTTCGCACACCACCCGCGCCACCCCCTGGCTGCGAAAGTAGGCAAAGGCCTCGGCCGGATGCTCGAGCAGCCCCGCTTCGCGCGACGTCTCGCACGGCGACATCGTGGGGGGCAGATAAATCAACCACTTGGGACTGGCGGCAAAGCGGCTCATCACTTCCAACGCCGCGGTGGCATTCTCTTCTCGAATCGTCACATTGCGGCCCAGTCGCGTCGAGATGATCCGCTTCCCAATGACGTCGTCGGCATCGAGGATGTCGTCGTGGATCTGCTGAGCCGTTAGAGCCGGCGCCTGTTGCTCGGCGGCCAGGAAGGGGCGAGCCGGGATGCAGTACGTCTGCCGAGCCGGAACGGAGACAAACTCACGCTCGGGATACCGCAGGCAGGTCAACCTGCCGCCGAAGACGCAGCCAGTGTCGATGTTGACCGTACGATTGAGCCACTCCGGTTCCGGCACGGGCGTATGTCCATACACGACCATCGCCGCGCCGCGATACTCGGCCGCCCAATTGTGCCGGACTGGGAGGCCGAACTCGTCCGTCTCGCCCGTCGTCTCGCCGTAGAGGGCAAATTCGCGAACGCCCCCCGAGCCGCGTCCGTGCATCTCTTCCTTCAGGCCCGCGTGGGCGACTACGAGTCTCCGATCGTCGAACACGTAATGACTGCCGAGGCCGTCGAGGAACTCGAA
>Ga0210393_10002285_pt1 | contig 15846 bp, 11 predicted proteins | sample IncBWC27OmetaG_FD_160068 | JGI IMG/M metagenome (GOLD analysis project Ga0210393, IMG submission 160068) | Forest soil microbial communities from Barre Woods Harvard Forest LTER site, Petersham, Massachusetts, United States - Inc-BW-C-27-O ... | reverse complement strand
CACCCGCACCAGCAGCTCCGGCGAAGATCCCACAATATGCCCCACACTCGTCTTCTTCTTCTCCCCCTCCAACCCAAACCGCAAAAAATACATATAAGGCGAAGGGTTCACAATCCGCAGCGCCCGATAGACCTCAAACGCATCCACCCCCGGCACGCAATCGAACCGCTGCGACAACACACACTGAAACACATCTCCCGAAGCGATGTACTCCTTCGTCTTCTCCACGCCCTTCAAAAACGCCGCCTTAGAAGTCCGCGCCGAAACCTTCAGCCTCCCGAGCGCCTTCTTCTTCCGCCGCACCGGCAGCGCACTCGCGAGCTGCTTCTCCATCTGGTTCAGCCGCCGCACCGACCGCTCATACGCACCCTCGCGCGCCTCGCGCTTCAGGTCCGCCGTGACCATCAGGTGGATCTCTTTCTTCACATGGTCAAACGCCAGCACCTGATCAAAGAACATCAGGCAAGCGTCCGGCACTCCCAGCTCGTCCTTCGCCAGCGAAGGCAGCCTCTCAATCTGCCGCACCACGTCATAAGCAAAAAAACCCACCGCGCCCGCCGTAAACGGAGGCAGCCCCGGCAACCGTGCCGGAGTATGCCCACCCAACGCCTTCTTCAACTCGGCAAAAATGTCCCCATCGAACGAACTCTCCCGCCGTCCCTCGCGAACAGTAATCCGGGTCCCACGCGCCACCATCTTCTTATAAGGTTGCACGCCGATGAACGTATACCGCCCCACATGCTCGCCGCCTTCCACCGACTCCAGCAGAAACGCCTCTGGCTCCTCCGCCGCAATTCGCAGAAACGCCGACACCGGAGTCTCCAGGTCCGCCGTCACTGTGCGATAAACGGGCACCAGCGAATGTTTCCGACTTAACGCCAAAAATTCACGCGCCGAGGGCAGGGAACTGGTATCAAGAGAAGGCATGGCTATATCCATCATAACTCCCTCTAATGGAACGCTTTTGCCTCCTTGACCGAACGGTCAGAAAAATGGTTAACCTAACCCATTCGTCTCATTGCGCATCGTCGTTCGGCCAGCCTATACTCCGGGAGTTTGGCCACAGACCGGCCTGGTCCAAGCGTATTCTGCTTCCAGAGGGAGGCAAACGATGGCCGGAGAATCGCTGATACCAGCAACAGAAAAAAGGGTAATAACAATGGAGACTCTCACCCTCGAGCAGGAAACTAACCCCTGGGAAGCCCAGGCAGCTCGATTCGACTTCGCAGCAAAAAAACTCAACCTCGATCAAGGTATTTGGAGGGTCCTCCGCCAACCCACCCGCGAACTCATCGTGCACATCCCCGTCGGCATGGACGATGGCTCCATCGAAGTCTTCACCGGCTACCGCGTCCAGCACTCCATCGCCCGCGGCCCCGCTAAAGGCGGCATCCGCTACGCCCCCGACGTATCCCTCGACGAAGTCCGCGCCCTCGCCTCCTGGATGACCTGGAAGTGCGCCGTCGTCAACATCCCCTTCGGCGGAGCCAAGGGTGGCATCATCTGCGACCCCAAAAAAATGTCCCAGGGCGAACTCGAGCGCATGACCCGCCGCTACACCGCCGAACTCATCGAATTCATCGGACCGGAAAAAGATGTCCCCGCCCCCGACGTGGGCACCGACGAACAGACCATGGCCTGGATCATGGACACCTACTCCATGCACATGCGCCAGACCGTCAACGCCGTCGTCACCGGCAAACCCGTCAACCTCGGCGGCTCGCGCGGACGCAAGGAGGCCACTGGCCGCGGCGTCTCCGTCGTCTGCGACGAAGCAATGAAGTTCCTCGGCATGTCCATCGAAGGCTGCCGCGTCATCGTCCAGGGCTTCGGCAACGTAGGCTCCAACTCCGCCAAGCTCCTTCACGAAAAGGGCTACACCGTCATCGGCATCGCCGAGTACGACGGCGGCCTCTACAACAAGAACGGCATCAACATTCCTGCCCTCATCGAACACCGCAAGCGCGCCGGCACCATCAACGGCTTCACCGAGGCCGAACCGGCCGACAAGCACGAACTCCTCACCTACAACTGCGAGATCCTCATCCCCGCGGCGACCGAAAACGTCATCACCAGCCGCAACGCCGATCGCATCCGCTGCAAAATTCTCTGCGAAGGCGCCAACGGACCGACAACCACGATCGCCGACGAGATTCTCGGCGACAAACGCGTCTTCATCATCCCCGACATCCTCGCCAACGCCGGCGGTGTTACCACCAGCTACTTCGAGTGGGTCCAGGACCGCATGGGCTACTTCTGGACCGAGGCCGAGGTCAACCAGCGCCTCGACAACATCATGACCGAAAGCTTCAACGACGTCATCGCCTACGCCAAGAACCACGGCGTAAACAACCGCATCGCCGCCTACATGCTCGCCATCGACCGCGTAGCCTACACCACCAAGCAGCGCGGCATCTACGCCTAAGACCACGAGCACAAAAGCAAAGAGGCGGCCCTTGGGTCGCCTCTTTGCTTTTCTCTCCAGCAATTTGGCATAGACGAAGCCCTATCGCTATCGTCAGCGTTTAGCTTGGGCCTGCGCCGCTCTTTGCACGGGCGCGCGCCAACAAATTCGACACGAAGAATATAAGGAAGACTAATCCGGCACCAAAGAGAAATCCCCACCAAAAGTTGTTCGAAAGCATGTTGGAAGCTCCTGTCGTTCAAGGGCTACGCGCCAGTATACGCACACAACCTAAACTCTTGATGAAACTGCTCGGGTCCGCGCCTTCAGCTCGCACTACTCCACCGTCACAGTAACCTGCACCTTAGTAGTCACCACATTCGCAGCCGCACCAGATCCCGAGGTCCCGATCACCCGAATCGTATAACTCCCCGGCTTCGTCCCCAGATCAGTACAAACCCCGCACCCACTCAGCGTAGCTATTCCACAAAGAGCAATCAACGCCACCAGCAAACCCTTAATCGCCCGCCGCCGCTTACTCGGAATAAACATCACAAGCAACGCCGCAACCGTCGTCCCCGCAAACTGCAGACTGGCCGTCGTCGATCCTGAACCAGCGACTTGGCATGCCTGAGGCGCCGCAGTGCTCAACTGCATTATGGTGGACCCACCGCCCGCCGGAATCGTCTTAGCCTCAAACGTACAAGCCGCCTCCGACGGCAGGTCCGCGCACGACAGCTGCACCGGCTGCATATATCCGGCCTGTGGTGCCACCGCCACCTGCAAACTCGCGACGCCACCCACACCGACCGTCGCGGTACCAGTCACCGAAACGCTGAATCCATTCACCACGGTCGTCGTACCGGTCACCGTCTCTGTCAACACCGTCGAAATACTCGCAACAGAGTTAGCGTCACCGGCATAACTCGCAGTAATCGCATGCCCCCCCACGCTAAGCGTCGAAGTGCTAAAGCTCGCCACGCCAGACCCGACTAGCGTCTTCGTCCCTAACACCGTGCTTCCATCCAAAAACGTTACAACCCCCGTCGGCGACGCAATCGAAGCCCCGCTCGCGACGACATTGGCAGTAAAGGTTACACTCTGCCCACTCGTCGCGGGATCCACGCTCGAGGTCAACATCGTCACTGTCTGCACCTTAGTTGTTGCGACCGGCAGCACCACCACCGTCACGGCCGCCGAAGTCGAACCCAAGTGCGTCGCATCGCCCGAATAAACCGCCGTCAGAACATGCGTCCCCACTGCAAAAGCAGCCCCTGCACTCGCCGGACAGCTGGCCGACGGAGCCACTGCAATCGTGCAGATATTCGTCGCCCTATCATAAAAAGTAATCGTCCCCGTCGCGAGGCTCCCATCGCTCGCGGTCACCTGTGCCGTCCCGTCAACCTCCTGCCCAAAGTAAATCGTCAACGGTGACGTAATCGTCAGCACCGTCGTCGTCAGGACCATCTTTGTCGTGTCCGTGTTCAGCAGCACCGTTATACCGCCGGTATTCACATCCGGTTCCACCGAAGTCGTCTTCTGGTTAATCACAGGGTTCGAAAGCACCGTCCCGCCGTTCGCAATCACCAGGTCCGTAAATCCGTCCTTGTTCACGTCCCCGGCCGAGATCGAATTGATCCCCATCCCCGCTAGAAAGTGCGTCTCGGCCCCAAACGCCCGCCCACCCAGATTGTTCTGCACACCCACCACATACCCATCGCTCATCACCAGATCGGGTCGCCCGTCGCCGTTGAAATCCACAGCTGCCACCTGGTAGAAGTTTCGCGAAGGCGTCATCACCACCGGCGGATCAAACGTCCCATCGCTCTTGCCATACCAGATGTAGATCGCGTTCGCCGCGGCTGCCGTCGGATGAGCATGGTCCGCGCTCGCATTGTCATACGCCAAAATCACGTCGGCATTCCCATCGCCATCGAGGTCCGCCATCACCACCGTCCCTTGCACCATCCCCTGGACCTCCGACGCTCCGGGTAAGGCTCCCACCTGCACGGCAGCGGGCGAAACACTCACCTGCGCCGTCGTCGGCGTCGCCAAAGCAGCAAACGTCCCATCTCCGTTCCCATGCAGCAACAGCGCCTGCGACGTCGCGACGCTCACTACCTCATCAAGGTTCTCCGACCCGCTGAAATTACCCAGCGTCCCACTCAACGCTGGCTTGCCCGCAGCAAACGCCCGCGAACTCCCAAGACTTCCTTCCGCACTTCCAATCAAAATCGCAATCCCCTCCGGCGAGTCCACCGCAACGTCCGTCAGTCCATCTCCATTGAAGTCGGCTACCGCAAAACTCGTGCGCCCAGGCCCGGCGTTATAAACCCCTTGCAGCGTCAAGCTCAGGTTGCTCTGTTCCAGCAGCACACTCATGCCAGCCGGAGTCGTCGTATAAAAATTATGCCGCCCCCCAGCGTCGGTTATCGCGACAAGATGCCCACCCGTCCCCGTCGTCCCATCCGCGCTCCCACTCCCACCTTCAGAAGTACTAACAAAGCTCCCATCCGTATTCCCATGCAGAATCTCAATCTGTCCATTCGCTACTTCAAGCACAAGGTCCGGATGCCCGTCCCCATCCACATCATGCAGCAGCATGCTCTGCACGGCGCTCGAGCCCACATACGATCCCGCGGCCGTCAACAACCCATCCGCCGAGCCAAGAAAAACGTTCACCGCCCCACCCAACACCGACTGAATCACCAGGTCCGTATGCCCGTCCCCATTCAGGTCCGCCGCGACCATCGGCCCAGTTCCACTCTCGAGCTTCGTCCCAATAATCCGCACCAGCACGCCGCTGCTATCGGTCGTCAGCGTCAACAGCGAAGGGTTTGCCACGTCCTCAACCAGCAGGTCCAGATACCCGGTATCGTGCAACTGCGCACCCATCACGTAACTGAACACCGGAGCGTTCGTCCCCACAATGGCGAACGTCCCCAACTGCTGCGCCGCAGCAAACGTCCCATCGCCGTTTCCACGCGCCAGAAAGGCCTTGCCCAATCCTACGGCTCCCCAAACCCAGGCAAGGTCCACATGCCCATCATGGTCAAAGTCCGCCGCAGCAATCACCGCGCCAGCAGTAGTAATCGTCTGCCCTGCCCTATACGTTCCATCGCCGTTGTTCAGCAGAACATGCGTCGTCGAAGCCGTGGCCGTCGCACCATAGTCCGTATAGATCAGGTCCGCTTTGCCGTCTCCATTCAGGTCTGCCGCAGCGATTCCAGCCGGCCAGTTGCCTGTAGGGACCACCAACGGCTGCTTAAACTGCTGCGCCGCCGCGACCATAGCAAACAGGCCCAGCGAGCAGAAGGCGACCGTCTTAATGACTCTGCGAATCAGCATGTCGAACGCTCAGAAGGGTCCACGCAATACCCGTCTCTCCCTCTATCGGCGTTCCTGGCAAAAGGGAGAAGAAGCAATGAAAACAGTAGGTTTATCGAGTAATTCAGGGCCCGGAAGCACGTTGTAACCCAAACTAACTTCCAACCGCGAAAAACGGCATTCCACTAAGGGGTCATTGAGGCCGACAAAAGGCCCACAAACACCGCGCTAAGTTCCGTTTCGGGACACGGCCTTTTGCCTTACGATTCAATTGCTTTAATTCAATTGCTTTAAATGCACGCAGCCACAGACGAGCGGCCGCGCAACTCTATTCCACGGCGTCATCTTCGGCGACAACTGATGTTCCACAACCGATGACCCCGCACCGCGGCAAATTCAGCAACTTCTCTTTTACATCTCGACCCGTCTCACTATGGCAGAATGCTAGTGTCGGCACCGTGTACATCCAGCCACGTCGCTGCCAGTTAGAAACCGTCGATGAACCTGCCCAACTCCATCACGATGAGCCGCATTGCCTGCATTCCTCTGCTCATCTGGATACTCTCGCCCGCATTCCCCTTTACCGGCGGCCACGGCGCCACCGGTCTCCGCGGCGGCGAGCAGGAGATCATCGCCAGCATCGTCTTCATCCTAGCCAGCATCACCGATGGCCTCGACGGCTACCTCGCCCGCCGTCGCCACCAGATCACCACCATGGGCATGCTCCTCGACCCACTGGCCGACAAGCTCCTGGTCACCGCCGCCTACATCATCCTCGTCGGCTACAACCCGAACATCGTCAAGCCCTGGATCGCTGTCCTCGTCATCGGTCGCGAATTCCTCGTCTCCGGACTCCGCAGCATCGCCGCCACCGAAGGCTTCACGATCGAAGCCAGCGAGATCGGCAAGCTCAAGACCGTCATCCAGATCGTCTCCGTAGTCGCCGCCATCCTCGCCCACCGCTGGGACTACTGGAACTGGGGCGGCTACATCGTCGGCGTCCACTTCATCGCCGTCACTGCTATCTACTGGATGACCATCGTCTCCATCATCTCCGCCATCGACTACTTCATCGGATTCTGGAAGAAGATCGACCACGCCTCCGACAAACGCCGCAAGCGCCGCAGCTTCGTCCTAAGCCGCAAGCCCAAGCCCGCGCCCCCCGCCGAACGCCCGTCGCACATCTCCTAGCTGGAAACTAGCCCGCGAAATTTATCGTAATGAGGGCCACCAGCGGAACGGCACTGTTGCCCACCACCAACGGCTCATAGACCCAGCTACGCACTGCTGTCATCGCAGCATCTCGCAACGTCTCGGGCCCGCTGATTACCGTGGTCCTATCCACGTGTCCTGTCGTATCGATGTGCGCCAACATCTTGACCGAACCACGTACATGCGCACTGCGAGCGATAAATGGATATACCGGAATCTCCCCGGAGAGCTTTTTGAGCTTGACTTGATCGTCGGCGGACTGGACGACAAGATATCGTGCGGCGTCCTCGTTTAAATTGAGGACAATGTTCGAATCGTCGCTCCCACGCAATAACACCGTCCATTCGCAAGTGATATCTAAGTCTGGAACGCGATACAGAACGCGTATACAAGGATCGTCGGTCTTCGGACAGGATTGGGGGAGCGCTTTACCGACGGCCCATTGGCCATCAGCGCGAAGCGGCTTACCAGTCTTCGGTACCGAATTATTTGGATCGATCTTGTACCGTTTTAGGACTAATGCCACTGCCTGCCTTCCAATCAGCTCTTGGGACGCTGGATCGGCAGCTGGGCTTTGCTGTGCACTCGATGTGGAAATCGCGCAGGAAAGCGACATCGCAATGCCCGCGAAGAATCTGCGTAAGTTCATCTAATGCCCTAACTTCCTCGATCATGCTCTTAAAGCAAAGCCCGAACACAACTTATCCAGAATTGCCATCATCTCGCGCAACTAGAAGCAACTCGTCCTCCCGAGAGTTCCGCCCCGTCCCACGCTTCAATCGAAATTTTTCTTCAATTTCCGCCCAAAAATCGCATGTCAAGCCAAAAACCACCTAACCCTTTATACACGAACAACATCCGCGTGACATTTTAGTTCCATACAAACCGCTATACTTGAATAAGAGACAAAACAAGCAAACCCGGGAGGCCGCCGGGGCTAACTCGTTTGGTTAGACGAATTTGGCTGTAACCCTTTTGCCATGACGATTTTGCACGGTGTGGCATGCTGTAAACAAATGAATCGAAAAGGATTTGCTGATGAAGAGAGGAGGGGGTATCCCCACCCCGGACACCAGCAGGCAACCGGCAAGGCCCGCCACGACCAAAGTAAAATTCTCATCCGGCACGATCACGGGAGACACATGGCAACGATCAAGCAGGACGACTTCATCCGCAGCGTAGCGGACGCGCTTCAGTACATCAGCTTCTACCACCCGGTCGACTACATCACCAACCTCGCCCGCGCCTACGAGATGGAGCAGTCCCACGCCGCCAAAGACGCCATCGCGCAAATCCTCATCAACTCCCGCATGTGCGCCGAAGGCCACCGCCCCATCTGCCAGGACACAGGCATCGTCACCGCCTTCGTCAAGGTCGGCATGGAAGTTAAATGGCAGCCCGGCATCGCCGGCATGATGACCATGCAGCAGATGGTCGACGAGGGCGTCCGCGAGGCTTGGCGCAACGCCGACAACGTCCTCCGCCCCAGCATCCTCGAAGACCCTGCCTTCACCCGCCGCAACACCGGCGACAACACCCCCGCCATGGTCGTCGTCGAACTGGTCGAGGGAGGCGAAGTTGACGTAACCGTGGCCTCAAAGGGTGGCGGATCCGAGGCCAAGAGCCGCTTCGCCATGCTCAACCCCTCGGACTCAGTCGTCGAGTGGGTCTTGAAGACAATACCTGGCATGGGCGCAGGCTGGTGCCCTCCCGGAATGCTTGGCATCGGCATCGGAGGCACCGCAGAAAAGGCAATGGTCATGGCGAAGGAGTCCCTCATGGATCCCATCGACATGCAGGAGCTCATCGCCCGCGGCCCCAAAACTAAAATCGAAGAGCTGCGCATTGAAATCTACAACAAGGTCAATCGCCTCGGCATAGGCGCACAGGGCCTCGGCGGCCTCACCACTGTCCTCGACGTAAAAATCATGGACTTCCCCACTCATGCCGCGAACCTGCCGGTCGCAATGATTCCCAACTGCGCAGCCACTCGCCACCTCCACTTCCATCTCGACGGCTCCGGTCCAGTAATGGTTGACCCGCCGTCTCTCGACGCATGGCCGAAGCTCGAGTACGACGTCCACACCGCGAAGAAGGTCGACCTCAACACCGTCACCCACGAAGATGTGAAGACCTGGAAGCCCGGCGAGGTCCTTCTCCTCTCCGGCAAGCTGATCACCGGCCGCGACGCTGCGCACAAGCGCATGACAGACATGCTCACTCGTGGTGAAAAATTGCCCGTCGATCTCAAGGGCCGCTTCATCTACTACGTCGGCCCGGTCGAAGCGGTCCGGGATGAAGCCGGAGGCCCAGCCGGCCCCACCACCGCAACGCGCATGGACAAGTTCACCCGCCAGATGCTCGCCGAAACTGGTCTCATCGGCATGATCGGCAAAGCCGAGCGCGGCCCCGCCGGGATCGATGCAATCCGCGACTTCGAGGCCGTATACCTCATCGCCATCGGCGGTGCCGCCTACCTCGTCTCGAAGGCCATCAAGAGCTCACGCGTCCTCGCATTCGCCGACCTCGGCATGGAAGCCATTTACGAATTCGACGTAAAGGACATGCCCGTCACCGTAGCGGTCGACAGCAAGGGGACCAGCGTCCACACCACCGGCCCCGAGGAGTGGTCACGCCGCATCGCAGGCATACCCATCCTGCAATGACCGGGAAGGCTGCTTTGCTCCCGCTTTTTTGTTGTCATCCCGAAGGGATCTGCTGTTGTCTTCCGACAGCCGCTAAGGCGTTGACGAGCTAAGTATCTGCATCACCGGCTGCGGCAGTTCCTTATCAGCGTTCTTCAACAGCAGGCTGACCTGCCACATCTGCGCGTCAGACAGCACATGCGAGTAAGAAGGCATGCCAGACAGGCGGATTCCATTCGCCACCTTCCAGTAGGTCTCACCCGCTTCATCGTCACTCACACCGATGACCCCATGGCTGCCGTGGGCCTTCCAAAGTTGCGGAGCCGACGGAAACATGTACTTCGCATAGCTCACTTCGTGACCCGGTGTACCGTGACAACTCGCGCACTGAGCGCGATAAACATGGGCGCCAGTCTCGAAAACGTCCTCGCTGATGCCGAACGGAGCGGTCTTGGTCTCGCGGTCGATTCGGGCATTCAACGGTAGCTTGACGATCTGCTTCTCAAAAGGAAGTGGAGCATCGGCAACCGCAACAGGCAAAGGGCCGAACTTGAGGTAAGCAAAGAGTCCAATTGCGACTGCGGCGATGCCGATGAGGATGCCGAGGAAGACCTTGCCGAAGCCGCCGCCGCTGCTTTTTTTCGCCATATAGAGCTACTCCGTAGGTGGTTTGGCCGCCGTAAGGGGCGGCGGATGTTCTAATAAGGGATGGCCCAGCCGGTTTCGCGTCGGCGGCCCTCGAGTTCCACCATAACAAAGGGAAGCGTGTGCAGGAGCAATCGTTGATGTTCGGTTTCAGATTGAGTGTGAAGCAGGTAGCAGGAGTATTGCTGGCAGCGTCGATGGCCAGCGGAGCAGTTGCCTTAGAGGCGCAGACAACGCATCGTACCCGCCGCGAGTCGAGCGCCAACCGTAAGGCCCGTATTGCAAGGACGATCGCAGAGACCTACGGCCATCGCTACGAGGTCGCCGGCGGTGGCGGCTATCTACGGTTCGACTCCGGCGCGCCGCGGCGCAACAACGAGGTAACGTTCTTTATGACCGGGACCTACTTCCTCAATCCGAAGCTCGGTATCATCGGCGACATTCGCGGTGGCTATGGGGACGCCAAGATCGGGAATAACACCAGTCCCACCTCCACGCCTCCCCCCTTTCTGTCGTTCAATCCGCCAATCTCGGAGTATCCGTTCCTGGGCGGTGTCGCTTATCGGCTCGTCGCCAAGGAGAAGTTTGCTGTGACCGCCACAGGTGAAGGCGGAGTCGCGCTGGGCAAGTTCGATGGCGCCGCCAAAGGGCTTACATCTGCCGAGATTGGCGTCTGGCAGTCGACCACCAGGCCGGCCTTCGCCCTCGGTGCCAACTTCGACTACAACTTCTACCCAAACCTGGCCTTCCGGGTGTCGCCCACCTATCTGGGGACCTTCTTCCGGCGGGACCCAACGGACACGACCCACGGGCCGCCGGGAACGATCCAGAACAACTTTGGCTTCAACGCCGGAATTGTCTATCGCTTCGGCAAGATCAAGTAGTCAATTTAAAAAAAAGTGCCTCGATCACAGATCAAGGCACTTTTTCTTTTCGCCTATTTCAACGTGTAGGTGACCCCTGTGACGAACTGCAAACTGTTGCTCTTGAACCCAAAAGCAGGTCTGTTCAGATAGTTGTCGATCAGGTTCAAGTTCAAGCTGAACCGTTTGTAGGTTGGCAATTGCAATCCCGCCGCAAAGATCGCTGAATAGGCGTCCAAGTTATTCCACGCGGGAATGAACGTTCCGCTTTCCGTAAAGAGAATCTTTCTCGGCAGGTTCCGGTGATAAAGCTCGGTGAAGCTCGAACCAACCAGATCCAAACTCGGTGTCGGCGGTTGGAAGTCCTGCCGTTCGTAATGCACATCAGCTTTAACGTCGAACTCCTGAACCGGAGTCTGAATCACCGTCCACCCTAAACCCACTCCATAGATCTGTTGAAGATTCAGGCCTTGGGAATAGTTATGATCAAACGAGGCTCCAACCAGCGCATACACACGCGAAGTGAAGTACTTGTCATGCTCACCATCTGCATGGAAGATGTTTGTCTTCGTAGCCGAGGCCAGAATCGGCGGAGTCGTCGGAATAAACGGCTGATCGATCTTGCCGTACGTCTCAAGGAGGTTAAGTGTGGATCGGGTTCTCGGTGGCAGAAAGGACACTGAAGGAATCAGCCGAATCAGGTTGACCGCCGCAGTATACGTTTGGCCAGTCTGCGTAGCCTCAATCAGCGTGATCCCCCCCGTAATGCTTCCGTTCCACCCTGAGAAGGGGCCCGGATTGCTCACGACCTCTTTGTCGTACGTCACGCTGTCGATCAGATGTGCCAGGTCTTTGACCGGAACAACCTCAGGTGTTTTAGACGGGGTGTCCGCCACTGTGATCGCATTGTCCCCATAAGTGATCTCACCCGGCTGTTTGGATGTCCGAGTGATCTTTTCGCCGTTTTTCAGCGCGACAAACTTACCGCCGGCATGCAGCTCCTTGATTTTGTCCGCTGAAACGGTGACCTCGCCGACCACATCGCTCTTAAAGACAAACGAATCACCGTCCGCTCGCTCCAGGGTTCCGGTCAACTGGTCGCCGTTGGTAAACACGATCACATCGGGCGCGGGCTTGGCGGCGCCACTCTGGGCCCACCCTGCTACTGTCTGTTGAAGCAGCGCACCTGAGACTACGCTCAAAACAAGCAGGTTGTTGAACTTACCTAGCCCGCGGACAGGGGTCGATTTGTGGTTTGAGTTCATCCATTAAAAATAGCGTAGCTTTACGGCGACGAGCATTAATATGCGATCCGTTGTTCGTGTCATTGGAAAAGTGTTGCGTCTGGTTGGTGTTTTCAGCCCCGGAAGACTCCCGATAAAGCCTGTGGCTGCCTCAGATTCCCCTCGTGCGCGAGCCAAAGCCCACTCCAGCAAAGCCGTAAACTGGGGGAGCGGGCCAACATCAAGGTAGAGCCAGTACGGAAGAGGGACGTCGAGGCTTCGTGCCTGGTCGCAGGTTGGAATGGCGCAATAGTAGCAGTGTTATTAGGGTCGTAGTGAGCGGCGGGAATGGTAGGCTTTGAGAGTGTCAACGCAGCTTAGAACGAGTCAATTTACCCCCTTTCGATCTGGCCTGATCTGGCTCGGGCTGACGGCGCTGGTGGCCGTGTGTCCCTTCGCCCGAGCGATGGAGCACGTGACACTGAAAAACGGGTTCGAACTGGATTGTGTACGGCGCGTGGCAATGGGGGACAAAGTCCGGCTTTACCTCGCAGGTACCAGCACGACTTCTACTGGAGATTCGAACTACCTCGAGGTCGCGGCGGATTCGGTCGTTAGGGTAGAGACGGTTGCAGATGTCCCGCAGCCTTTAGCCGCACTGAAGATGCCCAGCCCGGCAACGGTCCCGACGAAGGAAGAACTGCACGAGATGCTCGCCCATGCCGGTGCGGCCCACCGCATCGATGAAGACCTGCTGGCCAGCGTCGTACGGGCAGAGAGTGGCGGACAGGTGAGGGCGGTTTCACGAACAGGGGCCGAGGGGCTGATGCAATTGATGCCGGGAACAGCAAGTGCGATGGGTGTCGACGACGCATTCAAACCAGAGCAGAATATCGCGGGCGGAACGGCCTATCTTGACGCGCTCCTGACTCGGTACCACGACAACGTGGCGCTCGCGTTGGCGGCCTACAACGCCGGGCCAGGTGCGGTCGACAAGTATCATGGCGTGCCGCCCTATCGTGAGACACGGGAGTACGTGACGCGGGTGATCCGTGAGTTTAACCGGCGAAAACAGATGGCCATGATAGCCCAAACAAAGTAATACCAGCGCCTGACGCGCAGACGAAGAGAGAGCGATGACGAAGCGTAATGGGTTTTTATGGCTGGCAGTCGTAGTTGGGCTGGCCGTGCTCGTGTTCCTATTTCGGAGCAAGATCCAGTTCGACTGGGCGACGTTCTGGCAACAGTTGCGGTACGTTAGCGTTGGACATATCGTGGCCGGGATTGCGCTGATTTATGCGACCTTCTGGCTACGAGCGGTGCGTTGGGCGGTGTTTTTGTCCCCGACGAAGAAGGTTTCGGCTGCCTCCCTGCTGGGGTCGCAGTTTATCGGGTTTACAGCGGTCGCGTTGTTCGGACGATTGGCGGACCTGACCCGACCATACCTGGTAGCGCGGCGCGTTGGACTGTCATTGAGCTCACAGGTGGCGGTCTACACGATCGAGCGCATGTTCGATCTCGGCGCAGCGGCGGTCATCTTTTCGTGCGCTCTGGCGTTTACGCCCAAGGCCCTTCCGCACCATGACGTCTTCGTTCGCGCTGGCGTGCTGAGCATGGCGGCGACTCTGGCGATTGCTGTATTCGCGGGCGCAGTACGTGTGGCTGGTGGAGCAGTCGCGGGATTCGCCCGAAGTACGGTCGGGCTGCTTTCGAAATCCGCAGGGGAAAGCATCGCGACCAAGATCATCGGGTTTCGCGATGGACTGAACGCGCTATCGTCGGCGCGAGACTTCGGCCTGGTGGTGCTACTGTCACTGGCGATGTGGGGGATGATCGGGTTCGCGTATCTTCAAACGGCGCAGGCATTTGTAAATACACCAGAGTTGAGTAGTCTGACATTTTCGCGGACCATGCTTTTGATGGCGGCGAGCATCGGCGGGTCGTTGCTGCAGCTTCCGATCATTGGATGGTTTACGCAGATCGCCCTGACTGCGGCGGCGATGCATACATTTTATGGAGCACCGATTGAGGCAGCGACGGCCTGCGGTGCAGTGCTACTGGTTGTGACCTTCCTGTGCATCATCCCGATCGGGTTCATCTATTCGCAGGTGGAGCATGTGAGCCTTAAGAGGGTCGCGCAAGAAAGCGAAGCGGCAGGCACGTCGGTTGGCGCAACAGATGCCGGGTAGCTCTGCGGCGATGGCCTGCATCGAATGTCGCGCATGTGTTTGGCCGGAGGAACGACGCGTGCGTAGCGCTGCTAGAATCGTAATATCTCAATGAAGTGTCCCTACTGTGGTTTCAGCCAGGATCGAGTCGTTGATTCACGCGAGAGTAAAGACGCGGATTCGATTCGCCGGCGACGTGAGTGTGAAGGCTGTAACAAGCGGTTTACGACGTATGAACGTATCGATGAAATCCCCTACATGGTGGTCAAGAAGGACGGACGAAGGGAGAAGTTCGATCGGCAGAAGGTGCTGAGTGGGCTGCTGCATGCTTGCGAAAAACGACCGGTTGCAGCGACGAAGCTGGAGCAGATTGTGGACGAGACGGAAGCCTACGTAGTCGATTCGCCCGAGCGGGAACGGTCGACGAGCGAAGTCGGCGAGCTGATCATGAGCAGACTGAAGGTCATCGATACCGTCGCGTACATCCGGTTTGCGAGCGTGTATCGCGATTTCAAGGACGTCCGCGAGTTCAAAGCGGAGTTGGAAGAGTTACTGAGCGGCAAAGATCACAGGAAAAGGCGGTAGTGGATGACGCCGGTGAAGAAGACGCATAGGATCACCTTGATTCCAGGAGACGGGATCGGGCCGGAGGTCTCAGCTGCCGTGGTGAGCCTCCTTGAGGCGGCGGGCGCCGCAACGGGGGTCGCGTTCGAGTGGCACCGATACGATGCTGGCGCGGAGGCATTTGAAAAGACGGGAGAGTACATCCCGAAGGCGCTGTACGACTCGATCGAAGAGAACCGGGTCGCGCTGAAGGGGCCGGTGACGACGCCGATTGGCGAAGGGTTCGCTTCAATCAACGTCACCCTGAGAAAAAAATTTGAGCTGTTCGCGAACTTCAGGCCAGTGAAGAACCTCCCGGGTTTGAAGACAAGGTATCCGGGTCTGGATCTGATCATCGTGCGCGAGAACATGGAAGACCTGTACGCCGGGCTGGAGCATGTGGTGGTTCCCGGGGTGGTACAGGCGTTGAAGATCATTACGGAAAAGGGCTCGACCCGCATTGCGAAGTTTGCGTTCGACTACGCACGCAAGCACGGGCGCAAGAAGGTCCACGCAATCCACAAGGCCAACATCATGAAGCTGTCCGATGGTCTGTTTCTGCGGTGCTGCAGGACGGTCGCGGAGGGCTCTCCGGAGGTGGAGTACTACGAACACATTGTGGATAACACCTGCATGCAGCTTGTAATGAATCCGTACCAGTACGACATTCTGCTAACCGAAAATTTGTACGGGGACATCCTCAGCGATCTTTGCAGCGCATTTGTGGGTGGGCTTGGATTGGTCCCGGGCGCGAAC
>Ga0210393_10002283_pt1 | contig 15849 bp, 13 predicted proteins | sample IncBWC27OmetaG_FD_160068 | JGI IMG/M metagenome (GOLD analysis project Ga0210393, IMG submission 160068) | Forest soil microbial communities from Barre Woods Harvard Forest LTER site, Petersham, Massachusetts, United States - Inc-BW-C-27-O ... | reverse complement strand
TGGTCCTCGACTTGATTGACACCGTTGCTAGCGAGTACCGCATCGACAAGGATCGCATCTACCTGACGGGCGTGTCGATGGGCGGCTACGGCACTTGGGACCTGGTCGCGCGCAGGCCGGAACTGTTCGCGGCGGCGATTCCCGTGAGCGGCGGTGGCGACCCGGCACAGGCGGAAAAGCTCGCCAAACTGCCGATCTGGGCCTTCCACGGCGGCGCGGACCCGCTGGTGCCGGTCGAGCGACCCCGCGACATGATCGTCGCTATCAAGAAAGCCGGCGGTGAGCCGAAATATACCGAGTACAAGGGGATCGGCCACGACGCGTGGACCCCGACGTACAGGAACACCGAAGTGCTGGACTGGCTCTTCGAGCAAAAGAAGGGGAAGTGAGTCGGTCGGGGTGGGGGCCGGGCCGAACCATCCGCTGCAGCAGACGGCTGAGTATGATTCGTTTCTGGGACTTCAAGCTCTCCGGTGCCCCGCCGCTGCTGAGCGACTCGTTCACTGCGTAAGGTGGGCGTGTCCTGACCGCGCTTTCAATGGGCGCCAAGCTGCTCGAAGGACGTTTTTGCCCTCCGTCATTGGACCAAGCGAGAGTCCGCGATAACGGATGAGTTTCCGGTACGCCGAGCCAGTGCCGAAAAACGGATGAGTTTCCGATGCCTGTGACGCCGGCAGTTATCGGTCTTTTTTCGACGTTCCCTAAAAAGGCATCAGCTTATGCGATACCGGCCAGAAGGGATCGGCCAATGAGCGCAACCACACTTCGGAGAGATCGCTTAAACTCAAATCGCATCGTTCTCGTAAGACGCTGACTTCGCCAGTCGGGCGGCCTGCATGAGAAGGTAGTTGCGCTCCGGGAGGCTGCCTGTCCTGCCTGCCGCAGACCGGTAGTGTTCTATGGCGGCCTTGAAGTCTCCAGCGAGTTCCAGCAGATGGCCTCGAGCAGCGTCCAGGCGGTGATGCTCCGCGAGGCGCGCATCGGCTTCGAGGGCCTCCAACAATTCCAAGCCCTTCGTCGTGCCATGCACCATCGCAGTCGCGATCGCGTGATTTAACCTGACCATCGGGTTTTCGGACATGTGCTTGAGCAAGTCGTAGAGCGCGAGGATCTGCGGCCAATCCGTGTCTTGGGCTCGGCCAGCTTCGTCATGAACAGCGGCGATTGCGGCTTGCAACTGGTATGGGCCGACCGAGCCCTTCGGTAACGTCGCCGAGAGCAGTGCGACACCCTCCGCGATCTGTTGCCTGTCCCAAAGGGCCCGGTCCTGCTGCGTGAGCGGGATCAACTCGCCTTCTAAGCTCGTTCGGGCAAGACGGCGGGCATCAGTCAACAACATTAACGCAAGCAAGCCGGCAGCCTCGGGGTGGCCCGGCTGCAGATTGTGGACGATCCGTGTCAGGCGCAGCGCTTCGTGCGCCAGATCGCCTCGGCGCAGATCGGGTCCGATGCTGCTCGTATAGCCCTCATTGAAGATGAGGTACAGGACGTGTAGGACCGCGCGGAACCGCTGTGATTGCTCCTCGGGCGTCAGAGGTTGGAACGGAATGCCGGAGTTCTTGACATTCTGCTTGGCCCGGCTGATGCGCTGGGCCATTATCGGTTCGGGGACAAGAAATGCGTGGGCGATCTCAGCGGTCGTCAGGCCACCCACCGCCCGCAACGTCAGGGCAATCGCAGAAGCCGCAGTCAGCGCGGGATGGCAGCACATGAAGAGGAGGACCAGCGTGTCATCTTCGTTCGGAGCACTGTCTATATCCGTCGGTTCTGGTCTCTGGGCCTCCTCCAGGGCGAAATCACTTTCACGACGTCGGCGAGCGGTCTCGCTACGAATGTGGTCGGTCATCCTCCGGAACGCGGCCCGTGTCAGCCAGGCACGAGGATTGTCGGGGAGACCCTCGCGCGGCCATTGCAGCACTGCGGCGAGCAACGCCTCCTGAACGGAGTCTTCCGATGCCGCGAAGTCATGAAATCTTCGGATCACGGTCCCTAGCACCTGTGGCGCCAATTCCCGTAATACATGCTCGATCGGAACGTCGAGGGGTTGTCCGATCACTGCAATTCTGGCCGCGGGCCACGCATCGCTTGGGGCACTTGGGTAGCTGGGTGTCGCAGCTTGATCGCTTGCCATGCGACAGTCATCGTCCACACGCAATCGAGCACGACTAACAGCCTGTTGGGATATCCGACGAGCGCGATTGTTCCGGCGCGAGTGCGCCCGGCAATCATGACCATCAAAGCCGCGATCATTACAATGAGGATCACCCAGGTCGAGTTGCCTGTCCAGAGCAGCAGTGTCTTCGCGCTTGACCACGCTTGAATACGGCCAAGCACCACGCTGATCAACATCGCGGCAATCGGCAGTCCGAGAACGCCAAGCATTCCCGCCACGCCATGAAGAGGATGATTGATATCACAGGCAGACGCCATGGCCTGACCCAGGCCCGCGGCGACAAGAAAACCCAAGCCAAGCTTGCCGGCGGTCGTTTTCAGCTGCGCCCGAATCGCGAACGCCAAAGCCCAGGAGCTGATCCCCCAGGCAACAAACATCAGCGAGAGCACCCAACCATACTGGCCGTTGGCATATTCACTCACGACCCGCCAAGTAGGATCGAATTCCGGGCTTAGCATGTGCAAGCTGGCGAGCGACAGGAGAGCCACCGCGGCTGCGGCGATTGATAAACGTGCAGCCGGCACTGAGATCGCGTGATCTTCGGGCGCTGTTGCCCGGCGAGTTTCGCGGTTTGCGGACATTTTTCTCTTTCTAACCTCGCGGTTCGGGTTGGGATGCATCCAGCCAAATCGGCGAGTCCATCGGCCGTTATCCGATGACGCTCTGGACCGGGGAGCCGGGATATCAAAGCCCCAAGTCGGAAAAGCCGCTCAGCACTTGCCGCACCTCGATCGGCATGGTGCCCGGCCGGCCCCCGGGTGCCGAGGAAGCCCGCGCGGCGATCTCATAGGCTTGCTGTGGGTTCTCGACATCGACGATCCAGTAACCGGCGAGAAACTCCTTGGATTCCGGAAAGACTCCGTCCGTAATGGGGATGCCGTCGTCACCCGCATGAACCGTCTTAGCCTGGTCGGGGAACGCCAGGCCTTCGGTCGAAACGAAGACCCCCGAATCCTTAAGTTCCTTGTTGAAAGCCTGCATGAAAGCGACATTCGCCTGAAGGTCCTTTTTTGACCATTTGACGTAAAAGTCAAAATCCGCCTTGGTGGCATGCATCATCAGAATGAACTTCATCTCTTTTGCTCCCTGTCGAATCGCGGGGTACGGTGCATCTGCCAAGTAGTCGGAGCAAATCCAGCGCTCTCGACATGGCCGGGCTCTTTTTTTCGCCAACGCGACAACGTTCATGCCCAGGTAACGGGAAACAAGCCCCGGCTGGGGAGCACTCCACATTCGATCCCAAGCATGGGATTCCGATCAACGCCTGACAATCCGGGGCCTTGAGCAGTATGCGAAAACGTTCGAATTCCGCCACCGATTTCAGGGCGTTGGATCTCCACTCGCAGCCTGAGGCCGCATTCCGCCAAAACGTAGGAGAATCCGGCACGCGGGACAGCTGTCGAAAAACGGATGGCTTTCCGAGACTACTGCGGCGCTTATCGGTCGTTTGATGGTCGAGAGTGACGGACTGGGGTCCGCAACCGGCCGAGCAGCGAATTGCAAGTCAGCAGAGGCCTGACGAAAAACAGCGTTGAGTGTGTCGACGACGATGAACCAGGAATCGGGACCGGGCACCTTCGAAAGAAGAATGGGAGGGCGAGTTTCCCCGCCCTCCCTGGGTCTTGGTCAAAGTCGGCTGATTCGTCAGACTCGAGTCTCAGTTATTGTCGTAGTCAGCCACTTCATTGCCTGGTGCAGGGGGTACAACCGGACCAGCCGGGGCGGCCACGGCTGGCTCGCAATCCGTGCAGGCCGGTGTGGGAGCGGCAACGACCGGCTCGCAAGTCGGGCAGACCGGCGCCGATGTGGCAACGACCGGCTCGCAAGTCGTGCAGACGGGTGTCACTGTCTCGGCCACGACCGGCTCAGTCGCACACGATTCGCAGATCGGGGTCGCGTAATTCGATTGGTAGACCGGCGTTTCATATCCGTAGGATGCGTAACTCGGGACCTGGTATCCGTACGACGCGTAGCCTGAGTATCCCCAGCCGTAACGATTGCGACCATAACTGGCCCAGCTATAGCGATTGCGGCCAGAACGATTCCAGTTGTGACTGTAATTGTGACTGAAGCTGCGGTGAGAGTGGGAGTAATGGTGTCCGCTGTGGTGACTACCGTGGCTGCCATGTCCACGATGCATGCTGTGTCCTCGATGCCCCCCGTGGCCCTCCCTGGCGAAGGCCTGGATCGCCGATGCGTCGACAGCCACGATCGTCAGCACGAAAGCCATCGCAGGAATCGAGACCATTGCGAGTTTGCGAAACATTGGATCCTCATTTTCTTGGCACTTGTGAGAGTCGTGGTTCCCGGCCAATGCCGTATTCCGGGTCCGTTTTTCTTTCCACGCTCTGCTAAGCGGCGAGCCGACGAATCTGTTGCAAGATATTAATTGAGGGACCTGACGAGGTTGGATGGCCATTTTTCCCGAGATCTTGCCCCCCGAATTGATCACAGGCCACGTTGCCGAATTCAAGGATTGCCTGTTGGCGGAGGAATCAACCACATTGGAATCGGCCCCCACGAAGCCCAAGCTCTACGCGCCGGGCGTCGGACTCTTGCGCGACCAAGTCGGGAACGCGGCGGCCGCGAAGAAGTCAGCAGCGGGAAACGGCTTGGCCGTTCAATTGCCGGAGACCTCGTGGCAGAAGAAACGCACGCGCTGGTCGCCCCAAGCGGCCGGGTGGTTGCGAAATCCCAGTGCAAGGCTGGTGCTGCGGTAGTTCGTTCGTCCCGCCTGGGTAATCCGCCAATCCACATGATGGAGAGGACCTGCAGCAGGACTGTCTGTTTTGAGGAAATCGTGCGAGGCATCGTCGGTCTCTCCGTTCGCGTTTCGACCTCAACCCCAAGCGCAGAACGGAGCCGATCGTTACACGCCCTATTGGAAGGTTCGCCTCGAAATGCAATCGGTTGCCGGACTGGCTGTGCTCAAAACGCTGGGCCGCCGCGGCCGACTCACTCTCTGGATGTCGATGCTGGACTTAGTCAGGACCGAGTCAGGCACAATAGTGGGGCGGTGGCCGGCGGAAGCCGCTCGCAGTCTATCCTGCCCCGAGACTACGTCACGGCGTTACCGATTGCGTCTCGCCCTTCGCCGTCTCTGTTGTGCCACGAGCTGTAAAAACGAGCGGTTCGGCTCGCCCGGCGACCGTCACACGAAACTTCTCCGTAACTCTCCCGGCTGCATCGGGGCCATAACGTGAACGACAAGACCTGAACGGTCTTTGGTTCCTTCGCAAATTTGGGCCTGCGGGAGGCGTTCCGCGCCGGCTCGCCGACAGCCGGGCCGGCTAACGGGAAGCCGCCGGACCACCGGAGCAGCCGCCTGGGCTTTCGCGTCGCTCCAGTTCCAGCCGGCAAGTAAAAGCAGGGAGGGCGGAGGCCACAGGCGGCATTGCCCCCGTTGGAAATGACACCGTGCACCGGATCATGGCCCCGGCATGAGGCTGCGTCATCGCCGGTTGATTCGATGTCGGCAGTGGACCACTCTAGTCGAGTCTGCATGCTCGCAGCGACGGGTGGCTGCCGAGCGCCGATTCCGAAAAAAGGTATGGCAATCAGCGCATACGGTTCCGATTCCCGAAAAAGGTTCAATTTACGCCGCACCCCCGTCGAGACTTTCCTTATCGGTCAACGCGCCGGGCGTCACTCCGCGATAACGTATGAGTTCTCGGTGCTCGGAACGTGTGCCGAAAAACGGATGAGTTTCCGGTGGCTGTCGAGTCGGCACTATCGGTCGTTTGATGGCGTTCCCGAAAAACGATTGAGTTCTTGAAAAACGCTCCCCGGATCACCGTGGAGTTGATCGTTAAGAAACGGGACGCGTCAAGAAAAAGTGCTCGGCTTCCATTCCGGCTTGGGCGCGCCCGGCGCGAATTGGTCGCGGAGCGCCTGCAAGCTGTAGTCGCGCGGATTATCAGCGAGATATTTCGCGACCTGTTCCAGGGTCCAGACACCGGGCCTATCACCGGAACCGACCGTTAAAGCGTGAAGATTCACGCGCGCTCTGTTCCTAGAAGTTTTCCTGTCTTTTTCCTCTGCGAAAGCCGCATCGATTCGCGTGTTCATCAAATCGATAATCTCGGATTCGGTCTTAGCCATTTTTTACACTTCAGGCATTAGTCTTGACGACTCGCACTGCTTCGTCATTTTAACAGATTGCGACGTGGGGGGTCGGCACGGTGTCTTGCTGCACAAATAAGCCGGGCACCGTCATTTTGCTCGACTTGGGCCATTCGGTCCGAGGCGGTGGGGCTCGCCGATACTAGCCGCCCATTCGTGTCGCCTGCCTTCAGAGCGACTCTTGAGCCGTCCAGGTAAAAGGAGCCCGTTCCGGGCCTTGCAAATCGTGCCGAGTGCCGCTCTGTCACACAAGGCACATGGCCCGCGCAGTTGGAAGGCGCGGCAAAGCATTATCGCGGTGGCTCGCCGCCGCGATAAGTCCGCCGGTGATGAGAGCCCACTTGCCTGTGAGTTTCATCATTCCTCCCTGATGACTGGCCCATCAACTCTAATGTCCGTCGAGAAACAGGCGCTCGTGCGGTACCACGATTCCGAATGGCAGTCCACGATCTTTTTGATTGCCGCCCAGGCGCACGTTCGACGTTATTCGGATCCCTTTTGGGCCGCTGCATTCCCGGGGTCGAGCGCGAGTGCTTTCTTGAAGCACACGCGCGATTCGTCTTTCCGGTTCAAGAAGGCGAGACTTTCGCCCCGCAAAACGAGCAGATTGACCTGGTTCTTGATCAGATTTTCCCGTGTGGCGGGCATTCCCTTGGGAACTCCTTTGCTCCACTCGTCAGGATGATCGAGCAGCCGGGCCATCATCGCTGCCCCCACGCCGAGCTCGCGCTGCCGTTGTTCAGCGGCATCCGGCATGATTTCCACACCATTGATCTTCAGGCCATGCAGCTTGGGAAGCACGCTCGTCAGAATGGCATGCGAACCGACGTCGTCGGGCGCGAGCCGCAGTCGCTGCAGGGAGAGAAAATATCCGGCCAGAGGGTCGAGCTCGGCGAGTTTTGCGCCGCCTTGCAGGTCGGCGGCCGAGTATTGCCGTCCAAGCTTGTCGGCGCAATAGACCTCCGCGCGGTTCACTTTCGAGTTGGACTGCCACGCAATGACCCGGACGGCGTGCAACTCCGCGCAGCCGGGATCGATCATCAATCCGCGGAGCGCGATGCGATCGGCCAGTTGCGAATCGTAGAATACGGCTTCGACGCGCGACCAAAGGTAATAGATTCGCGGGTCGAGCGGATCGAGTTTGAGGGCCAAATCCTGAACATTCGCCACGCGCGGCGCCTCGGTGAGCCGGGCCACCGCATCGAGTCGGTCCGCGGCGGCCAGCTCGCTGGCCGTCGGCGGCCGTGTGAAGGTCGTCGTCGTCACTTCGACCATTCCATTCCCGATCCCGCGACGCGACGTCGACTGCCACGTTTTCGGCAGGCGCAGCCGCTCCGCGCTCAACAAATTCTCGCTGCCGCGGACGCGGTTGTACTCGGCGTAAATCATCAGCTGCAGCGCGTCGATGGGATTCAGCGAGTCGTCGTTTCCCAATGCGGCGCCATTTCCGCCGACAAGCCAATTGAGCCGCGTGGTTTGACGTTCGAGGTCGAAGTCTCGTTTATTGGATTCGCCGGCGGTCTTAAGAATTTCGATCGCCGGCCGGAGATACTTCGAGAAGACCCGCGTATGCGGCGGATCGGCCATCTTGTAGAGCCATTCTCTCGAACGGAGATCGAGGACCATGTGCGTTTGATTGCGCGTGCCGAGCGCTTCGGCTGTGACTTCGAATTGCCTGGGAAGCCAAAACTCGCTCAATTTGTTGGCGCTGATCTTGGTGACAAGGGGACTTGCGAGCGCTCGTTTTTTATCCCGCTCGATTTCGTCCACGTAGCGCTTGAACAGGGTAGCTCGACGTCGCATGTCATCGGGATTCTCCCGGGCGGCCCGCTCGAGCACCGTGATCCCGTCGGCCGCATCCTCCGCCCGCAGCTGCTCGATCCGACGCGCCCACTCCGCCAGTTTGTCGATGGCGGCTCGGATTTCCTCATCGTTCCGGCCGTCGCGGACCATGGCCCGCAGCCCAAGGTCGATGCTCTCGGCCTTTTGGGCGACCGCGAGCGCGTTGAACGTCCCGACTTGCTCCGCGGGCGAATCGAGCGGAATGGGTCCATCGGGGAACTGGAATGCCTCGATCGGCGAGGGGGGCGTGAGCCCGTAGCGCATGTAGAGTTGCACGCCGAGTGCCGGCGCCCGTTTCGAGAGCGCGGCTCCATTCAGGGCGTCGATGGCGATGAATGCGCCATGCGGAAGATCCATGACCGCGTCGTGATCGCGAATCGCGAACATCCGCCACACAAACCGGCCCTTCGTCGCGTCCGTTTCCTGATCTTTGAGCGGCGCCCGAAAGTTTCGCAAAAAACTATTCAATGGATAGGAAGTCGGCTCGCTGTCGCTGTCCGCGAGAACCGGCTTTTCGACTCCCGGCCGGATCAATTGCAGATACACCTGGTCGGGATGGACAGTCGGGGCCAAATCCCAAAGACGGCGGATCGCCTCATCGGGTGGAAGGACTGTTTCGGGAACGGCGACCGGCGCCTCGGCAGTTTCGAGACGATAGGCGCTGGTGTGGATCGTGTCGTGCTCGATCCGAACCTCAAGCCCGTTTCCTGCACCAGTGTTTCCTGCGCCCGCGGGGCTGAAGAAAAGGAATCGCGCGCCGATGGGCCGCATGCGAGAGCCACCATAAGCGCCCCACAAGTCGACGCGAAAGAGTTCCGCCGCCGAATTCCAACCGATGGCCGCCGCGCGGGCCTGCTTGCGAAGTTCCCCGAAATCTTCCAGGATGCCCGCCCCGACAGGAGCGCTGGCCGAAGTCGCCGTTGGAAACGACGGATTTCCGGCGGTTGCCGGCATCGTTTGGCCGGAGGGCTGTGTCGCCTTCATCGGCGTCGGATTGCCCGGAACTGCTTTTGCGCGCTTCCAAATGACTTCCTGGCCCGCCTTTCCCGTCATTGAAATCGTGTCGGCGTCAAGAAAATGAAATGGCCCTTCGTCCAGCGGGCCGGCCGCCGTCTTGGTCTTCCAATGCGCGTTCGCGGCCTCAAACGTCCCGGTAATAAAGGGCGTCGGCTGTCCTTCGATGTAGGTCGACCACGTTCGGCCGTCCGTGACCCACACGAATGCGACATTATTGATTTTCCCTCGCCACGTGCCTGCGAAATCCTTATTCGCCGTCGGCTCTGCAGGGGGACCGGCATTTGCCGTGGTCAGCGAATGCGCCGCGATCCAGAGCAGCAACGCCAGGCAGATCGTCTGCGGTGAGCGTGTAGAGGAGAATCGTGCCGTGTTCATGATCTCTCCTGGGAATGAGCAAGAGACAATCTGTCGTATCGAGCGCTCTGGTGTCAAAGAGAAACCGTTTTACCTCCTTGATTCCCGTTCCCTTTAATTCTTTTCTTTGCTCGCGACTTTCAGAATGATTCTCACCCATTCCGGAAACCGCTCGCCGAAATCGGGCGGCAACGCGTGCGCGGAGATTCCAGGATACGCCTTGTGGATGACGTGTGCCTTCGCCGCGCGAAGCCAATCGGCGTCCAAAGCGGTCAGCCGGACGGTGCCGGGATATTCGTCAGCGTTGCAGCAGAGAACGTAGCCACGCCACGCCAACAGCGGCGACAATTTCAATTCATCGAGATGGGGGTTCGCCGGTCGGGAAAGAATGATGCCCGGCGACAGGACAATCGCCCCCGCGTGCTCCTCGGGATTTCGGACCGCGAGTTGAAAACCGAGCTGAGCCCTTTGTGAAAAGCCCAGGAGGATGACCCGCCCTTTCGCGATCGTCACGCGGTCTCTTACTTCCGCCAGCGCGTCGCGGATCCGTCCGGCATCCTTTTCAATGTCTTCGGTCCACATGAACATGCGGGGACCTTTCGCGGTTGTCGCACTGACGCCGATCATCGCGACGTTCAGTTCGTCTGCGTAGGCCTGACAATCGTCGTTGACGAAGTCATCCGGGCGGGATCGGGCGCCGTGCAACCAGAGAATGGCCGGAAGAGCCGCCGGCTTCTTATAACCTGTGGGCAGCACCAGAACGGTGCGGGCGAACGGGCCCGACTCGAAGTAATTGCTGCAAGCCTCGACGTACTGGAGAACCTTTTCCCAGCGCGGATCGCGCCGGAGTGATTCCAAATCTTCGTCACTCTTGACGTGCTCTGTATCCAGTCCTTGCTCGATTGCGGCGATCTGCAGCCAATAAAATGCGGCATCGATCTGTCCCGTCCGGGCGATGTAGCAGGCGAGGTCGTATTGACCCTCTCTGGTCTTCTGGACGTACCAATATTGGTATGGCGCAGCCACCTGATAGAGCTTCTGAGTCTCTGCGGTCTGGGCCTGTGCGCGCAGTGCGGCAGGCTCCATTGTCTTCAGATTCTTATTGTCGAGTCGATCCGGAAGTGCGGCGGGAACAGCCAATCGCAGCGGTGGAACTGGTTTCTCGAGCCTGCTTCGGGGAGTAGTCGATGGTCGAACGTTGGGCTTTAGAGAAATCGTCTGGTTTGAAGGAGACCGAGAGCTTGTTTTCGGACTGCACGAGGTCAATTCGAGTGCCACCGTAAACAAGATTAAGTAATAAAGGATTCGCGGGGACATGTCGGCCTTTCGCTGTGAGACGGATTACGAATCCGTCGGCCTGCCCATCATAGCGAGCAGAAAGGGGCGCAGCTCTTTTTCCGATTTTCGGACCTCGAAAAGAGCTGCGTCCCCTTTAGGGACCTAATTGCCTCGCCGGGTGCCATGCCCAATGGCTCGGCGTGGGCATGTCTTCAACCCTGCAGTATCCGGGGCAGCGACGACAGGTCCAGGCGAAGCAGCTCGCTGCCAGGCTGTTCGAGTTCCCGTGTACTCGACCAGGGCCAAGCCGTCGGCGTATCGCACAATCCTCTGCGAACCGGATTGGCGTGGTAGTAGTCAATCTCGGCCCAAATTGATTTGGGTTCGGTCAGGTTGAAGCGCCCGCGTGCCGCTACTGGCGGGCTGAAGTCAACGGCCGGCTGCGCTCGGTGTTACGGCGCGGGGCTCGTACAATCATCTGCAACAGCCGCGGCCGAGATCACCTGGGGCAGCGTCTATCTGGGGAAATCAGCCAATGGAAATTACTTCGGGTGCAGGTTTTGCGAAATTCATGGCTAATGTCCGCAAGAGGACCCTGGACGTAGCGAACGCGATTCCACCAGAAAAGGAAGGTTGGCGATTGAGCGAAGATAGCTGGTCACCGATTGAAGTTCTCGCTCACATCGGGTGTATCGAACACGCACTTTGGGGTGCCTCGCTACGGGCGGGCGCGCCTGCCCAACCTGTCGAGAACTTTTCGAGTTTCGCAACAATCGCATCAGCGATTGATTATCTGAAGACGACACGAAGAGATTCCGAGGAGTACTGGACTTCCCTTTCCCCGGAGCAACTCGATACCGAGATCAAAACGCCGACAGGACACAGCATGTTGCGCCGTCGCTGGCTTGCGCTTGCGCCCGAACACGAGATCCATCATCGATCGTTTTTGCACGCATATCGCAAGATCTGGGGGTTACCGAGTCTTCCGCTCTACGGACTTACGTTTCAACAACTCAAGGAACTGACGTCATCTAAAACATAGTCACTGTTCGTTTATTGTCGCGTGCGCCGGGTGCCATGCCCAACGGCTCGGCGTGGGCATGTCTTCTCGCGATCACGCGCTCAGCAAAGGACCCAAGCGTCTGCGCGTCGTGCCTTGGATGGTCGCAGCTTACCAAGACCCGTGAGCATGGCATCCAAGCGTCAGCCAGCGACATTGAATGCGATGATCGTACGGCAGTACCGGCACAGGCAGAAGTAGAAATCCACATTCCCGCCCTGGTACTCGTGCCAGAAATCGTCCGCCCCGTCGACGGGTACGGGCGGGATGGACGCGATAATGTCCACCCGCACGCGACGGGAGTAAAACTGGCAATCGGAATTCCTGCAAACTACGTCCCCGGCATTCACAGGCAGCCGACGGCGCCCGCCGATCAGGATCAGCGGATGCCCCCGCTCTAGGTTATCGAGGATGACCTGATCCCCCGCATCCGGCTGGAAGTACGCATCGGCCTCAGAAAACGCCAGGATCCGGGCCTCCTCATAACGCAGCGGCAGAATCTCGGCTGGACTGGAAGGCAACTGAGCCACGCGCACGTATTGGTGGTCTTCGGCGTCCGGCGCTTCGTGGGAAAGGTGCAGGATCCTAACCTCCTTGTCGGACAGAACCGCATACTGCACCTCAGGACCGCCACAGCCATACTTCAGCGGGTAGAAGAGCGGTAAATAGCGTGTCGAGCCGTCACTCTTGATAGGACAGTCGGCGTCAGCGAGGTCTAAACGGAGCAGCAGGTGCAACGGCGTGTCGGCGTGATCCCTCGATACCCAGGCTGGCTGCCGAAACGGTGCGGGCCGATTCGGCCAAGGCGCAGGCGACAGGGCCGATTGTCTTTGAGCGCGAAAGATACGCTGGTGGCCATGCGAGCGAGCCTTTCAGGCCAAGTGACGATTGACCGCCGCGTCGGCCATCTGCACCAAGGCCACGCGGTCGACTTTTCCGGGGGCCGAAAAAGGTGTCAGGAACCTTTTTTGGGGCCAGGCAAGCATCCTGCCGAAGCACTCGAAAACGGTTCCTGACACCTCTATAGGGCATGGACGTCCCGGTAAGGTGCTCGCGAAAATCGACGCCGATGGGCAGCTTAACCACGGGCCGCCCAGATAAGGCTAGTCTTTCCGGACCGCGATGCACTCGATCTCAATATCAAACGGGCCCGTCCACACCGGCACACAGAAGAAAATGCGGGCTGGCGGATTGTTGGGAAAGTAGCGCTTGTAAATTTCGTTGAATGCCTTGAAGCGCTCCGGGTTTACACAGAGTACGTTGATCTTCATGACGTGCTCTAGGTCAGATCCCGCCGCCTCGAGTACCGTCTTCAACTGTTCCAGGATGCGTTCGGCCTGCTGTTCGAAAGGCGCGTTGACGAGAAGTTCTCCGGTCTTGGGATCAAATGGCGGCAAACCCGAGATGAAGACCATGTCGCCGGCGCGAGTGCAGGTCGAGACCGGCGCACCCCATTTCTCGAAATTGCTGTCAAACGGTTCGACGCGGATAATTTCCCTCTTCACGATCTGTCTCCTTGCACGATTTCGTTGTTCCGTCGACGCCCGTCACGCGAGGTCACTTTGTTTTAGGATCTGCCGCGGGCGATAGGCCGTGCTGTTCGTCATGGGTGTACGGCTCGCCGAAGTAGGGGAATTCGCTCCGCATGCGCTGGCGGTCGGGAGCGACGCCGTCACCGAGCGCGTGGTTGGCCGCGAGAGTCAGCATCACGTCAAAGACGTCATCTCCCAGGGCGCGACCGTTGAACCCGGCGTAATCGAAGGAGGCAAATGTGCCGATTTCGTAGGGCAGCGTCGCCGGACAGAGAAGACCGGCGATCCGTTTCCCGTGCTCAGCAGGGTTACCCGACGTGTTCGCGTACGTTGTCATTGTCCGCACAAACGCCGCGATGGGTTCCGAGAATTGAGCCACGTCGTCAGAAGGCAAGGAACGGTTGAAGGCCTCCTTGAGATCTTTGCTGTGATCGCTGAGAAAGACGTGCGTGATCATCGGCAGTCCCCAGCGTGACACCTGGACCTCCGGCGCATGACCGACGAGTGAAGCCGTCGCCCAGGCTCGGACCGTGCCTTCTCCAATCAGGCGATTGGGGACTTCCAGCACGATCGCCGAGACGTTCCGATTGGCGAAGGAATTCCTCCGATTCACGAAGGCTTGGGGGTTGTACTTTTGCTCTTTGTAGAACGATGTCATGAAGCCGTGCAGCGCCTCGCCATCGATAGCGAACAGGTCCGGAGCCAGTCCGGCGTAGGCCCGGATCCCCGATCGGCCGACGACTTCGCCGGTCTCGCCTTCGACAAGCAATTCGCCGCCGAGGCCGCGCAGGGCATCCTCGCCGCTGGCCATGCGAACCTGGCAGTCCTGGACGTGGCGATGCTCGCTTCCGTCAGCATGGCCGTCGGCATGACGTGGTTCGCCGAACCGGAACTTGAACGTCAGCTCCTCCCGGGCGTCGCCGTTCAGGTCGAAGCGGAAAGCGTACAGACCTTCATCTCGGAATGTATCTGGTGCGGACAATCCCGCATCGGCGTTCACCGTCATGGCCATCACGGTCGTGCCAGCGGCCCCATCGAACAAATAAAAATCGTTGACGCAGATGCGCGGGTCTTCTCTGGCGGTTGGAGTATCAAAGTGATGTGACATGGAACACTCTTTCTGCAGGACAGGGACCAGTCGCCTCCAGAGCAGTCAAAACAGGAGCGCTGGGAAGAGCGAAGCCCTCCTGTTACCGAGCGCTGAATATGATTTCTGCAACGTAGGTGCGAAGTCGATTGCCAAGGCACCCACTCCACGAACGGCACTGGTGTCGGAATTCCGCGTGTGGCCGACAGAGCGCGGCAGCGTTGCGTGTACCAAGGTGTTCACATAGCGATCGTACCCGCCGCTTCTGTTAGCCAAAAGCCGCTCGAAAAACGTTCCTCAAATGGAACGTCCCACATTCGACGACTTTCTGAAGCTGATCGCCACCTGTCCACGTTCGTCGATGTCCCGAATCAAATAAATCGCGCGGAGGCGATGCGCGCCTCCGGCAAATGGGTCGTTTGATGGAGTTTCCGAAAAACGGGTGAGTTTGCGGGACCGCCGAAAGACCCATACCTCCGGCGGACCGCAATGATGCATGGGGAGGCATTGCCCACCAGCGACCAAGGATGTCCCGATCAACCCGCCCGAACACTTGTCCCTCGGACGCGCCGTTCTATGCCAGCGAGTGAACAACGATCGGCAATATTGGGACGGAGATCCAATGTCACTCTCGGGTCCGTGAGTGAGGGGTGCCAAATCATCAGAACTTGGGCAGCTTGATGCTCTTGCCGACTTCGGAATAGCGAGGATCTGCAAAGCCCTCGGCCAAGATCATTCCGAAGCCGGTCGCGAGTTCATATTCCGCGCGTCGCGCCCAGGGAGTGCCGGCGTGTTCGGTCAAAACCATCTTGAAAAGCTCGCGAGCGCGCTTCTCCTGAGCCTCCAATTCCTTGGGATTGACGTTGGTCTGAAGCACCTGCTCGTCGTCGGGAGGGAGCATCGCCGCGCGGCGCACGACGTTCCAACAGTTATTCGTTGGCGTATTCGGGAGCCGGGCCGCCTTTCCGTGCTGATCAAGAGCTAAGAGGAATTGGAAGAGGCGGACGCGGTAGGCCAGACACTGCGCGCAGAGCAGGTCGTAATTGGCCCGCCAGCGCGGCGAGGCCTCCTCGGCTCGAGCCGGGTGAATGTCGTCCAAAAGTTTGATGGCCTGGCTCAGCAGGACCATCGCTCGTACGGCTTTCTGAAATTCTCCATGTGCCACTTTCTGGAACTCCGCGGGTTCGACAGGGTAGTTCCACTCGCGGAGATTGAGTTCCGGATCGAGATGCGGGTTGAGCGTGCGGATGACTCCCCAGACCGTGCTTCGCAGCCGGCTCGCGTTCCGCTTCTCTTCGTACTCACCGCGCGTCCCCAATTCCGGTTGGTAATCCCGCAAATGCAAAAACTCGAGACGCCGCTTCTCGTTTGCGCCGGCCCCACT